>Ga0209723_1007380_pt1 | contig 10060 bp, 7 predicted proteins | sample BiotimSIPDNA_2_FD_185750 | JGI IMG/M metagenome (GOLD analysis project Ga0209723, IMG submission 185750) | Anaerobic biogas reactor microbial communites from Washington, USA - Biogas_R2 time_0 SIP DNA (SPAdes) (version 2) | ecosystem: Engineered > Bioreactor > Anaerobic > Unclassified | place... | reverse complement strand
CGTTTTCGTCGTGAATTGCGGTGAGATCGAGATCATCTAGCATAGGTTGCGCAGTGTACCTGTATTTGGCATTTTCGGCAAGTGCCTTCGGCGGGAGTTTGTCTCCCCCGGATTATTGATAAGATACCGACAATTAGCCCATACGATGCTATAATGAGAGTACAGTTCGGTGTCATAGTCACAGAAATGAGGTGAGCCATGCTTAAAGATACCAGCTTTGAACCAGATCAAGATAGTGTTGAATCTCCCGTAGCGTGCGAGCCTTACGAACGCACATACGCATTGCTGCCCCCAGGCTACGGCTTTGAATGGATCAGTGCGCTGGAGGAGATATGGGAGCAACATCGCTTCACGATCGGGGTCAATGCCAACGATGCATTTGCGTGGGCCAATGGCGCACTCAAGTGTACGGTGTTAGCCCTAAACCCAAGCGCCTGGAATATCGATCTGGAAGCATTCTACCACCAGCATTATCCATCAACGATGGACAACGCTATGCACTATATCCCAATCGAGGCAAGTACGCCTGCTGCGTGGGCTGAAGGCGTGCGGTTGCACTACAAGCCGGAACCCGAAGAAGAGCCGGTCACACCACCAGTCGATGTTCCCCATTTCAAAAAGGGGACACGAATTGGCTATCACACAATCGCACCGCGCCAGGTGCCCGCGCATGTCGTCGCTTTGGCGCAGCAAGGCACGGTGGTGCCAGTGTGCAAGTTTGTGAATGACTGGTCAGGAATGAATGTCGTCAAAGCCGGTTCGCCGCAGACGCTGATTGTGGCGCGAAAGACTTTCGGCGGGGATGAAGGCGTGTCCGGCCTGTTGCCTATGAACGAGATGCAGATGGCGCAAGAGGCTAAGCGCCTGATGTCAGCACTCTATAACAAGTGTTTGACAGAACGGCAGTATGACGGTGACCGGCTGCAATACATCGACTATCTGGAATCGCCGGTCAATGAAGCCGACCCGCCCGGTGCAGAAGGATACGTCAAGTTAGCCAAATTGATGATCTATATGATGGATATCGCCGAAAACTGGGATTTGCCGGTCAAGAAATTGGCGCTGTTCTCGTTGAACGCCGGCACACCGGAATGGGATGAGATGGTAGCTATGATGGAAACAGGCGTGTTCGAGAGGATGCAAGCGGGCGGTCATATCCTCAGTCTGCACGAGGGCGCGCTACCGGTCGCAGGCTACTCGATGGAAACAATGCCCGTCGATCTCTGGTGGGGGCCGGAGCATACGATTCCCGGTGCTCCTGTAGTGCCAGGAAGCGGCGCCCTGAGCTGCCGCTACCGCTATCTGCTGCACTTGATCAGACAGCGTGGGCTGTACATCCCGGTTTTGATCAGTGAGTTCTATGCCGGTGGAGGTTATGACGGAGCAGACCCAGAGAAGATCATCCAGAGAATGGCCTGGTATGACGAGCAAGTGCGCCAAGACCCGGAGGTTATCGGCGTAACGCCGTTCACCTTTGGAGGCAAGGGTATGGGGTGGGACGCGCAAGACTACGATTTCATGCTACCGCGTCTGTTCCAATATACGCTCGAACAGAAGGACCAGCAGAACGCCTAGTCCCAAGCCCTACATGAACGTCGGCGACTGTTGAATACAGTCGCCGACGCGATTTTACCAGAATGCTCCTACCGCCCTACCACCCGCCGCAAGAGCGCGACAAGATCTCGTAGCCAGGCGAAGGCATCACTGCGGCTGGCACCGGTCTGCGAAGCCGGTTGAGTCACAGCCTGCGTCTCCGGCACCGCCTCGACTGGCGCTTCGGGATCGTAGACCGAGACGACCTCGCCGTTGTGATTGAAGAGCACAATCGTCCCGCTTTGCAGGAAAGCGCGCGCGGCGGGATCATCCGCCAGTGCGAAGTACGCCTCGGAGCCGAACTCGATCTCGCGGTCCACTTTGATGTTCGCCGCGATCCACGCCTGGGTGATCGGTTCGTCCACGTTGCCCTGCGCCTGCACGAGCGATAAATCCACGTACTGCCGTGACACCTGCGCCATGCTGCGCTGTTCGCGGTTGAAGACGTTCGCGCCAGTCGCCAGACTTGCCCGGTCGGTTTGCTGGTAGCTCAGATTCTGCGCCCGCGCCTGGACAGTCGTCCGCCCGGAGACCTGGTTCAACTCGGTCTGATTGTCGTACAGCGCCATGTTCTCCATCGACGCTGCGCCGTTCGCCTGCGCCGAAATCACGAAGGTCGTGTATGGCGTGACGATGCCATAGCCCAGGCCCAATTCGCGGATTTCCTCGATCAGCGCCGCGCGCTCGCCTTCGACGCGCACTTCGTCCAGCAGCGCCCCCACCCTGCGTGTGGCCCACAGGCGCGGCACAAAATCGTGATTGCCGGTCGCCGTCAAATCGAAGCGGTAAACGTACTCGCGCGGTTCCTCTCCGGCGCGCCCACGCACCCGTACCGTCACCTGCTCGTTCGTCGCCTCGTAGCGCCCGGTGAGCAGCACGCTCGATCCGCGGAATAGATCGGGCATCATTGGCGGGTACAAGTCGGTGACGCGCATTCCGTCGAACTCCACCTCCACGTCGGTAAGCACAGGATTGGCAATGCGCCCGTAGAACTCGGAGAGCGCCAGTTCGAGATTTTCGCCGGGTTGGACGTAGGTGACGCTGCCGCCGTTATCGAGCGCCAGCCGGTCGAGCAGGCGCGTGTTCACGTCGTAGCCCACGCCGAAGACGTGCATCCGGGCCTCGACTCGCGCGTTAGTCTGCTGCACCAACTCGGCAATCGTCACATCATCGGTGACGCCCGCCGTGGGCAGGCCATCCGTGAGGAAGACGAGTAACCGTGAAACGCCCGCGCGACTTTCACTGTCTTTGAAAATCGCCAGCCCCGCCTGCAACGCCCCTTCGATGTTCGTGCTGCCACGCGAATTGAGTTGGCGCACAAAATACCGGGCATCGGACAGGGTTCGCTCATCCACCGGCTGTAAACGACCCGCCAGAAGATCGATTTGGCCGTCGAAGCTGACAATCGAGAAGCGGTCGTTGGGATTCAACTGATCCAGGATAAAATGCAAGGCATTGCGTGCCTGCTCGATCTTATCGCCGCTCATACTGCCAGAGCGGTCGATGACGAAAACGATGTCCTTGGGCAGCGCGTCGTCCTGCGCGATGTCGTCATTCGGGGCAAACAGGAAGAGGAAATGGTCGCGCTCCGCACGTTCACCGGTCAGCAGGCCGCTGCCAAAGCCGCCTTCTGCCGGGCTAAAAAAGAGGTCGAAGTCTTCGGCAGGATTGACGTATTGCGCCTCCCACGTCACCCATGCGCGGTTCGCGTCCAGGCGCTCCGTCGTCACATCATGGGACGAACTGTAAAGCGTGCCCAGGCCGCCAGACGACGTCACGTCCACGGTGAGCGTCACCTCATCTACTGGTGTAGAGGCATACTGCTCGGTGCTCAGGATGTAGCGGTAGTGAAGCATCCCACCTGTAGGGGCGAGCACCTGCTCATATTCGAGCGTCATCTTGCGCGACGCGCGGGCGGGCAGGGTTACATCGAAGGCGATGCTCTCCCAGTCGGCATACTGCAACAGCGACGGATCGCGGCGCTGCGCGACCATGTCGTACAACGCGGCGTTCGTCGTCGCCACGTCCTGGTGCGTCACCGTCTGCACCTGCCCGCCGACGCGCGCCTCGAAGCGGGCGAGGATCGCATCCTGCGGCACAGGGAAAAAGTAGCGCCCGTCCACGGGGAAATCGTGCGGATTGACGAACTCCTGCTCTACCCGCGTGACCGCGTGGTTATCCTCGATGGTCACGGTGACGTGGTGGTAACGCACTTCCAGATAATCGGGGCTGAGGCTCTCAGGGAAAATCATCCCGTCCGCCAGGACCGCCGTGTTTACGGCATTTAGCAGAAGCACACTCAACAACAAAGCCAAAACGATTTTACGCATGTCATACCTCCTGAGTCGTCTTGTAGTCATTAGTCCGGTAGTCAGGTAGTCTCACGGACGATTTAGCTACAGTGTAGAGGGGAAGTATGACAAATTGGTGATAAGGAGGGGATAGTCGAGGGATAGTTTTAAGATACAACCGGCAGCGTAAACCGCGCCGTCGTTCCCTCGCCCTCGTGACTTTCCAGCCACAACTGGCCGCCGTGCGCCTCGACGAGCGCCTGCGCAATCGCCAGTCCCAGGCCAGTGCCGCCATGCGTGCGTGAGCGTGCTTTATCGGCGCGATAAAAGCGCTCGCCGATGCGGGGCAGCGCCTCCGCCGGAATCCCAATGCCGTGGTCGCGCACCTGCACCAACACAGTCCGCTCCGGCCCGGCGAGCACGGCGACGTCCACGGTTGCTTCCGGCGAGGAATACTTGATTGCGTTGTCGAGCAGGTTGACCAGCACTTGCGCCACACGGTCGGGATCGGCCCAGGCGGGAGGGAGGCCGGGCGCGGTTTCCACACACAGCGTAACACCACGGGCATCGGCCTGCGGCGTCAAACGCTCCACGGTCAGTCGTGCGAGATGCGCCATATCCACTGACTCACAGCGCAGGTTCAGCGCCTCCGAATCGGCCCGTGAGAGCAGCAGCAGATCGTGGACCATGCGGATCAGCCGGTCGGTCTCGCTTTCCACCGTCCCCAGGAAGCGGTCGCGCACGTCGAGGTCCTCCACCGCGCCCGCGCGCAGCGTCTCCACCATGCCTTTGATCGAGGTAAGCGGCGTGCGCAGTTCGTGCGAGACGTTGGCGACGAAATCCACCTGCATCTGGCGGGCGGAGCGCAACCGCACCGTCATCGCATTAAAGGCGCGGCTCAACTGGCCCAACTCATCCCGCGAGCGCGCCGGCACCTGCGTGTCGAGGCGGCCCTGCGCCACCGCGCCCGCTGCCTCCGTCAGACGGCGCACCGGGCGGGTGATGGCCCTCGAAAACACGAGGCCGACGATGCCAGAGAGCAGGAGAGCGATCACCGTTGACATCAGCAGACGGCTACGAACGTCGCGCACGACCGTCGTCGCGTCGGTCAACGGCTGGCCGAGGTAGACCGCACCGACCAGGCCACCGTTAACCAGCGTAGGCACGGCCACAGTCATCGTGTTTACATCGCCGCGCTCGGTACGGCTGGCGTATTGGCCGGTCAAGGCCTTCGCAATGAGGGCATCATCGCGCAGACTTTCGTCCACATCGTCGTTCCAGGAATCAAGAACGACCACGCCCTTGACATCCACCACACGGATGCGCGTCTCCAACTGCGTGCCCAATTCCAAGGAGGTCTCTGCCAGATAAGACAAGTCCACGTCGCCGACCGTCACACCGGGTTCGGGCACGGCCAGGTTTTGCGTCTGCACGGAGATGTTGCTCACCCGACGTTGTTGCAGCACGTTGACGGTAGCGACGTCCTCAGCGGTCTGCGGTTCGGCGTCTGCCCCCACCACCATCGCCCCAGGGATCAACGTCTGCGCCGTGATCTGCGCCTGCGCGACGAGGCTATCCTCGATGGCTTCCAGGAAGTACCGTTCGAGGAACGAGAGCAACAGTGCCCCGGAGAGCAACATCGCCAGCACGATCACGGCGAGATGCGAAAACAGCAGTTTTATGCGTAAAGTTGAGAACATAGCGAATCAGCGAATGAAAGAATCAGCGAATGGGCGAGTGGGCGAATCGGCAAATCATCCACAACCCACAACTCATAACCCACAACCCGCATCAAGCTTCTAGCTTATACCCCACCCCGCGCACGGTGACAATGAGGTCTTCGACGGGAGCGGCGTCGCGGAGTTTGGCGCGCAGACGTTTGACGACGGCATCGACCACGCGCAGATCGTCGTGGTAGTCGTAGCCCCACACGAGATCAAGCAGTTGTTCGCGGCTCAAGACCAGCCCGGCGTGCCGCGCAAAGACGTGCAACAATTCAAACTCCAGCGCGGTTAGCTCGAGCGGCGTCCATTCCAGACACGCTTCGTGGCGGGCCACATCCACCGTGAGCGTGCCGACGCGCACCAGGTCTGCCGGGCCCTCGGGCGTCTGCGGCGCAGTCCGGCGCAGGACGTTCTTCACCCGCGCCAGCAACTCGCGCACGCTAAACGGCTTGACGACGTAGTCGTCTGCGCCCATCTCCAGGCCAAGCACGCGGTCGATTTCCTCGTCCCGTGCGGTGAGCATGATGATCGGCACGTCGCACTCGCGGCGCAGCGCGCGGCACACCTCAATCCCGTCGAGCTTCGGCAGCATCAGATCGAGGATGATCAAGTCCGGCTGCTCGCGCCGGGCCAGCGTTAACGCCTGCTCGCCGTCCCAGGCGACTACGACCTGATAGTGCGCTTGCTTCAGGTTGTAGGAGAGCACGTCGATGATCGGCGCTTCGTCGTCTACGATAAGAATTCTGGTCATGCGAATCAGCGAATGAAAGAATCGGCGAATAGCGGAATGAAGCCGCAACCCAGTCACCAGTTACTAATCCCTTTATAGCGCAGTTGTGTGACAGGGCAATGACAAAGAATGAACAAAGCAAGCACAGATTACACGGCTAACTCATTGCGCACCATCGCCAGCAAGGAATCGGCGTGGAGAGCAGCCAGGTTGTAGCAGACGCCGCCGAGGTGATCGGCCAGGGCTTGCGCCAGACCTTTGTCGTAGTCGGGGCTTTCCATGTTGACGACGATGGATTTGACGTCGCTCTCGGCGATTTGTTCGGCGATGTGGTAGGCTTCGAGTTGGGGCGGCATGTCGCCCATCGAGACATTGCCCGCGCCGTCGGTGAGGATGACCAGGAGCGGGAGCAATTCGGCGTAGCGGCGCAATTCCTGCTCGACCGTGTGCTGTGCCAGCCACAGGCCCGCCGCCAGCGGCGTCTTGCCGCCGACGGGCATATTCACCAGCATTTGCTTCGCCAGATTGACGCTGTTGGTGGGCGGCAGCACCAACGTGGCGCGGTCTTTCTGGAAGACGATCATGCCCACGCGGTCGCGGCGTTGATAGGCGTCGGTGAGCAGAGAGAGAATCGCGCCTTTCGTGGCCTCCATCCGCTCCGAGACCGCCATCGACCACGAAGCGTCCACGACAAAGATGATAAGGTTGGCGGCGCGGCGCACACGCACCTTGCGTTGGTAATCCTCCGGGCGCAGGTGCAACGCCGGAGAACCGGCTGGACTCCCCACCGCGCGCCGTCGCTGGAACGGCGCTGCCGCGCGAAACGTCGCGTCGAACGCCAGATCGGAGGGGTCGCGCGGTGAGGGTTGCGCGCTCACGTAGCGCCCGCGCTTGCGATCCGTGCGGCTGCGGCTGCGCTTCCCGCCGGTCGAACGCACCCGGCGATCCGCCTGCGCTTCCAACCGGCGCGTCTGGAAGATCTCTCCCGGCGGGATGAACTTGCCCCCGTCCCACCACGTCCCATCGGTGGGCCATTGGGGAACGTCTTGAGCGTAGGCTTGCAGTTGAGGCGCGGAGGCTTCCTGGGACTCTGCCTCTTGCGCCTCAACCTCTACGCTTTTTTTTGACGGTCCTCCCCGGTAGCATCGCCGTACATCGAGACATCTCCCTGTTCGGCCTCCACGTCGGAGGCTTTGTCACGCGCGGACGACACCATCTTGTCCAGTTCGGCGATGGAGGTCTGCACTTCGTCGAAGGGCTTACGCTTTAGGCGGTGCGGCAGCGTCAGTTCGGCGGCCAGCATGATGTCGCGGTCGGTGAGTCGCGTGCGTGCCTCCCACGCGGCGTGCGCGACGGCGGTTTTGAGGATCACCAGGTCGGCGCGATGGCCGTCCACGCCCAAACCCGCCATCATTTCGGCGATGGTGGACATGTCGTTACGCGTGTAGCGCACGTCCGGCAGCAGGCAGCGCGCGTCCTCGATGCGCTGCGCCAGCACCATCTCCTGCGGCAGCCACTCCTCGTAGAAACCCGCCGGGTCCTGCTCGAAGGCGAGATTGCGCTCCATAATCGCCATCCGCGCCCGCGCATCCCGCACGCCCTGCACGTCCACGCACAGCGCGAAGCGGTCCAACAACTGCGGGCGCAGGTCGCCTTCCTCCGGATTCATCGTCCCCACGAGGATAAAGCGCGCCGGATGCTGGAAGGAAATGCCCTCGCGCTCGACGGTGTTCACACCCATCGCGGCGGCGTCCAACAGCACATCCACGATATGGTCGTCGAGTAGGTTGACCTCATCCACGTAGAGGATGCCCCGGTTAGCCGCAGCCAGCACGCCCGGCTCGAAGTGACGCTCGCCCTTCTGGATGGCGCGCTCGATGTCGAGCGTGCCGACCACGCGGTCCTCCGTCGCGCCGATGGGCAGCTCGACAAACGGGACTTTCTTCGTATAGTGCGGAAGTGTCTCACCCTGCGACGCGCGCTCACGACAGACCGTGCACCATGTCGCGGGTTGAGCCGGATCGCAGCCGAACGCGCCATCGGCCACCACCTCGATGTCGGGTAGCAGCGCCGCCAGCGCACGGGCTGCGGTCGATTTCGCCGTGCCGCGTTCGCCCCGAATCAGTACGCCGCCAATGCGGAAGTTGATCGCGTTCAGGATCAGCGCCCGCTTCATGCGCTCCTGATCCACAATCGCGGTGAATGGGAAAACCAGACGTCCTTTATCTGCCACAAGACCCCCTTACAAAGTCCAAAGTTAAAAATTGAAAGTCAGGAATCGCCGGTCAAATTCCAATCCGTTAAAACCCGTTCAATCCGTTGAGGCAGACCGGCGAAAGAGGCGGGTTTCGAGCAGCCGGATTGCGATTACGCTGGCGACGAGGACAAGGATGAAGTTGAGCCAGACGCCATCCCAGAGTTTCTGGACGGTGATGGTGGGGATAACGCTCACGTCGGCAGCGCTGGCCGTTGCCACGAATTTGAGCGGGGCCGACATCGCCGCCACCATCTCGCCGTGCTGCATCGCCCAGGCTTGCATCTCCGCGTAGACGTCGAGTTCAGCGTCAGCCTCGCCGTATGAAAGATGCCGCCCGTCGTTCCGGCCAAACACCCGCCAACGCAGGGGCATAAACGCCGATGCGTGACTCGGATCGGCCATTTCCCATCCCGCTTCAGTGTTGAATTCCACCCAGGCGTGCGCGCCTGCGGGATGATTCCACGTCGTAGTATACACCACAAACGGCAATAATGTTTCTGGAAAATACAGGCCGCTGATGACCTGCGCGGGCGCACCGGTCGCGCGGCACAACGCGACCATCAGGTTGGCGAAGTCCTCGCAACCACCCACGCCGCTTGCCAACGCATCCATTGCGGTCGGCGTGACATTGACCCTGGCTTCTGTGGGCCAGGTGAGATAGCCCGCAACAAAGCTGTAGATGGCAAACACATCACGGCGGGTTGCTGCGTTGTGTTCGCTCAAGAACGCCGCCAACTGGGTAATCGGCGCAGCGTCGCTCTCGATTTTATCCTGCGGCGACAGGTGGAGATCGTCCACCGGCGCATCCCACAACGTTTTGCGCTGCGGCAAGACAACCTCGTAGACGACTGTCGCCGTTTTGCTGGCTCCAGCGTGGACGGTTCCCGAAAGCTTAAGAACGTCCAGGCTAGGTGCACTTTCGCGCACGACATCGCTATTCCAGCGCACCTCGATATCACCAACTTCCTGATAGGGCCCGCTTTGCGGGGCGAGTATCCCCAAAGCGACATCGCTGGATTCCGCGGCAGCCACAAATTCATACTGCTCCGTCACGCGATAGCGCACCGAGGCCGGCAGGGCATACAACGCCCCAAACATCGCGCCAGACAACACAATGACATAGACGAGCATCCGCACGCCATAGAAAACCTTCTTGAACACTTGCGCTCCTTTTGATGCAGTCTCCATCACGTCACAAAGCGCTGTCGCGCAGCGCCCTCAGCTCACGAATTAAACCAATACAACCGCCGCCAATCATCCCTAGACCAGTCACTATGCCGTAGATCGCGAGATCCAGACGCCTATTGATTAAAAATAATATATATACACTAAAAAAAACTACAGTAGCAAAATTAGCTAGAGAGCAACTCCTCGAGCCCCGCTAGATACAACTCAGGATCACGGCGGAAACGGCGCTGGAGCACGCGGCTGTGCCGATGCTTATCCAGCTCACCCCGCAGTGCCA
>Ga0209723_1007374_pt1 | contig 10069 bp, 4 predicted proteins | sample BiotimSIPDNA_2_FD_185750 | JGI IMG/M metagenome (GOLD analysis project Ga0209723, IMG submission 185750) | Anaerobic biogas reactor microbial communites from Washington, USA - Biogas_R2 time_0 SIP DNA (SPAdes) (version 2) | ecosystem: Engineered > Bioreactor > Anaerobic > Unclassified | place... | reverse complement strand
CAACAACCGACTAAACCAACGAGATCCCCTACGGAACCGACATGGCTATTCAAGCCAAATATCGTGAAACCTGTCGAAAAACCGGGAACAATACAAAAGCCGAAACCACCCGTCAAACCTGACGACAGACCGCCAGGAAAACCAACTAGACCTGACGACAGGCCACCAGGAAAACCAACTAGACCCGATGTCGGAAAACCAAACCCACACGACAATAGCGGAAGACCATACAAATACGATAGACGCGATTGGGATGACAAGGATCGCAGACGCGGAAGAGACGACTACAGGCGCGACAGAGACCATAGACATCACCATCACTATTACGACAATTCATTCTTCCATTCCTTCGGCAGATCGCTCTGGTTCTCGCCATGGTATTATGACAAATACGATATCAACTACTGGAGAACACCGCCTTACAGGCATCCGCATTCTAGATTCGAATATCGCTGGTTCGAGATTTCGACCACGACCGACACGACAGTCCTTACCAGCATTCCTGAATACGTCGTCTATGAATGCCGTTTCTGCCACCTGGTCTGCTACTCTACTGAGGTTCCCCCAGCTGAACCATGCGGCAACACCGGCTACTATCACTCCTACCAAATCCTGGGACTTTATGGTCCCCTCGCCTTCTCCTGCGCCAAATGCGGCATCGCAATCAACTGCTCTAGCGTACCTAACACAGGCTATTGCGGAGATGGCTACCATGTCTGGCAACAATTGATCCAGCAATAGCGAAAACCCTACCGAAACCGCTATGATATTCAAGCGATATCATAGCGGTTTTTTCTTTTTGCAGTAAATTGTCTTGCAGTAGATTATCAGACACCCAAAACTCAAGAACAAAAAAAAGAAAGCAGTACAAATGCCCAACATGCCGCTCAAAAACAAAGAAGACATCGGCCTTTCACCATACGAAATCAAGTTTCGCGGACGGAAAAAAGCCGATAAAGTCCTCATGACGATTTTCGATATAACTCCCGAAAAAGCCGTCGAAACACAAATAAATTCCGTTGACGAAATTCGTCCTTATCTCGATACGGACTCCATCAAGTGGCTAAATATTGACGGATTGCATAACGAAGAGCTGATGATAAACATAGCCCAGGAACTCAATATCTCCGCCGATATTATTTCAGATATTATGCAACCGTCTTTACGACCAAAAGTCGAAGAGTTTGACAATGGGTTGTTCATATCGATAAAAATGTTGCGGTATTACGAAAAAAGCAACCTAGCGTCGGTTGAAAACCTAAGTATGATCGTGAGGAAAAACATGCTTATCACGTTTCAGGAAATACCAGGTGATATTTTTAACCCCGTGAGAGATAGAATACGAAAACATAAAACAAAGATTCGTACTTCGGGATCCGATTATTTGGCCTTCGCGCTGCTGGATGTCGTTATAGACAATTACATCTATATCTTGGGTGTTTTCGGCGAAATGGTAGAGGCGGCGGAAGGAAAAATAGTATTCGATCCCGACAAAGAGAAGCTTAAAGTAATCAATAACTTCAAGCATGAACAAAACAATCTCAGCCGCGACATAAAGCCCGCCAAAGAAATGATCATGAATTTGGTTAAAGTAGATACTGATCTCATCAGCAAAAAGAACAGGACGCATTTTAAAGAGTTGCAAGATAATATCAATCAAGCAGTTGAGTTGCTCGATTACTATCGGGAAGTTATTTACGATGAGTTTAATATGTATCATTCGGCGATGAGTGCAAAAATGAATGATAACATGGCGTTGCTAACCATCTTTTCAGTCGTTTTTATCCCGCTGACGTTTATTGTCGGACTGTACGGCATGAATTTCGACAACATGCCGGAACTTCGTCATAAATACGGATATTTTATAGTGTTGGGCATAATGTTTATTATTGCCGTCGGAATGTTGTTATTCTTCAAAAGAAAAAAATGGTTTTAAGGTGGTTTATTATTTGAAAACCAGCAAGACATAAAGGCGGTATGACAATGAAGATCTTTGCCTTGTTCGGATTGACATCCTGCGTATTGCTCTCGAAGGGAATTGTCCCCATCGACATGGGGCGGACTTCCCTGCTTGATATCGGCATCTACGACGTGCGATGCCAAGCGTTCAATGGCAAGGAAACACAATTCCCGGCAGGCTGGACTGGAGACGACCCGGAAACAGGAACCGTGTATACCTTGGGACATCGACAAGACGACAAGGACGCCCTGCTCCTCCACAGCCCCTGGAAACTCGGCGCTGGCAAAACCTGGGTCGACTATCGCCTCAAGCTGCCAAAGGCAACGCCAATCACGCTGGAATTCTCAATCGCAATGCGACATGGCTGCGTCAGCCCAACAGGAAGCGACGGCGTGACCTTCGCAGCGTTCGCGTTCGAACCAAGAGAAACGCCAAAACAACTCCACAAGGAACACGTCACAAGCGATGCCTGGAAAACACTCAGGTTCGACTTGGCGAAATTCGCCGGCAAGCAATGCATCGTCCGCCTACAGGTCGATCCAGGTCCAAGCAGGAAACCCGACTTCGACTTCTCCTACTGGGGCGATCCCTGCATCATTGCAGGAGACGACATAACCGCATCGCCAGCCAACCAGGCAAGGGAACTGATGAAGCTGCCTGCAATCAAGGCAACGGCCAAAGCATCGCTCCTCCCGCTCAACAATACCAATCGCAACGGCATCGTACCCGGCAATATCCTGCCATGCAAAAACACCCTCATCCAAGACAAGGACGGAACCTGGCTGTTCACCTACAAAGCAAAAGACTGCAAAATCGCATACCGATACCAGCCGAAGACAGGCACCCTCGATGACTTCACCATGACCTTCAACGACGAACCGCCGATGCGAATCGCCGTCGGAAGCGGATTGGAACTGGTCAAGCCGGCGACGACGAAAATCGTTGACTGCAAACAAGACGGAGACTCGCTCAAGGTAACTACGCGCCACGAAATGGAGGATGATGTCCTGACAGCAACCTGGAAATTCGGCATCCAGGGCAAGGCGTTGACAATCAAGATCGATGCGGACAAGCCACTCGTCAAATCCTTGAGGCTCGGAACTGCCCTGGCACCGATCAGGAAGGCCTTCCAAACCCCATACATGGGAAGCGGACTGATGTACCTGCAGGCAAACAAGCTCTTCACGTACAGGAGATTGGACTGGACGAAGTCGGATGCCACAAAAGTCGGCGCAGACGCACAATACCATGCGAAGACCGACGGCACGCGCAACCCGCTTCACGAGGAAGGATACATCGCCTTCTCGCCCAACCCAGGCGAAGTCCTGCCAAACATTCCCTTCGAACCCTCCAAGCACAGGGCGCTCCTGGGTCCCAAGATCATCCTTGACATCTGGGGACCTCGAGGCGGCAACTTCGCCAATGACGGGGAGGCGCTGAGAGAACTTAAGGACCATGGAATCGACCACGCAGGAGTCATCTACCACATCTGGCAACGATATGGCTATGACGTGAAACTCCCAGACCACATCCCCGCAAACCCGAAACTCGGCGGCGAGGAGGCAATGAAAGCACTGGGACAAGCTGCCAAAGATTGCGGATACCTGTTCGCACTGCACGAAAACTACATCGACCTCTATCCAGACGCACCATCCTTCGACAAGAAGGCAATCGCGCTCAACCAAGACGGCTCATGGATGAAAGCCTGGTACAATGAACACACAAAAGTCCAAAGCTTCGTCATCAAGGCCGCAGAAGCAATCAGGTTCGCATGGCAAAACTCGCCCGAAATCAACAAGAGATACTACACGACGATGGCTTACATCGACGCGCAAACATGCGGATCGCCAGACTGGAGGGTCGACTATGATGCATCCCAGCCAATGGCGGCAATCGCAAGGCTCAAGGTCAAAACCGAATGCGAACTCTATGACTACATGCGAAAAGTCCACGGAGGTCCATTCCTCGGGGAAGGAAACATGCACTACTTCTGGGCAGGTCCCTGCGATGGCGTCGAAGCGCAAACTGGCGGCGAAGACCAAGCCCCTTTCCTGGACTTCAACCTGCTCAAGGTACACCCGCAAATGACCAACCACGGAATGGGATACTACTCAAGATGGCATACCCAGGGACGGCTTTGCTGGGGTTTTGACGCGGGAACACCAAAGCGACGGGACAAGTACAGGGCACAGGAAATCGCCTATGGACACGCAGGATTCGTCGGGAACCCCGTCGTCTATAATCCCGACTGGGTCGCCAGCGAGCACCACATCATGCACGCCATCCAGACCCAGTACGGTACCGCCAAAGTCACCGCAATCGACTACGAAGTTGACGGCATGATGGTTCCCGCCGCCGTGGCGCTCCCGCTCGGATTGTTGTCAAGGCAGCGAATCAAGTACGATTCGGGCGCCGTCATCTGGATCAACTGGAATCTGGAACCTTGGATCGTGGGAAAACACGCCATCGCGCAATGGGGTGTCCTCTGCCATGCAAAAAACGCGACAGTCTGGACTGCAAGACAAGAAGGAAATACATTCACGGACTATGCGGAATGCGATGAATTCGTGTACGCAGACGCCAGAACGCACTTTGACATGCCTTACCTGATCAACCAAAAGCCACTTGCCGAAATCAAGCTAAAGGATTGCACATACGTCGGCGATGGAAAAATCCAGATCTCCTACGCGTGGGAAATCCTGGACACGCCCAAGCGCCCCGTCAATTGCTTCGTGCATTTCTTAAACCCCAAAGGCCGAAGCCTGGACAAGCTGACATTCCAAAACGACCATGAAGTCCCAGGAGAATGGAACAACTGGAAGCAAGGCGACCAATTCGTCACGGGACCCTTCACTCTAGATCTGCCAAAAAACTACGACTACCACGACATTACCATAGGACTGTTCGACGCAACAAACAGAAAGCTTCTCAGAGGAAGCCACTTTGACAATCTCAGGTACCACATCGGAAGAATAATCGTCAATCGAGACAAGGACCGCAACATCGTCGGAACCTCAATCTTGCAACCCGACCAGGTCAAGATCGATTCCAAGCAAAAACTCCTCGACTTCTCCGAACGTGTGACACCACCGGGAACAATGGTCGACTTCGGAAAGGTCGCAACAAACGGAGCAGTCAAGATCCAGAAAAGCAACGACGGACAACTCGTGATCTTCACCTATCCAAGGAAAGCAGACATCACCATCAAGCTCAACCTCAAGGCTTGGAACCTGAACGGCAGCCAAACACTCGTCGCCAAGGCGCCAATGACCCAGAACGACTTGGGACCAGTCAACTTCACGATCAAGGACGGTTGGCTAACATTCACAACCGGATCCCTAAACTCAGGAAGATTCATACTCAAGTCCAAGTAGGAAATCGCATCCTTGAAAAACCGAATTTTGGCTCGGCTCATGGCTCTGCCTTGGTTGTCAGCACATCCGAGGCGATGTCGGTGGCGGTGAAGAGGTAGCGACCATTTCCCTGGTTGGTAGTACGGCCGTATTTTGATTGCAGGTCCGGACAGCCCGGTATTGTCAATTCCGCCAGAGCCTCTCCTGGTCCCTGGGCAGTAATCAGCACACGGACTTCGTTGTTGACGGTAAAGGCTTTGGCTTTGACAACGGAGTTTTTCTGGAGGGTGCAGGTCACTTCCGGCGCCGGCTCCAGGCTCAGCAGCCAAGGCTCCAGTTCACGCAGCAACTGCGCTACAGCAGTCACCCGTGGCCAAAAAGTGACGGCGGAACCAGGATCCTTGAGTTCTGTGCGCTCGAAAATGGTCGTGTAGCTGTAGAAGCAAAAGCATCGGCAACCGTAGATGGCAGCCAGCAGGGCCAAGGAGCGGATTTGCTCTTCGGAAGGATAGACGTACCTGCTGAAATTGTCGGTTTTGTGCCCGCCCCAGTTGAAGGCCTGGGGCACGAACATAAAGGGGATGTTATCCCGCGATAGTCGATCCATGAAATTCTGGACAGCGGCCATGGAGCGCGACTTTTCCGTTTGCACCGGATAAGGATCGACACCGACCAGGTCTGCGGCCCGGGCATATTGACCGACATCCTCGACTTCGCAAGTCAGCGCCACGACAGGAGTGAGCGGGAAAGCGCGGGCATAGTCGTTGCGGAGCTTTCTGAGGCGCGGGATTTCGGAGGTCGGCAGTTCATCGGCGGTATAGGCAGCCAAGGTGGTTGAATGTCGGAATTCATCGCGACATGGAAATGACATCAGCTTCAAGCCATGCTGCTGCAAGAGATCCAGGGATCGGCGGACATTCTCCGCCCATTCTGGGCTTCCCATTTTTGTGCCTGGCATTTCTTGCGCCGGCAGGCCGTTGAACTCGTTTTCTTTCTTGATATTCAGGTGGGCGGCGGTATAGGAATGGATGAAGTTGAAGCCGCCTTCGGCCACGCGTTTTACATCGGTGAGCGTACGTATCCAGGTCACATAAATTCCCACGGGCAGAAAGGGCTTGCCATCAACTTGGAAGCGTCCATGTTCGTCCAGGGTCGCCTGCCCGGGGGATGGCTTGAGGCTGGCGCGGCGGAACCAGGTGAAGGTGTCTTGGGCAAGGATGATCTTGTCGCGAAGATCCAGCAGGTAGGCTTGGAAGGTATATTCGCCGTCGGGCAGAGATCCTAGGCGGAAAGCAACTTGCCCCTGGTCGTCAAGTGTTTTGGCGATTTTCAGGTCAAGTTCTGGGCATTCCAGGAATAGCTGGAAGTCGCCGGGACGAAACCGAAGCTGTTCATTGTCAACGCATTGGATCAAGACATCGCCATCAGGACCCAGGTGCTGTAGCATAGGCTTGAGAGGGAAAATGGCGGCTTGTTCGGCAATGATGATCTCCAGGTCATCGAACCAGGCCTTTCCGGTCAGGTCGTAGAACAGACGGAGAAGCAGATTGCATTCGGCAGTGGCTTCAAAATAAAGAGTGACCTTTTTCCATTCCGGGGAAGCCTTGGCCTGGAGGTTCTTCATCCTCTTGTAAACGTTGTTTTCGCGGTATTCAATGGCGGGGGCTGCGATATTGGCCTGGGCGGGTAAGTCTTCGGTTCTGTACCAGGCGGTGCAGCAGTAGTTGCAGCCAGGAGTCAATTGAAGAGGCAGAGACGCCAAAGCCGATTTGTAGTCGCCTGGCTTGGTGCGTTCCATGAACAGAGCCGGAGTGCCGTTGCGACCTTCCGGAACGACCCGGCAATTTGAGCCTAGCTGCCAACGGCCAGCACCAGCATTAAAGTCCTCGCGGAAAACCTGCTTTTGGGAGACAGCGGTGAACTGAGTTAACCCAACTTCCCCGGAAGTCGCCTTTTTCCAAGTAGGAGCAGGCAGGAAAATTGTAGCAACTAATTATTTCATTTATTTCCTTGACGCTGATGAAGTTGGTGCTATATTATGTAGCATTATGTTTGTACAAACTTCCAAGACAACGATAAACGGCAGGACCTACGAGTGCAAGACGGTCCGCGAGAGCTACCGCACCGACAAGGGGCCCCGGAGCCGCATGGTCTGCAACATCAGCAAGCTGCCCGCCCATGTCCAGGACGCCATCTGCGCGTTCCTGAAGAACCCGGGGTGCCGCCTTGTCCCCGCCGATTCGCTCGGGCTGCACGACGCCCTCGGCTTCGGCGGGGTGGCCGTGCTCGAGGACGCCTGGAGGCGCTACCGCCTGGACGACGTCCTCACTGGGGTCGGCGATGCGGCGGATCGCGGCCGCATCAAGGCCATGGTCTTCTCCCGCCTGCTTTTCCCGTGTTCCAAGCTTTCGCTGAAGACGCGCAGCGCCGACAGCGCCCTGGCCGCCGCCTGCGGGCTGGAGCAATGCGACCTCGACGAGGACCGGCTGTACGAGGCCATGGACGCCCTGTCCGGCAAGTGGGCGGGGATAGAGAAGTCCCTGTACTCGGGCGCCTACCCCGAGCCGCCGACCCTTGTGCTGTACGACCTGACCAGCAGCTACTTCGACGGCGCCAGGGACAAGAAGCTTGCGGCATACGGCTACAGCCGCGACCACCGGGCCGACCGGCCGCAGGTGATCCTCGCCCTGGCGACCGGGCCCGACGGCATCCCCATCCACATGGAGGTCCTCAAGGGGAACCGGGCGGACAACTCCACGCTGCTGCCCCTGCTGGAGACCATGCGCCGCCGCTTTGGCATGGCCAAGGCCGTCTTCTCGTTCGACGGCGGGATGAGCAGTTCGCTCAACCTGGAGAAGATGCGGGAGGACGAGCTGGACTACGTCACCCGTCTGCCCGCGTCCACGCTGAAGGCACTGGTGGCGAAGCTGCCGGAGGACAGGCAGCCCGAGCTGTGGGACAGGACCGACCTGGCCGAATTCGTCGTCGACGGAACCCGCTACGTCGTCGCCGGCAGCGAGTTCCGCCGCCGGAGGGACCAGGAGAGGCGCGAGGCGCGCATCGCGAAGGGACGCCTGGGGCTGGAGCGCTTCAACGCGGTGACGAGAAGGAAGGTCGACATGCAGAAGCTCGTCTCGCAGGTGTCCCGGATGCTCGAGCGCTCGAAGTGCCTGAAGTACTTCGACGTGCGCATCGGGGAGGACGGCAAGGCCGCCTGGTCCGTGCGCGACGACGTCGTCGAGGCGGAGAAAAGGCTCGACGGCTGGTATCTCCTGACCACGACGCTGTCGCCGGAGGACGCCCCCAAGGAAACCATCTTCACGCACTACCGCAACCTGCTCGATGTCGAGGACGCCTTCCGCGAAACCAAGTCCTACCTGGAAATGAGACCCATCTACCACCAGAAGGACATGCGCGTCAGGAACCACATCAGGATATGCTTCCTCGCGTACTGGATCAGCTCGAGGCTCCGGCGCGAGTGGCGGCAACTGGGGGAAACCAGGGAGGTGCCACTGGTGCTGCGGGAGCTTCAGCGGATACGCGTCGGCAGGCTGAAGCTTGGCGATGAAATCTTCAAAGCGGCGCTGACGGATATTCCCAATCAACTCTACTCGCTCCTCGACCGACTGAAGCTGCTGCACCTGTTCGCGCAGGTGCCCAAGTGGGCGAAGTAGCAAGAAAGGTCGGGGGCCCCGTACCTGTTTTGTCCTTCTATGGGGGAAGTTGGGTTAAATCCGGCAACTCCTCGGCGCAAAGAAAGCTTCCGAAAAAAAACATCAACATGCCAACGCAGAAAAAACGAGCCATGGCAAAATCCTTTCTTGTCTAGGAAATATAGGTTTTGAAAAGCCTTTAGCGCTAAACTTAATGCGCAAATTGATAATGTTCAACCCAAAAAAAGCAGTTGACGGCATGACAATAATTTAGGTACGGGCATCCTGGGTGCCCTCCACGTAAAGAAAAACTATTTTCTGCGGGCCTTCAGAAGCTTGAAATTTCGCACCCAATACGTGAGCTTCGTTCCTTTCGGATTGCATCCCAGCCGAATCTGATACACCCCGGCCAAATCAACTGCCGAAGCCGAGTCGCGCAACATGATTCGGCGCGTCTCCCATTGGCTCAATGGTGGCAAATACGTCAGAAGCTGTGATTTCCCCTTCTCGTGCTCTGTATTGAAGCAGAGCATCAGGTACGTATGCACGAAATCGTTTTCCACCTAGTTCTGGGCTGTTTTCACATCGAATTGCAAGGCAATGGCATCGGCCAGGTCTTTCTTTGGCAAGTCGAGTACATGTTCCGGGTAGAACCACTTGTCAACGCGCATGTCCCCCCAATCCACATCGAAGCGCAATGCGTTTTCCTCCTGGTCAAAAGCAACATTGCATGTCGCCGCCGAATCATTTCGTTTCCAGGCTTCCGGCCTTGCCAGATCCAGGTCTTCCTGAACGCAGTTTTTGAGGAAGATTCCAAGGCATTTAATGGTGAAAGCCAGTTTGGAGGTAGTCTTGCCTTCAAACACTCCCGTTAGTTGGAAAGGCACATCGTACTCGCCTGGATCAGGCTTGGGCACAAAAACCGCTTCGAAACTCGTCACATCCCAAGGTTTAAGCGTCAAACTCGCCGGCATGCCAACCAATTCGCCGCCACGAACCTCCAGATGACCTACCTTGCTGCGGCTATCCAAATTCCATGCGTGAACCCTTACTCGTCCACTCGATTTCTGTAAATCCGTGGACGACTTCATCCCAGTCACCAC
>Ga0209723_1007371_pt1 | contig 10074 bp, 3 predicted proteins | sample BiotimSIPDNA_2_FD_185750 | JGI IMG/M metagenome (GOLD analysis project Ga0209723, IMG submission 185750) | Anaerobic biogas reactor microbial communites from Washington, USA - Biogas_R2 time_0 SIP DNA (SPAdes) (version 2) | ecosystem: Engineered > Bioreactor > Anaerobic > Unclassified | place... | reverse complement strand
ATGTTCAACGCCCCTGACATGACAAAGGCTTCCCAAGTTTGGGAGGAACTTGGATTCAAAGGCGAGGGCATGCTCATATCGATTATCGATACGGGTATCGACTATGACCATAAAGACATGCGTCTCTCTGATGAAGGAAAAGCGGAAGCGAAGTTGAGTAAGGATGCTGTCGCGGGACTTATTGCTGAGTACGGTCTCGACGGTAAATACTACAATACGAAGATTCCTTACGGTTACAACTACGCCGATAAGAATCAAGAAGTCGTGGACCAACACTTGTCCGGACGTCCTGAAGACGCGGACTACGTATCCATGCACGGCATGCACGTCGCCGGTATCGCGGCGGGCAATGCGACGGATGAAGATCTCGCCGCCTTTGCGGGCATTCGCGGTATTGCGCCTGAAGCACAGCTTCTCGCGATGAAGGTTTTCTCGAACGACCAGACGGGTGGCGCTTATGGTGACGACATCCTGATGGCGATTCAGGACTCTGTCAAGCTCGGTGCCGACGTCATCAATATGTCGCTCGGTTCTCCGTCCGGATTCTCGAATGTCAATAACGCGACCGCCCGTGCCATTCAGGCGGCTTCTGAAGCAGGAACGCTCGTCGTCATTTCTGCGGGAAATGAAGGTCTGGCGTATGCGTCTTCTCCGAACAACATGACGACGAACGTACTCGGTCAGGTTATCCGCGGTGTTGACAGCGGTGCCGTCGGCGCATCCTCTACCATCGAGGCTGCACTCTCGGTCGCGTCGATCGACAACACGAAGGCTTATGACACCGTGATGTCGTATAAGGTCGATGGAGACCCAGCGGTTTCTTTCCACGTCTTAGAACAGGAAGAGCCATACGGTGGGCGCACTTTCTTGGATGGGCAATGGATTGAGCTTGTCGATTGCGGTCTCGGCAATACGGATGAAATACCTGACGAAGTTGCAGGCAAATACGCGCTCGTCAAGCGTGGTGTTTTGAGATTCGAAGACAAGGCGATAAATGTTGCCGATAAGGGCGCTATAGGCATCATCGTGTACAACAACGTTGCCGGTCCCCCTGACTCGCTTATGAGTGGTGTCGAAAACGGTGGTATTTCGTCTGTGTTCACAAGCCTTGAAGCGGGTACTGCCATGGCGGCGGCGCTGGAAGAAGGCGGTGTCGTCACGGTCAATACGGCAATTCTGTACGACATGGTTGATATTTCCGCAGTGCCTCAACCGTCCCGCTTCACCAGCTGGGGTCCGACGCCCGAACTGAACTTCAAACCTGAAGTAGCAGGAGTCGGCGGAATGGTCTACTCAACTTTGAATGGTGATCAATACGGTATGATGTCCGGGACCTCAATGTCGGCGCCTCACGTGGCCGGCGCCTCGGCGCTTATCATGCAGGCGATGAAAGATAACGCCGCGTTGAATGGAATCGAGAAACTTGCTCGCACCCAATATCTGAAGGCTATCCTGAGCAATACGGCGACTGTGTTGATGGACGGCGAAGTAATTCATTCGCCTCGTCGAGTCGGCGCCGGACTCATCAATATCAAAGACGCGGTCGATTCGCTTGTCACGGTGACGCACAATGGCAGCGGTAACATCGAATTGCTTGATTTTACCGGTTCCAAGAAATTTACGCTTGACTTTAAGAACTATGGGGCAGAACCCGTAACCTTCACGTTGAAGGATCCCGTCGTCTATACGGCTCCTCATAAAGGTCCAGACCCCGAAAAGGATGTTGTCGTTCCCACAGCGGACGTGACAACGGCAAATACAACGATTACGGTTCCTGCGAACGGCACCGTGTCGGTTGAGTTCGAGATCGATCCGGGCGATGTCGAGAGAAACTACGTTGAAGGTTATCTGGAGTTTGTTGCGGAAGCAGCTCCCGACCTCTCCATTCCTTTCTTAGGATACGTTGGAAGCTGGGGCGATGATCTGCCGATCTTCGACTTGGTTGAGGGTATGCCTCCGTACGGTTTCAGCATTTACAACCTCTTTATTCCTGAGTTGAATCCGTCAGCTCCGAATCTCTACCGTATTTTCAGTGCGACACAGCTTTATAGGGACGACCCGGGCATTGGCGCACCAACACCTGCGGGCAACTGGTGGGACTGGGTCTTGGGAGAGGATTTCGATCCCTCGACGGTCGGGTTCAATACGAATCCCGCCGACTCGGAAAAAGACTACATTATTCAGGAACTCACGCCTCATGTCGGGGTTTTCCGTGGCGTTCAAGACGTCGAATGCTTTATCTTGGATAAGGATGGCAATGAACTGAGACAAGTCGGATGGGTTGATTCCATCAGGAAACCGGTGCTGCATCGCCTCTCGCAGTTCAGAGCCACAATAGCGACGCTGTATGATACGCAGTGGGACGGGACACTCTACGACAAATCGAACGGCGAATTCTTCTACGCGGAAGAGGGACAGTATTACTACGAAGTCCGCGCCCGCATGAATGAGAAATCCGATTGGCAATCGATCTACATGCCGGTCAAGATTGACAATACGATACCGACAGGCTTAACATTGCCTGAATCCGTGACGTATGAGGAGGGTGCGACGGAGGTTAAGATCAACTGCGGACCTGTTGGTGACGGCGCCGGTACAGGAGTCGACCTCTCTAGCTCTGGTGTTCTGTTAGAGAAGCTTAATGATAAACCCAGACAACCTGCTCAAGATATCGAATATGATGGGGAAGGCAACCTGATCATAACGATCAATGTGAATCCCAAACTCTTCACGGGTCTGACCAGTACAATCGCATATATCGTGGTAGCCGACTATGTAGGCAACACAGTGATTGAGACGTTGATGTTGAATGAGGAGGGCTCGGGAGCCGATGCGGCGAAATTTGCCCAGAGCAAAGACGGAAGCGATGCGTGGAGACCTGTTAAGGACGGATTTGTTAAGTACAACAAGCTTGAGAGCGATACGTTGAAGATGCCTAAGGGTCTCGGATACGTTGTGGCTTTGGCAACTGGCGCCGTGGAGCGCGTGACCGTTAATGGTCAAGATGCCGTGGACGGCAAACCGTACCTCTACGCCATTGAAGTTGAGGACGGCGTGCCCGTCGACCTCGAGCTGAAGGGTTTTGATGCGGATAACGTTGAAGTCTCGACCTCGACAGGGAAACTGCTCGTTGACCTGACAGCTCCGACACTCGCGCTCGAGAACGAGCTCAAGTTCAACAGCAAGGGTCGTCCTTATGTTGAAGACACCGATACCGTCAAGGTAAAAGTCTCGGATAACTACGCGGAAGGCAGGAACAGTGTCGTCGGCTTTGACGGCGAGAAACAGTTCGCCCTCACGGTCGGTGAGGACGGTACCGTCTCAATCCCCATCGCCGCCGATGCCGGTTTCGTCGTTCTTGTACCCGTCGACTATGCCGGAAACCGTGGCGAAACCTTGAGTTTCTTCGTCCTTCCCGAGGGCAAAGATCCGGAAGAGATCGCGGCGCCGATGGAACCGATCGTTCCGAACGCCGGAGATTTCTGGATTGTTGAACCGGAAAGCCTAAAGGGTCTCTTCTACAACGGATGGGTGTTTCTCTACATGGATGAAGAAGCCGAAACGCACCAGCTCACGCTTGAGGGCAAATCGAAAGATCTTAATTCGCTCACTTTTGACGGTGTTGAAGTGCTTGGAGCTGACGGCGCTTGGGCGGTTACGTTGACGCTCAAAGAGGGTCTCACTTATGTCAACGTCAAGGCAGTTAACGAGGACGATCTCGTCATCTATGACACCAAGATTCGCTTCTTCTGTGACAGTCATGTCCCGAATCTCGTGTTCGAAACAGATCCTGCGAGTGTTGGTGGGTATGATTTCGTATTCCCGGAGGACACACCCGACCCTGAAGAAATATCAGGTAGCGAGGCGCCTCTCGTCATTTGGACGACCGAGGAGACGCTCGACGTGAATATCACCGGAACGGCGTCCGACAACACGTTCGGATACAAGCTGACCATCAACGGCGATGTCGTCCTCGATTACTATGACATCACAGAACAGGGACCTGATATTAATGAGCTGCCTTTCGAGTATTTGGTGGAAGGCGCGGTCGACAAAGACTTCATCCGTCTCGAGATCGAAGATCTGTCGGACTTTAACGCGACGAAGACGCTCCTGCAGAAGATCCAGGTGAGGCTTGATACAACCGCTCCGACATTAACCCCTCAATACACGATTCCGGCGGTTGCCGGTCTCCCTGTTGAGTTGTTTGATGATGATACCCTCGACGTTGAAGGCGATGAGGTTGTTCTCTCCGCGGAGGCGGATGACGGGGATGGAATCGGTATTGACGATGCCGTTGGTATTGTGATCACGCTGAATGGTGCACTGTATGACGGTGAGCCGCTCGGACCGGGCACATATCATGCCGAATTTTACGTAAAAGATAAACTCGATCATGAGACAACGGTTGAACTCAATTTCGCGGTCGTAGGCGATCCAGTGATCAATGTCGGTCCGGATGTCAAGATCTACGCGGAAGGTGTGGCGACTTTCAACCCCCTGCAGGGAGTAACCGCGACAGACCCGCTCGACGGAGATATCACGGATGATGTGATCTGCGAATGTGATCGGCCTCAAGCCTTTGCTGCCGGCAAGCCCGGAACCTACACCTTTACCTACTCGGTGACGAATGCTTACGGGCGGAAAGTTTCGGTGGAAAGAACGGTTAAGATTCTCGGTAAACCTCAGATCTTCGGCGCGGACGACACGACCATCACCCAAGGCGATAAGTTTGATCCCATGGCGGGTGTGACGGCTCACGACAACGAGGACGGCGATCTGACTGAAATGATTGAGATCACAGGAGAGGTCGATGTGACTAAGCCCGGAGTTTACGAGCTTACTTACACGGTGGTGGACAGTGATGGCAACGCCGTCATTGTGGTTCGCAAGGTGACAGTTAAGGAAAAGGTCGTTCCTCCCGGACCGGACGACCCCGATCCGGGCGATCCCGATGATCCCGGACCGGGCGATCCCGATGATCCCGGACCGGGCGATCCCGATGATCCCGGACCGGACGATCCCGAGATTCCCGGACCGGACGATCCCGATCCCGAAATCCCTGATCCGGGTACGATGAAGGTATATGCGCCTGTTGCTGAAAACAAAGAGAATGATGTTGATGTATCGGGTGATGATAGGATCACATACACCATCGGCAAATCAAAGGGTGCCACCTATAGGGCAGTCGCTGATGACTTAGGTGTCGAGGATCTCCTCTATGTGACAGTGGACGGCAAGAAGATAGTCAAAGACAAAGACTACACCGTTGAAGCGGGAAGTATCCTTGTCACATTGAAGAAAGAGTTCTTGGATAAACTGAAACCGGGTAAGCATACTGTTGGTATCTATACAACCAAGGGCCACAGCATCAAGATCCTTACGATTCTGGCTACTGTAAAACCGACAGGCGAGTCGACAAGCTGGCTGCTGTACGCCGGCGGATCGCTTGTTGTGCTCAGCGCGATGCTCGTGACGGCGTTGTTCATCATAAGGAAACGTCGCGACGAACACAGCGGATAACACATAAACCCGTTAGAAGGCTGAGATGAACTTGAGGGCGTCTTCGAAAAGACGCCCTCTATCTTTTTGTCCAGTTTCTGTCTATCCGTTAGTCATCCCTTGATGTGGTTCGCCCGATTAGATAGTGATTATCCGGTCCTCTTTACAAACACGTAGAAGCGGAACATATTTTGCATTCGATGAGGTATACTGCCTGCCAAAAAGTGCTGTTATAACGCACTTTCAAGATATTTGCCATTTTTATTCATTCCCTGCAAAAACTATCCGAAAAGCAGTTGACAAGTCCTTGAATCCTTGTTATTCTAGCAAAGCGCCTTTCGGGGGAATGGCGCACACGGACCTTGAAAATTGAACAGTGCGAACAAGACGGGCCCCTTAGATCGAAGAGATTTTGGGGGTAGCGGACAGCAAAGTAAATAAGAGCCAAAGAGCTCTCAAGCATATACATGAGAGTTTGATCCTGGCTCAGGATGAACGCTGGCGGCGTGCTTAACACATGCAAGTCGAACGGAGCTATGACACGGAGTCTTCGGATGAAGTGCTGTAGCTTAGTGGCGGACGGGTGAGTAACACGTGAGCAACCTACCTTTTGCAGGGGAATAACTCTGGGAAACCAGAGCTAATACCGCATGCCGTGCGCTTGGGGCATCCCAGGTGCATGAAAGGAGCAATCCGGCAGAAGATGGGCTCGCGTCCGATTAGGTAGTTGGAGAGGTAATGGCTCCCCAAGCCGACGATCGGTAGCCGGACTGAGAGGTCGATCGGCCACATTGGGACTGAGACACGGCCCAGACTCCTACGGGAGGCAGCAGTGGGGAATATTGGGCAATGGGCGGAAGCCTGACCCAGCGACGCCGCGTGAAGGAGGAAGGCTTTCGAGTTGTAAACTTCTTTGGGGAGGGACGAAGATGACGGTACCTCCAGAACAAGCCACGGCTAACTACGTGCCAGCAGCCGCGGTAATACGTAGGTGGCGAGCGTTATCCGGATTTACTGGGTGTAAAGGGCGCGCAGGCGGCCCTGGAAGTCAGATGTGAAAGATCAAGGCTTAACTTTGACAGGTCATCTGAAACTTTGGGGCTTGAGTATCAGAGGGGAAAGTGGAATTCCTAGTGGAGCGGTAAAATGCACAGAGATTAGGAGGAACACCGGTGGCGAAGGCGACTTTCTGGCTGACAACTGACGCTGAGGCGCGAAAGCGTGGGGAGCAAACAGGATTAGATACCCTGGTAGTCCACGCCGTAAACGATGATTACTGGGTGTAGGGAGTATCGACTCTCTCTGTGCCGAAGCAAACGCGATAAGTAATCCACCTGGGGAGTACGGCCGCAAGGCTAAAACTCAAAGGAATTGACGGGGACCCGCACAAGCAGTGGAGTATGTGGTTTAATTCGAGGCAACGCGAAGAACCTTACCAGGGATTGACATCCTGCGCTAGGCCTGGAGACAGGTTGTTCCTTCGGGACGCAGAGACAGGTGGTGCATGGTTGTCGTCAGCTCGTGTCGTGAGATGTTCGGTTAAGTCCGGCAACGAGCGCAACCCTTGTTGTCAGTTACCATCATTAAGTTGGGGACTTTGGCGAGACTGCCGTTGACAAAACGGAGGAAGGTGGGGATGACGTCAAATCATCATGCCCCTTATATCCTGGGCTACACACGTACTACAATGGGCGTTACAGCGGGCAGCCACACCGCGAGGTGGAGCGAATCCCGAAAGGCGTCCTCAGTTCGGATTGCAGGCTGCAACTCGCCTGCATGAAGTCGGAATTGCTAGTAATGGCAGGTCAGCATACTGCCGTGAATACGTTCCCGGGTCTTGTACACACCGCCCGTCACACCATGAGAGTCTGTAACACCCGAAGTCAGTAGTCTAACCTGATTAGATTAGGGGGACGCTGCCGAAGGTGGGATAGATAATTGGGGTGAAGTCGTAACAAGGTAGCCGTATCGGAAGGTGCGGCTGGATCACCTCCTTTCTAGGGAGACATGGTGGGCAAGAGGCTCATCGTATCCCAAGTCGATCGGTCGCTTCGAGAAGGAGAGGCCGTAGAAGCTCGGACGATCCGCCCGAGCGGTCGCGCGTGAAGGCGCGCGGAGCCGTCGAGGCTCGTACTGTTCAATCTTCAGGGTCTGATACCTGAGACCCATATGGGCTCATAGCTCAGCTGGTTAGAGCGTACGCCTGATAAGCGTAAGGTCGGTGGTTCGAGTCCACTTGAGCCCACCAGACGGATAGCGCGGCAACGCGGATATCCGGTCGACTATACCGTAGATGAGCGGATCCGAATCTTCCCGTATTAATAGGAAGCAAACGGAATGTGTCTTGTTGCTCGACGAGTAGCGGCGCATGTGAACCGCTGTCAATCGTTAGTCGGCGCACCGGTTGGGAGGCCGGTTTTGGACCTTGAAAACTGCATAGAAGATCTAACAAACATGAAGAAAGACATGAGAAGAGAGTTGCTGTTCATCCGTAAGGAAGGACAGTGACACCTGTTGACGAGCATCAAGAGAAGGAAACAAAACCGGACTTAGAGCTTGTCGAGGGAAGAATTCATCCATGTAGAAGTGTCAGGAAGATCGACGAGAGAACTAAAATTAGGTCAAGTTACAAAGAGCGCAGGGCGAATGCCTTGGCGCCTGGAGCCGACGAAGGACGTGACAAGCTGCGAAAAGCTGCGGTGAGGAGCAAATATCCTACGACCCGCAGATATCCGAATGGGGAAACCCGGCCGGGGTAAGTGCCCGGTCAGTCATACATGAACCCATAGTGTATGGCGGGGAACGAGGCGAACTGAAACATCTCAGTAGCCTCAGGAGAAGAAATCAACCGAGAGTCCGTCAGTAGTGGCGAGCGAACGCGGATGAGGCCAAACCGCATGACGCGAGTTATGCGGGGTTGCGGACCGGCGATATGTGCGAGAGTTGCGAGTGGAATGAGCGGTTGGAAAGCCGAGCCCAGAGAGCGTAAAAGTCGCGTACACGAAGCAAAACTCAAGCTAGCCGGCACCAGAGTACCACGAGACACGAGGAACCTTGTGGGAAGCCGGGGGGCCCACCCTCCAAGCCTAACTACTCCAGGCGACCGATAGCGAACCAGTACTGTGAAGGAACGGTGAAAAGAACCCCGGGAGGGGAGTGAAATAGAACCTGAAACCCTGTGCTTACAAGCAGTCGTAGGACGTTAATGTCTGACGGCGTACTTTTTGTAGAACGGTCCGACGAGTTATGGTGACGGGCGAGGTTAAGTGCTGAAGGCACGGAGCCGCAGCGAAAGCGAGTCTGAAGAGGGCTAGATAGTCCGTTGCTGTAGACCCGAAACCGGGTGACCTACCCATGGGCAGGCTGAAGTGACGGTAAAACGTCATGGAGGGCCGCACCGTTGTCTGTTTAAAAAGGCTCGGATGACCTGTGGGTAGCGGAGAAATTCCAATCGAACTCGGAAATAGCTGGTTCTCCCCGAAATAGCTTTAGGGCTAGCCTCGTGTGCGAGTCTGGCGGAGGTAGAGCACTGAATGGGCTAGGGGCCTTACCGGGTTACCGAACCTTATCAAACTCCGAATGCCGTCAAGATATCCACGGGAGTCAGACAGCGACAGATAAGTGCCGTTGTCGAAAGGGAAACAGCCCAGACCATCAGCTAAGGTCCCTAAATCGTCGTTAAGTGGCAAAGGATGTGGACTTGCGAAGACAGCCAGGATGTTGGCTTAGAAGCAGCCATTCATTAAAAGAGTGCGTAACAGCTCACTGGTCAAGTGGGTCTGCGCCGAAGATGTCCGGGGCTAAACGACGTACCGAAGCTATGGGGCTACGTTTAAATGTAGTTGGTAGGGGAGCGTACCGTGCGAGCGGAAGCACGACCGTGAGGACGTGTGGATTGCACGGTAGTGAGAATGTCGGAATGAGTAACGAGAGGAAGGTGAGAATCCTTCCCGTCGAAAATCCAAGGTTTCCTGGGGAAGGTTCGTCCCCCCAGGGTCAGTCGGGTCCTAAGGCGAGGCTGGTAAGCGTAGTCGATGGATAACAGGTGGAGATTCCTGTACTACCGACCGGCGCATGAGAGAGGCAGTGACACAGTAGGAATGAGCGAGCGTGCGACTGGAAGAGCACGTCCAAGCACAGAGTGTAGTCCCGTAGTGAAGTACGCGGGATGTTCATGATGTGTGATGGGGAGGGAACACAAGTACCGAAGCGCGGCGTTTCACACTGGCGAGAAAACCTGCTATCGAGCCGGTAGGTACCCGTACCGCAAACCGACACAGGTGGATGAGGAGAGAATCCTAAGACGAGCGGGCTAAGCATTGTTAAGGAACTCGGCAAATTAACCCCGTACGTTCGCAAGAAGGGGTGCCCGCCTCGATCAGGCGGGCCGCAGTGAATAGGCCCGAGCAACTGTTTATCAAAAACACAGGTCTCCGCGAAATCGCAAGATGAAGTATGGGGGCTGACGCCTGCCCGGTGCTGGAAGGTTACGGGAATCTGTTAGCGTAAGCGAAGCAGTGAACTTAAGCCCCAGTAAACGGCGGCCGTAACTATAACGGTCCTAAGGTAGCG
>Ga0209723_1007370_pt1 | contig 10077 bp, 9 predicted proteins | sample BiotimSIPDNA_2_FD_185750 | JGI IMG/M metagenome (GOLD analysis project Ga0209723, IMG submission 185750) | Anaerobic biogas reactor microbial communites from Washington, USA - Biogas_R2 time_0 SIP DNA (SPAdes) (version 2) | ecosystem: Engineered > Bioreactor > Anaerobic > Unclassified | place... | reverse complement strand
GATCCGGGAGCGGCTTTCTTTGTCTGGATCTGAACGAGGATGGTAGAATAAATGATGGGTCGGAGCTATTTGGCCCCCGTACCGGCAATGGCTTTGCAGAACTGGCTGCTTATGATGAGGATGGCAATGGCTGGATTGATGAAGCTGATGAGATCTTTGACTGCTTGCGGATATGGACCCGGGATGCCCAGGGGAATGAAGTCCTGTTTGCTCTAGGGGAAAAAGGTATAGGAGCTATATATCTGGGCTATGCTGATACCCAATTTAGTATGCGGGACAGTCACAACCAGGAAAACGGGCAGCTGCGCAGTACGGGAATTTTCCTGCGGGAGAATGGCGGTGTGGGCAGCATCCAGCAGGTGGATTTGCTGGCTTGATTTGCAGCTAGGGAAAAGCTTAAGCTTTGGCAAATGGGTCCTATATCTTAAGGGAAAAAAATACTAAAGGTAAGGAATAGGAATTACGATAATTTAAATATGACTCAGCAGGGAGGCGAAATAGGATGCGGGTAGATGCGCAATGGATGGCCGTAGATTACCCCGCGAGGGACACTCAGGTTCAGACGCAGGTTCGTTCTGAGCATCAGGAACCAGTCGAGGTCAAACGACAAGACAAAGCAGCAAATAATCATGAAAAACAGGTGGATGCGGATACACTTCAGGCTGCGGTAAAATTAACTAATGATGCTATTCGCATTGTTAATTATCATCTGGAATTTAGGCTGCACGAAGACAGCGGACGCTACCAGGTGAAAGTGGTGGATTCGGATAGTGGAGAGCTCATAAGGGAGATTCCTCCCCAAAAAATGTTGGAGTTTTCAGCCCGGTTCAAGCAAATGCTGGATAAAGCTCTGGGTATCTTAGTAGATGAGACTGCCTGAATTCCTATGAGAAATTTGACAGCCAGGGTATACTATAATCGATTTCCAAAAGGAGGACAGGGCATTGAATATGCATGCTCAGGTCTATGATCAATATCGCAAAACGACGGTAGAAACATTGTCACCGGCTAAACTGCTGTTAATGCTGTACGATGGGGCCTTGAACAGTCTGCGCAACGCACAGAAAGCCATTGAGGAAAAAGATATCTCCCAGGCTCATAACCAGCTTATCAAGGCTCAGGATATAATTGCCGAATTGATGGCCACCTTAAACATGGAGGTTCCCATTTCCCGGCAACTTTATGCTCTGTATGACTATATCCAAAGGCGTTTAATAGAAGCTAACATCAATAAAGATATTGCCATAATTGATGAAGCCTATCAGTTTATCAGCGAATTGAGAGATGCTTTTGCTCAAGCTGCGTATGCGGCAAAACGTTCTCAAGTTCAGAACCCGGCCAAACAACTTAATATTATGGGTTAAAATTATGCAGACTATCATGCAACAAGTCATGCAACTATGTGAACAAATAGAAAAAATCGCCGTAGAGCAGTTGAAACTAGTAGAATCAAAACAATCCATGGAAGAGATAATCACTCCCTTAAATAAACTAATTGAGCAGCGCCAGGAATGCATCGATAAAATGAATGAACTGATGAGCGATTTAAGCCCTGAACAAAAAATAGCCTTGACCGGGTTGGGGACCGATGCTATGATAGAACGCATTCTCCATATTGACAGGGAAAGTCAGAGAGTGTTGCAGGAGATTATAAAAGCCACCGGGAATAAATTAGTTAAAGTGCAGGATATGAAGAAAGCTAACCGGGCTTATGGTGGGCAGGACGAGCCAACCGAAGCCTGGTTTTTTGACCATAAACGCTAAGAGCGGTGGGTGGAGGATGCCTACTATGAACGACAGTACTATAGTCAATATTATAAACAATTACCAGCGACAAATTGAGATGTATGAACATATGTTGGAGCTGGCCCAACAGCAGTTGAAGCTAGTGGAAGACCAATCGCCATCTGCCGGGGAAATACTGGCTGAACGGCATCGTTTAATGGACGATATAAGCAGCTTGAACAAGCAAAATCAGGTATGGCAGGAAACTCTTTGTCAGTCTATGGGAATAGAGAGTTTTAGTCTCAGTCATTTAAGCAAAGTGGTAGATGCTGTTGTAGTAGAGGAAATGGGTCAGCTACTTAAAGACCTGGGCTTGATCTTGCAAAAGATAGAAGTAGTCGATAAAAGCATCCAAGATCACTTGAATCAACAACTATCCCTTCGCAACCGCCCCCGGGCTACCCACAGCAGCGCCCAACAGGCCTACCAAAAGGGTTCTAAGCCGAAATCATAAACTTATGCTCAGGAGATAAGCGCAAGTAAGGAGACGGTTTGAAACTACTGAAAAAGTACCAAAAATTCCGTTAGAGTATGTGTAAATATACTAGTGACCGTTGGCAAAACTTTCGGTCAGAGTGTAGAGATTGCCGCGCTACGCTCGCAATGACAGCTTTCTTGTGTCATCGGCCGTTCCGGCACTCCTGATGTTCGTTCCTTCGGAACTCAACTATTATGGTTGCGAGGAGTGACAGCGACGTGGCGATCTCATAGTAAAACACGTTTTCAGGTACTTTTTCAGTGGTCTCGGACGGTTCTTCGACTTGCGTTTTCAATTTGGTTCAGATGCAAGCAGGTACGGTTTTTCTGTCATTTTAGGTTAGCTGTTTCACCACACTTTGTCTAAAGCAAATGCCAGAAAGACCATCCGCTCTTGCATCCACCCTCGATGGTTTCGTTTTAATGTGAAATTCTTGCTATTTTTGTATGTGCCGTATATAATTGAAAATGCGGGCTGCAGAACCGGTTTTATACCGGGGATTCGCCTTAATCTCCAAAAAAGTGAGGGATCCTATTAGATGTTCGAAGACAAATCATTAGTGTGCCAGGATTGTGGCCAGGAGTTCATTTTCACTGTTGGTGAACAGGAATTCTACGCCGAAAAGGGTTTTGAAAATGAACCCAAACGCTGCCGGGAGTGCCGTACTAACCGCCGCAGCAACAGCCGCTCTGGTAACCGTGCTCCTCGTGAAATGCACTCAGCTATTTGTGCAGAATGTGGAGCTGACACTGAGGTTCCATTCCGTCCTGTTGATGGCCGGCCAGTTTACTGCCAGGAATGTTTCCAAAGACAACGGGCCGCTTTCTAAGGTGATACGGTCGACATATACCGGGCTTGTCAGCCCGGTTTTTTATTTTCTGATGGAGATGCAAGAGGGGCGGATGCAGTCCCCGCTTGCATCTAATTGTCATCCTGAGGCAGGAACGACCGAAGGATCTTTCCCTGTGATACCAGTAAAGATTCTTCGGCTGCGCCTCAGAATGACAGAATAGTGGTCACGAACCGCGCAAGTCCTAGGATCGTCCCCTAACCTGCATCTGTGCTCGGGGCGATGTGGGCATCACCCCCTACCTCTTGCACCCCAGTAAAGATTCTTCGACTTTGTCTCAGAATGACCAGATACCCTCTCGAGTCCCCGCTTACACCGTTCAGACAATCTACTTTTTGGCTGGCTTTGAGTTTCTAATAACATTTTTGTACATACTAGGAAATAAGCTAATTTTGTTGTTCAAACAGCGTCCAGCGCGGCGAAGCCTGCCAAGGTATGGAAAATCGTGGTTGGAGGTTTTGACTGACAGCTAGTAGAATAGAATATAGACAACCGGGAAAGGAGTTGGTCGTATGAGGTTCGACATTAGGGGTAAGAATCTGGAGTTAACAGACGCACTTAAAGACTACACTACCAAGCGACTCTCCAAGCTAGAAAAGTACATCGATGATGTAAAGGAGGCTCAGGTTGCACTGTCCGTCGAAGGGGAAGGACATAAAGTAGAAGTCACTATTCCATTAAATGGAGTGATCCTGCGCGGCGAGGAAGCTAGCGAGGATATGTACACCTCCATTGACTTAGTGGTTGAAAAACTTGAGAAACAAATCGAGAAATACAAAACCCGGTTGTACCGCAGTAACCGTGGGGCTGGTATGAAAAGGGCCTGGATAGAAGAAGCCCGCAAAGAATCGGAGGCTAACGAAAGCCTGGAAACCTTTAAAGTGGTGCGTACCAAACGCTTTGCCCTGAAGCCTATGGACGAAGAGGAAGCTATTATGCAGATGAATCTGCTGGGACATACCTTTTTCGTGTTCTTCAACTCAGCCACTGATGAGGTTAATGTGGTCTACCGACGCAAAGATGGCAACTACGGGTTGATCGAGCCCAATTTGTGATCAGTTGAAGCGGTATTGCCAAAAGTGATAAGATAAAACTATTGTAAACCCTATTAAGAGGAGCCTTATGGTTCCTCTTTTTTATGAGAGGTCGTGTTAGGATGATCAAGAACTTTGTTAAAAACCTGCTGGATGACAATGAAAAAGAAATCAAGCGTATGCGCAAGACTGTGCAGGTTATTAACTCTCTAGAGCCCCAGTTTGAAGCTTTAGCACCAGAGGACTTCCCAGCCAAGACTGCAGAATTTCGCCAGAGATTAGAGCAGGGGGAGACCTTGAAGGATATACTGCCGGAGGCATTCGCATTGGTAAGAGAAGCCTCCCGGCGTACTCTGGGTATGCGGCATTTTGATGTACAGCTTATCGGTGGTATGACTCTGCACGATGGGCGCATAGCTGAGATGAAAACTGGGGAAGGGAAAACTCTGGTGGCTACTCTGCCAGCCTATCTGAATGCCCTGGAAGGCCGGGGAGTGCACATTGTCACGGTCAATGATTACCTGGCCGGACGTGACGCGGAATGGATGAAGCCAATCTATGAGTATTGTGGTATGTCGGTCGGCTTGATAGTCCACGGACTTAATTATCTGGAGCGCAAACAGGCCTACGAGTGTGATATTACCTATGCTACCAACAATGAACTGGGCTTTGACTACCTACGTGACAATATGGTGGTCCGGGCCGAAAACATGGTGCAACGAGGCCAGCATTATGCCATCGTTGACGAAGTAGACTCCATTCTCATCGACGAAGCCCGCACTCCATTGATCATTTCCGGTGAAGGAGATAAACCAACCGATCTGTATTATCGTATTGCCAAGTTTATACCCCGCCTGGAAAATGAGAACGATTACAAAGTAGATGAGAAAGCACATGTGGTCACCCTCACCGAAGACGGGGTGCGCAAGGTAGAAAAGTTTTTTGATGTTGAGAATCTGTCCGAGAACATGGAAGTGGCTCACCATGTAAATCAGGGATTACGCGCCCACTGCCTGATGAAAAGGGATCGTGACTATGTAGTCAGAGATGACCAGGTCATCATAGTAGATGAATTCACTGGCCGCTTGATGTTTGGTCGCCGCTACAGTGACGGTTTGCATCAGGCCATTGAAGCCAAGGAAGGGGTCAAGATCGAGAAGGAATCCCAGACCCTAGCTACCGTGACTTTCCAGAACTACTTCCGTATGTATAAGAAGTTGGCCGGCATGACCGGTACCGCTCTAACCGAAGAAGAAGAATTCCAGAAGATTTACGGGATGGACGTAGTAGTTATCCCGACTAATAAACCTATGGTGCGCATAGATCAGCCTGATGTCATCTATCGCACGGAGATGGGTAAGTATGCGGCGGTAGTGGAAGACATTGCCGAACGTTATAGATCCAAGCAACCGGTTCTGGTAGGAACCATATCTATTGAAAAATCTGAGCTATTAAGCGCTATGCTAAAAAAGAGGGGCATTCCCCACCAGGTACTGAATGCAAAATATCATGAGAAGGAAGCTCAGATCATTGCCCAGGCCGGGCAGCCTGGGACTGTCACCATTGCTACCAACATGGCGGGACGTGGTACCGATATCGTACTGGGCGACAATGTCGACTCTCTGGGCGGTCTGTATGTATTGGGCACGGAGCGGCATGAGGCCCGCCGTATTGACAACCAGTTGCGAGGCCGTTCCGGCCGTCAGGGGGATCCGGGGGAATCCCGTTTCTATACATCACTGGAAGATGACTTGATGCGGCTGTTTGGTTCAGCCAATATTGAGGGATTGATGGATAAACTGGGCATGGATGATGATATGCCCATTGAGAACAAGATGATCTCACGGGCTATTGAAAATGCCCAGAAGAAGGTGGAAAGCCGCAACTTCACCATCCGCAAAAACGTTTTGGAATATGACGATGTTATCAATCAGCAGCGCGAAGTGATGTATGGCGAGCGCCGCAAAGTATTGTATGATCAGGATTTGAAAGAAACAGTCAGCAGCATGATCGATGAAGTTATCGATCAGGTAGTAGATAGCTTTGCCGGCGAAGTGAAATACTCCGACGACTGGGATCTGCCCGGCCTGTTGACTTATGTGGAGCGCAATGTCCTGCCGCTGATCGATTTCACCACCGATGACCTGGTGGGCATGACGAAGCATGACATGAAGGAGTTCTTGCGGGAACGTACTTTTAAGCTCTATGAAGCGCGGGAAGCCGAAATGGGCAGCGAAACCATGCGCGAATTGGAAAAAGCGGTGATGTTGAACATCATCGATGAAAAATGGATGGATCATATTGATGCTATGGATCAGCTGCGCAACGGAATTTCCCTGCGGGCTTACGGGCAAAAGGATCCTTTGATCGAGTATAAATTTGAGGCTTTTGATGCCTTTCAGTCTATGGTTTACAGCATCAAAGAAGATGTAGTTCGGTATATTCTCCGGGTCAAAGTGGTTCAACAGCGGGAGGAGCGCCAGACTTTTGAAAATCAGGGCGGCGGCGAAGTGGAGAAAAAACCGATCAAAGTTGACCAAAAAATTGGCCGCAACGATCCCTGTCCATGTGGCAGTGGCAAGAAATACAAGAAATGCTGCGGGAGAGGCGAATAACGAATAGATCAGGCCGCCATTGCATTCGGCTGAGTGTTCTGTTAATTTATTACCATGGCCTTTGACGCAGGGAACAAGAACGTGCGGGGCGATGTCGGCATCGCCCCCCTACCAGCTTACTGGTACGGAACAAGGGGACGATTCTTGTGTTCCCGCGCTCGCGAATTAATGGTCATTGCTATGAAAATGCTCCAAGCTGTCATTGCCCTAAAGGACTCCTGATGTACCCTGCTGGGTACAACTAAGGTTGCGAGCGTAGCGCGGCAATCTCTTAGCTTAAACCATAGACTGTGGCAGAGATCGCCACGTCGCTACGCTCCTCGCGATGACACGAAAAAAACGTGCGGGGCGATGTGGGCATCGCCCCCTACCAGCTTACTGGTATTTCCTACCCAGGTACCAATATTGAGGAGGGATTGTTATGATAGAAAATCCGCGCGGTCTATGCCGTGAGATCATTGACCGCCTCCATGAACTGAGGGTTTCTCTTTGACATAGAAGGCGCGAAAAAGGAGATCCAGGAACTGGAGGCCTGTACTGTTAAGGAAAAATTCTGGGAAGATAACCAAGAGGCCCAGCGCGTACTCAAACGGATCAGTGAATTGAAACAAGAAGCTGCCTCTTATGAAGATCTCCTGGAGCGAGCTACCTACCTGTCTGATCTGCTCGATATGGCGGAACAGGAAGATGAGGATGAGCTATACCAGCAGACCGTAAGGGATCTGGAAGACCTGGTTAAAGACTTCGAAGACTATGAATTACTTATGTTGTTTTCCGGTGAGCATGATAGTCGAGATGCCATAGTGACCCTGCATGCCGGCGCCGGAGGTACTGAGGCTCAGGATTGGGTGGGCATGCTCTTGCGTATGTACACTCGTTGGGCAGAATCCTCCGGGTATTCGGTGGAGATCCTGGATTACCTGGAAGGAGACGAAGCCGGCGTCAAAAGCGTTACATTTCTAGCCAAGGGTCATAATGCCTACGGCAAGCTGAAATGTGAAGAGGGAGTTCATCGGCTTATTCGTATCTCTCCCTTTGATTCTTCCGGCCGGCGGCACACTTCCTTTGCTTCTTTGTCGGTTTTACCGGAAATCAGCGAATCAGTGGAAGTCAACATTGACCCGGAGGATCTGCGTATCGACACCTATCGCTCGGGAGGAGCTGGGGGACAGCATGTCAACAAGACCGACTCGGCAGTGCGTATCACCCATATACCTACGGGGATAGTGGTACAGTGTCAAAACGAACGTTCCCAGCATGCCAATCGGCTGTCGGCCATGAAAATTCTGCAGGCCCGAGTCTATGAATTGAAACAGAGGGAAAGGGAGGAAGATCTGCAAAAGCTCAAGGGAGAATGCAAGGAAATCGCCTGGGGCAGTCAGATCCGCACCTATACTCTGAATCCCTTTACCCTGGTCAAAGATCACCGTACCGGCCTGGAAAGAGGTAATGCTAATGCAGTGCTGGACGGAGAAATAGATGAATTCATCAGCGCATACCTGCGCAGCAAAAATAAGCTGGTGTGATAATAGTAGCCAGCGGTCATATCCGAAAAATGTTTGGAGGAAAGAAAGTGCGCCCAATTGATGCAACTACCATTAAGATGGTGGAAGACAAAGCTCGCAGTATTCGGGAAAAGATCATCACCATGCTGGGTCAAGCTGGCTCAGGTCATACGGGCGGATCGCTATCTTCGGCTGATCTGTTAGCCTGCCTTTACTTCTGGGAAATGCAGGTGGATCCGCAACAGCCCCACTGGCCGGAACGGGATCGTTTTGTGCTGAGCAAAGGCCATGCTGCTCCGGTATTGTATGCTGCCTTGGCTGAACGGGAATACTTCCCGGCGGAACTACTGAATACACTGCGCCAGTTGGGCAGCCCCCTGCAGGGTCATCCGGACATGCGGAAATTGCCTGGAGTAGAGGCTTCCACCGGATCCCTGGGACAAGGCGTCTCCTGGGCGGTGGGTATGGCCTTGGCGGCTCGGCTGGATGGCAGTTCCAGCCGTATTTATACCCTGCTGGGGGATGGCGAACTGGAAGAAGGTATGGTCTGGGAAGCAACTATGGCGGCTGCTCATTATAAACTGGACAACCTGGTTTTGATGATCGATTACAATGGTTTGCAGATAGACGGGCCTATCAGTGAGGTCATGTCACCGGAGCCTATAGCGGATAAGTTTCGAGCATTTGGCTGCCATGTGGTTGAAATAGACGGGCACTCCGTGGAGCAGATCATGGCTGCTTTGGATGAAGCCCGCCAAATGAAAGGGCGACCCACCGCTATTGTAGCCCGCACCATAAAAGGCAAGGGATGCTCTTTCATGGAAAACCGAGCCGAGTGGCATGGCACAGCCCCTAAGCCCGATGAAGTGGAAAGGGCGCTCCTGGAAATACGGGGGTAGGATGAAAAAGAAGACGCAAGTCAGGGGAAGGTTCTGCAACTTACGCGTTTCGTGACCACTATTCTGTCATTGCCCTAAAGGACTACTGATGTATCCTAGCGGATACAATTTGGGTTGCTATGAAAATGGCCCTCGCTGTGTCATCGCACCCTAACGGGCACTACTTATTATAGTCCCTACGGGAAAAGGAATTAGGTTGCGAGCGAAGCGCGGCGATCTCTACCATCATCTACGGTTTGAGCTTAGAGATTGCCACGCCCCCTACGGGGGCTCGCAACATCAATAGTGAGCGATAGCGAACATCAGTAGTGCCGGAACGGCCAATGACAGTCTTGAGGAAGTTTTCATTCATCGTGGCCTGATCGACAGGTGAGAATTCTGAGGCGCAGCCGAAGAATCTTTACTACTACACCAGAGGGAAGATCCTTCGGTCGTTCCTCCCTCAGGATGACAATTAGATGCAAGTGAGCGGACGGCTTGTTAACTTGCGAAGTAGGAATAAGGGATAAGGCGGTAGGGGTCGATGCCCACATCGCCCCGAGCATAGATGCAAGTGAGGGGACGATCCTTGGACTTGCGCGGTTCGTGACTACTGTTCTGCCATTCTGAGGCTCAGCCGAAGAATCTTTACTACTACACCAGAGGGAAAGATCCTTCGGTCGTTCCTCCCTCAGGATGACAATTAGATGCAAGTGAGCGGACGGCTTGTTAAATTGCGAAGTAGGAATTAGGGGTAAGGCGGTAGGCGATGCCCACATCGCCCCGAGCATAGATGCAAGTGAGGGGACGATCCTTGGACTTGCGCGGTTCGTGACTGCTATTCTGTCATTCTGAGGCGCAGCCGAAGAATCTTTACTACTACACCAGAGGGAAAGATCCTTCGGTCGTTCCTCTCTCAGGATGACAATTAG
>Ga0209723_1007359_pt1 | contig 10090 bp, 8 predicted proteins | sample BiotimSIPDNA_2_FD_185750 | JGI IMG/M metagenome (GOLD analysis project Ga0209723, IMG submission 185750) | Anaerobic biogas reactor microbial communites from Washington, USA - Biogas_R2 time_0 SIP DNA (SPAdes) (version 2) | ecosystem: Engineered > Bioreactor > Anaerobic > Unclassified | place... | reverse complement strand
CCGTAAGCAGGGCATAATTTGCGCCGCTCGGGGTGATGATCACCTTGCCGCCGAGGCGGACGCTGACATTGCCCCAGGTGCCGATGACAAGACCCGTCTGCACCAGGCGGGTGCCCATTTCGCGCACCGCCTGCCGTGCCTGTTGGATGGCGTTCATGTGGTGTGATTCCCTTTCAACGCGGACCGGTCCGCGGTGTCCAGCACCCGTTCAAAGCGGGCCAGCGCGTCGTCGATGACATCGTCCGTGTCCGCTATGCTCGTATACAAGCGGCTTCCCGCCAGGGTGATGATGCCTTCCGCCATGTAAGCCGCGCCGTATTCCTCCATGGCGTGTTTGCGGGTCTTGATTTCCTTTAATACACGGAGAATATGCAGGTAGTTGAGGGTGATAAACATGCCCCCGACAGTTTCCAAATGGCAGATGGAGCCCTGGTTATAGGCGACGAAGGGAAGGTCCAGGCGGCGGATGATGTCGTTAAGGCCCGTCGTGAGGCGGTCTCCCGCCAGGCCCGCCTTCCGGCATGCGTCCATGCGTTCGATCTCCTGGATGGCGAAATACCCCGCCGCGGAACTCAGGGGATTGGCCGCCAGGGTACCGCCCACATAGGCGCGTTTTTTACCGCTTTCCAGCCCGGCCGCCATCAGCAGGATCAGGTCGCGCCGCCCGCCCACGCCGCCCGCCGACGGATACCCGCCTGCCACGACTTTCCCGAAAATGGTCAGGTCGGGGCGTACCCCGAAGTATCCCTGAGCGCCGCCCAGGCCGATGCGGAATCCTGTCACCACCTCGTCAAAGATGAGCAGCGCGCCGTACTTGTCGCAGAGCCGCCGCACTTCAGCGTTGTGTTCTTTGTCCACGGGCCGCGTGCCGCTTTCCGGGCCTACCGGCTCCACGATTACCGCGGCCGTGCCGCCGCGAAACCGGTTTAAGAAGAGCCGCCGTTCCAGCGAAGCGAGATCGTTCGGAGCCGCTTCGGTGGTGTATTTTACGCAGGCCCGGGGGATGCCGTGTGCCTCGAACCGGCCACTGCGCGGAATCTTGAGGCTGTACACCATCTGGTCGGACCAGCCGTGATAGGCGCCGCCCATTTTGATCACACATTTCTTTTTGGTGGCCAGGCGCGCCACACGGATCGCCGCCATCACGCTTTCCGTGCCGCTGCCCAACATGCGGAACATTTCAACCGCGGGCATGTGCCTCGTGATTTCCTTTGCGATTTTCAGCTCGAATTCATGGAAGAGGCCTGTCACGGGCCCGCTTTTGCGGAGGAGTTCGATGACCTGTTCCAGCACTGCGGGCGGATTCGAGCCCAGGACCGTCGGGCCGCCCGCCTGCAGAAAGTCAATGTAGCGGTTGCCGTCCAGATCATAGAGATAAGGCCCCTCGGCCCGGTCGATTACCAGGGGGAAAGGATAATTGAAAGCGAGATTATGCTGCACTCCGCCGGGAATATAGGCCTTCGCTTCCGTTATCATGGCCTTGGATTGGGGGCATTGTGTATCAATCTTTTCCAGGTACGCCTGCAAGGCGTCCCGCCGGATCGTGACCGGGGGCAGGGACAGCAGCGTGTCCAGTTTTCGATATACTTCCTTGACATCGGGATAGGCTGTGATGGCATAGGACATGACTACTACTTCTCCCCTGAGTGGATGGCCGCGTTAAACGGTTTTAATACGGGTAATAAGTACGCCATTTTAGGGAACGAAAGGATACGGAATCAACTGGGACAACAATTCTGAGTGCGGGTAAGACCCACGTTAGCGGAATGCAAATAAACCAGTTGTAATAAATGAATGTAGAAACGGCATCCCCGCCGCTTTCAACGCCGTGAGGACGCGGTGTTTACATTCAAGGCGGAAGCATGGCCTAATGAAGGGTTGTCCCTACTTTGCGGGCTTAAGTTGGTGCTTTGCAAATGCGTCCCCGGAATTCAGAGAGACAGATTGTCATTGTTGATAAGAATTTCCCCGTGGGCGCTCCCATTTCAACGCAATAGTTCTGAGCGCTCTATGTGATATCCTATTCCCATAAGGCCACTGGAACCAAGGAGCATCTACAATGATTATCAAACAGGATACCGAACTGAAACGGACGGCCGTGACTATGGAAGGCGCGGCCTCAGTCACCATGGGTATACCTATCGGGGAGGACGACGGATCGCAAAACATGATCATGCGGCTGTTCCGTATCGCCCCGGGTGGCCATACGCCCTATCACACCCACGATTACGAGCACCTTGTCCGCGTGGTTTCAGGCAGGGGCGCCGTACTGGACGCGCAAGGAGTGTCCCATGAACTGTCGCTCGGACAGAGCGTGTTCGTCTGTTCGAACGAGAAACACCAGTTCTTGAATCCCTATACGGAGGCGTTCGAATTTACCTGCACGATTCTTAATCCGAATCGAGGTTAATCCGTCGGTTTTGCCGTAGTGTCGTTTTTCATGGCAGGGATTACCGGGAAAGACCGCATCTCTCCGGTCAATATTGAATTGCATATTCTCCCGTTTCAGGTGCATACTGTATTTCGCCCGGTGGAGAAAAAAAGGCTTCCTCCACCGGACGTTCCGGTGATTTCTAGTCGATATACTGGATAAGGCACGCATACATTTCATAAAATTCTGGAATCCTGTGTCATCTGACAAAAAGCGGAGAAGGCCATGATCAAGGTAGGCATTATTGGACAAGGGTTCATAGGAAAAATGCATCTGGCAACGTTGCGGCAGTCATCCCTGGCGGTGGTCACGGCGGTTGCGGATCGTGAACCGGCGAACCTGGAAGGTAAAGCCGTCGGCGGGAACATTGCTATTTCGGGCGATATCAGCCTGGAAGGTGTCGCCCGGTATGATGACGGTGACGCCTTGTTGCGCGATCCGAATGTCGATGCCGTGCTGATCGCCCTGCCGACGTATCTGCACAAGGAATATATTCTCAAGTCCATGGCTGCGGGCAAGCATATCCTCTGCGAAAAACCCCTTACCCGCACTTCGGCTGAGGGCAAAGAGGTGTTGGATGCGCTAAAGGGTTATGACCGGGTGTTCATGTCCGCCCAGTGCATACGGTTCTGGCCGGTCTATGTCGAGGCCCGCAACATCATTCTCAGCGGTGTCTACGGTAAGGTGCTGTCCGCTCAACTCACGCGGCAGAGCGGCAAGCCCACCTGGAGCTGGCAGGGGTGGCTGCTGGACGAGGCACGAAGCGGCGGCGCCGCGCTGGATCTCCACATCCACGACATCGATTTCGTGAACTATCTGCTGGGAACGCCCGGTCATCTTGCGGCAACCGGCGCTGATATACCCGGCGAGGGGATCAGCCAGATCAACGCGCTCTATACCTATGACGGCGGTCCGGCGGTGGCTGTGGATGGCGGCTGGTTCCACCCTGGAGTGTTTCCTTTCCGGATGGCATTCCGCATGGAACTTGAAAAGGCGGCCCTTGAATTCGACAGCAGGATTGACGGAGATCTGCACGTATATACCAATGATGAAAATCATCTAACCCCGGCACTACTTCCCGGAGACGGGTACAGCCGCGAGCACGAATATTTCCTGCGCTGCATTCTGGACGGCAGGCCGGCGGAAGAGGCGTCCGCCGCCTCCGCGGTTGAATCCGTGGCCCTCGTGGAACAGGAATGCGCGGCGGTCCGCGCCATCGCACGGTCGTGAAGCAAGGCGGATTGCCTTCGGGAAGATGCGTGTTGGCGCGTTGCTCGGAACGGTAATCCGGATACCTACAGAAATGCGATATTTAGCCGGGTCAAGGCCCGGTACAACATCAGGAAAGGCAGGGCAATGCGAAAGAACAACATCAGCAGACGCGGTTTTATCAAGAGTGGACTGGCGGTTTCCGCCGCACTGGGCATGCCGGCTATCGTGCCCCGGACGGTTTTCGGCGAGGACGCGCCCGGCAACCGCATTAACGTGGGATTGATCGGCTGCGGCAATATCGGCAATTACCACAAGAACTGGCTCACGCAATATCCGGACGCACAGGTGGTGGCGGTCTGTGACGCCTACACTTCCCGGCGCGTTGCCATGGCGGAAGAACTCAACAAGCATTACGGCGGCGGTGATAGTGTGAAAGTCTATGCTGATTTCCGTGAAGTCATCGCTAATCCCGATGTGGATGCCATCTTTATCGGCGCCCATGACAACTGGCACACGCCCATGGCCATTGCCGCCGCGCGTGCAGGCAAGGACATCTACTGCCAGAAGCCGCTTACGCTGGATCTGGGACAGGTCAAACTCCTGCGGAGCGCCGTGAACGACAACAAACGCATCTTCCAGTTTGGCACGCAATACCGGTCTGAGTCGCTGTACCCGAAAATGGTGGAATTGGTCCGCAACGGGTATATCGGTAAAGTGGACCGGATAGACGTCTGGTGCCGCAACGTGCGGAACGACGTGAACCAGTATAACGGCAAGCCCTATGGTTCCACGGAAGAGATCCCTGTGCCCGAAGATCTTGACTTCGACATGTGGCAGGGGCCTTCGCCCATGGTGCCCTATACCTCGGATCGCTGCACGCCGTGGGGCGGCTACCACTGCCCCGAAACCTCTCTCGGTTTCGTGGCCGGGTGCGCCATTCATCCCCTCGGTGTTGCCCAGTGGGGAAACAGGACCGACCACACCAGTCCGATTCGCTATGAAGGCTCGGGAAGTGTGCCCACGGAAGGCATCTTCCGGACGCTGGAACGCTGGGATGTCATGTGCGATTATGAAAATGGTGTGAAACTGCACATGATGGACATGGAAACCGCTAAGGACGTCGTTATGCAGTATTATCCTAAACGATGGCAGGATGGCGACGGCGTGGTGTTTCACGGTACCGAGGGCTGGATAGGGGATTTCAAATTCGGTACCTTCTATGCCAGCGATCAGAAATTGTGGAAAGAGGAATTTAAACCGGACGCGGAGCGGGTGTACGCGTCCAGCGGGCATGTCCGTAATTTTCTGGATTGCGTGAAGTCCCGCCAGGAAACCGTATGCCCCGTGGAAATGGCGATACGCTGCGATACCATTGCGCATATGATCAACGTTGCCGCCCAACTGAAACGGGTGATTAACTGGGACGCAACGGCGGAACAGATTGTCGGCGATGAGGAAGCGGCAAAGATGATTACCCGGTCCTGCCGCAAAGAATGGAATATCATCTAACGTGGGTCGTACCCCCCCCAGAAAGAAAATATTCAGAGTCACTAGTGTCCGGTTAATTTTTTCGATATAGCCGTTTCGGCCTTTATTTATAGTATCAAAGCGCCATGAAAAAATTTTTCGATTTCAAATCGCTGGGGCATTTACACCATACTTTTCCCTTTTCGATAAGGAAAGGAACTTCTGATGAATTCAGGACGGTTGGTGTTTTCCCAGGTGATGGATTTTCTCCCCAAGTACGAGTACAACAAATGTGTAAATCGTTACGGGGGCAACTATCGGGTTCGTACGCTTTCATGTTACGACCAATTTCTCTGTATGGCCTTTGCTCAACTCACCTATCGCGAGAGCCTTCGCGATGCCGTGACTTGCTTGCAGGCATTGGCTCCAAAACTCTTTCACGCAGGAATTCGTGGGAATATAACCCGCAGCACGTTGGCAGATGCGAACGAGAAACGGGATTGGCGGATTTATGCCGACTTCGCTCAGGTGCTCATAGTACAAGCCCGAAAACTTTATGCCAACGAAGATTTCGGAATCGAATTGGAAAATACCGCTTATGCGCTCGATGCAAGTACCATCGACTTGTGCCTTTCTATGTTTCCATGGGCAAATTTCCGCAAAGCCAAAGGAGCGGTAAAACTTCACGCACTGCTCGACTTGCGGGGCAATATCCCCGTATTTATTCATATTTCCGACGGGAAACTGCACGATGTCAATGTCCTGGACATTCTGATTCCGGAGCCTGGTTCCATCTATGTAATGGACCGAGGTTATGTGGACTTCAAACGATTATACGCACTACATTATGCGTCTGCTTTTTTCGTCACTCGCGCCAAAAGCAATCTCAAATACCAACGAAAGGGTTCACGGCATGTCAACAAAACGACCGGTCTCTTATTCGACCAAGACGTGGTATTGACGGGATTTTACAGCAGACAGGATTATCCCATCACAATACGCCGTATCGTTTATCGCGATTTGGACACGGCCCAAAAGTATTGTTATCTTACGAACAACTTCGTGCTGCCCGCACTTACCATCGCACATCTGTACAAGGCCCGTTGGCAAGTCGAATTGTTCTTCAAATGGATAAAACAACACCTGCGCATCAAAAAGTTTTATGGTACCTCGGAGAATGCCGTCAAAACTCAAATCTGGATAGCGGTCTGCAGTTATGTACTTATTGCCATCATGAAGAAGCGTCTTGGAATCGAGCAAAGCCTCTATACAATTCTGCAGATTTTAAGCGTCAGTCTTTTCGAGAAAAGCCCCATTTTACAGGTGTTTTTGAAAAATGACGATGACAAAAACAGAGGTGACGACCGTAACCAATTGGAATTATTCAACTTTTAACCGGACACTAGTGTTACTGCATATCTTCACAATTTTTTATTGTTTATGACATCCAGCGTTTTCTTGTTGCCGTAAGACGAGTAAGACCTGTATAACGGGTAGGACAAGCATACTAAAAAACGCTTTGGTTTAAATACACTGTCCTACGCATCCTATTCGTCCTACCTGTCCTATACCTCATAATCCGGCACGTATCCCGTGAAATTGGAAATGCTGAACATCCCGAGAAATCTCTTTTCACCAGAGAACGGTTACATCAATTTATGTTTTGACAGGCGCTACTTCGCCAGGTCCAGGGTTACCGTATCGAAGAACCGTGCGGATTCCTCAACTTCAGGCATGGAGTCGAGCCAGTCATCGGAATATTCAAGCCCGAACATGCGGGGTTTGATGCCCTGGCGGAAGACTTCTTCCAGGAAGGCACGCGTCCTGCCCACGCCTGTGCCCCAGGGCACATCATGGCCCTCGGGGCTTAACTCGTTAAGGTCGTGCATTTGCACCTCGAAGAGACGATTGCCGATAACACCGACTGCGGCCACGGGGTCTATGCCGCTACGCATCCAATAGCCCATATCGGCGCAGACGCCGATGTGCGGGCCGCGTTCTTTGCAAACTTTCATTACGGCCTCGGGACTCCAGTAGTTGGGCGAAGCCTTCTGATCATGGTTATGGAGGGCCAGGTCAATATCATAGTCGTTGCAGAACCCTTCAATGGTGTCCAACGCTTCCTGGGGCGGTTCGGAGATGAGGGTTTGGATACCCATCTTTCGGGCGAATTCGAATACCTTTCGGCAGCCTTCCTCATCACCGGGAATGACGGAGTAGAAGCAGGTCAACATACGCACGCCGGCATCATCCAGTTTGATACGGATGGCTTTCAGTTCTTCATCGGTCAGGTCGGCATTGAAGTTCTTGTCAATACCACCACCCACCTTTTGGAAGTCCAGACCGCCCAGATAAGCGAGTCCGAGTTCGTCTGTCTTCTCTATGGTTTCAAAAAGCGTATATTTGTGAAAGGTGTAGGCAACGATGCCCAGATTCCATCCGAGTTCTTCCTGCGCCGCGATGGCGGGCGTCAGGCGGGCGCTTGGGATGGTGGGCGCCTCCAGATCGCCCAAGGCAAACTGGGCTGCTGCCAGGTAAAACTGTAACAGGGCGGGATCCCAGAACTGGTGCGGATTGTGGCCGAAGGTGGTATAAAACACGCGTCCCCGGCCATAGTGGCGAACCCATGCCGCAGCGTAATCCTCATCTTCCCGTTCCGGAGGCTTCGCGCTGAGGTCTGTTTTTTCATTGTCGATACTGAAAAGTACGCGGACCCGATCGCGTGAATAGGGATCGCCAACACGGAAGAACTCGTCGCTGAGTTCAAATCCCTCGTTCGGGAAGGATGCCAATAGCGGATGTCCGGGCGAATCCATTTTCATAAAACACTTTTCCTGCGCCTCCCGATGCCGGGCGCCGCGTCCACCAAGCATACGCCCGAACTCCGGCCAATCGTCGCCGCCGCCGTCCCAGTCCCAGAAAGCAACCGCCGTACCGTGTACGCCCATGAGGCCGCCGCCGCCATAGACGAATTCCAGCAAGTTCTGGCGGAGCTTGGGATCGGTGAATTGATTGCCTACGGTGTTGTTCAGGAACACCGCATCGAATTGGGACAGGGTTTCCTTTTCAAATACCGCCGGGTCGCGGCTGATGACGACTTCAAAGGCACCCGTCTTCTTGCCCATTTCCTGGAAGGCGAGATTCGCGTAAAATCGTGAAGGATGACCGCCATAGACCACATTGACATCAAAAATCAGTAATTTCCGCGGTTGTTTGGGGGATGCCGGGGCCGCTTCAGGCAAGGCCGCCATGATCTTTGCGCGGTCTTCGTCACTGATGACATATCCGCCGTCTTCGGGACCGCCGGTTTCATAGGCCAGGGCAACAAAGGGCACCTGTAAGCATCCGAAGGTTATTAACAGAAACGCTATAGCCTTCAGAGGGTACGTATCCGCCGTTATGGTCTTCGGTTTGGTTATCATACCGTGTTCCTCCTATCCCCGTTAATACTCCCCTTTCAAATCAAGGGGGTCAGTATACGTGTTGGGGTCGTCATAGTGGCATAGCGATAGTGCGGTTTTCAATTGCATAGATAGAAGAAAAGATGAAAGCAGTTTAATACCGTCCAGCAAGGGGTTCCCGAATAGGAATTTGGAAACCATATGGACTACATCCTGCAATCGGGTATGACTTCTTCCCCTATCATTGGGTTACTGTGACAAGTTTCTGGGCACCCGGCGAAACGCTTGTCTTTCAAAGCGTGCTGGAAGGCAACGGTATTCCCGCTTTTGTACAGAATGAATGTCTGGGCGGCCAGTTTGCTCCTCTGACGTTGCCATCATGTGCAGGCCAAAAAAATTTCTTCGCCTAAGAAAAATCGTTATGATGTATAATTGGAAATATGTAAAGAGCAACAGATTCATTACATAAAGGCGTAGCGGAGAGCAGGCGGTCATGGGCTCAAGCACAATAAGGAGCGTCACAGATGGGGGATGGGTTTACTGCATTCGTGGCGGAAAACATATGAACCTTATGAAGCGTTTTTTAATTCCATGTCTTGTTGTAAACCTTTTTATCTTGCATGCCGAAGGGTTGGTCATAAACGAATTTATGGCTTCGAATACGACCTTTATGGCTGATGGCGACGGGGATTACGAGGACTGGATAGAACTCTATAATCCCGGAGACAAAACGATTTTCCTGGCGGGGTATTATCTTTCTGATGACGAAGAGAATCCTTTGAAATGGAAATTCCCGCCGGGAAATGCGAATATCGCCCCCCATTTGTATTACCTAATATGGACCTCGGGTAAGGACAGATTAGATCGGGCAAACATGGTTCATACGAACTTCAGCATCAGCGTAAAGGGGGAGGTGTTGCTTTTATCCGCCCCGAATGGAACGCTTGTTGACCGGGTATCTTCCGTGCAGTTGGCCCAGGATATTTCTTATGGGCGGGATGTTGAAGACAACTGGATGTTTTTTGAGGAACCAACACCTTGGGGGGCCAATACCACGCAAGGCTACATCGGCATAGTGAGTCCCCCGCGCTTCTCGCGGGAATCAGGCTTTTATACCGGAGGCTTTTCGCTGGAATTATTTCACCCGGATGCCGGGACCACTATTTACTACACGCTGGACGGCAGTATTCCCGCACCGACAAACGGCATGTTGTATGAGGATCCCGTCTGGATTGACAGCGGGATAGGAAACACGAATACGATCTCAATGATTCCAACGATGTATTACGGCGACGAGGAAGGCAATCCTACGACGTGTTCTCCCCGTGGAGAGGTATTCAAGATATCCGTGGTGCGGGCAGAGGCCTATCGTGAAGGGTATCTCGCGTCTTCTCCCGAGTCCAAAACATTTCTGGTGGATCCCGAAATACAGGACCGCTATCCCGTGCCGATTGTATCGCTGGTAACGGAGGCCAAGAATCTTTTTGATGACACCATAGGCATTTATGTTCCGGGCGACCTCTATGAGAACCTTTTCCCGGAGGAACCCTGGCAGGCCCATCCGGCAAACTATCATCAA
>Ga0209723_1007358_pt1 | contig 10092 bp, 11 predicted proteins | sample BiotimSIPDNA_2_FD_185750 | JGI IMG/M metagenome (GOLD analysis project Ga0209723, IMG submission 185750) | Anaerobic biogas reactor microbial communites from Washington, USA - Biogas_R2 time_0 SIP DNA (SPAdes) (version 2) | ecosystem: Engineered > Bioreactor > Anaerobic > Unclassified | place... | reverse complement strand
CTTGTTCGGTTACTTGTTCGGTTACTTGTTCGGTTACTTGTTCGGTTACTTGTTCGGTTACTTGTTCGGTTACTTGTTCGGTTACTTGTTCGGTTACTTGTTCGGTTACTTGTTCGGTTACTTGTTCGGTTACTTGTTCGGTTACTTGTTCGGTTACTTGTTCGGTTACTTGTTCGGTTACTTGTTCTCCGGTCTCTTCTACACCCTCATGTTGGATCCCCGGCGGGATGCTTCCTGCAAGAAAGACGGTAAACCGAACTTTCATTCCGATCTCTTCGAGCACAGGTTCAGGCAGGTTCTGCCTCTCCGCCTCGTCCAGGATGCGGCGAAACCCGCTACCCCATTGCTCGATCAAACCCAGTTCCCGAAATACACGGGCGATGGCGCGGTTGCGAATTTTAGATACGCCCTGTCTCACATCCTCGATGGTCATGCCAGGAAGTAGAATGCCCGGATTTTCTATCTCCACCCGATCATCATAGATGGCAACCCGCAGAGGTGCACCGATCTGTGAGTAATCGGCATGCACTATAGCATTGATGACTGCCTCGCGCATGATGATCATGGGAACGCTCCAGACATCGCGACGGCGGATCCCCGACAGATCTGCCCCCCTCATCGCATGCTTTTTGATAAACTCAATAGCATGCTCGACGGCGATAGGCAGATGTTCATGAATCTCAGTATGGTCGAGGATAGTGCTCTTTGTCGTGCCTGCAAAACGCCCGCACTGTACCCAGGCATCGGGAAAATGCCTCTCCCGATCTCTTCCGAAAAGCAGCACCCCGCCAATGGTCGGGACAAGCCTCCCCTGTACCGGTGTGAGCAGTTTCAATGTAAGCAATTCCTTCTCGTTCAACTCTCGCTGCCCTGCAAAGAGCGCCCGTGCAGCCGCCAGATCCAGCGCATCTATTGCCAGTTCTGGCAGGGGTAGCTCATCGAAAGCCGTTCCTGCTGCGTTCCGCTTCAGCTCTGCGATAAGTTCCTTATCGGCTTTCCTATTCGTTGAACCAAGGCGGACATATACGCCGTCAAAAGGACCCTCTTTCTTTATCCAGTGAGGTCTGGAACCACTGGGGAACACCTCCACCCCCAGCAGGGTCTTATCCTCAACAGGAATTATCTCCACATTGGGCACGAGTCGTGGTTCGATGTTATCAGCAATAAGGCTGCATAACCGCTCCTCCTCATCCAGCGGGTTTTCAACCCCTAAAACCCCATTTGAGCCGTCCTCCACCCCGACAAATAGGTATCCACCGGCTGTATTGGCAAACGCGACCAGTGTTTTGAGGAGGTTCCTGGGGGATGAGAGGTCTCGCTTGAACTCCAGTGTTTTACCTTCGTGCATTGAGAGCAATCGGGTGACGGGAAGACTCATTGGACCTCCCTATAGGCAATGATATCCGATTTTGATCTTTTATCTCCAAAGTGAGATGGTCTCATCATCTGAACGGTTTGGATTGCTTGCTCATTAAGCTGAGGGGTGCGAGATGAAAGTAATCGGGACTGACAGGCGACCGCCCCTGGAGAGTGGAGCAACAATAGCATGGAAGGCATTCTGGATTCCCAGGAGTATTACCTTCCGGGAAGGTTACCTGGATGACCGGGGAAAAGATCAATCGGGAGCTCGGTCTTTACAAGGCCATCGGCACTCGCGGGGCGGGGGAGGTTGTCGGGGTGGCAGACCGAGAAAGCCGGCGAGGAGAGGAGGGTTTTCACGATCAGCGCTCGCGGGCGGGCGGGGCCGTGGGCGGGGTGGTGGCGGTGCTGTTACGGATGATCGGCGGGGGGATATGATCGATGGTAACAAAGGAAAGTCTGTAGCCAGATCCATCTCCGTCCGGAGGGCATCAATCGGTACCGGGTCTTCATACCGAGAGGTCGATCGACATCTTTGCGCTCGCAAACGACGACCAGATCCGTGATACGGCGATTAACATACTGCAGTTCGAGAAATTGGGGCGGCCCTCTGTCTCGGTCGGCATATTCGAGGGCCAGGAGGGGTCAAGCGCAAGATCCTCGCGAAGTTCGGCGATATCTGCGATAAGCAGTTCTAAAACCTGCCGGGGAACCATCGGTGTCAGGTTAAGGCCAGTGTCTCTTCCATTCATATTCTCTTCTTAACAAGTGTTATCTTTTCTCGCGCCACTTTGCGGCAATTCTGGTAGATTTGTATTGTTTCCGGAAAATGGCCACATGTCGCATAGATTCGATAATAATGGCCAAATGGTTATTCGAGATCACGACGTTGTGGTCATCGACAACCTCGCAACCGTGCCAGACCAGGCGAAGATCGACCACTCCCGGGTGACGTTCATCGAGGGGGGTGTCACCGATCTCCTTACGGAGACCTTCCCCGCCCGGCCGGCATCTCCGGCGGCAATCCCGTCCGTGCCCCGGCAGGCCGGGAGTCCCTCTACACCCTCGCCATCAACGACTTCATCGACGTAGTCCCCACCAGTCTCCGATGTATCTGCCCACATCATGGGAACCTTCATCGTGTAGATATGAGTATACATCAGTATGACAAGCATCACCGTCAGGATCGACTCCGACCTCCGGGACCGACTCAACGCCCTGAAAACCCATCCCCGGGAGTCATATAACGAGGTGATCGGGCGCCTGGTTGATATGGCGGTCGATGAGGAGCCTCTCAGCGACGAGGCTATCCGGGATCTCGAACGGTCACTTGAGGATCTTCGCGCCGGGAGGGTCTACACCCTGGATGAGGTCATGGCGGAGTTGAAGGGGGAATGACCTATCGGGTGGTCATCACCGCGACGGCCCGCCATAACCTCAGGAACATTCCACGGCCTATAGCAATCCGGATAGGTGAAGAGATTGCATTGCTCGCGGGCGAGACCGACCTCGAGCAGCACACCTCAAAAAACTGAAAGGTGCGAATAACCCACCGTTTTATTCGCTCAGGGATTACCGGGCGGTTCTTTCGATCATAGATGACCTCCTGGTGATCAACCTCATCGGTGTCGGACGCCGGAGCAGGATTTACCGGAAGTGCTGACCGGGGTGCCCGGGCCAGCGGGGAAGAGATTGCGTTGCGGCAAGCCTCCGGCGGGGTTCACCGCACTCCTTTCCGACCGTTCCACTCCCGGACCAGCCTCGCACAACAACCCTCGCAGATATTCGTCCGGGCCTCCCTCGAGCGGTAGACCGCTTTCTTCTCCGCACAGATGTCGCACCGGCCAAGTTCAACCGTTGTCCGCACAAACGTCCGGTGATCGAGCGCCCCGGGGAGCGGTTGCACCTTCGCCGGCTGCTTCGCCCTCGTGAGGCAGTCGTAGCAGAGGTAGAGTCGCCCGCCCCGTTTCACGGACGACGCCGGTCGCTGGCCGCAGATGTGGCAGGGCTCGTCATGAAGGGGATATGATCAGGGTGGGCAAAAACGAATGAGCGTATACATCCCCCTCCCGGGGTAACTCCCACATCCCGCATATCCTCCGTCAAATGTAGTATTTTTCGTACTCCCTCCCCGGCAATCGCAAAATCTTCCACAACTCCACGTTGAGGTCTGCCACGCGCTTCACCCTCCTCCTCTCCTCGACTGTTACGAACTCCCATACCCTCCGGAATCGGAAAAACACCCATTTCAGCGTGGGCCGCTTGGTCTGCTTTTTCGTCTGGCTGATGACCGTTTCGCCGGTTCGTTCCAATTTTCGCCGCAACCGGAACTCGGTGAGTGAATAGACGAACAAACAGAGCACCATGACCAGCGCCCGGATGCGGGATACCGCCTTCAAGAAGATCTCGGCAACCCGGAACGATTTATCCTTCAGGAACCGAAACCCTCGCTCTGCCGCACTCTGCGCTTTATAATTGGTGAGCGGTTCATCGACCGAGAACTCCAGATCATTTGTTGCCAGGACAAACCTCCCAGGGACCCACCGTTCTTCTGCAAGAACCTCCGGAATATGCTCGATCTCCGCTGTGATCTTGTAGAATACCTGGATCGGTTCCCCATTCTTCGGTCTTCCTCGCTTCTTCTCCTGTTTTCAACCCCGATGGCCGGTGCGAGGGCCGCATCGGGCGGATCGGGGTTTGATGAGTCAGAACAACATCCGCGGGATTGAACCGCCGCCTCGCCGGTATGATGGCAGCGGTGCAGCATATGTAGAGCAGGTGCTGCCGCCGGGTGCAGCCCTATTCGGGCCGGGATTGCCATCTCCTCTCTGATACGGGAGATTCCCGGTTCAGGTGCAGCAGTGCGGGAAGCCCGGGCACCCCCACCGTGCATGCTCACCCATTCTGCTGCACATACCAGGATCGATCCTTCCAGGTTTCCGGCCACCGCCGCCGGCAATCCTCCCTGTTCCGGCCGCTCACCGCACCCCCGCCCTCATATTCTCCTCCCGGGCAAGCCGGGTGTAGCACTCCTCGCATAGCTTTGCCTCCGGCGAGCGGTAGACCGCTTTTCTCCTGCTGCAGATCGTGCATCGGCCAAGCTCGACCTTTGTGCGCTCAAACCTCCGGAGGTCAAGCACTCCGGGGAGGGGCTGCACCTTCGCCGGCCGTTTTGCTCTCTTCAGGCAGTCGTAGCAGAGGTACTTCCCCCCGCTCCGCAACACCGACGACGTCGGCCGGCGGCCGCAGATATGGCAGGGCTCATCCTTCTCCACCGGGATGGCGACGTAGTCGCGGGGGTTGATTGGCAGCAGTGCAGCAGGAGTACAGCAATGTGCAGCATATGTGCAGCAGTTGCTGCCACTGAAGGCGGCCTTGTAAGGGCCGGGATCAGCCTTTCCGCTCTGGTTCGTGGATTTCATAGGTTCATGTACAGCAATGCGGGAAACACAGGCACACCCACCGGCGCCGGCACTCACCCCTCCATCAGCACTCCCTCCATCACCGGTACTTTCCTCCTCACCAGTACTCACCCCTCCATCAGTACTTCTTCCATCACCGGTACTTTCCTCCTCACCAGTACTCACCCCTCCATCAGTACTTCTTCCATCACCGGTACTTTCCTCCTCACCAGTACTCACCCCTCCATCAGTACTCTCCTCCTCACCGTTTGTTCTGCCGTGTATGCTCTCTGTCCTCTCATTCTGCTGTACATGTGCGTACAGGGATCGATCTTCCCCCGGATCCTGGCCTCCATTCCCCACATTCTCTCTGTTCCGGTCGCTTTCTTGTGTGCAGCAGTTGCTGTACATATGCTGTACCGTGCTGCCACTGCTGCCATCATCCGGATCGTCGCCCAGCCAGAAGGAGGAGCCGCTGTTCCAGGCCCGGTAGACCTCGGTGTTGAACGTGAAGTACTGCTCCCGGCGGCGGACGGTGACCCTGTCGTCAGTATTCTCGGTCACGGTGGCATCAAAGAGGCTGATCGCGGGGCACTTCTCCAGCAGGCCCGAGTAGGGTGTCCCCCGGCTGGTGTAGCCCTGGAGGAGACGCCGGGTCTGGTAGTAGGAGAGGCCGAGGGCGTTCTGGAGGTCGCGGATGGTGAAGAGATCGATGCCCATCTGTGCGACGGTCGCGAGCGCCGCGGCCTCGTTCTTCGTGAGCTTCATCTCCTGGCTCCCGGCCGTGCCGGAGAGGGCGGCGTAGAGCCTCGCTGCCGCCACGAAGTCCTCTTCCCGGGCGATGATCCCTCCGTCATCGCCGCGGTCCCGCTGGAGGTAGAAGAGCCGGGCGTGGCACTTGATCAGGTCAAAGAGCATGGCGGGGTTCCGGCGGTTCTGAGTCATCGATGACTCTATCCGCCGGGCAAAGGGGATCCTGACGGGGAGGACATCCGTCTTGATCGCTTCCCAGATCGCCCGGCAGGTGAGGATGTCGTCGTTCTCCGGGTCGCGGCAGGCTGCCTCCGCCGCCTTCATGTGCGTAAAGACCTTCCTGTCCTGCTCGATGGTATCGTCGATCCAGACCGTGAGCATCCGGTTCATCACCTGGTCGTCGCCGATACCCTCGACCTTTGCGAGCCACCAGACGCACCGCTTGGGGATGGTGCAGACCCGGAGTTTCCTCTCGGTCGTGACGGTGCGGTGCATGATCGGCTCGCGGAAGTTCGCCGTCGCCGATTTGAGGACCTCCTGAAGGTCGTCGGAGAGTGTGACGTCGTCAAAGAGGAAGGCGGTGCCGGGCCGGAGGTCGTCGTCGTAGTAGAGCGCCTTATCCGAGACGGTGCCCTTGAGTTTATAGGCATCGGGGATGAGATCCTGCATCGTCGTGCAGGCGTGGGTCTTCCCCTTCCCCGAGTTGCCGGAGACGGCGACGTGGAGGCCGTTTGTGTTCTCGACCGATTGGGAGGCAAGGGACATCACGAGGCACTCCGCGACCGTCCGGTCGCCGACATGGCTCCTGTTGAAGGTGTCGAGTATGAACGCGAGCGGGTCGCCGGTCTGGAGGATCTCCATCGCTCGCCGGTTATGCTCGTCCAGGGATGGGGTGGGTTTTTCCGCCACCACCTCTGCCTCCGTCGAACCGGGGGCTTCCTTCTTCTTCCGGGGCTCGTACATCCCCCGGAGTTCCGGCCAGCGCTGGGCTCCTCCGCCGCAGGAGTCGTGGTGGCACCCGGCAAAGAGGGCGCCGTTTGAAAACTGGATGGCAAACGCCCCGTCCTTATGGGCTCCCGAGAACGGGCACTCCGCAAGGGTGTAGAGGGTGCCCCCCTGCCAGGGGCGGGTGCTCCTGACGGCGATGTTGTGCGAGAGAAGCCAGCACCCGAGATCGATGCCGGGGCCCTTCTTCGACGGTCCCTCCCGGGGGAGGAGCCCGGCGATATGCCGGAGCCGCTCTGTGGGCACGAGAGCAATCTCATCCGGGGTGCTGAGGATCTTTGCCCGCCGGTGTGGGCGCTCCGGCGTGCTGTCGCCCTTTCGCGATACAGTCCCGTAGAGTTTCCATATCCGGGCAGCGTTGTGGTTTGCGGTGTCGACCGTCACAGTCTCGTTCGAGAAGAGGGCGTCGAGGGTGGTGAGGACTCCCTTCACGAGAGCGGTTGCCTCCGCATCGTTTGGAAGGTCGATCCGGTAGAGGAGATGGGCGCCGTTCCCGGAGTCCGCCCGGATGGGTTCCGGGAACCCCTGCTCCGCGAGGTAGCCGGCTATCCGCTCCGCGGCCTCGAGCGCCGCGTCGTGCTCGGCGTCGGTCGACGAGACGCCGCTTGGCCGGACGGGGTCGATGTCGACCGGGAGCCAGCGCCGGCGGATGATGTCGGTGTCCGCGGTCGTCGCGTCTTTCCGGGAGAGCCGCATCTTGATCCGGTTTGCCCGCCGGGCAAGGAGCGCCGGGTTCACCGTGTTCAGGGTGATGTATATCCCGGCGACCGAGGGATCGGCGTCGAGGGCTTCCGCGGCCCGGGCGAGGGCCTCGTGGTCATCGAAGTAGCCCGAGTGGGTGGCGCCGTCGGCAAGTGCCCGGACCTCGACAACGCCGCTGGCAAGGATCTCCGCCGTCCGGCGGACTTCGCTGCTCATACCGTCACCCCCAAAAAGAGGGGGGCGCTTGCCGCCTCCCCGCAGGCGACCCGCCGGAAGGAGACGAGGGGTATGATCCAGGCGCCTTCCCGGGTCCGGATCACCACCGCCCGGCCTGCCGGATGCACCGCCGCGTAGCCCTCGATCGTCATCCTGCCGGTGACGATGCCGTTGTCATGCCGCACCCGCGAGCGGGTCACCGGGGCCGGCCGGCCCGAGAAGATCAGGCCTGTCACATCTTCAGGGGCAATCCGGTACTGCTCGGCTTCGACGTGGACGATGAGCCCGCCGGCCGCCGTGCAGGCTATAAACCCGTCTTCCGGCATCATGCGCACTCGACCTTGATGATGTACTGGTGGTTTCGCGTCCGATGAACGTGGATCACCCGCACCCTCAAGCCGTACCGGCGGATCTCATCTGCCACAGCGTGCGGGATCAGGTAGAGCGGTATCGGGGTGACATTTATCCCCTCCGGGGATGATGTACCTCCGGCAGTCGGGTGGAGTGCTTGGCGGCGTTTCCGATCCAGGCTGCCATCTCGTTCTGGTTGCATTTTTTTGTCTCTCCTCTGCACCGGAATCTGGTCCGGCGCATACACCATTATCGGATGCCGTTTGTTAAAAGGGTGAGTCCGGGAGCCCTGAATACAGGATCATGTCCATATAATCCTTTCTTTATCAAAAAATAAAATAGAGAGAAATCTGCTCCTGATCAGTGATCAGAAGGAATATTCAGGTCATCGGTCTGTTCACCCTATTTTGGCGGCACAAGATCCCCTGCACAGGCTGCGAAGATCTCGCCCGGGGGATAGCGGAGGAGAACCTCATGGCCCTTCCCGGTCGAGATGAGGTCGATGATCCCGGCATCGGCGAGCCTCTGCAGCCGGTTATGGCAGGTCGTCTTCCCGGCGGCGACGTAGTCCTGCATCTCCTCATAGACCGCGCCGGCCATCATATCATCCCCGGCAAGCGATCGCTCTGCAAGGTGATAGAGGAAGGAACGCTCACCGGGAGAGAGAGCGGCGGTGCGGGCGGCAAGCACCGGCGAATTCACCCCCGAGGCCACGCACATGACATCCTCGCGGGTGACACGGCGGCGGCCGTCCGCCTCCGTCCGCGCAACCGCTGTACGGATCAGATCGATCCCCACCCGTATATCCCGGGCATCGGCGGTCAACCTCGATACGAGGTCAAGGATCCCTGTCGGCATCACCCCCGGGTAGAGGCCCTGCTGCACCCGGTCGCTGAGGATCGCATGGACCTCAGTCCGGGTATACGGCCAGAAGTTGACCTCGTAAGGGTGGAAGACCGACCACACCGGCCCGTCGGCCTCGGCGCAGAGGTTCTGGCGGAGATCGTTTGTGACCGCAAAGACCCCGGCATCCCGGACGCCGTCCCATCGCTCATGGAGACGGAGGAGCTGGTAGAGGAGGATGTTGTAGGTGTCGGCCGCGACCAGGTAGTTTGCATCATCAAAGCAGACCAGGAGGCGGGCATCCGTATCGCGGAGCCGGGCGGCTATCCCATCCCGGATCTCGTCGAGGTGCCGGCCGATCGAGGGAGCATACCCACAGACCTCCTCGAATATGGCCCGGTAGACTGCGGTTTGTGTTGCATTCTGCCGGCAGTTGACGTAGGCCGGGATAACCTTCCGGGTGGCCTCTTTGAGTTCGGCAAAGACCCGGAGGACCGTTGTTGTCTTTCCGGTCCCGGGGGGGCCTCGGAAGATGGCGTTTATCGCCCTCCCACCCTGGAGGGTGGGGTGGATGAGGAAGGCAAGTTCCTTGACCTGGGCATCGCGGTGATGAAGGTGTTCCGGGACGAACGTGGGATTGAAGACCTCAGGATCTCGAAAGAGGGTCTGGTCATAGTGTAAAGGTGGCGATCGTGCCATACATCTATCTGGGGATGAGGTATTAGTTAACGAGGAGCCATGCGGGGTGAAAGTGAAAGTGGAGCGCTCTCCCATCCTGATGCGGCATGATCTTATCCCGGCGCCCTCTCGTGAGAGAGTTATCGTCCAGTGCGCTGTCAAACCGGGGCATGCACCGAAATTATCTTACGGTGCCCGACAGTGGTAAAAAGGAGAAAGGGAGGTGAGGAACCTCTCTCACGTCAGCGCCGGGACGAGATCGGCCCGGGTCTCGATGGCGTCGCGGATGGCGTCGTCCTCTCTGGACGATATCCGGACGGTCTTTCTGGTGAAGGTGACGTAGTAGTCGTCGCCGGACGGGTCGTGGCACTTGAGTTGGGCGTAGTAGGACTTGCGGGCGTTGTCGCGTTCGGCAACGCCGGCCATCGCGGTCGCGAGGGCCGCATTTGCCATGATCGCTGCAGCCCAAGATGGATGCGGGTAGATATGAGCCTGACGTTATCGGAAAGCCTGGAACAGGCTCTGATTCGTCAATATATCCCTTACGGTCAGGCTTTTTGGGTCTGGCGACCTATAGTCTCTCAGGAGGGTTATGAGGATGGCCGGCGAGAAGACCGCCCGGGAGCTCATTTACGAGACGAACCGGGACGTGAAGTGGATCTGCAAGATGCTGCAGAGAATGGAAGCGCGGGACGAGGAGTTTGAGCGCCGGCTGCGGGCGCTTGAGGGGTGGCGGGCCGAGAAGGCCGGGGAGGAGCGGCGGGTTTCGACGCTCGGCGCCGGG
>Ga0209723_1007356_pt1 | contig 10095 bp, 17 predicted proteins | sample BiotimSIPDNA_2_FD_185750 | JGI IMG/M metagenome (GOLD analysis project Ga0209723, IMG submission 185750) | Anaerobic biogas reactor microbial communites from Washington, USA - Biogas_R2 time_0 SIP DNA (SPAdes) (version 2) | ecosystem: Engineered > Bioreactor > Anaerobic > Unclassified | place... | reverse complement strand
TCTCTCCTCTCCGACGCTGTGGCCATAGTCCACACGGGGCGACCGGCGCCGATGGTCTCGGCACCCGGTGGCCGGAGCGGGGCCGAGGAGTGGCGCAAGAACATACTTTCCATGCTCCTGCCGGGCCCGTCGGTCTTGGTTCTCGACAATGTGCGGGGCAAGCTAGAGAGCTCTGACCTCTGCCGGGCTCTCACATCCTCCCGCATCACAGACCGCATCCTCGGGCACACGCGAATGGCCACGGTGGAGAGCCATGCTCTGTGGATAGCAAACGGCAACAACGTGCAGTTAGGCGGGGATATGCCCCGGCGGTGCGTGCCAATCCGTCTGGAAGCGGCATCCTCGCGGCCCTGGGCCGGCCGAACGTTCGGCATCCCTGACCTTCGCGGCTACCTCGCACAACACCGCGGAGAGCTCCTGTGGGCTGTGCTGACCTTGGTCAGAGCGTGGGCTTCAGCCAAGCAACCTGTGCCCGATGATGTGCCCATCCTCGGTTCGTTCGAGACCTGGTGCCGGATGTGTGGCGGCATCCTCTCGGTGGCCGGGGTGCCGGGCTTCCTCGCCAACGTGGAGGAGCTCTGGGAGAACTCCGCGCCCGATGAAGCCGAATGGGAAGGCTTCCTCGCCATGCTCTCGGCTGTGTACCAGGATGCCCCGTTCTCGGCCCAAGCCCTGGCCTCCGCCATGAACTCCGCCACCGAAGACCTCCCGATGGATGCTGACGCGCCTACTACACGGGACCTCCGCGACGCGGCCCCGGGTGACCTGTGCGACGGTGCGGGCCGCATCACAGCCCGCTCTGTGGGCTATGCCCTGCGGGAACACACTGGGACGCGCTACGGCATCGAAGGCTTCCATGTGGCAAGGGCCGGGCTAGCGCGCGACAGAGCGAAGACGCTTCTTTGGACAATCGCGCGCGATAGGTAACCGATACGCACATACGCTTCCGCGAATGGGGTGTTTCTCTCATATGTTCTCACTCGGCACAATCTGTCCACTCGGCGTCACTTGCGTACGCAACTTGCGGGTGATGCAAGCGACAAAAAAACAGGCCGCAAACCCTTGTGGCCCATGGGTTCAGCGAAAACCTGCGGGTGATGCGGGTGATGGTTCCGGCCAGTCTGGTACAGCGTTTTTACTGCGGGTGATGCGGGGTACTCTTGTAGGCCCAAGTACGCTTCTATGTGTGGTAAACACATAGTAAAACGAATTCCTGGATGGGGCGGCAGCATCACCCGCATCACCCGCAAGAGTGCCGCAAACCCTTGTGGCTCAAGGGCTAGAGAGGTATAGGGCATCACCCGCACATCACCCGCAGAATTCGGGTGTGTTTTACCGATAGCAGAACGTGAGCGACGCAGTAACCATATACGCGAACGCGAGGAGGGCGAAGCGACCGATGAAGACGCGACGGGCCAAGAATTCAACATATGCGTTCTGTTCACTCAGTGAGAGTCACCTATCACTAGAAGTGGCCGAATGCCCCTTCTGTGGGTGCAAGCACACGCACGGGGCAGGAGACCCGAGGTGGGATGATTGGCCCATCCTGGGGCCGCGTGTGCCTCACTGCGAGGGCGTACCGCCACGGAGCTCCTACGTGCTGACGATGCGGCCCGAGGAGCTAGAGAGGGCCAAGGCTCTCCGGGCTGACCTAGCCCGAGTGGCCGAGGTGCGCGACGCGCGACGGAGAGGGATGAAGTGATGGACAGAAGAGCAAGCACAGCCGAGACAGTGTGCGAGACCGGGCTTCGGCGCATCGCAGAAGCCACCGCGCGTGCCGGGCTCTCCGATGTGGCGGAGGAAGCCTTGGCTCTCCTGCCGTGGGTGGCTACGGTAGCCCAAGCCGCGAGGGAAGAGGCACAGCCTCCACAGCCTGACCCGCCCAAGCCGAACGAAGACGTGGCGAGACTCTTGGGGGTGAGCGGGAATGCGTAGGAAGCAAGCACAGCCCGACCCGATGCCGCCCGAGGAGCTCACCGAGACCGCCACCGAGACCGCGACGGCGCCAGACCCGATGCCGACGCTCGCCACCGAGGAAGCCGAGACCGCACGCAGAGAGCTCCTCCGCGTGGCCGATGCGATGGACGCGGCCCGAGGTGCGATGCCGGAGGCTGACCTGACGCCGGAGAGCATGGCCCACGGGGCCGCTGTGTCAGCGGCTATGGCCGGCACATACTCACCCATTCTCCCGGCTGACCTGGTGCCCGATGCCGTGGCTGTGCCGATACGGCGTGCCTACCTCGCAGGCTTGCTTGAAGTGCTGACCCGTGACCTACGGGCACGCGCTTCAGCGTGGCGGCTAGCAATAGACTCCGCCATGGGTGAAGCCGTCAGGGCTGTGGATGCCGCCATAGCCAAGCACAATGAAGCCAAGGTGAACGCCATGATGGGCGCATCCCGGGAAGCGACCGAAGCCATGGCGCACCTACCCTTCGGGGTGAGCATAACCCATCGATGGGAGGCACCGAGCTCCGTGGCGTGGCGGGCTGAAGCGGAGAGGCTCATGAGTGAGCGTACCAGGCTTCTCGGCATTCACCAGGCCTTGGCCACGTGGGACCTCGCCACGCCAGAGGGGCTTGCCCGCGTCGTAGGGCTTGCCCGGCGTGGGCCGTTCATGTGAGCGGGAGAGGAGCATCCTCCATGGCGGCTAGACCACAGCGTATCCACATCACTCGGGGCCGCGTGCGTGACTACGTGGAAGCCGAGGAGCTCCGGCGCCAGACCGGGATGCCGCTGTGGGGGTGGCTGTGCGTGCCCGAGTGAGTGTGCACGCCAAGGCTATCGGCGCCCAGGTTCGGCGCGAGGTGCTTGCCACCGTAGCCGAGAGAGAGCGGGAGGGTGATGGACAATGAGAAGAGCCCACGCAGTGTGCCCGGGATGCCACCGAGACTTGCCCGTGCCTTCGGTCAGCGTGGGGCTGATAGAGGTTCGGTGTGTGTGCGGAGAGCGTGTGCGCGTGAGCGTGGATGCCCTGGGGCAAGCCACCGTGACGGCCGGCGGCATCCCACCGCTTCGCTCTCGGGCACGAAGCCGGCGGGCCATTACTTAGCCCACCCGGGTGGGTGCGTGAGAGGTGATAACAATGCAATGCGAAGCGAAGACCAAGGACGGGACCCGATGCCGGAACCAAGCCCGGGAGGGTGAGGCTCTCTGCGGCATCCATGCCGCGCCCGATGCCGTGCGCACAGCGTGGGGGGCCCGTGGCGGGAGGATGGGCACGAAAGCCACGGTGGAAGCGTCTCGGCCGTATACGGACCTAGGCCCGAGTGAGTGGACACAATGGGCCCGGGCGCAGTGCGCCTCCGCTTTGGAGGCTGTTCGCGACGGCAGGGCCGATGCCCGCACGGCCCACGCTATCGCAGCCCTGGCCGGCCAAGTGATGCGCGCCACCGAGCAAGAGGAGCTTCGGCACGAAGTGGAAGAGCTCACAGCCCAAGTGGCAGAGCTCCGTGAGGCGAGGAAGGGGCGTGTGGCATGAACGGGCGTGTGAGCCCTACGGCACTAGCTAGGCTGCGTGAGACCGTGGAAGAGCTAGCCCAGGAAGTGGCGCCGAACCGCTTCGTGTGGACGAAGTTCTCTTGTGAGCCTGACCCGGAGGATATGCCCAAGGATGGGCCCGGGCTTCTCATTGTGTTCCCGTGCACCCGGACAGGGCCGCACACTCACAGCCGGGAACACGGCCACCCGCACGAAGACCGGCCACCCGGCGTGGCGGAAGTGGTATGGGTTCCTCCCGATGCCGATGTGGAAGAGGTAGGAGAAGCTATCCGCACGGCACCAAAGGATGTGCTGACCGTGCACCGAGCATCGGACCCACGCACGCGCCGTGGGGGTGGCCATTGATGCCAAGTGAGGAGCAAGCCACCGATGCCGCCGAAGCCGAGGTGCCCGAGTGGATGCCCGAGGATGATGGAGAGCTAGTCTCTCCCGGTGTGTTGGCAGAGCGTGTGGGGGTGAGCGTGCCGGCCGCTCTGAAGATGATGCGCGCCGGCGATATGCCCGGGGTGGCCCAGGATGTGCGAACCCGGCGGTGGCTAGTACCACGCGGAGAGCTCCCTCCGGCGCCCGTGTGCCTCACGTCCCGCCCGGTCACGGCCATTCGAACCGATGCCCGCGGGTGGGTCCCGGGCTCACACGCTGTGGCGCATCACAGCCTGCCGACGAAGCGGCTAAGTGAACGGGCCACGGCACCTTCGGCTGAAGATGCCGCTCTCCGGAGGCTCTGACCCGCATCCCGCGCAAACGGGGCCACAGGATGCCCTGTGACGCACGTACCACAGAAGCCGGGTATGGCCACACTCCGTTTCTCCCGAGTGCCGGGAGGGGGCCAATGTGTGCGAAGGCCGTGGCTAGGCACGAATAGGCGCGGATAGGCGCGGAGTTTCCGCGCACACATCACGCGCGCGACACACGCACCCATGCGCGCACACATGCGCCAGAGCCCACAGCGTGAGCTCCTCGGGCTGACCTCTCCGAAGAGCCCGAACGTGCAAACTGCAGTTTTGGGTTTGACGCCGATTGGTCATACTCGGTAGTATGACAATAGGCAGGCGAGAGGATACGGCCACAATGGGAACCGAGCTCACCAAGAGAACGCCCGAGACCGCGCTTCAAACGCTGACCGATTGGACGCGTATGAAGCCCGATGCCCGCCGCGTGAGGGCCGCGCAGGCTCTTCAGCGTGTGGCCGAGGAAGGTGCGGTGGATGCCGAGACCGGCAAGCCCACCGACGGCGCCACGGAGCTCCTCGGGCTCACGGTGGCCTACACCGTGGCCAAGGGCGCCCGGTCAGCATCGGTCAGCCCGCACACACTGACCGCGTATCGGGCCGGCACGCTCTCTCTCCTCCGGTGGGCTCACTCCTCGGGGTTGGCAGGAGAGCTTCATCACATAACCGATGAACAAGCCGACGGCTACCGCGCGTGGCTGACCACGTGTGGGGCTGTGAATGGGCAGAAGCTCTCGGCATCCTCCGCGAATGCCAGACTCCGCGACGCGAAGATAACCTGGGCCGCTCTCCAATGGGCCGGCATCGCACCCAGGAACGCCGAACCATTCAACCTCCGCCGCGTGCGTGACGTGACGCCGGCACACGCGAAGCGGAAGGCGTTCACCGATGCCGAGGTGGATGCCCTCCTAGCCGCCACACGCGAGGGCAGAGAGCGTGTGCTTGTCCTCCTGGGCGCCGATGCCGCTCTCCGCGTGAGCGAAGCGGGAACGCTGACCTGGGGCGAAGTGGATTGGACACAGGGCCGGCTGTGGGTGACCGGCAAGGGTGGCAAGCGCGATTGGGTTCTCCTGACCGAACGCACGGTGGAGGCTCTCCGCACGCTGTGGGAAGAGCGTGGCCGGCCCGGTGTCTCGGTGCCCATCCTGGGCATCACGCGCCAGAGGGTTCTTCAGATACTGAAGAGGCTGACCGAGTTAGCCGGTACCCGGCCACTCGGCTATCACAGCCTCCGCCACCGCTGTGGGACTTCGCTTCAGCGGGCACACGGCAACATCGTCTTGACAGCAAGGCACCTCCGCCATTCTGACCCAAGTACCTCCGCCATATACGCCAAGATGGACGATGCCCAATACGCTAGCGCGGTGGATGCCCTGGGAAAAGCGAGAGCGGCCGCGTGATGGAGGGTGACGGCCGCGACGCTGACACAGGAACCGCACAGCGGGAGAGCGAATCGCCCATCGCTACAGACGGCACGGCGCCCGAGTGCCGAGGAAGGGAGGAGTGAGTAAGCCGCCCGTGAGTGGCGGAAGAACCCGTGGGCATAGCCTGCGGAATGCACGTGCCGTGGCGTGGGAGAAGTCCCGCGCCGTACCCACACACGCTGTGGAAAGCATCGGGTGACGGCACGGGAGGCGAACACGGTGAATGGTATCACACGCAGTGAACGCGTCAGCCTGACCTTCGATGGTCAAACAGGGCTACGAGTCTTCAGAGCTCTTTGGCGCACTGACCCCACACCCGAGACCCTCTTCTACCTGCAGGAGTGGCCCCACGCCTTGCGAGGTTCCGGCACAGCCCGGCGCCGATGCGATGCCGTGCGCGACGCCGTGAGCCCGGCAGGGCTTGTGGTAGCCGCTCTTCTCGCCACGCTGATTGAACCTGCCACGTATTGGCCTGACCTGGATGCCGTGGCCGTGCGCACTCTACCGGAGGTGACCCACCGTGACCGGTAACCCGGGAGAGGATGCGTTCCCGAACGTAGCCACACGAGAAGCCTTCGGCTACCTGACTACAGAGCCACGAACGTGGGGCACCGTGGCCGCGACGGTAGCCGCCATAGCCGCACATCCCGACGGGCCCGAGGATGTTGTCACAGCCCACTTGGCCAGGGCTCTCCAAGCTCTCGCCACCGAGTGGCCCGGCTACGGTGAGCCTGTGGATTGGCCGGCTGTGGCGCGCGTGGTAGCCACGTGCGTGGCCGAGGTGACGGACCCGGCACCGAGCACGCCCACCGATGCCGGGGAGCTCACGGTCACGCTGTGCACGGCGTGTGGCCGATGGGTGGCCATGCCGGCCCTCACACCCGAGGTGAGCGATGAAACCGCGTGGGCTCTCCAAACCGAGCAACATTGGCCCGAGTGCCCGTGGGTGCTAACCCGTGGCTACCACATAGCCACAGAGAGAGCGGGAGGTGAGCGGGGATGCTGACGAGAGAGGTTCTGCTAGCCGCAGGGTGGCGTCTGACTTCTGCGCACGCGGCAAGCTCCTATGGCTTGGAGGTAGTAGTCACACCAGACGGCACGGCCCTCGGTGATGGGGATATGGTTCGGATACGCGAGGATGGGATGATAGACCCGGACCCGCTCACAGGCTCTGGCAAGCTCACGTGCGGGGCCGAAGTGCGAGAGCTCCTGACCGAGACCCCGTGTGCAACGATGCGCGAGACTGACCAGGGCGTGAACGGCTACCCCACGTGGACCGCTCACAATTGGCTGACCGGCAACGAAGAGCCCTACAGGTATTGGCATGCCAGGGCGTGCGAGTGTGTCAGACGCTTCCGGCATGCGCCCGGCACAGCGTCAGCCAGACAGGAAGCCGCTCTCCGGTGTCTCACAGACGCGCTCGCGGCCGAACACACGGGAGAGCCACTCACAGACACAGCGTCCTTGGAGTCTGACCTCCTGACCTGGGCCCTCCGGCGTGTGGAGTGGCGCACCGTGGCCGAAGCGTTCATGGAGCTAGTGCCCGAGGAGCTCACGGAGGAAGACCCATACCGGGATGAAGACACAGAGAGCGAGGGTGATGCGTGATGCCGCGAACGCTTTACGACCTTCTCCTGCACCGAGAGCAACGCCGAACCGAAGTGGCTGAAGCCCTGGCCACGTTCGCGGCCCGAGTGGCCGAGGGCTATGCACCGATGCAACCCGCTCTCCGGCTGTGGGAGAACGGCGAAGTGGATGTGGGGCCGAGTCCCGCTCTGGTAGGCACCGAGGGCATGGCCGCTTGGGTTGACCTACCGCTGACGCTGACGCCGTGCCCGATGTGCCCGGGCCCGATAGCCACGGAGAACGCTGACCTGGTGAACGAATTCCGCGAGGATGTGCCGCCCGAGACCCTCGCGGAGGAGCTCCTCCAAGAGCGTGACCGGAGGTGCCGTGATGCCGGATAGCTACGCGTTCGAAGGGTGGGGCAATTGGCCCACATGGGCTGTGTATCCGGAGCTCTCCTGTGATGTTTCAGCGTGGGCTAAGTGGGTCAGCGTGGCGCGCCGTGTGCGCGAGGAAGCGGAAGAACGGCCCGGGCTACCGGCTGACACAGCGGCCCTGGGAGCTCTCTCCGCTCTCCCACGGGGCAACATTGGCTCACCTACCGGGCCATTCGGAGTGGGAGCTCCGGAGCACAGACCTTCTCGCGTGGGCATGCGGCCGTGTGGATTGGCCGCACGTGGCCGGCTTGCTCTTGGCTGACTTGGCGGGGATGGAGGCACAGCCTGCCGAAAGCTCTTGTAGTACTCACTGAAGGAACCCGCGAATATAGCGTCAGAGCGGCCCTGGCGGCAGGCTCTGGAAACGGTGTCGTATACTGAAGGAACACGCGGGGCATAGCCCCGTCAAACGAACCCGCGGGCTCTGTGAGGAGAACCCGCGGGGCACCGATAACGAGGGTTAGCACCAGAGAAGCCTGCAGCGTCTAAGGCGAACTCCCTCTCCCATACTGAGAGTTTACCACAGAGGCTGACCTAACCCTCCCACCCGATGCCCTGAGTTCTCCTCACCTCCGGCTTGGCCCCCGGAGACTCTCTCGCGGCTAGCCCGGCCGGTATCTGTGCCCAACCCGGCCGGGCTTCCGCGAACCCGCGACCGAGGAGAACGCTCTGTGGGGCACGCACACGCACCAGACACACCCAACACACTGACCGAACCTGAAGAGCATCCCGTGACGCTGTGGGCTGACGCTATCCCACACTCTCTCCGCACAGCCCGGCGGTGGGTGGCTGTGCTTGCGGAGCTCCGTGACGGCAAGGTGACGAAGGTTCCGCACCGCGTGGCCGATGGGCGCCCGGCATCGGTCACTCGGCCCGAGGATTGGGCCACGTGGGAGGATGCTGTGGAGCTCCTAGAGAGCGGCCGGCCCATCGGTGGCCGTGATGGTCAAGAGCCCACAGCGGCCGATGCCGTTGGCTTCGTTCTCGGTGACGGCGTGATGGGGATAGACCTGGATGGAGTGCGGGACCCTGCGACCGGGAGGCTGACTGACGAAGCGGCCGAGGTGGTAGGGATGATGAACTCCTATACCGAGGTGAGCCTATCCGGCACGGGCGTTCATATCCTGTTCTTGGCTGACACCATACCCGGCGGCAAGGGCCACCGCTGTGGCTTCATCGAAGTCTATCCCGGTGCCCGATACTTCGTGACTACCGGCTTCGCTATACCCGACGGACCCACCGAGCTTCAGCCACGGCAAGCAGAGCTAGAAGCGGTGTATGCCCGTTTCTTCGGTCAGCGTGACACAGACGCCACGGGCCCTGTGAGCATGGCAGAGCCAAGCCACCCTGGCTTCAGTGATGCCGAGGTAGTACGGCGATGCCGCCACAGCAACACCCGCTTCGGGAAGCTCCTCTCGGGTGACCGTGCGGGCTACCCGTCAGCCTCCGAAGCCGATGCCGCGGCAATTGCGATGCTCTCCTTCTGGTCTCGGGACCCGGGGCAGATAGAACGCATCCTCCGCGCGTCCAAGCTAACCCGCCCGAGGTGGGATGAACGCCGGGGTGAAGTCACGTGGCTTGCCCTGAACATAGCCAACGGGCTTCAGAAGTTCCGGACCTGCTACACGCCGCGGAAGGCACGCGTGCCCGATGGGCGCCCGAGTATCGCAGTAGGTGGCCGTCCTCTGCGTGATGTGACAGAGGATGCCCTCACCGCGCTTGTGGCCAAGAACACTCCTCCTGTTCTCTTCGTACGTGCCGGAGAGCTAGTCACCCTCGGGCGGGATGAACACGGCGCGCACATCATCGTACCGATGGACGAAGACGCCACTCGGGGCCACATGGCCAGGGCCGCTGATTGGGTCCGCGAGACCAAGACAGAGCCCCGGGACGTGCCTCCGCCCATCGATGTGGTACGGGACCTCGCCACGGCCATATCAGAGCGTGTGCGAGAGCATGCGGAGTGGCCGTTCCCGCCGCTTCGCGGCATCGTCACGGGGCCGGCTGTGCGCCCGGACCTCTCTCTCTTGACCGCACCCGGCTACGACGCCGAGACCCGCTTCTACTATGCCCCGAGTGCCGGGCTGACGTTGCCGGAGGTGAGCGACGCACCTACCCGCGCCGATGTGGGCCGGGCTGTGAGTGCGCTTACCTTCCCATTCAGTGAGTTCCCGTGGCGTCAGCCTCCGGGCGGAGGCGACTTCGCCAACTACCTCGCGGCGATGCTGACGCCGGCACTCCTGCCCGCTCTGGCGGATGCTCACATCCCGCTTTGTCTCATTGATGCCCACAAGATGGGCACGGGCAAGTCTCTCCTCTCCGATGCTGTGGCCATAGTCCACACGGGGCGACCGGCGCCGATGGTCTCGGCACCCGGTGGCCGGAGCGGGGCCGAGGAGTGGCGCAAGAACATACTTTCCATGCTCCTGCCGGGCCCGTC
>Ga0209723_1007355_pt1 | contig 10096 bp, 7 predicted proteins | sample BiotimSIPDNA_2_FD_185750 | JGI IMG/M metagenome (GOLD analysis project Ga0209723, IMG submission 185750) | Anaerobic biogas reactor microbial communites from Washington, USA - Biogas_R2 time_0 SIP DNA (SPAdes) (version 2) | ecosystem: Engineered > Bioreactor > Anaerobic > Unclassified | place... | reverse complement strand
TCCCATTCACGTGTCTGCAATTTCTTGAGGAATTCGCCGCAGCTGTTCCAGTAAACGCCGCCCCAGCCCCGCTTATCGCGGGTCTTGTCATGCGGATCGGCAAGAACCTTGTTGTGCTTTTTGTCATCGTTAAAGACTTCCAGGTAGGAGGGGTCAAACTTTTCCCCAATCATGAGTTGCTTGCGGTTTTTTGCTGATGCACCCCAGAAGAGACCATAATTTTTCAACATCAACCACTTATCATCCGGGTCCCAGACCGTATCCCCTTTTTGGTTTTTCAACCGGCTTCCCATAATGCCGGGCACAAAGATGATGGGCAGAATGTCGCGCTCGATGACAATCCGGTTTCGCTTCTCTGTTTCCAGGCCTTCCACCGGATTTTTCAGGTCCCTGGATCTGACTTTGAATATTTTCGTTAAACCTGACATGACGATTCCTCTTTTATCCTGATTCCGTTAACGCCTGCAGGCCGGACGGAATGAATCCAACAAATCATCCCAAATTTTCGTTTTTTCATCCAAACTGCCGTCGGGACATTCAAGGCCTATTTTTATTTCAGGGTATTCGCCGGAATCCTCCTTGCCCGGAGAGTCCCAGGCAAAAAAGAGCTCTGAAACATCATTTACGGTCCCGCGTATGATAATTTCCTGACCGGGGAGACCGGCAACCGTCCGACTTCCCGTTCTTATCTTGTACACATCGACTCCGGGAGCAAAATTCATGGCCAGGGAAGCAACCAGGCGGTCCAATACGCCCACATCTTCAATTTTTTGCGTTTCATTCATCTCGATTCTCAGTTTCATGTCCATTGGCCCGGCAAAACGGGCATAGGTTCTTTCATGCTCCAGATAGGGAAGTTCGATTCTTCCGTGGTTCAGACAAAAAGAATCCTTCGTTAAATTGTCAAAACCGTATTGGTAATGTTTAAGAATGTTAGTAAAGTTCTTAATCATCTTGTCTGTATTGGTTCCGTCAATTGTCAACCAGGCACCACCGGACGAACCAAAATCAATCAAGACTGTCCAGTATATGAGGGAGGGGTGTACGTAGTTTCCGAAATACGAAACTGCTTTTGCCCAGTTACCAATACCTTTGACTTCCCTCTCTTCTATGATTATCCGATCCTTGCCTTTAGGCAGTTGCAGCTTTTTAATTTTAGCCAACTTTTGCGTCCAGAGAGATTCTCTTTCTTTGGCGCGGTCTCTTTCCTTCCACTTGAAATCGAACACTTCTGCATATCGGATCTTTTGGCTCTGGATCTCCAGTTGAAATTCTGCCGGCAGGTCGATGGCAAATCTGCCCATGTAGTAGGTCTTCATTCCCTGTTTTGCTCCTTTCGTTGTTCCTGTTGGCTTAAGAAGGGATCTTCTTTCCGCAGCATCTGAAAATCCGCAAAGGATCAGGCTGATCATCACCGCGATCAGCAGTGGTGACAATTTACGCATCATGTCCTCCTTCCTTATTCTTTATCCATTGACCTGTTTTGCAGGCTGTCCCAAAAGACACAAAGACAAGGCGTTGCAAGGACCAGGCAGATTTGTAGGGCGCGTTCCACGAACGCGCCAATAGATTGCGGATTGTTCAGGGAACAATCCCTACAAGGTGCGTGATCATGCGAGAGGGAGTTTGCCATTTGTTTATGCGCTGCAGATCATTTACTGAATATGCATTGCGGTTATCCCTGCTGCCAACGGAACAAAACTCCACACACAGCGCGGTGGTCAGCACAAAATATTATTTAATTTTTTAAGTAAATATTTGAAGACGTGTTTTTCTAAACGTTGACGTGAATTTTGTCAATATAAAAATGTTTTTTGCAGGAAAAGAATCATCCTGTTGCTTTTCTGGATAACTACACAAAATAAGATCGGAGCTCCTTGCAAAGCTGTTCCGGCGCAATCGGGCAGATGATTTCATCGTGCAGTTTTTCAAAATAATTGATATCGCTTGTGCCCAGAGGATTCAGTTCAAAGCGGGGCATGATTTTGCCCTGCACCCAGAAATTCTTGTCCGGCGTCATTGTCGCGTAAAGCGACAGGTTGAAACTCATGTAGTTATTGACGTACAGGTATAGGAAAACCCGGGACAGACCCAGCAGCATCTCGTCAAAGTTCGCTTCAGTCAGGTCGAAAAAGGAAGTCTTTTCCTTGAAATAAAAATCCACTTCCCCGGCCATGCCTTTGGGAGAAAATGCCGTGAGCCAGGAAATGGTGCCGGTGGACACAATATAACGTTCTTTAGTCTCCTCTTCCATGACCAGGATGTTTCTCCAAAGATTGCCACCATCGGATGCGGCCATATAGTTTTGCGCACTGGCTAACAGCCGCCGCATGAAATTGGTCGGCTTTTTGCCGACGATGGTCTGCAGGTGGGGATGAATCAATCCGCCTCCGGCAGGCGGCATGTAGTTCCAGTTAATCGAACAGTATTGGTAGCCTTTCTGCAGTTCGGCAATGCGAAAAAAATAATCACGGCAGATGGCAAAGCCGTCGCGCATCGTTTCAGCCGTCAACTGGTCGAGTGGAATGAAGTGGCGGGATGACAGGATGGCCACAGCGTTGGCGGCATCGTAAGGAAACGCGTTGGGAAACAAAAAAGCGCTTCCTTTTTTGAATTTTCCCCCTTCAACAATATCCGGTGTGAATTTCGGCGTCAGTTTTTCAAACAGTTCAGGGCAGAATGGACAGATCGATTCCGGTGATTTTTCCACATACGCATCGGTGTCCGGTTTTCGGGCGGGATGAACGCGGTAGGGCAGGATTCGGCTCGCGACGCCTGTGGTTTCATCATATCGCTCTTCAATGGGCATGTCTTTCGGCTCGAAGCCGTCAAAGGGGTTGAGATAGCATCCGGTGGTGAGGTCTTTGTGAAAACCGATGTCTTTCATGTTGTTTCTTCCTCCGTTTTTACGGCAGATGAGTCCGGTTTGCTCATGCCGCCTTTTTTCAGGCATTGATTCAGAAAATGATCCATTCTTTGCTGGGACAGGTCACCTTTCAATTCTGCCTTTAAAATATCCAGGGGGATTTCAATACGGGCAGCGCTGCGATGGCCGCCGCCCTTCCCAATTAGATTGCATACACGTTTGGCAACCGCTCCGCAATCCTGACGGTAGCCGTCGCCACGGAAAATGATAATCAGCTTGTCGTTGACGATGGCCGAAACAACAACGAAATATGTGCCGATTAAGTGAAGATAGAAATCCGCGACCTGTACGCAGATGTCCGGACTGTCCACACGACCGAGAAATCCCACCCGACGGCCGCGATGATGTTTCATGACATGAAAGGCCTGATCGAAATATTTTAAATAGCTCATCGGTGTCTGATTGAGTTCAATACGCCGGATCAGCCGCATATTGGCATAACGGGTATGATAGGTGTAGGCACGAATGTCTTCAGCAGCGGTGTCGCGGTCGAAATTGTCGGTATCCGTTTTGATGCCATACAGAAGCGCCGTGTGCAGACTGCGCGGGATACGGATGCCGGCGCAGCGTAAATATTCCGTCAAGACGGTGGACAACGCGCCGTAGCGGGGCCGGATGTCAACGAACTCGGCGGCCCAGTCTCCCTGTCGGGGGTGATGGTCAAAGACGATGTTCGGTTTGATCGTCATGAGCGTATCGCCGAAAAAAGACGGCTGTGCGTCCAGTAGTGCAATCAGATTGAAGGTACCCGCATCCACCTGGGTCAATAATCGGATATTGAGTCGCATCGCCCGGGCCAATTCCCTGTTCTGGTGGCGCCGGAACGGTTCCGTTGCCACAAAAATACATTTTTCAAAACCTCTTTTTATCCGGATGATTTCACGAAGTGCCATGGCTGAAGCGATGGCGTCCGGGTCCGGACTGCCATACATTAAAAGCATCAGCGAGGCATTCGGCTGAGACACGTCCAGAAGTTTTTTCAGGTTTTGTTGTGTTTCGCTTTTTACTGAAACAGATTCGAAATTCATTGCTCTTTTCCATCTGGTGAAATTCGGTTTCTTTCGTCTATGAATATCCTTCCGTCTCCGGACAGATCTTACACAGTCTGTTGCCCAAACGATATTCCTTTGAGCGGCCATTGAAAGCGTTTTGTTTCATGATTGAAGGCCTATGGCCTTCCCGGTAAGGAATATACGAATTATTGCGCTTCGCAAATGCTGCGCGCTTCCGGTCAAAGTGCAGCGAAAGATTAGTAATGACAACTGTTTGAGCCGCAGGCGAGTTTTGTCATTACCTTTCGCAAGCTTTAGATTTATTCAAAACGCTTTCAGGCAAGCGAAAAAAATATTTGGGCAACAGGCCGTTACAGACTCAATCCGCGCTCTGGACAGTTTCCGTCATACGAGAGTGTATTTCCTGTCCCATGTTCCTTCCGTGTGAAATAAACGCCGCGCCGCTCTTTTGATACTAAAATGATTTTTAACATAGAAGTGATCATTTTCCAATAGTTATTCAGCCTCTGGCGTGATCTCCGCTCCTGCATCACCTGTCTTTTTTGTTGATTTATTTACGCCAATACGTTTAAAGAAAACATGAGATAAAAGGATGTGAAAGATGCCCATTCGCTATTACAGCACCAATCGTCATGTGAACGCTGTAGAGGGAATTACTCCCTTTACCGAAGACGTGTCTTTTCAGGAAGCACTGCTCGCCGGTCAGGCGCCGGATGAAGGTCTGTTTATGCCTGACAGGATTCCGCAGCTGTCCATGGGTGATATCATTGCGCTGCGCGACAAACCCTACTGGCAGGCCGCCCTTCTGGTATCCAGCGCTTTTCTGTCCGAAGAATTTACGCCCGACGTGCTGGAGTCGATCGTCAAGGATGCTTATAATTATCCTGTGCCTCTGGAAGCGGTCTACCCGCGTGCATTTATTCTTCGTCTTGATCAGGGACCGACGGCATCCTTCAAGGATTTTGCAGCCCGGATGATGGCCAGGTTAATGAGCCATTGCCGTCCTCACGGGGAGCGGATCAATATTCTGGTAGCGACCTCCGGCGACACCGGCAGCGCCGTGGGTGAAGCATACAAAGGAGTCTCGGGCATCGACGTGAATATTCTGTATCCGGCCGGTGAAGTGAGTCCGATGCAGAAAAAACAGCTCGACACCATCAGCGGCAATGTCCAGGCGTTATGTGTTGACGGGAAATTTGATGATTGTCAGAATCTGGTGAAAGAAGCTTTTGCCGACCCGGAGCTTGCCTGTTTCAATTTATCATCGGCCAATTCGATCAATTTCGGACGCATTCTGCCACAGATGGTTTACTATGTTTATGCTTACGCGCAGCTGGCCGGAGCCGGAGAGGAAGTCCTGGTTTCCGTTCCTTCGGGTAATTTCGGAGACGCGCTGGGCTGCGAATACGCCAGAAGAATGGGCTTGCCCGTGGCAAAGCTCATTATGCCGACGAATGAAAACGACGAATTCCCCGTTTTTCTGGAAACGGGAAAATATCAGAAAGTATCGCCTTCGCGGGCCTGTATTTCCAATGCCATGAACGTGGGACACCCCAGCAATCTGGCGCGCTTTTTTGAATTGTATGGGGGCACCGTGGATCGGTCGGGACGCGTCCACCGATACCCCGACCTTGATCAGATGCGCCACCGCATTTTTTCCGTGAGCGTCACGGACGAACAGACCCGCAGAACGATCAAGAGTGTTTATGAGAGATACCATGTTATTTTGGAGCCGCATGGAGCCGTCGGCTGGGCGGGTCTTGAAACCTACCAGCAGAAAACAGGCGACTCCAGACTGGCCATTTGCCTGGAAACAGCACACCCTGCCAAGTTTCCGGACGAAATAAAAGAGCTTCTGGGGATCGAACCGGAGCCTCCGGAGAGCATGAAAGATCTTGCCCGTCGGGACGGCAGCGCCATCAATATATCCAAAGATTTTGCATCCTTTAAAAAGTATTTGCAGAGCCATTTGAAGATCAGGAAGTGAACGATTCACCGTTTCATTTTTTCGAAAGGTCAGGGTGATGCATGATGGAAACAGAAATCTATTATTCCGAGAGTAAAGAACTCTGGCAATACACCATGGAACAGGATCTGTACCCGGGTGAGTTGATTATTGAAATAGCGCGTTTTTTCCTGGGGGCTCCGTATCGTGCAGGCACGCTCGAGACGCTGGGCAGGGAGAAGCTGGTCGTCAATCTGGCTGAATTTGATTGCGTTACTTTTGTGGAAACGGTTCTGGCCCTTGCCTTGTGTGCCGCATCAGGAAAAATGTTGCCTTCCGAATTGCAAAAGAGAATAAAAGCCATCCGCTATCGCCAGGGGAAAATAGACGGCTACGGATCGCGTCTGCATTATTTTACCGACTGGCTCCGCGACAACGAAAAGAAGAAAGTGCTGAAAGATATTTCGCAGGACCTCAAGGGCAGGCCCTGTCGCAAGAAAATTAATTTCATGACGTCGCACAGCGATCTTTACCCCGCACTGAAAAATGCTGCCATGGTTGATACCATGCGACGGATTGAAAATAATCTTTCCCGCAGAACATTCCACATCATCGGCAAAGACATGTTCAATGCGATAAAAGCCAAAATTCAAAGCGGCGATATCATCGCCTTTGCGTCGGGCCTCGAAGGATTGGAGGTCGCTCATGCAGGTTTTGCCGTCCGACAGGGAAATTCCCTGAATCTTCTACATGCGTCCAGCAAGGAGGGTGCGGTGGTCATTTCAAAGATAAGCCTTGCGGCTTACCTGAAGGCAAATAAAAATTTTACCGGCATTCTTGTGGCGAGGTTTTACCGGGTGTAACGGGGATCTTATTTATTGCATCTACTGCGGAAGGTCAGAGCTGAAACTTCGTGCGATGACACCGGCGATATTCAGCATATGCCGGCGCACCGCCTTGGGCGATCGCCCCGGATAGTTCCTGAAGGTGATGAGCACTCCGTTTAAAGCCGCAAAGAAAGCGTGGGATAATGGCCGGACCGGCTCGGCCCTTTTCATCTTGTTGAATAACCGGTCAAACTGATCAAAAATTTTTCGTTCTGCCGCATTGAGCTTTTCAATTTTTTCCACTGAAAGTGAACCGTCAAGCATGAAGTGGGTCATCATTCTGAAGTACTGATCATTATCCATAAGATAGGTCACGTAGGCATCGCTGATTTCTACGAGATCAGGGGTTTTTGACTTTTCAATCAGTTCGTTCAGCGTATCCGTTATTTTTCCGGCTCCCTCCAGAAACGCTTCCACGAACAGGGCCTGCTGATCCGGGAAATACCGGTAAATGGTGGCATGGGAAATGCCCGCTTCCCGGGCAATGTCGCGGATGCTGACTTCGTTAAATGGTTTGACGGCAAAAACGCGCTCGGCGGCCTGTATAATGACTGCCTGCCGGGCAAGTTTGGCCTCCTTCTTGAGGTGGGCAAAAGCGTTGTTTTGTTTCGTCCGATCGTTTTTCATAGGGTGCATTTCATATCATAAATTTTTCCGGCGGTGAAAAAAACTTGACTCTGTGACCATTGGTTTGTATAGTAACCACTGGTTACAGATTTGTCAATGTATTTATGGGCCGTCCGGTTCGGGAATTTCTTTCGCGAATACGGCGGTGATGGAAAAGAATATCTTTTGCAGTTTATTTGAGGAGGTTCCCATGTCGTTTGCAGATAGAAACAATCCTTACAGCTTCAACGAATTCCTGGACTGGCGCCAGGGTGTCGATTATTATCTTGATGATCCGTTCATACAGAAAGTGGTGCGGCATTTTACCGGTGAGATTTGGGAGCAGGTGGATGCGGAAGCTCGTTCCGTTTCCGCCAGGGCGTCTTTCCGGTGGCGGGATATGGCCGATCGCATCGCCCGTCCGGAGCTTCGTCCCTTTATGCTGCATTATGACGGACACCACAACCGCATTGACCGTATATGCCGGCCGCGGGACACGGAAATCCTGGAGCAGGAAATTTTCTCTGAATCGTTCTTTTCCGACAAAACGCCGCCCTGGGTGAAACTGGTGAAGATGTTTTTGATCTACCAGAACGGCGAGGCCTGCGTGGCCTGTCCCATTACCTGCACGGAAGGCCTGGTCATGCTTTTGGAAAAATATGCCGATACTCCGGAAACAAAAGAGATTCTTCGGCACTGCAAGGAAGGCAGTGATGGTGATTTCGCCATCGGTGCCCAGTACCTCTCCGAAATCCAGGGAGGATCGGATGTCCCGTCCAATGTTCTGGAAGCCGTCAATGAAAACGGCATCTGGAAGCTTTACGGGACAAAATTTTTCTGCTCCGCCACGCACGCGGACTATGCCGTGGTGACAGCCAAACCGGTCGGATCTGAGAAAGTGGGCCTATTTGTCGTGCCGTCGTGGTTGCCGGGGAACAAAGAGAAGGAAATCCGCAACGGCTACACGATCGACCGGATCAAGTGGAAGATGGGCACCAGCGAACTGACCACGGCGGAACTCACTTTCAACGGCGCGGTGGCTTACCCGGTCGGGCCGCTGGACAAAGGCGTAGCCAACGTGGTCGGCATTGTGCTGACCTATTCCCGCTTAACAGTCGGGCTTTCCGCCGCCGCGTTTATGACGCGGGCCGTTCGGGAGGCGGAAAAATACACTTCGTTTCGGCAGGCATTCGGATTGCTGATCAACCAGTTTCCACTTGTGGCCGTGCAGCTGGAGAGGATTACAAAGACCACCCGCAGGACCGCTGCCGGAGCCTTTAAGCTGTACCGCGATTTTCTGAAACTCGAAGGAGGTCTGAAAGGCAGCCAGGGCAGTGATGAGCCGCTGCCGGCGCGCAGAAACCGCTTCAACGTCCGCGAACTGATCATGCTGCAGAAGATTGCCGCCTCGTGGGACTGTACAGACGTGATCCGCGAAGCCATGTCCCTTTTCGGCGGCCACGGTGTAATGGAAGATTTCTCATCCCTGCCACGACTCTACCGGGATTCGGCCATCAATGAATTGTGGGAAGGTCCCCGCAATGTTCTGCTGACGCAGATTCACCGCGATTTACAGCAGGCAGCGTCCTGGTACCGGCCGGAAGAATTCGTTGCCGAGATTCTCAGGGAGACTGATCCGTCGCTGGTGGATGAACTGTCGAAAGAAATCAGGGCACTCGTATCCCATCCCAACCTGTTTCAAAACGATGATGTGACCATCGATGTCTGCCGGCGCTGGGACTCCTTCTGCCACAAATTTTTCCATGCCTATCAGGATCTTGCCCTGAAAGAGGTGGAAAATTAAATTGAAAAGAAGATACATAAAAAGGAAGTTTTTGTTTGCACGATGACCGGCAGGATAACAAAGACAAAATGCATCTGGAATATACAACGTAAGGAGGCTTTATGTTCGACTATTTATTGACTCAGGAGCAGATTAAATTGCGTGACGAGGCAAGGGATTTCGTGAAGTGGGTTCCCCGGCAAATGGTCCTTGATATGGATGCGGACGTCATCAAATTTCCCAGGGAATTTCTTCGGGAGGCGGGCCAACGGAATCTCTTTGGCTGCCGTTATCCCAAAGAGTGGGGGGGGCGGGGCATGGACTGGGTGACGACGGGGGCAATGCTGGAAGAGATCGGCACGCTCGGTTACGAGTTTGCCTGCGTCTTTGGCGTCGGGGCGGAACTGGTCTGCGACGCGATCATGCAGCATGGAACCGATGCGCAAAAGGACAAGTATGTGAGGCCGCTCCTCAAAGGCGATATTTTTGCTGCTGAGTGCCTCACGGAGCCCCGCGGGGGGTCTGATTTCTTCGGCGCGACAACGAAGGCGGAAGATCATGGGGATTACTTTCTTTTAAACGGGCAGAAGCGTTTCATTGTCGGTGGTGAGGGGGCGGATTATTTCCTCGTCTATGCCCGGACCAATTTTGAGCCCGGTGTGAAGTCTCAGAAAGCGATCACCGCCTTCATTGTTGATCGTGGTCCAGGTGTCGAAACAAAGTATCTCTACAATCTCATGGGTTGCCGCGGCGGCGGCACGGCGCGCCTCGTTTTCAAGGACGCGAAAGTGCCGAAGGAGAATGTCCTGGGAACCGTAAACGGAGCCTACGAGGTATTCAACACGATGATGATCCCCGAGAGACTGGGAACGGCAATCATGACGATCGGTTCGGCCCGTGTCGCCCTTGAAATTGCAACACACTACACGACCCGCC
>Ga0209723_1007345_pt1 | contig 10113 bp, 20 predicted proteins | sample BiotimSIPDNA_2_FD_185750 | JGI IMG/M metagenome (GOLD analysis project Ga0209723, IMG submission 185750) | Anaerobic biogas reactor microbial communites from Washington, USA - Biogas_R2 time_0 SIP DNA (SPAdes) (version 2) | ecosystem: Engineered > Bioreactor > Anaerobic > Unclassified | place... | reverse complement strand
AGCTTGCTCGTTCATCAACAATCAATTTTCCTAATTAATCAGCCGATCGTCATAACCGTGCATTCGCAGTTCGGTTTCAATCAGTTCAACCGTTTCACGGATGGTACCGACCACAATCAACAGACCGGAGGCTTGCATCATCTGCAGACCGGCACTGTTATCAGGCAGGAAAAATGCCATAATATATGGAAGGACAGACACCAAACCGAGGAAAAAAGCTCCCGGCAGGGTGATGCGGCGCTGCACGCGGGTCAGATAATCCTGCGTTGGTTTGCCTCTGACAACGCCTGGGATCTGCGCTCCCTGTTTCTTCAGGTTTTCACCGTAATCTTGCTGGGCAAACAATACGTCTGTGTAGAAGTATGCAAATGCAACAACAAGCACGAAGAAGATCAGCGGGTACCACCAGGTGTCTCCTCCAAAAGCACGATATGACCAGTTAGCGAAACTATTAATCCATTTCACCTGGGAATTCAGGAAGAAGGAAGACAAAATCGCCGGAAAGGTCAAGAAACTTTGGGCAAAGATAATCGGGATCATACCAGCCATGTTAACCATCAACGGAAGTTGAGAACGAACAGGCATGGACATGCGGTTACCAATCCGACGACCAGGGAAGAGCACAGGTATGTTCCTGCGGCCGCCCTGGACATAGATAATAGCCATGATGGTAAGAATAAAGACTATCAATACTACGACGAATACCCACCATGGTTCGGATCCGGCAACCATTCTGGCAATCGCGACTGGGAATCGTGAGACGATACCAGCAAAGATAATAAGCGAAAGACCCTGGTTTCGTAAACCGAACTCAGAAATAAGCTGACCAATCCAGATACCAAACATCGTACCGCCAATCATCGAAATAATCGCAGTTATCGTAGGCATCAGACTGGCACCACTGAAACCCCAATTCGTAATGATCGAACTGCCTGCAAGCATTTGGTTGAAAATGTTGATCTGCCCAAATGCAGAGAGCAGCGCCATTGGAATGGTCAGAATAACGGTCCATTTTTCCATCCAGATGCGGCCTTCCCTGGGATCATCTTTCATCTTGCGTTCAAGAGCGGGAATGACCGGGGTAAGCAGCTGAAGGATAATTTGCGCAGTAATATACGGATAAACACCCATCGCAAGGATAGAGAAGTTCGAGACTGCTCCACCTGACAAAAGGTCAAGCAAATTGACCAGGTTCCTACCCGCGCCTGTCATTTGGGAAAGACCCGCGACAGCGACGCGGTCTAGTCCAGGCACCGGGACATTAGCCGCCAGACGATAAATGGCAAGCAAAAGTAAGGATATCAGCAATTTATTGCGGATATCCTCTGATTTCCATAAAAAGCGCCAGGCTGATCGTTTCATGAAATGTTCTCCTGTTCCTATGAAAGTTCGATGGTCTCGATGCTTCCACCAGCTTGTTCAATTTTCTGGCGAGCCCCTTCAGTTACCTTGTGGGCTTTTACTTTCAAAGCGACTTTTACTTCGCCGCGACCCATGATCTTGATTGGCAATGCTTTTCCTTTTTTCAACAAACCAGCTTCTTTGAGAACTTCAGGGTTTATCTCACTTCCAGCTTTGAAATCCTGCAGTGAATCCAGGTTGACTTCAGCATAGCGTACGCGGTTGCGAGGGGTGAAACCTTCACCACGCAGGAAAGGCAGCTTGCGATAGAAAGGCAGGTTGCCGCCGCTGTGGTAAAGACGAACACCACCACTTGTGCGGGCATGCTGACCTTTGGTACCACGACCGGCTGTCTTGCCATGACCACTACTCATGCCACGACCCACGCGTTTGCGATTCTTTTTTGCGCCCTCATTGGGCTTAAGATCGTGTAATTGCATTCTTACTTCTCCTCATCCACTGTTTCGATTTCAACAAGGTGTGAAACCTTATCCAGCATACCTAACAGGGTTTCATTTTCTTTGTGTTCGACAACATCACCAACATTACGAAAACCCAGGGCTTTGAGCGTTCTCTTTGTGCGGACGGTGTAACCAATACCGCTTTTAACTTGCTTGACACGAAGGATTTTTTCTTTTTTCTTAGCCATTTTTCCTCCGTTCCCAATAAGGGGTGACATCTTCCAGAATCTTGCCGCGTTCAGCAGCGACGGTCTGAGGCGATTTCAGTTGAGCGAGTGCGTCAAAAGTTGCCTGGACAATGTTCAGCATGTTAGCACTGCCAAGTGATTTGGTCAGAATATCTTTAATTCCAGCTGCCTCGCAGACTGCACGAACACCGCCCGCGGCGATGACGCCAGTACCAGCTGAAGCAGGTTTGAGCAAAACTTTCGCGCCGCTTTGTCTGCCAATAACCTCGTGGGCAATTGTCGTACCAAGCAAGCTGACTTTGTGCATATTTTTGTAGGCGCGCTCAGTCGCTTTTCGCATCGCGTCCGGCACTGCACCTGCTTTACCAATTCCTAAACCGACATTGCCATTGTTATCACCAACGACAATCGTGACTCTGAAGGAAAAACGGCGACCGCCCTTCACAACTTTTGCCACGCGGGCGATATCGATTACTCGTTCGTCAAATTGTGGTTCTAATGATTGAAAGTCATCCATAATATCCTCTTTTAGAACTCCAGTCCACCCTTACGGGCGCCTTCAGCCAAAGCTTTGACCCGACCGGTATAAATATAACCGCCGCGGTCCATCACAACTTTGGTGATACCTTGTTCCTTGGCGCGTTTGGCAATTTCTTCACCAACTACTTGAGCCTGTTCCATCTTTGACTTACCATGGACAGCGTCTCGCAGACCGTGGTCAATACTGGAAGCTGAAACGATAGTAGTGCCGCTGTGATCATCAATGACCTGTACATAGATGTCCTTGATGCTGCGGAATACGTTCAGGCGTGGACGTTCCGGAGTGCCAAAAATCTTCTTGCGCACACGTGCGTGACGATGTAATCGAGCTTGATTTCTTGATTTTTTAGCCATTGTCTACCTCTATTTACCGGTCTTTCCAGCTTTACCAGCCTTCAGTTTGACTTCCTCACCCTGATAGCGGATACCAGTGCCGTGATAGCGCTCTGGCGGTCGCAGCTTGCGAATTTCAGAAGCGATCAACCCAACCTGGTGACGATTGCGACCCATCACTTTAATAGTATGAGCTTTGGCATCTACTTCAAAGGTTATTCCTTCGGGCGCTTCAACATTAATTGGATGAGAGTAGCCCAGGTTCAGGATCATATCTTTTCCGTTTAATTCTGCACGATAACCAACGCCTTTGAATTCCATGACTTTGGTGAACCCTTCACTGCAGCCAACAACCATGTTGTTGAGCAATGCCCGGGTAGTACCATGCAATGCCCGAATCCGGGGTTCGTCGTTAGGGCGGGTAACAGTGATCGTGCCATCTTCAAGTGTAATTCCGATTTCAGGTGAAAAGGTTTCTTGAAGTTCGCCATTCGGACCTTTAACATGCACTGTGTTCCCGTCAAATTTAATTTCCACACCCTTTGGCAGGGTGATTGGCATTTTACCTATACGCGACATTTCTTCCTCCTACCAAACCTTGCAAAGGATCTCGCCGCCAACGCCAATTTTTCGGGCGCGGTGACCAGTCATGATCCCTTTGGGGGTTGATAAAATCGCGATGCCAATTCCGGACAGAACCCAGGGGATTTCCTTTTTGGAAGTGTAAACACGGCAGCCAGGGCGGCTGACGCGCTGTAACCCTGTGATCAGAGAACGGCGCTGGCGTCTCTCGCCGATGTATTTCAGCTTGATCTGAATGTTTTTAGTGCCTTCAGTCTTGCCATCGACGATTTCATAACTTTCGATATAGCCTTCTTCTACCAGGATTCGGGCTAACTCGCTCTTGAGTTTCGAATTCGGGATCGCTACCAGCGTCTTACCTGCAGAAGCGCCATTACGAATTCGGGTTAACATATCGGCAATTGGATCTGTAATAGTCATTCTTATACCTCCAGGTCAAATTACCAGGATGATTTGGTCACACCAGGAAGTTTTCCCTGGAGTGCTAATTCGCGGAAACAAATACGACATAAGCCGAACTTGCGCATATAACCACGCGGTCTGCCACAAACACGACAGCGATTGACAACGCGACCTTCATATTTACGTCGCATCTCACGATATTGCATACACTTTTTTGCCATTAGTCTTCCTTCCTGAAGGGCATGCCGAACTTTCGCAGAAGCTCGCGTGCTTGATCATCAGTTTCAGCAGTCGTTACGATGCTGACTTCCATCCCACGGACTTTATCGATTTTGTCATACTGTATTTCAGTAAAAATCAATTGTTCGGTCAGACCGAGAGTATAGTTCCCACGACCATCGAAACTGTCCGCAGAAATACCGCGAAAGTCACGTACACGGGGCAAAGCGATATTGATGAGGCGATCCAAAAAAGCCCACATCTTCTCACCGCGAAGGGTAACTTTTACGCCAATCTGACGTCCCTCGCGCAGTTTGAAGTTAGAAATAGCTTTCTTGGCGGCGATGACAACAGGCTTCTGACCGGTAATGATGGTCAGATCGTTCACTGCAGCGTCCAACGCTTTGGGGTTATCCAAAGCTTCACCAACACCAATGTTGACAACAACCTTGGTGATGCGAGGGACCTGCATAACGTTGCTCAGTCCAAGCTCTTTAAACAAAGCCGGAGCGATTTCGTTCTTATATTGTTCTTGTAGTCTGTTCATATCTGCTCACCTGCGCCTATTTGCCTTCTGTGTCCGATTTCTTGCTGGTTTTCTCTTCTTTGCTTGAGCTGGTACTCTTGCGGCGAGGAGTTTTCTTTTCAGCTTTAGGTTCTTCGGTTTCTTTGGCCTTACTTGAACGGCGGGTTCCTTTTGCTTCTTTTTCAGAAGTACGATCAACCAGGACAACATTTGACAGATCGATCGGGGCTTCGAATTCACGAATGCCTGCCGGGATTGTCTTTCCGCCCGATTGGGTCTGCTTCTGATGTTTCTTTACAAGGTTCACACCCTGAACCACAACACGGTTCTCTTTCGGTAATACGCGGATTACTTCGCCAACTTTGTTTTTGTCAGCCTCATCGCCGCGCAAAACTCGAACTCGATCACCTTTCCGGATCTTCATCTTCATTTAGACACTCCTATCATTGACTACAGTACTTCCGGAGCCAATGAAACAATTTTCATATAGCCTTTTTCACGCAGCTCGCGTGCGACCGGTCCGAAAATGCGTGTTCCGCGGGGGTTCACACCATCGTTATCCAGGATCACGGCTGCATTATCGTCAAAGCAAATGGTAGAACCATCAGGTCGACGATAAGCTTTGGCAGTGCGAACAACAACGGCCTTAATTATTTCGCTCTTCTTAACAGAAGATTGCGGAGTTGCGCTTTTGACCGTAGCAGTAACAATGTCACCAACGGCGGCATAACGCCGTCGGGTACCACCAACAACCTGGATGACCAGCAATTCGCGGGCACCCGTGTTATCAGCAACGACTAAACGAGTTTCCTTCTGAATCATTCCGCATCCTCTTCTTCAGCTTCCACAACCTCGGCAAGATCTTCGACGATCTCTTCGACAAGCTCTTCATCTACGGCAGCAATTTCTTCCACTGCTTCGACGAGTTCCTCTTCTGCCTCAGCAACAAGAGTTTCTACTTCTTCGATTGCTTCTTCAACACTCTCTACACCTTCTTGCCTCAACTCAAGCTGGACGATCTTTTCAACCACCCAGGTCACAGTTTTGGAAATAGGTCTGGATTCCACGATAACGACTTTGTCACCGACATTGCAGTTAAGTTCATCATGAGCTTTGTAAGCTTTCGCACTGCGCACGACCTTGTGATACAAGGGGTGCTGATAAGTACGGGTCACTTCAACAATGACGGTCTTATCCATTTTGTTGGATTTGACAGTTCCAGTTAAACGACGGCGTTTGTTCATTTCTTACCTTCCTTCTCACCGCGAACACGTTCGTTGAGGATTGTCTGAAGCCGGGCAATATCACGACGGGCAACCTTAAAACGGCTGGTGTCGGTCAGCTGACCAGTAACAATCTGGAAGCGCAAGTTCATCAGCTCCTGCCGGGTGTTCATGAGTTTAGTTTCTATTTCTTCTGTAGAAAGTTCTCTTACTTCTTTTGCGTTCATGAACCTTCTCCTAATGTTTCTTTAGATACGATCTTGGTTTTGAAACCAAGTTTATAACGTGCCCTGAGCAATGCTTTGGCTGCGGTTTCAGCATCAGTGCCGCCTACTTCAAACAAGATCTTTCCAGGGCGAATAACTGCCACCCAATGATCCACGCCTCCCTTGCCTTTACCCATACGGGTTTCAGCAGCTCGCTTGGTGTAAGGCTTATCCGGAAAGACACGAATCCATACCTTACCGCGTCTTTTCATTTCGTGAACAATCGCGCGTCGGGCTGATTCGATCTGGCGGGCAGTCATATAGCCGCAATCCAGGGCTTTCAATCCATATTCACCGAAGTTGATGTCTGCGCCGCGATAGGATTTACCCTTCATGCGACCGCGCATCTGCTTGCGGTATTTAACTCTCTTTGGCATCAACATAATCTGCTACCTCACTCGTTACGATAATTACTCGCTAATATAAACACCCTCGGTTGTTTCAACCTTTTCCTCAGGTTGATCCATGACGATGCCCTTATAAATCCAGACTTTGATACCAATCAGTCCAAATGTTGTCGTTGCGGCTGCCTTTGCGAAGTCGATATCTGCACGCAAAGTTTGCAGTGGAACACGACCTTCACGTAAAGTGACCCGGCGAGCCATTTCAGCACCAGACAATCGACCTGAGACCTGAATCTTAATTCCTTCAGCTCCCTGGCGTAGTGCTTGCTGGATTGCTCTCTTCATTGCCCGGCGATAGCTGATGCGGCGTTCAAGTTGACCAGCAATATTCTGTGCAACCAGGTAAGCGTCAGTGTCAGCAGTCTTGATCTCTTTGACTTCCAAATCGATCTTTTTTCCGGTCAGAGCTTCGAGCTTTTGTCTGATAATTTTTACATTGTCGCCTTTACGACCAATCAAAATACCAGGTTTGGCAGTGTGAAGGGTGACTTTTACTTTGCCAGGGTATCGTTCGACTTCTACAGTCGAAACGCTGGCGCGTTCGGTCTCTTTCAATACCAGGTTGCGTAATTCCAAATCCTGATGCAATTGTTCAGTGTAATCTTTGCCTTCAGCATACCAACGCCCTAACCAGGGTTTGTTGATGCCAAGACGAAAACCAATCGGATGTACTTTTCGACCCATAGTTTACTCCTTACCTTTACTCGACTTCGCGTAATATTACGGTCACGTGAGAACTCCGTCTCAACTCTGGCTTAAATCGACCGCGTGCACCAAACCGGCGCCACTTTCGGGTGCGGGCTTCGTCCGCGAAAATCTGGTAAACAATCAAGTCATCCCGGCTTACACCAAAATTCTCTTCAGCATTCGACATTGCAGAATAAATCAATTTCCGAACAGGTTCAGCTGCCTTTTTTGGGGTCAGGCTTAATATGTTCAGGGCATCGATAACTTTCTTACCTCTTACCAGGTCGACAACAAGGCGGGTCTTCTGGGCTGATTCTCTATAATTAGAGAGTTTTGCAGTAATATCCTGTGCCATAACTCACCTTACCTTGAACCCTTTTCAGCCACATGACCGCGGAAATAACGCGTAGGAGCAAACTCGCCCAAACGATGTCCAACCATGTTTTCAGTAACATAGATCGGTACATGACGGCGTCCGTTGTGGACAGCGATTGTATGACCAACCATCTGGGGGAAGATGGTGCTGGCGCGACTCCAGGTGCGAATGACCTTTTTCTCGCCTTTCTGGTTCATATCTTCTATTCTTTGTAGTAATTTCGGGTCTACAAATGGCCCTTTTTTCAATGATCGCGACATTTCTCAAAATCCTTTTCTGTCTCTCAACCGCTATCTGCGCTTTGCCTTGGAGCGGTGGCGAACAATCATGTCATCAGAACGCTTGTTGCGACGAGTCTTATATCCAAGTGCTGGTTTACCCCAGGGTGTCTTGGGACCTGGCATACCAATTCCGGTACGTCCTTCACCACCACCGTGCGGATGGTCTCTCGGAGACATCGCAGTACCACGAACTTCCGGTCGTCGTCCCAAATGGCGCTTGCGACCGGCTTTTCCAAGTTTGATATTGCTGTGTTCCACGTTCCCAACTTGACCAATCGATGCGCTGCATTCCTGTAAAACCAGTCGAACTTCGCCGCTTGGCATACGGACATGGGCATATTTGCCTTCTTTTGCCAAAAGCTGGGCAGAAGTTCCTGCAGAGCGAACCATTTGGGCGCCCTTACCAGGATACAGCTCGATCCCATGAATGGTAGTACCAATCGGAATGTTTGCTAGAGGCAGATTATTGCCCGGGCGAATTTCCGCTTTTGGTCCAGACATCAGCATATCGCCAACTTTGACACCAATCGGTGCGAGGATATAACGTTTTTCACCGTCAGCATAATTCAATAAAGCCAGTCGGGCGGTACGGTTAGGGTCATACTCGATAGCTGCAACTTTAGCAGGGATGTTTGGCTTATTCCGTTTAAAATCGACCAAACGAATTTGGCGCTTGGCACCACCACCGCGATGACGTACCGTCACACGGCCCGCTGCGTTGCGTCCGGAACTCTTCTTGCGAATCACGGTTAACGAACGTTCGGGCGTGGATTTAGTGATCTCCTCAAAGGTATAGCTTGTCTTATGCCGCTGACCAGGAGTCTTTGGTTTGTATACTTTAACTGCCATTATTCCACTCCTTCAAACACAGGAATACTGTCACCCGGTTTGAGGGTCACAATAGCCTTTTTATAACCGCTATTTCGCACAACCAAACGGCGGGTGCGGGAGTTGCGGTGTGCCTTGGCAGGCATATTAATGATATTAACGCGCACAACATCGACATCGAAAGCGGTTTCAATCGCGGTTTTGACCTGTTCACGGGTCACTTCGCTTTTAACCTCAAACACATACTGCCCCAGTTTGCTGGCAAGATAGTTTGATTTTTCGGTCACGACGGGGCGTCGCAGGATGTCAAAAACTGAGATGCTCATTCTGCTATACCTTCCTATCCCAGATAACCTTTGATCACGTCAAGTGATGCAAGTGGGATAATTACTTTTTCAAAACTCAGCAAATCACGGATATTCAGATAATTTGCCTGAAGCAGTTTTGCATCAGCCAGATTGCGTCCGGATTTGATCAGATTTTCATTAGTTTCACTTTTATCCGACACCAAGATCAGCGTGCGTTTGTCGCCAGCTAAAACTTTGAGGGCTTTAGCCAGATCGGCGCTTTTGGCATTTTTCATTTCCATGCTATCAACCATGACCAGTTTCTGGTCATTGGCAACAACGGTTAATGCTGAACGCAAAGCAGCCCGGCGCATTTTCTTCGGCATTGGCTGGGAGTAATCCCGAGGCTTGGGTGTATGGATGCGACCACCACCAACCGACTGGGCGTTGTTCATGCTTCCACGGCGTGCGCGGCCAGTACCTTTTTGTTTCCAAGGTTTGGCGCCACCTCCGCGAACTTCGCCGCGGCGTTTGGTGTTGTGAGTACCCAGGCGGGCATTCGCCATCTGGCGCTGATAGGCTTGGTGCATCAGATCAACATTTACTTTAGCTGCGAAGATTTCTTCGGGAAGCTCGATGCTGTCTGTTTTTTTGCCTTCTAAGTTATAAACGTCAACTTTCATTTTCACATTCTCCATTCATCACAAGCCTATTGCTTGCGAGCCGCCTTGATTACGACGGTGCCGCCTTTAGCGCCAGGAACAGAACCCTGGACGCCAATCAGGTTGCGCTCGGAGTCAACCAAAGCCACACGGATGTGGGATGAGGTCACCCTGACATTGCCCATACGCCCTGGTCGTTTCTTGCCTTTGAAAACGCGACCTGGGGTTGTACCGGAACCGGAGGAACCGGGAGAGCGCTGACGATCCGATTGACCGTGAGTCATAGGTCCGCCGCCAAAACCCCAACGCTTCATAGCACCTGCAAAGCCTTTGCCTTTCGAGGTGCCAATCACGTCAACGAATTCGCCTACTTCGAAAACCGAAGCGTTTATTTCGTCACCGGCATTGATGCCGTCTAATTTATTCGTGCGGAACTCACGCAGAGTG
>Ga0209723_1007338_pt1 | contig 10122 bp, 8 predicted proteins | sample BiotimSIPDNA_2_FD_185750 | JGI IMG/M metagenome (GOLD analysis project Ga0209723, IMG submission 185750) | Anaerobic biogas reactor microbial communites from Washington, USA - Biogas_R2 time_0 SIP DNA (SPAdes) (version 2) | ecosystem: Engineered > Bioreactor > Anaerobic > Unclassified | place... | reverse complement strand
AGAAACCTCCACCACAACAGAACCCGGAGTTAAAGTAATCAACATCGATAATAATGTAACTTCAACATCTCCCTCCAGGCTGGTTTCAAAGGCAAATATCCCCGGTTTTATATTGATTTTAGGGGCAATGATTTTACCTATTACCAGAATACTGGAAGTAATCAGTTCATAAATAAAGATCAGCAAGAGTTCCACCATCGCCTGCAAGGTAAACAGGTAGAATTTATCCGGCAGAAAGCGCCGCAGTATAAATAAGATGAACAAGCCCAGCAAATAACCGCCGGAAAACGTCAAAACGCTCCAGTTGTCCTGGAAGAACATCCATAAAACACCGATTATAATGTTGATTAATACTTGCATCGGCACTTTGAAATCACCTCTTGTCAGCCCTTACCACAGACTATCAGCTCGTACAGCGTCAATATACAGGCTGGGGTCCATTAACCCCATTACGGCCAGATCTACATATTCATGAATCAGTTCGGCCCCCAGACCCAGAGCAATGGTTAAAACCGTAAAGACGCCAATTGGCAGCATAATTCCAGGGGTAGTGCCTTTTTCAGCTTCATCCGTGCTGGTATATCCCCAGAAGACATTCATAAATATTTTAAGCAGGGAATATAAGACCATCAGTCCGGACAACAGACCAATTCCCCCCAGCCAGTAATAGCCGGAGTGAAAAGTCCCCTCAGTAATAAATATTTTGCCGATAAAACCGCTTAAAGGGGGGATGCCGGAAAGTGTCAGGGCCGCAATGAAAAACATCCAGCCTAATAGTGGATACAGGCGGATCAGGCCGCTCATATCCTTCAGCTTGCCGGTGCCGGTCAAATAAATGATTGTCCCCCCCAGGAGAAACAGCAATGCTTTGGCGATCATGTCATGGATCAGATAATAAACCGTTCCGGTCATGCCCGCCGGGGTAAAAGAAGCAAAGCCGGCCAGTATAAAACCAATCCCAATCAGCACATTATAAGTGATAATTCTTTTTATATCCCCGTAGGCTACTGCCCCCATCGCCCCCAGGACCATAGTTACAGCAGCTAAAATCCCGATAAACAGATGGGTCGTCTGGGGTTCATGATAAAAGATCAGTGAAAAGACGCGGATGATTCCATAAACACCCACCTTGGTCAATAAAGCGGCAAAAATAGCTGCTATGGCTGTAGGCGGCGCACTGTAAGAACCCGGCAGCCAGAAAAACAGCAGCAATCCGGCTTTTAAACTGAAAACGATCAGAAATAAAAAGGCCACTGCCGTTAGCAGCCCGCCCTGTCCCACTTCCGCAATGCGCACTGATAAATGAGCCATGTTTAAAGTGCCGGTCATTCCATACAAATATGCGATGGCGATCAGGAAGAAGGAGGAAGAAACCATATTGATCAGGACATATTTAATCGATTCCCGCAGCTGAATCCTGGTCCCCCCCAGGGAGATCAAAACATAAGAGGCCACCAGCAAAACCTCGAAACAAACAAATAAATTAAAAATATCCCCGGTTAAAAAAGCACCATTCACACCAGCCAGCATGAAGGCCAGCAGCGGATAAAAGTAATGGTGTTCTCTGGCACTGCCAATGGTTGAAAAAGCATAGATCAGACAGCAAAAAGTTACAATGGCGGCCACCAAAACCAGTATCACCGCAAACATGTCCGCTGCCAGGGTAATACCAAAAGGAGCCTCCCATCCCCCCAAATAAAGGGTCTGGATGCCAGCAATCTTTATTACCCTCAGCAATAAGACCGCTGCCGCCCCTACTGCTGCCATTGCCAGCAAACTTAAAAACCGATGGAAAGCTATCATATTTCTGGCGATTACCATCAGCAGCCCGGCAATGATAGGGATGATAATGGGTAGTATAATTAAATTAGACATCATCAAAACCCCTTAATTGCTCAATATCATCAGTTCCCAGTACTTTATAAGCACGGTAACACAATACTAAAAAGAGTGCGGTGGTGGCAAAGTTTATAACTATAGCAGTTAATATCAGGGCCTGGGGCAAAGGATCAGTAAATACAAGGGTATTTAAGCCCAGCAGCGGCGGGCCGCCCTTTTTTAACCCGCCCATGGTCAGCAGCAGTAAATTAACGCCATGACCAATGATGGAAGCACCTAAAATAATCCGCAGCAAAGTTCGGGACAAAATTAAATAAGTCCCTATTGTAAATAATATTCCGATTACGATTGACATAGATGTTTCCATTAGCGATCATCACTTATACTTATTATTATTGTCAACGACGCTCCGATTACTGCCAGGGCCACCCCCACATCGAACAAAACCGCCGTTGCTATTTCGATTTGGCCAAATATCGGAAGATTAACCAATCCGAAAATCTGATTTAAAAAAGGCTGGCCGCCTATCATTCCTGCTGCCCCGGTGCAAACCGAGATCAATACCCCCAGTCCGGCGACTATTTTATAATCCACCGGGAGATTATTTTGCACTTTCCCAATTCCATGCACCAAATAAAGCAGTACAACCGCAGCTGTAAAAGCCAGTCCTCCAATAAATCCTCCCCCAGGATTGTGGTGCCCGGAAACGAACAGATGGACGGAAAAAATAAAAATAATCAGGACGGCTAATTTCGTAGCAGTTATTAAAATGACATCATTTGGTTCCTTCATTTTTTTCCCTCCCTGTCAGCTGCAGTTTGATAAGGGCAAACACGCCTAATCCGGCTATGGTTAATACCAGAATTTCCAGCATGGTATCAAATCCACGGAAATCTACCAGTATGGCATTAACGATATTTTTGGCCCCGGCCAATTTATCAGCGTTTAAATAGAAATCGGAAATTGATTCAAAATAGCGAGTACTCAGAGCCGATAAAGCCACAATCGTCATAACCAGGCCCACTCCCACCGAGATAACGCCATTGACAATTTTATGCCTTAAGGGACTGATTTCTATTTTTAGTTTGGGCAAATGGTATAAACATAGTAATAACAATACAGTAGTAACCGTCTCCACCACTAATTGTGTGAGGGCCAGGTCGGGGGCCCGCAGGAGAGCAAAAAAGAAAACCACCAAAAAGCCCAATGTACCAACTGCAATTACGGAGGTCAGGCGTGATTTGGCCAGCATAACCGTCAAGGCCGCGATCACCATCCCCCCCAGCAATATTATTTCATAAAGGTGTACGGGAGAATTTTGTGAATAATCAAAGGCCAGTCCCCCAAACAGCAGGGCAGTCCCCCCTGTAAGTACGATCGTAAAACCCAGAATGTAAACCAGATAATCCCGCAGGGAACCGGTCATATACCAGTTGGTTGCGGCCCGGGAAGCAGATTCCATTTTTACCAGTACCAGTTCATACAGATTGTCTAAGGTGTAAGTTTCCGGATAAAAGCGGTAGAGCCTGCGCCATTTATCAAAGGTCAAATATAGAATTGTTCCCACTATAATTATCCCCATGGTCATAAGCAAGGCGCCATTGATTCCGTGCCAGGCTTTGACCTCGATCTGTAAAGCTGAAGCAGCGGCCATAGTTGGCAGTACCGCTTCCCAGGCCGGCTGTAATAAATTCCGGGTCAATAACTCGGGGTAGAAGAATATTGCTATGACCAGCACCGCCAGTATAGTCGGCGGCATTAAAATACCCAGGCGTGCCTCCCGGGCTTTCTTTTTAAGTTTATGCTGGCTTTTAACGCCGCCAAAAGTCTTGAAGAGCATTATCATACAATAAATAAAGGTGAAAACGCTGGCCAACCAGGCAAAAGCCACCAGAATGACCCCACCAGTTTCCATATGGAAAAAGGGCATTTTCGCCGCATTCAGAAGTGCTGTAAAAAACAATTCCTTGCTTAAAAAACCATTAAAAGGCGGCAATCCAGCCATAGAAAAACTGCCGATCAAGACCAGCAGAAAAGATAGTGGCATGATTTGCATCAAGCCGCCCAATCTCCTGATATCACGGGTCCCTAATTCATGGTCAATGATCCCCGCCACCATAAACAGACTGCCTTTAAAAGCAGCGTGATTGACAATGTGGAAAATGGCCGCAAAAATGGCAATAGCATAGACTGCCCCTGCATCGCCCGCCCCCCAAAACAGGGCTGCCGATCCCAGGCCCAGCAGGCTCATTATCAATCCCAGCTGACTAACGGTGGAATAGGCCAGCAGGGCTTTTAAATCCGTTTGTTTAACGGCATTAATGGCGCCATAGAACAGGGTGATGAGACCGATCCCCGTTACCAGCCAGAACCATTCAGCCGCCCCGCCGAAAACCGTTGTCAGCCGGGCAACAAGATAAATACCGGCTTTCACCATAGTGGCTGAATGCAGATAGGCACTGATGGGTGTAGGTGCTTCCATAGCATCAGGCAGCCAGATACTGAAGGGGAATTGGGCAGATTTGGTAAAGGCCCCCAGCAGAATAAGGATCATGGCGGGAATAAATAATGAATGAGTCTGAATAATAGCGGCCTGGCTGATCATTTCCCGAATGCTGTAGCTGTCAGTGATCATGGAAAGGAGGATAAAACCTGCCAGCATCGTTAATCCGCCGAAAACCGTGATGAGCAGCGATTTTAGCGCACCGGACCTTGATCTTTTTCGTTCATACCAATAGGCGATCAACAAGAATGAAGCGATACTGGTTATTTCCCAGAATACATATAAAACAAAGATATTATCAGAAAAGACCAGGCCCAGCATGGACCCCATAAATAGCAGCAAATATATATAGAAATTATCCAGGGCTTCCTTGCGCCTTGACATATAATAAATTGAATACCAGGTAACCAGAAGGCCGATCCCGGCAATTATCAAGGCAAAGGTCAGTGACAAACCATCTATATTAGCCGTTATATTAATGTCATAAGCCGGCATCCAGGGGAGACTTAAATAAAATGTACTTCCAGCAGATATTTCAGGAATATAGGAGGAAAGACCAAAAAAAATGACCAGTGGTACAACAATAACCAACCAACCCGTATGGATACGGGGATTAAATTTACGGTATAGAAATGGAACCAGAATGGCGTATAAAAATGGCAAAGCGACGAAAATGAAAAGCCAGGACAAGTCATTCCTCCTTTCGGCCATAATTTATAACAGTATGCTATAAATGCAGCAGCTTTATTATTGAATTATAGATAGGATTATAACATAAAATATCGAATTCAGAATGTATTTTGCATTTTTGAGGGATAAGTTGTTGGATATATCAACTTTTCAAATTGACTCAGCATATGCCCTTTTATTCAATTGACTGTTTATAATGGATAAGTTATATTCTTCATAAGTTCGACTATGCAGCAATGATCAGGGGGAAGGTAAAATGCCAAGAATGAAACAGCAAATGGACGAAAAAATTCTCGCTTGTGTTTATTATGGACCCAATGGGGAACGGTTGATTAAACGCGGTTGTAATCTGGCCAGAATGCTGGACTGCCCATTATATATATTAACTATTGATCCCCAGCCCCTGGATGAAATGAACGCGGAAAAAGCAAATTATATAGAAAAATGGCGGCGCATGGCGATAGCAAATGATGCTGATGAGTTCATCCTCAAGGACAATGAGGAACGTCCCGTATATAAAGTGATAGCTGAAGTTGCCCGCCAGAAGGGAATAACGCAAATCGTTATCGGGCAGACAGTCCAGAGCCGCTGGGAAATGATTACCAAAGAATCTATGGTGAATTGTTTGCTGCGGGAAATACCATTTGTAGACCTCCATATCATCTCCGTGGCCCGTTATCTTAAAGATCCGGTCAGCAATTACGATAAAGGGGTGCGGGCATACCTGGTGAAGGATGCAGAAAACTTCCGCCTGGTTTTCAAACATTCGAAAAATGTGGTTCATGAAGGCATCTTTTTCAAAGAATGCGGAACCGATTTTAATAATGGTGTCTTTAAATTTATGAATGACAAGGAAATGCTCCATGTAGAAGTAGTCGAAGACTATGTTAAAGACCTTACTGATGTTGAGCTGGAAAAATAGTCCGGCAGCATTCTTTAGCCATCAAGCTTATTCCTTTATCATTATAAATTTATACATAACGGTTGCCGCTTCCGCCCGGGTGGCATTTCCCTGCGGTTTATAATCTCCTTCCGGATATCCCCCCATCAGGCCGGCAGCTACGATCCTGTCAACGGAATAAGCCGCCCAGGGACTGATAAGTTGACTATCAATAAAAGACAGGACCAGATAGTCTTCGGGCAGGACCATCCCGGTGCTTAAGGTGAAATTATCTAAAATAACGGCCATTTGCTCTCTGGTTATATTCTCATCGGGGCCGAAGGTATTGTCATCAAAACCACTAACGATTCCCTGTTCAAATCCCCAATTGACATAATTGTAATACCATTCCCCGGGAAGTACATCGGCAAAACCTGCCGGCCAGGCCTGAGTTACATCCAGATCTTTGACGGTATTGGCCAGCATGGTCAAAAATTGTGCCCGGGTGAGGGGATAATCCGGTAAATAATAATTGTCGCCCACTCCCGTTACGATACCCCTGGCGGCCAATCTTCCGATGTATTCCCTGGCCCAATGATCAGTGGTATCCGCAAAATCGATTAATTCCTCACCGACCTGAACAGGTATGATCTGCTGCCGGTCATTATATTCAATATAGATATGGCCCGATACTCCGCCTCTATCAACCGCTTGAAACAGGCCGTCAGTATCGATAGCACCTATTTCCGGGTCACAGCTCCAGGTAAACAGGCGGTCACTGCTGGCAATGGAGGCATATCCGTAATAAGCGGTGATATCTATGTCGAAGCTTTCCTCCGGTTCCAGCCGCAGATTCTGCACATTGGAGGTAAAAGTAATATCATTTTGAATATCGATCCGGGCGGTTGTACTTAGATCACCGCTGTCCGCTTCGATTACAGCTGTCCCGGTTATATCCCCGGCAGTAAAGAGGCCGTTTTTATCAACGGTGCTGCCGCTGCGAGGATTGACCCAGTATTCTATATTATTTCTCAATCGCACCGGTTCATATTTATTATTGGAAGCATATGTTGTCAGCTGAATTTCAGCACCCGGCATGGCCAGAGGCAAAGAAGGATAAGTGTGCAAATTCGCCGGGTTTAAATCACCTTGCCGGTCATAAACCAGGAACAGGCCGTTGGTAACTTTTCTCTGGGTTTTCTCGGAAGGGGAATTTTTCACAACTGAATATGCATCCAGCCCTCCTTCTCTTACGGCAATAACCGATGAACCGCCGCCGTCCATGTTAACAACGGTCTTACAGCCCAGTGCCACCAGGTGCCGGGCGGTGTCCGTCAGGCCCAGGCCGGCAGAAAAACCAGGCTGTCTGCCGTCAAGGACATAGAGCATCAAAGTCCCATCTGGTTTGATACCGATAACTGTCCGGGGATTTATATTGGTGCCGCTGGAAAAATACTGTCCATTATCGTAGAGGAGGTGATAAACACCAAGAACTTCCGTACTGTGGGACAGTTTTCCCCGGTTGTTATCGGCTACGGAAATTTCTACTTCGCTGCCCGGGATCAACTGGGCCAGCTGGACAGCATAAGCCGAATCACCCGGAGTTGAAAGCACCAGCTGATTATCACCGATGGGGGTATTGCAGGCCCCGTTTCTGATCTCTATGACCAGGGCAGTTATTGTTCCTCCCACCGTTAGTTCGGCATCTTCCCGGGGAAAAGCCTCCAAAACCACCTCAACACAATTGCCGGAAGTCTTGGTGGCAGGTCCATACTGGCGGTTATACAAATGCAAAGCCCGGGATTCTCCGTGGGGAACATTAAAATAGCTGATATCGGCATAAAAATCCTGGGGTATGTAAATCGTTTCCGGGACCATTTCGGGATCTTCCCCCATAACGGGATCGACTGTCCTGCTGTCATCACCAGCCCCATTCCTTGGTTCAGCTGTTTCTTCCGAATCCTCAGTCTCCCAGGAATCTTCTTCCGTAATGGCGGAATCATCTTCGGATGGAGTAAGATCGGTGATCGGCGGTATGAACACAGTGGGAACATTGATGGTACCTTTCAGAGCGTAACTCAAATTAACATATTCCAGAGAAGCGGTCCCGTTTTTATCAAAAGCTATCACATATTCCGGGGCATATCCGGAGGTTTTGATCTGGCCCTCATGAATGGTCAAACCTTTAGGAACCCCGGTAGACATATCAAAAACATCGCCATTGATTCCTGCCACCACATTGTAACCCTGATTTTCCAGAGTACTGATCATGGTATCCATAGTATAGGTGCCGGTAACTTCACCGGCAAAAACATAGGGCTTTAAATCTGTGCCCCGGGTGTCGGCATTGACAAAATAAGTTCTTTGTATCCCATTGACGCTATGCCCGGCCAGCTGCCGGTGAAATGAAACCTGATCATATAATTCTGATCTGGTCTCATAATATACATTTTCTATGCCCTGCTGATATGTAAACCCGGTCAGGAAGTTAACTGATAACATGATTATTACCAGGAAAAATATTGTCGTTCTGCTTGGTTTCATAATCACCCTACTCTTTCTATTTCTATATATTTTTCACCATTTTATCACCGCTATACCAGTATCTCCAAATTGCATGCAGTATTAAAAAACAGGGGAAGGCGGGGAATTTAACCTCAGATGACAGGGATTCGAATGTTTTCACAAAAATGGTTTTTGCCAGTAAAATCTGGAAAGAAAGATGAATTCGCCAAGTCTAAAAAGGGGATAAAAAGTCTGGACATGGGGGTAAGTAACTGGTATTCTCAATTTGAATTCATCAATTATAAAAATAGTTTTTTGAAAGGAGTTTTTTTAATGAAAGGAAATGAAAAACTGATTGAAGTTTTGAATGATCTGCTTGCGGACGAACTGACCGCAATCAACCAGTATATCGTTCATGGGGAAATGTGTGCAGATTGGGGTTATGGTAAACTGCATGAGCATTTTGAACAACGGTCCATTCAGGAAATGAAGCATGCCGAAACGCTTATTGAGAGGATCCTTTTCCTGGGTGGTTTGCCGGTAGTCAGCAAACTTAAAGATATCCACATTGGCGGGGAAATCCCCGAGCAGCTTGAAAATGACCGCAAGGCAGAACTGGGTGCGATAGAAGCTTATAATCAGGCTATAAAACTGGCGGGTGAAGTGAATGATTTTGCTACCCGCGATATACTCACCAGCATCCTGAATGATGAAGACAGACATATGGATGAGATAGAAGCACTGCAAGATCAGATTTCCCATATGACACTGCCCATCTTTTTAACCACCAAGGTCGAATAAATCAGCAGTCAACCTGCCCATGGCCCGGGCGAATAAAGTAAGATTATAAGCCCGAAGGGCAAAAATAAATCAGATCAACTAAAATCAGACAGCCGCCAGTATGGCGGCTGTCTGATTTTACATATTCTCTTTTTCCTGTGGGCAAGATAAGCAAAATGGATGGAGAAAGGAAGGAATTTGTATGACCAATTTCCCCTTTGGCTTGATTGCCCTTATAGTCGTTTCCATATTAATTTATTTTGGTGTGGCCCATCGGGTCCTGGATCGGATGCGTCTGACCGATAAAGGGGCATTAGCAGTTATTGCCGCCATAATAATTGGCAGTTTTTTCGATATACCCATTACTGCCAGGATCACCGTCAATTTAGGAGCACTGGTCGTCATCGGTCTGGCCATATATGTTTTTGCCCGGGCAGGAACAGCATGGGAAAAAGTCAGGGCCCTGATTGCTGCAGCGGTAACAGGTATGGTGCTTTTTCTGGCGGCCAGATTTTTAGGGGCCGAGCCGGAGAACATTTTCATTGATCCCATTTATATATATCCCCTGGTGGCAGGGGTAGTTGGTTACCTGGCCGGCCGCTCCAGACGGGGGGCCTTTTTTGCTGCCATCATCGGTGTTTTATCAGTGGATCTGGCCCAATTCATCTGGCTGACCCGTTCCGGTTTGCAGGGAACAGTTGCAGTGGGCGGCGGCGGTGCTTTTGATTCAGTGGTTGTAGCCGGAATTCTTGCGGTGTTGCTGGCGGAGACCATTGGCGAAGTTCTGGAAAGAATCAGCGGAGGTCCCCAAACAGAAGGGCGGCCGGAAGAATTGCTGGCCAATCTGCGAGAACCAGAACCAGTCCGAAAGCCTCTGCTGTCTGAGGAAGAAGAGGGAGGTGACCAGAATGAGGAAGAATAAATC
>Ga0209723_1007332_pt1 | contig 10129 bp, 5 predicted proteins | sample BiotimSIPDNA_2_FD_185750 | JGI IMG/M metagenome (GOLD analysis project Ga0209723, IMG submission 185750) | Anaerobic biogas reactor microbial communites from Washington, USA - Biogas_R2 time_0 SIP DNA (SPAdes) (version 2) | ecosystem: Engineered > Bioreactor > Anaerobic > Unclassified | place... | reverse complement strand
AAACCCGTTAAATTCAAAAGTCACCTCTGAGGTGAAGGAGTGAGTTAACCCATTAACTCCCAAAAGTCACCTCTGAAACACCCGATTCTCACTCTCGCTTGAAAACTGAATATCGAGAGGTTCCCTTATATTAGTTTATATCTTAACGTATCCGAAAATAATCGCTTCATTTGAAATACACCGTAAAAACCGGAGGGTAAATGGATAAGCATTTCTTTCTGCGACTCTGTCTTTGTCTGATTTGTGTTTACAATCAATCTTTTTCTTTAACTTACACCGTCTCCAAGGGTAGTAATGGGATGTTTACTTCAGTACAGGCGGCTGTGAAAGCCGCAGGTACCGATGGAAGCGGTGATGGTGATACAGTAGAGATACTTGATAATGCGATCTACGAGGAACAGGTGACTATCGACAGCACCTGCTCAGGGTTGACAATCAGGTCTTCAAACCCTACCGGTACCTCTATCACAAAGCCGACTATAAGGTGGCAGGATAAGGAGAATGTGCACCCTTTAACCTGCGAAGAGGCCAAAGAACACCAGCCACAGTCTTATGACTTGAACGGAGCTTTGCGGGTAATGAGGGCCAGAAATGTGACAATCGATGGTCTTATAGTTGATGGTGTGGCTCCGTATGTTTTCGGAGCTGAAGGTGTCTGGTATGGAAATCAACCATGCCAGTGGGCGCTTCAGCATGGCAACGGTGGCATCACCCTGTTTATTGCCGGTGATGCGGTTGTGCGTAACTGTGATATTAAAAATGCCTTCATGGGTATTGTCGTTAAAGACAGAAACGAGGGTGGTATCTATGCAAATGCAAATCCGGCTGATGTCAGACCGGGAGTTGTTCCGATGTCCGGATTTGCAAAAACAGGAAATCATCTCATTGAAAATAACCGGATACACCACAACTCTTTTGGTATCTATTTTGAAGCCACGTGGAATCTGGGTTCTGTAATACGTTACAACCTTATCTATGAAAACCATCACCCAACTACCGCGTTTGCTACAGAAGTAAAGGAACTCACCGGAGAGGGTAGAAACCTGCCAGGGGGTGCGATAGCTTTCAAAGATCATTCTCTAAGCCCGATTGCTATTTATAATAATACCTTTTATAAAAACTTCATTTTTTTCGTTGGCGGCTGGCGTCCTGCGTATCATTGCCTGATTTTCAACAATATCTTTTCCAGGCCTTTCAAATACCTGGAAGAGAGCAGAACAGAATTGGTATTTGACTCCTGGTTTGAGCTCAGTGCAAAATTTTTAAACAGGATGCATAACTGTGTTTATGCCGCCCAGGCTAAGGAGCCAACCGATGGCCAGGTTCAGATGGGCATAGATATGCAGGTGGTACAACCAATAGCTCCAGGTGCTTCTATTAAGCCTAATGAAGGAAGTTTTCCAGCAACTGCAAATATCAGGTGGTATGAGACGCCATTTCTGTCAGAAGATCCCGATGATCCGCTCTTCCTGACACCAGACTGGAGTGTTGCGAATGTCCAGAAGTTCATCCTTGATCAGGGTTGGGCTGAAGCTGGAATCCTTGACGATGATGGCACTATTGCCGACCTGGGTGCTATACCAATGTCTGCAGTGACTCCACAGACTGAGGTTCTCATTAAACCGGAGGCGCCTATCTTTATAAGCGGAACAGAAGCAACAGTTGATTTTAAGGTATACAGCATTGCCGGTGAGATGACCAATCCTCAGATCAAGTATATGAAATGGGTAAATTTGGAATTCCAGGATAAGTTTGCGAAAGAGGGAGATCCTATTGCCGCAGCAGACATTATTAATATTGCGCCACAGCCGGTGAAGATGGGGAGCAATTCATTCAGTTTCAATGTTCCTGCCAGTGCCGCAGGTGGAACCTATGCCTTTGTCGAACTTATCATAGAGGGAACTTCTGCAGACGGGAAAAAAGTAACCAGCAGTGTTGGTTTTCTGCCATACAGGGAGATAGATTACAGGTTTGAGGTGGAAATCTACGATGCGACAGGGGCCACTAAACTGACTGAGGTTACTGCCGGAGTTCCGGTTCAACTGAAAGTTACACCGCGCAAAAAAGATGGCAGCGCCATTTTGGCTAATATAAAGCCGGTTGTTGTTTCACTTTCATCAAAATACAACGTTTATTCTGCGCCGAATGATACAGTTTTCTTTCCAAACGGGATAACCGGAGAATCTAAAAGTAATGTGATTTTCACAAGAGTGCCTGAGGGCGGCCAAGAAAGGGTTAAAGTCAGTGGTATATATATAAACTATGTGCTCATTGGCTATTCCGATCCTATCACTATTCTTCCCTTAAGTCCTGCCAAAGTCACTTTCCAGGATCCTCCGTCAAATTCGATTGGATATTTAAAGCTGGGTAGACTGGCCCCTGTTACGGTTCAGGTTCTCGATAAGTACGGCAACAAGGTAAATAAGACTGCAAAGGTTTGTCTGACATCTTCTGATTCTTCAAAAGTTAAGGTGTTGCCTCCAGATACCGTTACTTCAGATTCAACCGGTCTCGCTGTATTCCAGGTAAGTACTGGATCCAAAGGAGCGCATAAAGATACTGTACAGTTAACTGCTTTACTTGTTAAGAATAATTTTACTGATAGTGCAAGTATGACTGTAAGATTGGTAAAGGACAGTCTGGTCATATTCTATGGAGATACTCTGAAATATAATCCGGAAATGGAAATCAAAGCCTGTTCAGGGACAAGAGTGCCTGTAACAATAAGAGCTGTCGACAAAAATGGAATTATTACAACGTGCAGCACTGCTTTTTCTATCAATTTGAGTCCGGGTCTGGATGCGTACGCATCAGAAAAAGCAAAGGACACAGTTAAAATTAAAAAGTCTTCTTTGATCAAAGGCGAAGTACGATTATGGCTGAAATCATCTATAAGCAGCTTAGCAAACGGGTCCATAACGGTCACTCCGATAGGTGATAAAACGATTCTTCCGGCGTTCAGAGAAAAAATTAACTTTGAAATCTGTTTAGATACAAAAACCCTGAGTGCAAAAGTGAATGCAGAGATGTATTCCTACGAGCTGTTTGATATCAGAGGCAGACTGATAGGCCGGTTCGGGAATTCCAGGACTTTCCAGAACAGGCTTGATCTTAAAAACGGCAGAATTGCGCGCGGATTATTCATTCTCAAAGTAATCGATAATAAAACCGGCAAGGTTCGTTTTTACAGGGCCATGCAGATCAGGGACCTCAAATCAATTGACTGGAAACATTAATATTTCATCACCGGGGTTCGATTATATGAGAATAATATCGACTATCAATTCTCAATCTATTCTACCTGTTAAGGGATTTTACTATGACTAAGCTTCACTCTATGTCATTATCATGCCTGTTTTTCTTGTCAACTGCCTTTTATGTAGGTACGTTTGCCTACACAGAAGAAAGCTGGATTCCTCTCAATGAGAGCTATCCCGGTGCTCCGGGAGCCGCCACCTGCATTTCTGTGGGCAAAATAATCTGTGATAAAGAGGGTGTCCTGCATGCAACCGGACAGTTCATTACTGTTTCCGGGGATACTGTAAATGGAATTGTACACAGAGATGAAGATGACTGGAAACCGCTTGGGAAAATCAAAGGCTCGATAAGAACTTTTACATTTGATACCACGGGTAATTTATATGCAGCAGGGGATTTCCGGATAAACGATTCAGATTCCGCTGTGAACTTTGCAAAATGGAACGGGAAGACCTGGAGTTCCTTTGGGGGCTTGATCGAAAGAAACTACTCATCTGTAAATACACTTGTTATCGATTCAATCGGTAATATTTATGCAGGGGGCAGCTTTAAAAAGATCGGCCAGGACAGCGCAAACAATATCGCTTTCTGGGATGGAAGCAGATGGAACAGCATAAAAAGCAACTGGTTTTCTGGTGATTCAAGCAACGGGGTAGACGGATTGGTAAACGCTATTGCATTCACAAAAACATCTATGGCTGTAGGAGGAAATTTCACAGTCGATTTCGGGAAAAACCAACTGGAGTCAATAGGGTATTGGCAAGATATAAGTTTCAAATACTTTGCGGGTCAGGGCTGCTCCCGCAGGGACTTTACAACAGGAGATATCGTAGTCGCTACTGTTTATGATATCGCTGTAAGCGCAAACCGGGAAAAGATCTGGGTCGGCGGGAATTTCAGCGGTCTTGACGGATGGACAAACTATGGCCTTGGCGGGTCATCAGGGGGTACGCTGCTTGGGCCCTCCTCAGCTGTGACATCGCTTGAACCACTCGGCAATTCAGGAGTGTTTATCTGCGGATCGCTCTCTATAAATAATCCTTATGGTAAGCCGACTCAATTCCCAAAGATAATGTATCATGGCACAGGTCACCCTGATTTCACAACTTATATGCTTTCAAATGGTCCTGATGGTACGGTTTCTGAAATGGCTTATGACAGCCTGTCAAATTCGCTCTATATTTCAGGCAGTTTTAAAAATGTGGGTGGTAAGTATTCTCCTAAAATTGCCAGATTTCAGCTCGATCTGCCTTCCAGGGCACCTTTTCCTGCCAAAACAGTGAATGCACAATATTATGCAACGCTGGCTGGAAGAGATCTTATTCTCTCAGGAATTCCCACTGGAGATTACAGGATCGCTTTGTTTTCTCTAAGCGGACAGCAGCTCTTTTTAAAAGATATAGAATTGAGATCGGGTAAAGCCAGGATCGGTTTGCCGTTTAAAGCCGAAGGCAGTTTTATTTGCAAAATTACCCCTGCAAGCGGCAGAAACAGTTACGAGTTGCAAGTAGTAAGTTGCAAGTAGCAAGTTGAAAGTCACAGGAAGGAAGAAGAAAGAAAAAAGTGAATAAAACTTTTTAGTCAATTTTTGAAGACAATCATTTTATTATCCTCTTCCTTAACCTTCCTATTGCCGGCCAACCGGTCAGCACTGTAAAAAGTGCTACTGCAGAGAGATCATAAAATATTACCGCCGAAAAATCTCCCAGTATCAGTGCTCTTGCCGGTCTGACTGAATGTGTCAGAGGGAAGAATTCAGCAGCGACACGCAGAACAGGCGGCAGATTTTCAATAGGAAAAATCACTCCTGAGAAAAAAAACATGGGGGAGAGGAACCCGGTAAAATAAAAATTGAAGTGGTTGATATTTGTTACAAATGACGTTATCAGAAGAGAAATAGCCGCAAACATCACACCGGTAAGAAATCCGATCACAGGTGCTGATAAACTCCACAGAGGAACAAGCCCGAATGCCGCTACTACCAGGATTACTGCAAATGAGAAAAAAAGACCCTTTGTTCCAGCCCAGATTATTTCACCTATAAGTAAATCGTTTACTCCAAGCGGCGCTGAGAGCATCCCGTCGTAGACTTTGTCAAATTCCAGCCGGATGAAGGTCCCATAGGAACATTCGAATGCGGATGTAAACATGGCGGCTGTGATTGGCAGTCCGGTCGCAAGGAATGTGACATATGGTATTCCGCTCATCTCACTTATGTATCTGCTCATTCCCAGGCCTATCCCGGCCAGAAAAATGAGGGGCTCCAGAAAAGGCGGCAGGCCATTACTGATAAGGCTCTTTGTGTATACACGGTAATGACGATACCAGACACCTGATATTCGTTTCGTAAATGGAGGATAAAGCTGCTGTTTACTGGACCGCATTGAGTGAGCTCCCTGTGATCTTTAAGAACAGGTCCTCAAGATTTGACTGACGAAGAAAGTACTCTCCCGGGTTAAGCCTCGATACCGCTTTCTGCAGAAATAATTGATCACTGCTGAATACTTTTACAGTTCCGCCATTTTTATCGATTCTTGTATTCTGCTGAAGAGATGGTTTTATTCGGGAGTAAGCTTCCGGAGTGTTGATCTCAAGCACAAACGGCTCAATATGTTTTTTGACCAGTTCCTGAGGATTGCCTTCCAGACGTTTTTCTCCTTTATTCATGATAATCAGATTGTCACAGATATGGAATGCCTCTTCCATGTAATGTGTTGTCAGAAGTATAGTCATCCCCTGGCGTTTAAGCCCTCTTAATTTATCCCAAATAAGGTGCCTGACCTGGGGATCGAGTCCGGTTGTGGGTTCATCAAGAATAAGAAGCTTTGGTTTGTTTAACAAAGCCCGGGCTATTATAAGCCTTCTCTTCATCCCGCCGCTAAGCTCCCTGATACGAGCACTGTGTTTATCTGAGAGCTCCATGAAATGCAGAAGCTCATCTATGCGATGTCTGGCTTCAGGACGTGGAATGTTATAGAAGCGGCAGAAGACGTAGAGGTTCTGCTCAACATTCAGCTCCTCATCAAGATTGTTTTCCTGAGGTACAACCCCGGACAGATATTTTATGGCGAGAGGCTCAATCTGCGGATTAAAACCGAAAACAGATATTTCCCCCGCCGGTTCACAGTCCCTGTCGCTTGCCCCGTAAATCATCCGCATCATTGTGCTTTTACCAGCGCCATTGGGGCCAAGGAGTCCAAAGCAGATCGACTCCGGGACAGAAAAACTCAGATTTTTTACGGCTCTCACATTGCCATAACACTTATTGACCCGCACAGCTTTTATAACCGGCTCAGACATCTTTGGGTTCCACTAATTTAAGGGTCGAAATGGATGAAAACAGGTAAGAAATATACGATTCTTTAATATAATGCAGGGGTTTGCAGGATAGGATAATTTGGTTAATTAATGAAGGTCAGCTCACTGCGAGCTTCAACATTTGTTCTGCATCTGTTCTTCAGTGTATTTTTAGTTTCTTAACACCCAAATCAACACGGAGCTGTATATGAAAAAGGGATCCCCCTGGAAAATCGCCGGAATATTTCTTATAACGCTGATAGCCCTTGCATTAGCTGGTTTTTCGATTCTATGGATGATGTTCCCGCCGCAGAAGATAAAGAACATGGTGATTCCGCAGGTAGAAAAAGCGCTTGGCAGGAAAGTGCAGATCCAGAAAGCCGGACTCAGTATATACCCCTCAATCGGTGTTTCTTTATCCGGTGTGGAGATTTCCAATACAAACCGTTCAGGCTACTCACAGGATCCGTTTATCAGGCTTGGCCGTTTTAATATCTCGGTTGATGTTCTCTCGATTCTCAGGAGGCGCCCGGAGATCGGGAAAATCCTGATTTCCAATCCTCAGGTCCTCCTGGAAATTGACACATCAGGATCATTCAATTACAGCGATCTGGCAATGCTTGCAAAAGACAGCTCTTCTGTGAAGGAAAACAAAAGCGGCTCAATACCCATGCTTCCGGTTCCGCTTACTTTGAAGAGCCTGATAATCGAAAATGGTCTCATTCAGTATACAGACCGCAAGTCCGGCCAGCAGTTTGCAATTGAAGACATGGACTATGATCTCCGCCTATCTATTGACAAACAGCTCAAAGACATAAACGCCTCCGGCGGGCTCAGACTCAATCAGGTTTCTGTCAAAACAAAAGAGATAAAAAAGTCGCTCAGCAAGCTCTCGATCGCCCTGGATCATGATCTGGGGCTTGATCTGATTGACGGCAAAGCGCAGCTCAGGCAGTTGCGTCTCTCTCTGCAGAAAGTTGTTTTGAATCTCACCGGTTCAGTTGTCAATTTTAACAACAAACCGGAACTCGATCTGCTTCTTGATTCCGAACCGATTGCCATAAAAGATCTTCTGGCCGAAATTCCTGTTGAGCTTGTTCCTGTTCTGGCCGAGCTTACCGCTTCAGGAACTGCTGATCTGGCTCTTACGCTCAAGGGTGTCATCGAGGAAGGTAAGATACCGGTTCAGGGCTCTCTTAAGCTCAGTGATGCGATGGTGAAATATGTTTCTCTGCCCAAATCAATCAGCGGCCTGAACACGGAAATATTCTTTACAGACAGCAGCCTTTCGGTTCCTGATTTGAAAATGCAGTTCGGATCCAACCCGGTCAGTATCAGGGGATCTGTTGTAAACTTCAAGAAACCGCTGATCGATGCTTTTCTCAATGCTAAACTGGATCTTCTTGACTTCAAAGATGTCATCGAGCTTCCTTCCGGCGCCGCACTTTCCGGCATCATTGAAACTGATGTAACGGCAAAAGGTGTAGTTGATCCGGCAGATCATTCTAAGCTTGACATGACAGGAAATGCCCTTTTTAAAAACGTGTCCGTATTGTGGCCTCCTCTTGTCAAGCCGGCAATCATAAACGGGAATTTCACACTCTCATCGAAGGCGATAGGGGAGAATCTCGAACTAAAGATCGGGAAATCATCAACCACCATGTCAGCTGCGGTCTCAAATTATCTCAGTCTCATTTTCAAGGATAAGGATGGTAAAAATCCCCGCACCAGTGCTGATTTCAAGATCGTTTCCACAGAGCTCGATATCGATGAGTTTTATCCGCCTGCTCCAGAGAAAGCAGAGGAGAAAAAGGCTGCCTCAACCCAGAGTACTCCTCTCATAGCTCCGCTTCCCGGAGTGGACCTGAAAGGTACGATCAGTGCAAACAAGATTGTCTTCAAGGGCATAGAGATGAAGAACATGAATGCCCGGATTAATTCTATCAACGATGTCGCCGATATTGATATCAAAACCGGATTTGTAAATGGTTCTATTTCCGAAAATCTCCACATGGATTTACGTAATACAAATAATATAGCGTTTAAAAACAAGCTTTCGGTATCAAATGTGCTGATAAGTGATCTCCTGTCTCAGTTTAGAAATCTGCTGGCGCCAACCAATTCACTCAACACGGGTCTGAAGACAATCCAGAATACGCTTATCGGAAGTGTTAATCTGAATAGTGAGCTCGCAGGCAATGGCGCCACATCGCAGGACCTCACAAAAAATCTCAAAGGAGACATCTCGCTAAAAGTCCGTGACGGAAAAATATCAAATTCAATTATTGTAGAGAAAATGTCAGGTGTAGTAGAAAAATTTGTGTCAATTGATGATATCAATTTCAGGGATCTCTCGGCTCTTCTGAAGATAGATGATGAAAAAGTATTCTTCGAAAATTTAAAAATTCAGTCTGATGCTCTCGGGGATTTCGATGTAAAAGGAAGTATGGGGTTTGATGCCGGTCTTGATATTGAAGTGTGGAATCGGATGTCAAGGTCTGCCTCCTCTAAACTCCTTTCAGCACAGAGTGGAGTTAAGAATACACTGAAAGGGACGCTGGATAATGCTCTTAAAGGTACAGGGCTCGCCGGAGCCTCCGGGCTGCTTGATCAGGTCGGGATTCCTGCAGATAGTGATGGACGTGTTACATTGAAGATAGGGGTGGGCGGAACATCCTCTAATCCCAAGGCATCTTTTCTGGGTTTTGGGCCTGGCGCCAAAACCCAGGGTTCACAGCAGTCCTCTGCTAAACAGCAGGTTACTGAGAAGGTTCAGGATGTCATAAACCAGAAAAAAGAGCAGCTTCAGAAGAAGGTCGAGAAGACTGTTGAAGAGCAGCGGAGCAAAGTGGAAGCTGAAATTAAGAAACAAACACAGGAACAGAAATCCGCTATAGAGTCTCAGTTAAAAAAGCAGGAAGAGGAGCTGAAGAAAAAGGCTGCCAGGTTGAAGAAAATATTCTGATACTCGCCGTCAAGGCCTTGCCCTTCACAAGTTTCAGGGCAGCCCTTGATAAGGAAAAGGGGAAATTTCTGCCTCTCTGAAGTATACAAGGGCTTAGGAAAATGTCCCCTTTTGTAACTCTTAACTCTTAACTTGCGACTTGCAACTTGTGACTTGTGACTTGTAACTTGTGACTTGTAACTTGTGACTTGTAACTTGTGACTTGTAACTTGTGACTTGTAACTTGTAACTTGTAACTTGTAACTTGTAACTTGTGACTTGTGACTTGTGACTTGTAACTTGTGACTTGTGACTTGTAACTTGTAACTTGTAACTTGTAACTTGTAACTTGTAACTTGTAACTTGTAACTTGTGACTTGTGACTTGTAACTTGTAACTTGTGACTTGTAACTTGTAACTTGTGACTTGTAACTTGTAACTTGTGACTTGTGACTCAGTAGTTTACAACCACTTCTTCTCCGTCAACAACGACCAGCACCACTTCCGGTTCCTCTGTCATGAGTTCCTCAAGAAGTTCGGCATTGGGATCGTGTGCAAATCTGACCGCGATCAGATCGGCTAACTTTCCCTTAGAAAGAGTTCCCAGTGAGTCCCCCATGTTAAGTGCTT
>Ga0209723_1007331_pt1 | contig 10129 bp, 5 predicted proteins | sample BiotimSIPDNA_2_FD_185750 | JGI IMG/M metagenome (GOLD analysis project Ga0209723, IMG submission 185750) | Anaerobic biogas reactor microbial communites from Washington, USA - Biogas_R2 time_0 SIP DNA (SPAdes) (version 2) | ecosystem: Engineered > Bioreactor > Anaerobic > Unclassified | place... | reverse complement strand
AAAAAATTGTTTACATCCAGGGGTGGGGAATACTTTTGAACCTGACTGGGGATTACTTCTGACCCCGCTTGGGGAATACTTCTGGACTTATTTTGTTTTTAATGGGGAATATTTCTGGACTTTGACACTTGAAATCCTGAAAAATCAGTTCCCGTATATAAAACTTACACCCGGCGAAGAAGCGCTGAAAACTTTTAATATCTGCCCGTCCGATAAAATTTCTGTAATTACAGGCGCCGAAGAAACTCCCGTATTTTCTTACAAAAAATGGGGCTTTACTACAAAAGTCGGCAATAAATCATTCTTCCAGTTTAACAGCCGGATTGAAACAATTCGTAAAAGCGCCTACTGGCTTAATCTGTTCGATAAAAGCCGCTGCCTTGTGCCTATGAGCGGATTTATTGAATGGAAGGACAAAACCCCTTACCTGTTTACTTTGAAAACAAAAAACCTGTTTTACGTGCCCGGTATTTTGAAAACTGAAAAAGGCGAAGATTTTGTGAGCCTTATTACCTGCGAAGCAAATGAACTTGTTAGAGAATACCACTCCAAAAACCGTATGGCAGTAATACTTACTGCAAATGATAAATACCTGAGTAATAGTTTGGAAGAAAACCTTAATAAATGCGTGCCCTACCCGGCAGAGCAAATGGAAGTAAGCAAAGTTGAAGGAATTTGAAACCTGAAAGGTTTTAAATTATTTTCTTCCTTTCAGAACTTGGTCATTGTCCGTTTTATTATACTCTCGTTACTTTCTACTAAATCTGGCAGGAGAAAACTCCTGCCATTACAATTATTGCCAATAATTACACAAATGCGAAGACGGCATCCACTTGATTTGCTAATTATTTGTGATTTTTATTTCATTATCATTTTAAGAAAAAATACTATCCTCAAGTCGATTAATAAATTCTTCCTTAGTATTAATTTGAGGAGAGTGCAAAATAACTATAAAAAATCTCCAAACATTCAAAATAAATTTCGTTAAGATTATGAACTCATCTCGGGTGATCTGTTCGGCGTGATGGATAAATTTAGAACGTATTGAATATATTTCCTTAAAATTTCTTGCAATTTTTTGACGTTCTAATTTTTCTTTGCTGATTGTAAATGCCAAACGTCGACTGACATTATCTTGAATTGATTCGGTATTGTTTCTAAGTAATAAGCCCTCAACTGCCGTTAATATATAAATCAAGCGACTAGATAGATTATGCATTAATAAACTGCTACTGTATAGTCTTAAGGCCTCAAGAATTTTAGTTTGGAATTCGGTTCTATCACTATTACAATGCAAAGTTTCAATGCATTTTAATCCATCGATTAATATTTTTTCATAAAATTGTCTGCTGATACGCCAAGGAATAAAACCTTTATCTAATACCTTTTTCGAAGTAAAACATAGTTTATTATCAATAACTGTAAAATAACTTGAAGTTCGAAGATGTTCTTTTCCAAACTCAGTCAATTGGGAAGTAAGTTTTGGATAGAAATTTGCTGCGGAGAAAAAACGAATATAGTCCAATACTGCTTCTATTTCATTTGTAGCAATTTCGTAAGCTCTTTCTTGTTCTGCAATGGTTTTTACAACAGCAACTGCATATCCTTCTATTTCTTCTCTTTCCTTTTCAAATTGGAAGCTAATTTTTTGTTTCGAATCCTCATCTTTGTCTTGGGTCACGCTTTCATACCATTTCTCAAATATTTTGCTGTCTAGGGTTGTGATTCTTGCATTGGAGAATATAATATCGCCTTCAACCTCTGTTTGAAAAATCGGGATCCAAATTTCTCTTTCTAAAATCTCTGGTTCGATTTTTTTCTTTATATATTCAATTAAATTGTCATTAGTTTTTCCTTTATATTTATCCTTACACCATTCAAATACAATATTCCTAATAGTAGTTTGGCTTACTATATTTTTTATTGAATGAGATTTCTGAATTCCCTCACATAGGCGGATATAATTGTTGAAAGGTTCATCAATAAAGCCGATTTCTTTATCCTCGTTAAGAAAATAAACAGCAATTATTTCGCCAGAAGGGTCTTGAATTGAACCGAAAAAGTCTGAAAGAATATCTTCCTTTTTTAATTCAAAAGCTGGTACTTTAGACTTAAACTCATCAGCACGAATAACATTTGGTTTAAGATTAAGTTGAAGCAATAATTCATCTGCTTTTGCATTAAAATTCTTTTTTGCTTCTTCGTGAAAATCAATTAACATTTTGACATCCCATTAAGTTTTTGTTACTGAACAACTAACGGCATTGTTTTTAAGCAGCCGCCCAACATAGCAATGTAGCTATGTAAAACTTTGCCAATAATTATTTATCAATTCATTTTGTTTATTACATTCAAAAAACAACTAACATTTACAACGCAACATAATAAAAAAAACAAACGCCGAATGCGTAAGAAGCGGTCGGCTTGAGCAACTTGTTATATGGCTTTTAATTAATTTGTTAAATAATAAAACAACCAACTTGCAAATAGGGCACTTGTTACGGAAATTATCCAAGAAAGGATAGATGGCCACATTCTTTTCCAGATACTAGGTTTTAAATCAGTTAAAAATATTACAGTGTTTGGAATGAATCTCTTGTGAACTAAATACAAAATCGATAGAAGAACAATTACTGAACCTACAAAGATTGATCTTTTAATTATAGTATCTATTTCAGGAATTAGAATTAGCATTAAAAAAAATATAAGCGAATTAAGAGTGAGACCATATTTTTTATAATTAGTTATTACTTTATTAGTAAACTGAGAAAACAACAATTTTACTGACTCTGCTTTACCGAGAACCCAAGAATCGTTTGGGCCAGAGATTCTAATTTCATTATCAGTTCTTTGAAACAAATCTATATTAATCCCACGATTTAATTGGTTAGAAGGAACATCTTGAATTGATAGTTGAATACCATTTAATTCTTTTATCTCATCAAGCTCGTTTATAAAATCATCAGCGAACTTTATTATTTCACTCCCATATTTATTATATGAAACAATTAACCTACTGTCTGGGAAATCTTTTTTGATATATTTTACTATTTCTTCAATATCTTTTCTAAAAAGACGAAGTGACCCTAATTTTATGGATTTACTAAATATTTGTCTAGGTTCTAATAAACCATCTTTTGAATCAACATTTTTATGAGGAAAAAGTTCAAGCGTTCCAGCGTGCCCATTTTTTGAAATCCATTCGCCAATAATATTTCCATTAGTTTGTAACTTTATCTTAACATCAATTATGGCAGGGTCATTTAATACTTCTTTTTCAGAAAATTGGGTAAGTTTAATTTCCGAAATTGTATTCAGTTTACCAGATACAGAAAATACTACCAAACCAAAAGCATCATCATTTAATCTTGCAGTTCCGTTAACTTGATCATTTTCTAATTTTAGATCACAGAACATATTACCAGTATTTGTTCCATAAATTCTTCCAGCCCATTTTCCTTCAATACTTTTCATTTTGCTTTACCTTTGCTAGCCATATAACGGCGTTGCAAATAACCGGCGCCCCAGAATAGGAATACCACATTTACAACTTACGCCAATAATTTAGCAACCGGTTTGTAAATTCAACCGTACAAATCGGTTGCAACGATTTAATTTATTAGTACACTGCCGAACAGCAACATTTTTTATTTCACTAAACTTAAGAACCACAAAAATGCCGAACACATTATGGCGTCCGGTTGATTTGCTTGTTATGTGTAATTTTCACCTTAGTTGTATCTGATTTCAATTTATTTGAATCACAAATATCTAGTTGATTGTTATAACTATTATTTACATTAATGTTTTCTATTTTAGTTTGCTTATCCGGTTTCGCCGTAGAACTACTAACTAACATTATTGCGGGCGGTAATAGGAGAGCAATTAAAACAGTAATTATGAAACTGAATTTGAAATACGAATGAGAGAAGCGTAAATACGTAGTTTTTACGTCATTAAGATACGAATTGTATTCGCTCATTAAATATTTTTCAATCAGAATATTAATTTTATAATTGTCTTGAAGAAAAAAACTTCCAATTGAATGATGTGCAAAACCTTGCAAGGCTGTCACAACATTTCTTGCGTGAAGTCCAGCAGTTACGAAATTTAGAATAATTATAAAAAAGAGGAACCAAACTAATATTTTAAAATAGATAGGTAAAAAATCATATTGGGATGTACCTGAGACTGTAAATTATTTTGTGTAAATGGAAAAATCAGTTAAACAAATTTATTAAATCTATCCTCAAAATAAATAGAAAAATTAGAAAGAACAATCGCCCAATTTTGGATAGGCATAGTCCATTTTTTAGATAAATCCCTGTAAGCAAGAAAGAGCATTTTTTTTAGAGCATCTTCACTCGGGAAAAGAGACCTGTTTTTGGTAACTTTTCTGAACTGGCGGTGAAGTGCTTCTACAGCGTTTGTAGTATAGATTATGGTTCTTATTTCCTGCGGATATTTGAAGAAGGTTGAGAGATTATCCCAATTATTCTGCCAGGATTTAACAGCCAGACTGTATTTACCAGCCCAGTTTTGTTCAAGCTGTTTGAGACTTGCAAGAGCGGCTTCTTCTGTAGGCGCTTTGTAAACATCTTTTAATTCCTGCATAAATTTCTTTTGATCTTTGCTTGCAATGTATTTGAGCGTGTTTCTGATTTGGTGAATAATGCAAAGCTGAATTTCAGCTTTTGGGAACACAGCATTTATTGCTTCCGGGAATCCTTTAAGACCGTCAACGCAAACAACAAACAATTCTTCAACACCTCTGTTTTTCAGTTCTGTAAGCACGCTTAGCCAGAAATTCGCGCCTTCTGATTCTCCTACCCAAAGTCCGAGAAGATCCTTTTTACCTTCCATATCAACTGCCAGACAGGTATAAGCTGCTTTCGAGGATACTCTTCTGGAATCATCCCTTGTTTTGTAATGTATTGCATCAAGAAACAATATCGGGTAAGCTTTTTCAAGCGGACGGTTCTGCCATCGGACAGCAAGATCAACTATTTTATCGGTAATGTTTGATACAAGCGTCGGACTTATATCTAACCCGTAAAGTTCTGTGATGTGGGTTTGTATATCCCTTGTTGTCATTCCTTTGGCGTACATAGATATGATTTTGTCTTCGATTGGTCCGATTGTTTTCTCATACTTGCCTATAATCATAGGGTCAAACAAGCCGTTACGGTCGCGCGGGACTGATATTTCAATCTGTCCGTTATCATTGCGTAATGTTTTGGATGTTTTTCCGTTTCTGCTGTTTCCGGTATTTTTACCAAGAGAAGAGTGTTTTTCGTATCCTAGATGTTCTGTAAGTTCACTTTCAAGCATTGCTTCCAACGAGCTTTTAATCAACTTTTTAATTGCTCCTTGGCTTCCCATAAGGTCGTCGTAAGTTTTTGCTTTTGAGAGATCTGCTTTAAGCTGCTCAATCATTTCGGGTGTTAATTCCATAGTGTAAATCCTTTTTTTAGTTAAAGAAAAATATTGATTATCAGCCGCAAAAAAAAACGGCTAAATTCTCAGGGGATTTCGTTCGGGCTAGTTTATCCGGCTTTTGACGGACCTCTCTTCATCCCCTGAGAATTTTTTCATTTAACCATTTACACAAAACTTTTTACACTACCCGGATATCCAGTATGCAGTAAATTATAAAGAATCTCTCGGTATGTTGGAAGAAAAGGTTTTGGAGGATCCAAAAGCCAAACAATTTTGTGAAGGTTTAACTTATACTTTTCAGGTAGACCAAATACCGGATGAGGATTATATATTCGGTTTTGATACACATCACGATAAGTACGGAATGGCATTTGCCGAATATCTGTTGCAACAATCGGGATTAACTGATCCGCTTGGACCTGATCCCGGGTTAACAGGAACAGAAGATTCGAGAAACAGAAAAATTGCTTTTGCTTTAGGTTACTATGCACACCTCGCTGAAGATATTGCCTGTCATAATTTTCTTGTTCCAAGAATTACTGCACAATTGGACCTTGGCGATTTTGAATTAGTAAAAAATTCAACAACTTTTGTGGATGATCCTAATGCGCAAACTGAAGCAATTATAGAAACAATAGTTGATAATCTATATGGCAATAATTCTTTGGTTGCAAGCACAGTGTATCGGGATATCTGGATTTCCTATAACCAATTTGAGCCGACGGTAGCTCAAGTGAATCCCTTCAATTTGATATATAATGGCGAAATGTTCGATCCGGTAAAATATGGGACTAGCCTGAATCCGGTGATTGTATTTTTTGATGAAGTTGCCAAAAAGTGGTATAACGAAAATCCGTTTAATCTACCAACTAATAATACTATTGAAAAAGATAATTACAGGCTAAATAATGCGCCGCTTTCCTTAACTGGGACTTATGAGTTAGCTACTTTATTCAGGTTTGTTAATAGATTTTACCCAGCTTTAGTTGGGCAACCATTTGAAGGAAAAAGCACATTACCGCAGGTATTCTCAGATTGGATTTATAATCATCTTGATTATAAAGATGGATGGGAAGGATTCCTTGTATTAGCTGATATAATTGGTTTGAGGAAACCCATTACTGGTTTGGCTTACCCCGGTATAATTGAAGGCGTAAAAAAAGATATAGGGGCAGATGTCAGAATATTCCTTTCACTTATGCTCAGCAATATGACCGAAGCTACGAATTATGCTAATGAACATCCTGAGATTATTAATATTTCCGAATTTAACAGGTTGAAAAATTCAATTTTATTTACAAACCCTCACTCTGTTTTGGATGCTGCCTGGTCCGAGTATTCTCAATTAGGCGCAAGAATATATTCGGAAGTAGGACCAGATGGAAAGTGGTATTCAGACTGGTCGCCCTGGCATAGCCAGTCAATGGCTTGGGGTGCATTATCGTCACTCAATAACCGGTTAACAAGTTTATATGCTTCCAATCCGGATGTTGCTGTTTATGATGCATATATTAAAGTAGGCACTAAAGTGATTAAAGGATTTGAACCACCTCGAACATTTGAGAATAATCCAGTTACCAAAGCTATTATTGAATTATACAATACCAAAGATGTAAGCTCAAAAAGTTTAAAGCTTCAGGTAAAAAAAGATCATATATCGAGTAATTATTCATCGGATCCATCAATAGCAAACAGTAATTTCAGTATTGATCAAAACCCGATTAATTATAATACAGTCGCTCGCGTTAAAAAAGAGCAACAGTTTAACATAAGCCAAGCCGATTTAACCAATTATAATGGTTATTATTATGAAGTAGTAGATAACAGTAATAATAAACCCGTTTTTACGTCATCGTTTGAACAATACGCAAACAATTTGCAGTTGACTGCAAATTATAATAAAATTTATGACACTTATACCAAATGGCCTTTTTCGTTGGGTGTTGCAAAAAGCGTTTGTACGGTCAGCTTATTAAATGGAGAAGTTGATGGCGCGGCAAATTCGGAAATTAGCTATACTATTAACAATATCAACACAAATTCTACAAGTGTAATTCAAAATCAATATGTTAATTTAGCAGCTACTGCTCCCTCAGGTTTCAATTTTATCGAATGGTCAGATGGGAATAAAGCAAATCCGAGGGTTTATAATGTTCAATCAAACATTGTATTAAAAGCAAAATATAAAAAATCTCAGGTTTCTGGTGATGTTTCCGCTTATAGTGCCAACAGCCAGAGAAAAATAGTAAGAACAATGGACGGTTGGCTGCACCAGGTTTACTCTTCAATGAACCACGTATGGATTGAGCATTCAAGTAACGGAGGCACGAGCTGGTTTATCGGCAACAACGGCAAACCGCTCGATAATGGCGAAGGCAAAAATCCGAGTATTGATTGGTGGTATGGTAATTCCGGAAAACCTATTTACAATTATGTAGTTGTCTTTCAACAAAAGAAAGCTGACAATACTTACACGATTCAATATATTACCTTTGCAAAACAAACCGATGGAACATACAAAGCAATAAAAAACAATGTTCTTTATGATGCAACGGATGATAATTACTCTTCAAACTGCAACCCTAACATAACAGTCGGCGGAAGAGGTGAAAATAACTCGATGGGTGATTTTGTGCTGACATTCGAAAAAAAGAATGGCGTCAATACTGGAATTAACTGGATTTACGGTCATATAGATGAAGGCGGTTTAGGAGCTTTTGACAGATCGTGGAGCTGTGTCAATTGGTATAATAAATGGTCAGGTCCCCATTTGATACAAGGAACAAATGCAAATTCCAAAAATGCTGCTGTCAGCTTGAATAAACAACTTTTATATGAAGGTAATTTCAGTATTGCTTTCGAACAATATAATTCCGCAAGTTCAAGTTCAATTAAGGTTGCTTATTGCTATTGCAGGCAAGCTGATTTCGGTAATGTTAGCGCAGGTTGGAATTGGACATCCGGCACCCCGAATATTATCTCGGCTTCAACCGGAGCGGTAAACCAAAAACCTTCAATGGTTCAAATGCCGGATGGTAATATCAAAGTATGCTGGATAAGAAACGTGACAACTCAATACGTAATTCCGTATTATATAAACGCGGTTTATTATAACTCGGCCAACTCCCAATATATCTATTCCGGAATATTTGCAAGAAATGTTTCGATAAACACGAGCAATAATAACGCTAAAACATTATTTGCCTGGAGTCAGGATTTAAGCGGCTGGGAAAACTATATCAGCAACGGGGTAACTAATATCAAACTGAACACGACAGGTCAGGATGTTCAGGTTTGTAACGGAACTGATGCCGGAACGAATATGCTTGTAAGCTCATTCAATCGTTTAAGCGCGCCATACTATTTTAAAAATACCGGCAATATAGGCGGAAGTCTTTCAAAAGCCGGCAGCAATATAAACTACGGGAGAGGTTTGGCGTTGAACAAAGATGATATGCAATTTTCATACACTATAAAAAGCCTTTCGGTGGCAGGTACAAACATCCGTTTTGTTGAAATACCGGAAAATGCACCCGATACAACAAAAGATAAAAACCGAGGCGTAAAATATCTTAAGATTGATGAACTTAACAAATACCTTCTCAGCGAACCCTTCTCGATTCAAGAAGGAACTGCTTTTGAATTCAGTGATGATGCAGGATTTATTGATGCAGAAACCGCCTCGGAAGCACTTGGTGAAAAAGGCACAATTAATTGCAAAATAGAATTAATTGATGATGTAACTGACAAAGTAATCGGTTTGGTTAACGAATCGGAATATTCGACTGCTGATATACTTCAGGGAAAACTATCAAACTACACCCTGAATACGGAAGGATTGAAAAACACAACGGCAAGAGTTAAAATTACAATAAGCTCTAACATAAAAGATTTGCAGGGTGTGTTTGTAAGCGAATACGGAACAATAGACAAAGAAACGCTTGCAAAAGCATCTGCAACCGAGCTTACTCTTCAAAAAGACGGAGTAATTACAGAATACGCTCTCGAACAGAACTATCCTAATCCGTTCAACCCAAGCACAACAATTAAATACCAGATACCTGAAAATGGGATGGTAACGCTTAAAATATTCAACATATTGGGTGAAGAAGTTGCAACATTGGTAAACGGATTTAAAAATGCCGGCAGATACGAAGTTAAGTTCGACGCTTCGAACCTTGCTTCCGGCGTGTATGTTTATCAACTTACTTCAGGCAGTTTTAACGCTTCGCACAAAATGTTACTGCTAAAATAATTTTGCCTGTCCCGATTTATCGGGAAATTTTTAATGTTTAATTTTGAATTATTGTTTGCCCCGATTGCTTCGGGGCTTTTTTAATTTAAAATGTTTTTTTAATTCATTGATGTGTGCCCCTTTATACCGTTTGTAAAATGACTTCGGTTTTTTGATGTTAATACAAGGATAACATTAATATAACTGCGGTCAGTAAATTGACACTTTTTCTTTTTAATTATCTTATTATAATATTATTTTACGTAAATTTATTGTATATTAACAATTATTTATCAAGAATATTTAATAAGGTACGGTTCTTAACAACAGGTCAAGTCTTTTTTATTGTGTAAAAACACAAAAATCATAGAAAGCACTACGCTACCAATTTGTAAGAAATAAAATCTTCATTATGATCATTAGGGCAAATAAGTTTACGAATATTTTTAAGTAATT
>Ga0209723_1007326_pt1 | contig 10136 bp, 10 predicted proteins | sample BiotimSIPDNA_2_FD_185750 | JGI IMG/M metagenome (GOLD analysis project Ga0209723, IMG submission 185750) | Anaerobic biogas reactor microbial communites from Washington, USA - Biogas_R2 time_0 SIP DNA (SPAdes) (version 2) | ecosystem: Engineered > Bioreactor > Anaerobic > Unclassified | place... | reverse complement strand
TTGGTCGGATGCGGCCAGCGGTCATGAACCTAACAAGGCGGCAGCGGTTATCGAGCTTGTAAACGGCAAACCCGTCTTTATCGAATGGGTCGTTCCCGATTACCTGCCCGAGCCCTGAGCGCTGTCATAAAAGATAGTGACAAACGTTTAAGATCTGAGGCAAGCGTGTTCTATAGGATAGAGCACGCTTGCCTATGTTGGAGAGTGACATAATGGTAAATAGATCTACCTTCACCGTGAAAGCCCTTTGCAAGTCTTTCGCCGGCCTGAAAGCGGTAGATGATGTGAGCATGCACATTGAGACCGGCGAGATCCTTGGGCTCATCGGGCCGAACGGTTCAGGCAAGTCCACAACGATCAACATCATGACCGGAATGCTTGCCAAGGACAGCGGGCAGGTGTTCATTGATCAGCATGACATCAGCGAAATGCCCGCCTATAAGATCCCCTGCTACGGGCTGACGCGCACCTACCAGACAATAAGGCTTTTCAAAAATCTGAGCTGCCACGAGAATGCCATGATAGGTGCCATCGGCGTGGGGATAAAGCGCCGTGATGCCGCTTCCATAGCTGCCGGGCTCCTGGAGGAGCTGGGTCTGGGAGACAAGATAGATATGCCCGCCCAGGGTCTGACATTTCGCGATCAGCGTTTGCTGGAAATTGCCCGGGCACTGGCCGCAAGACCGAAATTTCTTTTGCTTGACGAGCCGGCGGCCGGCCTGAACGAAGGGGAGACGGACGAGCTTTTGTCGCTGCTCAAATCCATGCCGGCCGGCAAGAACATCGGCATCCTCATTGTGGATCATGACATGAGACTGATCATGAAGCTCTGCAACCGCCTGCATGTACTGAACTACGGCAGGACCATCGCGGAGGGTCTGCCCGAGGACGTTCGCAAAGACCCGGAAGTGGTCAAAGCTTATTTGGGGAGTACCGCATCATGAGTAAATATTCTGAAAAAGCTTCCGGGAGAGCGCATGATCCGCTCCCTGCGGACGACCTGATTCTGCAGGTCTCCGATCTGCACGTCTACTACGGTTCCATACAGGCGCTCCACGGGGTCTCCCTTGAAGTGCGAAAAGGTGAACTGGTGAGCATCTGCGGTGTCAACGGCGCCGGCAAATCGACTGTACTGAAAGCGATCTCCGGCGTGCTGAAGCCTAAGTCCGGCAGCGTCCGTTTCAAAGGCATGGATGTCACGGGTAAGAAGCCGGAACAGCTGCATAAGCTCGGTATGGCGCTTGTGCCGGAAGGGCGGGATATCTTCCCCTCGCTGACGGTGGAGGAGAATCTGCGCATCGGCGCCTTCGGACGCTATGACGCCAAACGCTTTGCCGCGGATCTTGAGGATTTCTTCACCCTCTTCCCTATTCTGAAAGAGCGCTACAATCAGGCCGGCGGCCTCCTTTCGGGCGGCGAGCAGCAGATGCTGGCGATCGCAAGAGGGCTGATCTCACACCCCGACCTGCTGATGATGGACGAGCCGTCCCTGGGGCTTTCGCCCAACCGGGTGGATCAGATCTTTGATCTTATCGTCGAGCTCAAATCCCGCGGCATCACTATCCTTCTGGTTGAGCAGAACGCGGAGCGGGCGCTCAAGATCGCCGACCGCGCCTATCTGTTCTCCAACGGGAAAGTTGAATTCGCCGGTCGGCCCGGGGACATGACGGACCGCGTGGATATCACGTCGATCTATCTGGGCGGTCATGAAGGAGGAGATGCGGAATGAGCGGACATGTTCTGCTGGAATTTGCCATTAACGTCTTAAGCATGGGCAGTCTCTATGCGCTCATAGCCCTAGGACTCGTATTTGTCTTCGGTATCTGTAAACTGATCAACTTTGCTTACGGCGAGTTTATTACCGTAAGCACCTATGTGCTTTATTTTCTGGGGACCTTCACCGATCTGCCCTGGCCCCTGGTGTTCCTCATCGGCATACTCTCCGGCGTGGCGATCGGCTTCCTCAGTGAGCTTACCGCCTTCCGCCCGTTCAGAGGACGCTCTCTGGACGCCCTGCTGGTCACGTCCTTTGCAATAAGCGTCATCTTGCAGCGCATCTTCCAGCTTGGCATAAGCCCCCGGTCCAAGGCCGTACCCTACCCCGCCTTTTTTAATATGAACATTGAGCTGTTCGGGGTCGTCACACCGCTGCGCAACATTCTGATGATCGGCACCACGGCCGTTCTGCTGATCGTGCTTGTGATCGTTATGAACCATACCACCCTGGGTGTGGCGATGCGCGGCGCTTCCGAGAACTTTGTCACGGCCCGCCTTATGGGCGTGCCCGCAAATCTCGTGATCTCGGTGGCGTTCATAATCAGCGGTTTTCTGGCCGGGGTGGTCGCCATCTTCTGGTCTGCGCGCACAGGTTCTGTCGAGCCTCTGATGGGTTCGTCGCCCTTGCTGATCGGTTTTATCGCGGTGGTCATCGGCGGCATGCATTCCCTGCCCGGAGCCGTGCTGGGCGGCTATGTCTATGCATTCATCGCCAATGTTCTCTCCCTCACACTGCCCACCTCGGTTTTGTCCTACCGTGATGCGGTAATGTTTGTCATCGTCATCGCATTCCTTGTGCTGAAACCGGAGGGCATCATGCGCGGCAACTACCAGGAGGAGCGTGTAGGATGAGATCATCTATGTCTATGAATAAGGCGCCCGTAACGGAGCTCACCAAGCGCTCTGCCGCAAAAGTTTTTTTTGAGAACTTTGACTTTTCCCGCAAGACCTCGACGGTGGTCTTTCTGATCGTCATCCTTGTCGCCATCGGCGCTTTCATCTGGTGGCTGAACATACCGTTTATCGAGGACATCTTTACCTCCAGCGCCATCACGCTGATCATGGCCCTAGGTTTCCAGCTCTACATGGGCAACTCGGGAATCCTGAACTGGAGTTACGTGGGCTATGTGGGCATAGGCGCTTTTACCTCGGCGATCTTCTCGATGACCCCGGCGCTCAAAGCAATGCAGATCCCCACGATGTATCCCTTTTTGATCGGGCTGCATCTGCCCTTCCCCCTGGCGCTCGTGGCCGGGGCGCTGGTAGCGATGATAGTGGCCGCCGTCGTTGCGTGGCCCCTGATGCGCCTTTCCGACTCGGTCGGCGCCATCACGCAATTTGCTCTGCTGATCGTGATCAACGTCATACTCTCCCAGTGGTCAAAGGTCACAAACGGCCCCCGGACCTTCACGCTGGGCGGCACCCGCTTGACGACCCTCTGGGTGACATTGGGGATCGCGGTGATCGTGATCATCGCCGTGTACTTTTTCAAGGAATCCTCGCTCGGACTGAAGCTGCGGGCCACCCGTGACGACCGCTATGCCGCCCGCTCCAGCGGTATCAATTTCGTCGCCGTGCGCTACTTCGGATATGTGGCAAGCGCATTCATCGGCGGCCTCGCAGGCGGGCTGTATTCGCACTATATCCTGTCCATCACCGCCGCATCCTTCTATATGAACGAACTTTTCACGCTTCTCTCCATGCTGGTCATCGGCGGCTCTATGTCTGTCTCGGGCGCATTTTTCGGGACGCTGCTCGTGACCCTGGCCCGCCAGGGCCTGCGCCAGTTTGAGCTGTTCCTCACCAGGAGCGGTTTTGAAGCGTCCGGCACGACGGAGATCGTGGTCGCCGTCCTGATGGTCGTATTTCTTATCTGGCGGGCCAACGGCATCACCGGCGGCGGAGAGCTGTCCTGGTTTGGCATCAAACGCTTTTTGCGTATTGGCGCCGTAAAAAAAGAGAAGATCCCCAAACAAAAGCAACAGGAGGAAAAGGTATGAAATCGTTAGATCATGATCAGGTATTCTACGCCTTTGCGCCGACCCTGAAGCCGCTTTTGACGGTGGCTCAGAACGAGCCCTTTTCGCTGGAAACTCGCGATTGCTTTGCCGATCAGCTGCGCTCCGATGATGACACCCTGGATGATCTGAACTGGGATGAGATCAATCCCGCGACCGGACCGGTCGCGATCGAGGGTGTGAAGCCCGGAGATGTGGTCCGCATCGACATTAAAAAAGTGGAGCTGACCGGCAAATCGGTCATGACCACGATCCCCGGCTCCGGTGTGGTCTCCGGCATCACCGACGCGTCCACCCGCGTGATGGACAACGACAACGGCGTGCTCTCCGTCAAAACCGTTAAGGGGGATCTGGAGCTGGCATTAAGGCCGATGATCGGAGTTATCGGCCTGGCGCCCTCGGAGGGGGCCGTCCCCTGCGGCACCCCGGGCGTGCACGGCGGCAATATGGACTGCAACCTGATCGGCGAGGGCGCCTCGCTCTACCTGCACGCCGCTGTCCCCGGCGGACTCTTCGGGTGCGGCGATGTCCACGCCCTGATGGGCGACGGCGAAGTCCTGGTCTGCGGGGCCGAAACGCCGGCCAGGATCACGCTTTCAGCCGCCGTTGTGGATGCGCCGCAGCTCCCGACCCCTTTTGTGGAGACCGACGAACTGTATGCGGCCATTGCTTCGGCAAAGACCTCGGACGACGCGTCGAGGCAGGCAGTGGACAACATGTTTAAGTTTCTGACGGAGATCGTCGGACTCAGCCAGGGCGATGCCGGCCGTCTGATGAGCCTTGTGGGCAACCTGAAGTTCTGCCAGGTGGTCGATCCGGAGATCACGATCCGCTTTGAGTTCCCGAAATCCGTGCTTGCAAAGCTCGGTTTTACCGGGATCGGCGGTCGATAAGTTCCCTGACGGCAATAACCGGGACGCAGGTGAGCCGGACGCCCGACGACCGGGCTGCCGGAAGAGCAGCATTATGTAGCCTGAGTCGGTTGTCATATGAAATCAGAGAGCCGCCCGGTATCGACCTGATCCGCCCCAGTGGGGACAGACCGGGGAATTAAACGAAATATGATCGCATTAAGCCGCTGCTCCCTTTTAGGTGAGCAGCGGCTTTTTTCCGTGAGGCGCATTTTGCTTTGTATCTCCCAATACGCCCCCTAGTGTCAAGAGTTTTGCGCAAATTAGTTTGCAGGCACAAATTGAGATATTTCTTGTTCGGATTTGGCATGCAAAATCATAGAGCCCGCCGAATGAAAAGCAGGTGTCCACAAATTGATGACATCTGATCTTTTTATTTATATCAAAAACGCTCTTAATATTATCATAAATACATAAAATGATAAAATTAAATTGACATATGAAACAGTCAATGCTATCATTCAATTATATCATTGGATGCGCAAATGATATAATTGAATTTATTAGTGAGGAAATTGAATGAGGCATTTCGATTTCAAATCCGAGTACAGGAAACTCCTGACTCCCGAGACAGTGGCCTATCTGGCCCGGATCCATGAGTATAAGGGACAGCAGGATCTTTATACAGAAGCAAAAAGCGATATTCTTGCCGAGCTTGTTGATATTGCGAGGATCCAGAGCACCGAAGCATCCAACAGGATCGAGGGCATTATCACCACCGAGGAACGCCTGAAGAAGATCGTTCTCGAAAAGACCATGCCCAAAACAAGGAGCGAGAAAGAGATCGCCGGATATCGCGATGTTCTTGCGACGATACACGAGAGCCACGACTATATTCCACCGCGGCCAGGGATGATACTTCAGCTGCATCGTGATCTGTATAAGTTTTCCGGGAAATCCACAGGAGGCAGCTATAAGATCTCGGATAATCTGATCGCCGAAGAGCATTCGGACGGAACCGCAACCGTCCGCTTTAAGCCGGTACCCGCATGGGAGACCCCGGAGGCGATGGCAAGGCTTTGCGACGCATTTATTACAGCAGCAGACAGTGAAGAAACGGATCCGCTGCTGCTGATCCCGGTCTTTATACTGGACTTTCTGTGCATCCATCCGTTCAACGACGGAAACGGAAGAATGAGCCGACTGCTTACGCTACTCCTTCTCTACCGGGCCGGATATAACGTCGGAAAGTATATTTCAATAGAAAAATTGATCTCCGATTCCAAGGAAACCTATTACGAAGTGCTGCGGGAGAGCTCGTTCGATTGGCACGAGGGCACAAATGATTATGCGCCTTTTGTCCGGTACATGCTTGGCATTATTTTAGCCGCATACCGCGAGTTTTCTTCCCGGGTCGATCTGCTCGCAAACAAGGCGCTCTCAAAAGCCGACAGAGTTAAGGAGATAATCCGCACCACCTCGGGAAAGATCACCAAGAGCGAGATCATGGCAAAATGCCCGGATATAAGTCAGGTGACCGTTCAGCGCGCACTTGCTGACCTGATATCAAACAAAGACATTATCAAGATCGGCGGCGGCAGATACACGGCCTATGCATGGAACCACGACAAGGATTAAACGGAGGAAAACCGATGGCAATAAACAACGAACTTAAATACAAGATATGTGGATCTGTATTCCGACCCCGCAAACTATACCACCCTCACCTATGAAGACACGCTCCTTATGGAAAAAGAGCTTGCGCCGCTGATCACGCCTGACCGGGATGACCCGAAGGCTATGCGGTTTGACGCTCTGATATACAGCATTGAACTGGCGTACCTCTCCGGCAAGAAGTATCAAAGGGCCCGGAAAGACCTCGTGCAGCGGGTCGCCGGGATCGCAGGCGTGGCAAACATTCCGGAGATCATGGCGCAGGCGGATTTGATAGATAAGATCCTACACACCGATTACCTGGATAACGCGGGTATCAACGAATTCGTGTATATCCGTGAAAACCTGCGTGACCTGATCAAATACATCCCTGTCGTCAAGCTGCGCTGCGACACGAATTTCGACGACGAGATCCTGTCTATAGACTGGAAGGAATCAGAACTGGAAAACGACGACCTGAAGAACTACAATGCCAAGGCCGAATATTATATCCGGCAGCATCAGGACAACGAGGTCATATCCAAGCTGAAAAACAATATCCCGCTGACTTCTGCCGATGTAAAGGTGCTTGAGGGGATCCTTTGGAGCGAAGTCGGCACCAGGCAGGACTATGAAGCCGAGCTCGGGCAGAAACCGCTCGGAGAGTTCGTCCGCGAGATCGTCGGCCTTGATATGGCCGCGGCCAAACGGCCTTCGCCGAGTATCTGGACGAGACGAACCTCGACAGCCGCCAGATCTATTTCGTGAACCAGATCGTTGAGTTTATCGTTCATAACGGTATGATGCGCGATCTGTCTGTCCTGCAGGAAGCGCCATTCACAGACCGGGGCAGCATCGTGGAGATCTTCACGGATCCTTCGATATGGGCAGGAATCCGCAAGGCGATCGACAGGGTCAATGCCAACGCTCCTGCAGCATGATCATATGCTTTCAGCATTGCTGACTAGCGTTCTATTCTAGTATTGCCGATCCGGGCTCATGTTCCGGCACGGCACATATACGACGCGCTTTGGCGCCCGGTTTAATCTGCCGGTGCGCTTTTTTTGCGCCCCGCCGCTGCGCGATAAGGTCCCGCACCGATCCGCCGCCCGTGAGGCGACGGTCTGCTGCGTTCGGGTATGCCCGGCCTATGACGCGCATTAAAGGAAATTAATGGACTACGGGAACATATTTCGACAAATTTCGACTCTATGGTATAATGTCGAAAATCAAGAGCTAATATGTAGAGGGTGGTTTCTACCATCTAATACATATGACTGCGGCTCATTTGTGGTGAATTGAAAAGCAGTTGTAGGAAAGGAGCAGAAAAAGCCTTATAACCGCTACAAATTCAACGCAGAAAGGAGCTGTTGCTTATGAAATCTCTCTTTGAGGAAATGGGCGGTACATATCGTCAGGAGGGCGATTATTTCATTCCTAACCTTATTTTGCCGGACACCGGCGATTATCAGATTGGCAAATATGGGCGTTTGCGCCGCAACTATCTGAAAGAACACCGTAATATCCTTTATACCAACTATGTGGTGGAGGGTACGTTATTCAAGCATTTGTCCGAAATCGACCAAGCCTGCAATGAACGTATGGAAACCATCGTTCCCGCTATGGCAACGCAGGAGGGCGTGACCGAAGCACTCAAATCGGCTGACCCAATGGAATGGGTACGCCGTATGAACAATATCCATAACCGTGCGGAAGAAATTGTCCTGCACGAATTGGTATATGACCAGTAACTACATAATCAAAGCCCACGCTACCGACAAGAAAAATTGGAGGCGTGGGCTTTTTGCGTTATGTGGGTAACACCAACAAAGCCGAACGTCAAGGGTCTCCATGCCGCTTTGCGGCACTCCGATGAACGGCGTACCGCCGCCCTTGACCTCCGCCTTTGCTGGCGTTATAGGGTAATCAAGGCGGCAACGGATAAATCCGCTGCCGCCACAACAATTATCTCATTAACTTACTTATTCGTCGTTATCTTCGATGCTTGCCACAAGTCGGTCAAAGTCACTCTGATATGTTCTGTCCTGCAAAACACGGAATTTTTCAAATTCACTTTCTGCAAATGATTTTGCAATCGCTGCGGTCACTTTGCCTTTGTCATGCAGAATATCTTCCTCGTTGAACTGGAGGAACGCATCCAGACGGCTGACCCAATCCTGCATATACATGATATTCCCCCGTCGTGCCTGTCTTTCGGCATAGTCAAGGTACATCGTCACGATCTCATTTAGATTGGTCACTTCCGATTCATTTAAGTAGTTTTTGGCAATCGAAACATCTGACTTGCGAATGCGGCCCTGCGGAGCGTTTTTCCAAGTGGTCAAGCCCATATTGGGTTTTGTGCTGTCGGCTCTGCCATAGACAATCTCAGCCGCCGTATGGTGGGTAACGGCGTAGTGGAGCTTGTTCTGCACCGTAGCAAAAAACTCTTTTGTAATGGGACTGTTCACATCATAGTCGGCGCTGCACTGAGAGTAGATGTCCGTGATCTTCTGATAGAAGCGGCGTTCACTGGAGCGAATGTCACGGATGCGCTCCAACTGTTCCTCAAAATAGTCTTTGCCGAAGAAGTTTTCCGGCTCACGCAGCCGTGCATCATCCATCACATAACCCTTGATGATGAACTCTTTTAATACCCGGTTTGCCCAAATGCGGAACATGGTGGCTTTTCTGGAATTTACACGGTATCCGACAGCGATAATGGCATCCAGATTGTAGTAGTTGGTATTATACCGCTTGCCGTCTGCCGCAGTTGTTTCCATTTTGGAAACAACTGATTCTTCAAGTAGTTCGCCGGATTCAAAGATATTTTTCAAATGCTTTGAAATGGCTGCTTTCTGGACTTCAAATAGTTCAGCCATCTTCGCCTGTGTCAGCCACAGGTTTTCCTGATATAAAAGGATCTCGACCCGAACATCGCCGTTGTCAGTTTTATAAAACAGGATTTCCCTCGTTTCGTAGGGAGTCAGTCCGTATTCTTCGTTCATATCCATTCCCTTCCTATTCCTCGTTCTTGTTCTTCGCCCTGCTCTTGTAAACATTGTGCTTGTTTTTGCACTGAGGACTGCAAAACACGGCGCTCGGTCTGCTTGCGACAAAGGCTTTCGTGCAATGTCTGCAAAGGCGGATCGGATTCTCGCTGTCGGTCAGCATAAAGCTGAACATCATCTGTACGCCAAGCAGCAGCGAGTGGAAATCCCAAACGATTGTCGGCTTGTCCAGCAGAAGAATATGGTAGGTGGGCGCAATGCCGCCAAATGCGGACATGCTCTCCTGCATGATCTGCCGGGTGTCCTCGTTCAGCCTATCGTAGTCCTCATAATAGAGAAAGCTGTTGACATAGGTAAATGCCCAATCAATAAACTGCTGCTTCATCCAGTCGTAGCGCTCGGCATACTCCCGCTGAAAGCTCATATTGACCGCCATCGGCTTATCTGTCATGGTCATAGCCAGCGCCATCATAATGCGGTCATTCTGGATATTCCACATGGATTCCACGCCACGCTTGATGACATCCAGTTTGTCAAAGGGGAAGAACAAATCCAGATAATCCTCCGTGGACATGGTTTCCTCTTTGATGAAATGGTTTTTCGGCAGGTACACCGCTTCATAGTCCATGAAACTGGGCGTAGTCGGCAGTGCGGTCATCAGACCGAACAGGCCGTACTTTACGGCAAACTGTTGGATCGCCTTTTGGATTTCCGCATCCGGCTTCTCTCCCATGCCCATGCGTCCGATATTGATGGCATCCAGAACGATCCGCTGATACTTCGCCAGCGGGTCATAGATGCTCGGCTGCGCTGTCTTTGTGGGTGTG
>Ga0209723_1007323_pt1 | contig 10141 bp, 7 predicted proteins | sample BiotimSIPDNA_2_FD_185750 | JGI IMG/M metagenome (GOLD analysis project Ga0209723, IMG submission 185750) | Anaerobic biogas reactor microbial communites from Washington, USA - Biogas_R2 time_0 SIP DNA (SPAdes) (version 2) | ecosystem: Engineered > Bioreactor > Anaerobic > Unclassified | place... | reverse complement strand
GCCGCTGGCAGGGGCAAAGTAGGCCACGCGAAATAATTTCCCGAAACATTTGAAGCCATGACGCAGCACAGCAAGGCAGCCCTCATGCTCCGAGTTCAGTGCGCTGCAAAGCGAGTCCAGGAGTGTTGCTTCCGCCTTGTCCTTCTGGATGTTTTCCAGGTAGGCCCACTCCTTGGGTTGCGATTTCTTGATAAAGGCCAGCACATCCCCCGAGAAAAGACCGCGTTCCAGGTCAAAGGCGGCCGGATCACCCTGCCGATACCCGCCATGGGCTATCAGGTATTCCTCTATGGCTGTTTCAAAAGCCTGTTCCGTGTGTTGCCCCGGCATGGCATTATCCTATCGTTTCCATTCGAACTGCACTTGTAAATTGCTCAGCATTCGAAACACCTCGCAACAGTCAACATTGAACTGTTTACACACATTCGGTAACGGGACCCGACTTCTTGCTTCAGGTCTGTATTGTTCCCCCGTAACCACCACATAACCATGTGCCTTCGCGTATGCCGCCAGCCAACCATCGGCCTCTGTTGCGAATTTCGCCTTGGCAGCATCCGAAAACTGCACACTACGCTGTACCCACAACATGATGCTCCTGTAATGTTCAATAACGGCCTTTTCCTGTGTCGTGAGAAAGAATCCCTTGGGTACTTTCTTCTTTACCCACTTGACCAAATCCTCTTCTTTATCCCCGCGCAGTAATTCCTGTTTTATAGGGTCAATACTGAAAACATCCTGCGTTTCATGGTGGCCGATAAGGCTGTCCCAGAAACCGGGACAGATGGAGAAGGCATAATGCCGGTTTTTTGCCTGGATGAATACATCGGCATCCATGAGATACGGGCCTGATACAGTCATAGCATGTCAAACCCGAGATGTTGTACGTAGTTCTTGAAGGTATTACCGTAAAGCCCTGTCAAACTGTATGCCTCCCGATACTGGATACGTCCTTCTTTGGCCGCCCGGACAACTTCCGACGCGAAACGCATGCCCACACGGGAATTCTGGTTGTTATAAAAATCACCGCGGCCTTTCTTTACTTTCTTCTTGTGGAGCTCTTTTTTGGTATATTCATTATAAAACGTGAAAAAAAACTCTCGCCCAATCAGCTGCAGGTCCCATGCACGCCGTGCAGCCACAATCGGACTCACCTTGAATTGATGGGCAATTGCTTGAAAGGGCGATTCCTTGTGTTTTACCTTGGACCACAATCCTTGTAATTCCTGTGCGGGAACCAGAAATTCAGCTGCGGCCTTATCACAGAACTTCTCCACAGCGTTACCCGCTACAACAATGCCCTCAAACCCGGAGACCCCTTCCTCGCCAATCCAGAGGTGGGCAAGTTCATGGGCGAGGGTAAACATCTTGGCCGACTCAAAATCAGCGCCATTTACAAAGATTGCGGGGGCGTAAGCGTCGCAGAGGGCAAACCCGCGAAACTCATGCACGTCCAATTTGCGGCTGGTGTTATTGCCCACCACGCCATTAATCACCACCAGCACCCCTAATTCTTCGATTGCCCGACGAAGTTCTCCCACCGCACTGGTCCAGGTACGCACCTCTGCCGCCCAGCCGTCTTCCAAGCCGACCATACGGCGCATCTCCCGGCCAATGCTTTCCGGGGGATCGCTCAGCCGCGCACTGCCCACAAAATCCAGCGGGGACGCGTCTTCTTCAATCAGCACCTCGCGCAGCCAGTCACGACGCTGCTGCATGGTATAGAGCGTATCCAGCAGGTTCGCGCTTGGGCGCTCAATGGACGTGTTCGTAAACGTGCGGAAATCCGGGATGGGCAGTGGTTCATCCGGTGGTTCCGGCAGAAAGAAAAAACCGATGGGCGTATAGGTTGCCTTGGCAAAAGCCTCCAATTGCCCGAACGTAGGCAATAACGCGCCGGATAACCACGCCTCAAGTTTCGGGAACCTTTTTGCGAAAGCAGCCGGTGTTTTGCCGCTGCGCTCCAGCGCCCAGCAGAGAATATCAGAATGTATTGCTACTCGGTCCATAAATGCCGCTTGCTGTTAATGCCTTACCATTCAGAAACCGCGATCAAAACAAAAAAGTTTAAGCGCGTCGTCATTGCGAGGAGGGCGCCAGCCCGACGCGGCAATCTGCGGTAACAAGATTGCTTCGCGTTGCTCGCAATGACGCTGCACTGGTTCGTGGGCAAAGCCTGCGTCAGTACATGTATCTTATTGCGATATCTTATCACACCCGTTATATGTGCTCAAGGTTCGTCTTATGGAAATCACGCAAAGGTGCTAGGACGTAATGAATGTGCATCAGTTGTCCTCCCATCCCATTACATCAAGCAGTTTTTGCCTTGCTGTTTTTATGAACTGTTCCGGACCGCATGAAGGTTGGCCTGCTTCTTCCCACAAGTTTTTTGCTAACTCAGTGGCTTTTTCTGTAAGTATTCGCTCTTGACGTTCCTGTTTTGTTTCAAGTTGGCCGATGCCGGGATGGTCTGCTGCTAGAGATGTGAGAACGTCTGGATTTAAATTGTGGGCACGACAGTAGTGCTCATAAACAAATTCTATGTGCTTGCCTGCATTTCGTATTCGTATGGCAGATGCCCACATCTCATTCAAAAATACCCATGTTAGCAAAGGCTTACTATTGCCGAAAACAGCAAGGCACTCGCTGTATTGTCTCTCGCGCTTCGGACAGGGCTGGTGGGCGTATTGGGTGTAGATGTGAACATCCAGAAGTTGTTTGCGTGTGAAAGGTATTTTGTCCGCGCCAACATAGGGTACGAATTTGGGTGGTCGATCAAGTTCTACCTTGTACTCGCATCCAAATCCCAAGATATACTCGGCCAGAGGATAGCCTTGCAGTGCGTCTCCGAACATGACTACAGCTTTTAAAAAGTTACATGGTTCTTTTTCCATATACAGTCTTCGAAATATTGTCACAAAGGACCGTATCTCTGCATCCGTTACGGATGTCTCCAGAAGCATTTTGTCGGGAAAATTACCGGATAATGTCCCTGGATTTTCTTTGTAAAATTTAGAATTAACCATTTCCTGCAGATCGCGAACAAAATAGCCCAAGAGTCTAAGTTGAGCCTGTGTCAGTTCTATTGTATCAAGCTGAATCGGGGGCTTCTCAGCAAGAGCAAGCTTAATCCTATATGCGGGAGTACCGGCCGGAAACATGACCGCGTTGGGCTTTCCCGTTAGAATATGGGCCATTTCTTTTGAGTTGAGCTCTTTGCCATTTTCGTCCTCAAAGTAATCAGGTATACAAAAGGAACTCATGGTCATTGGGTGTTGCCCTAATTGACACAAGTCAGCCGTGACATTCTGAGATTCGTGGAATAAGTGGCGGAATTTTAGGATGCCCCGTCTGTCTCCAGTATCACGAAGTTCATAGGCGGTTTCAATAACAGCTTTGGTACATGCATCCAGCGTATCTGTGTCAAGGAAAAGGTCACGATCCTTATACGCTCTGTCTTGAGAGTCAAGATAGCTGATTCGCCATAACAGGATCATCAAGCATTCTCCCCGCGCACATCTATCTTGCCCGTTACTGTTGATGAGATCAATGCTGTGCGGTATTCACGGAGAAGGGCTATGGATTCTTCGACTTGTGTGATTAAATTATTTATTCGGTTTGTTTCATGGTCTAAAACATTGACAACTGCATTTTGCTCTTCAAGCGGGGGTACAGGATAAACAAAATTTACAGCATGGCTAATATTGAATTGCTTTTGGGCAGCACCATAAGCCACCCGCTCCACCTGATATTTACCCCAAGCGGAATTGAAGACGTAACAAAGCCAGTGTGATACAAACGTTTTTGACCTTCGCGTGATCATTATAGACGCACAATTTGAGCCATCTAATTCAGGGGGTACTACGGCAGAAATACCAGGAGCACCAACGCGAACAGTAACAATATCTCCTTCTTGAAGACGTGATGGGTTTAATTTAAGGTTACTCTCTTGGGTAATACGCCGTGCACTTTCTGGTATTAGTTTAAACTCTTCTACATTGCTACCCAAAAAGAACGGAACATCACCCTTCTCGTCAACATAGGTCGAAGGGTTGATCACAAGACCAACACCCAGTCTTGGAGTTATATGTCGGAGCCTTTTCACCTCCCAATGCTCCGGAATTTCGCCGAGCCATTCGATGCCGGAGTCTTTCATTTTGGCGTTGGGGTTGAGGCCTTTGGTGACGGCGTGGCTGATGAGGGCGGCGCGTTTTTCCTGAAGCAGTTCAATCTGACGCTGCTTCTTCTCTATCAGACCATCAATCCGCACCGTCTCCCGGTCCAGAAACGCTGCTATCGCACGCTGCTCATCTGTTGAGGGAACAACCACAGGAAGATTACCGATGAAGTCCCAGTTGGCACGAGGCATTTTTGCTCCATAGGTAGAAGAATCGACAATTGAAATAACGTCGGGATTAAGTAGATAGCCGAGTAGGAACTGCTGGAGGACATACACGGGACGAAGGACAAGTAACTCTCCTGTACAAATGCCGCTTTCGCTTACAGAAAGAACTTTGGCGAGATATGGCCGCAGTTTTCCAAAGAGTACATCTCCTTTTCGATATAAACTTGCTTGTCCCTCGCTTGAAACCATGCCTTCAGATAAGACCCTTTTACCCGTCCATGATTCGATTTGTTCGAGGCCTGTATAGGGCAAATTGCAGTTTTCAGCATCAACTTTCTGGTTGACTAATGCTACGCTGTGTTTTAATCTTTTGACCTCCCAATGCTCAGGAATCTCGCCGAGCCATTCGATGCCGGAATCCTTATAAGCGGGATAGGTGTGCCGTTTTTTTGTGTATGTGGCGGTCTTTTTCATGGTGTTACCTATGCGCGATCGGGCGTATGCCGGGGCAGATATGCAGCAGCGAACTTGTAAGTATTCCTTACAAGTTGCCCTGTGGCGAAGGTTTGTGGGCGGACACATAGGGCAGACACATAGGTCTGCCCGTACGGGGATATTGGCATTGGGGCAGACACGTAGGGGCGAACCTGCGTGTTCGCCCTGATGTACGTGTTCGCCCTGATGTGCGTGTTCGCCCTGATGTACGTGTTCGCCCTGATGTGCGTGTTCGCCCTGATGTGCGTGTTCGCCCTGATGTGCGTGTTCGCCCTGATGTGCGTGTTCGCCCTGATGCGCGTGTTCGCCCTGATGCACGTGTTCGCCCTGATGTGCGTGTTCGCCCTGATGTGCGTGTTCGCCCTGATGTGCGCGTTCGCCCTGATGTGCGTGTTCGCCCTGATGTACGTGTTCGCCCTGATGTGCGTGTTCGCCCTGATGTACGTGTTCGCCCTGATGTGCGTGTTCGCCCTGATATGCCTGTTCGCCCTGATGTGCGTGTTCGCCCTGATGTGCGCGTTCGCCCTGATGTGCGCGTTCGCCCTGATGTGCTGCCCGTACGTTTGTTTCATTTTGTCACCTCGTCAATCAGGGCTTCAAAATCGGATTCTTTGGATGGAAGGATTGCGCTGAGATTTTCACGATCAACATGCCATCGCATCGGATTGTTGATGATGTATTCACGGATGCGGTTGCAGGATGGTTCGTTGCGGATGACATGTTCGTAATAATTGCGTTGCCATAATTTACCGGGGAACGGGGGCCATTGCGATTGTTTCACGCCGCGAATATAGGCGTTGGTGGTCATCGTTTTGAACCATTGCACCACACAGGATAACGACGTACCGGGTCGGGGCGGACCTGCGTGTCCGCCCGGACCTGCGTGTCCGCCCGAATTGGCGTGTTCGCCCGAATGAACGCGATCGCCCGAATGAACGCGATCGCCCGGATCGTTTGGGCGGATGCCGGGGCGGACACGTAGGTCCGCCCCTACGGAATCCGCCCGTACATTCATTTCATTGTTTGTTTCGGTATTGGGGCAGACACGCTGGTCTGCCCGTACCCCGGTGTTGATTACGATGAAATGAATGTGGTTGGGCATGCATACGAATGCGTCGCATTGGATGTCGGGGAATTTGTTTTCCAATTCCTCATACCAATGGACGATCATTTCGCCGGCGTCGTTCAGGTGCATTTCGTCGCCCACGATTTCGCCGAACAGGGATTCCCTGTTTTGGGTGCAAATTGTCACGAAATACGCGCCTGCCTGGGCGTAATCGTATTCCTTCAAACGGATGGAACGACGGTTGTGTTTCATTCCGTCACCTCAGCGAGCATCTTGGCGATTTCATTTTCGATTTTTTTCAGGTCGCTTTCAATTTCCTCCAGCGGCCTTGGCGGCGTGTACTGGTAGAAATACCGGTTGAAGTTAATCTCATACCCCACCTTGGTCTTGGATTCGTCCACCCAGGCATCGGGCACATGGGGCAGGACTTCCCGCTTCATGTAGTCGTTGATGGCCTCCTTGAGGGGTACGTTCTCATAATCACGCAGATCGGTATCCGGTTCGGGGTTGCCCTTGGCGTCGGTGCAGACATCGGCGGTTTCGTCGCGTTCGGACAGCGCGGCGAGGATGGCCTTCAGGAGTGATGAAGGCGGAGTGATGAGTGATGAGTTGTTGAAAGCAGCCTTAAGGTCTTTGAGGAAGGCGTCTCGGTTTGTCCAGACCTTGTTTTGGGGCATGGATTGCAGTATCTGAATGATTATCTGTTGCTGTTCCTTGCCTGCCTCGATTTCCGCCTGGGCGGCGTTGGTGTCCTTACGCTTCTTGCTGGTGGCGAGGTTGACGAAGGGATTGGCTTCTTTGAGCCGTTCGATGCGCTCTTCATTCACGGCAAAGTTGAGTTTCAGGGGACGTTCCACGGTGATGCGCTGGTAGCCGAAGTCGGTATTGTCGAATACCCGGACATATTCGCCTTGTTTCAGGGTGCCGTATAACCGGGTAATGTCGTCGCGCTGTTGTTCACAGATTTCGTTGCGCTTATTGCCGAGGCTTTTGCGCATCTTCTTGAAGAAGCTGACGCCGTTCACCAGTTGGATTTTGCTTTTACGGCTTGCCGCTTTTCGGTTGGTGAGAATCCAGAGGTAGGTGGAGATGCCCGTATTGTAGAAGAGTTGGTCGGGCAGGGCGACAATGGCTTCGAGCCAGTCGTTCTCGATGATCCAGCGCCGGATTTCGCTTTCACCCGAACCCGCCCCGCCGGTGAACAGGGGCGATCCGTTGAACACGATGGCGAGGCGCGTGCCGCCTTCCTTTTGCGGCTTCATCTTGCTGATCATGTGCAGCAGGAACAGGAGCGAACCGTCGTTGATGCGGGGCAGCCCGGCGCCGAACCTGCCGCCGAAGCCCTGTTCCTCGTGTTCGCGCCTGACCACGGCCTCTTCCGGTTTCCACTCGACGCCGAAGGGCGGATTGGCGAGCATGTAGTCGAAGTATTTCCCGGCGAAATGGTCGTCTGTAAGGCTGTCGCCAAAGGCGATATGGTCAATGTTCTGACCCTTGATCATCATGTCCGAACCGCAGATGGCATAGGACTGGTCGTTATAGTCCTGGCCGAAGACTTCGAGGCGGGCGTCCGGGTTCAGGGCGCGCAGGTATTCTTCCGATACGGACAACATGCCGCCGGTGCCGCTGGTGGGGTCGAAGAGGGTCTTCACAATGCCGGGTGTGCGCAGGGTATCGTCATCGGGTGCGAAAATGAGGTCCACCATGAGGCGGATGACTTCGCGGGGCGTGAAATGGTCCCCGGCCTCTTCGTTCGACGCTTCGTTGAATTTACGGATGAGCTCCTCGAAGATGTAGCCCATTTCGATGTTCGAGACCGTGTCCGGGTGCAGGTCAATCTCGCAGAATTTCGAGACCACCAGGTAGAGCCGGTCCGCCTTCTCCAGTTTCGCGATCTGTTCCTCGAAGGCGAAGTGTTCGATGATTTCCAGGGCACGGGCTGAAAAGCCCTTGATGTAGTTGACCAGGTTGGCGGCGATATTGTCCGGGTCGCCCTTGAGTTTATCGAAGGTATACAGGCTGGTGTTGTAGAAGTCATGGCCTGACGCCTGTTTCAGTTTCGCGTCAAGCACCCCCGCGCCCTTCTCGCTCCACTTTTCCGCCGCCTGGAGCACCTTGTCCTTGTTCGGCTCCAACACACAGTCCAGCCGCCGCAGCACCGTCAGGGGCAGCATGACATCCTTGTACTGGTTCGGCCGGTAGGGCCCGCGCAGCAGGTCCGCCACGGACCAGATAAAACTGACTTTCTCACCAAAATTATTCATAAGGAGGGTTTGCTTTCCTGATGGGTTGACCCGTTCCCGTTTCCGCTCGTTACCAAAATTGAATTTGGGAACGCCAGTGCGCTTGAAGTTTTCACTTCCTCTTTGCGGCGCCATTTCAAACGGATTGGTTTATTATGCTACCTCTGGTGATGAGGTTCAAGTCTGCGTGGGAGGGGCGCGTCACTGCAGTGAAGACGCACCAACGGACCCCGGTTTCTGCCGCTGTAGAATGGGCACGGTGCGTTTATGCAGTTTGTTTAGTGACCCTCAATGGTCTTTGACGCTTCCAGAGCGAGTTGAACAGCAGTGTCAGCGCTGACCAGGCGAACGTGTTCCGGGAGTATGGTCACCAGTTCCATGACGGAATTCTGGAGGTTGAGTCCGCCGTCGCTGGTCATGTAAATGCCCGTAACGGTTCCCCGCGGATAGGCACCCAGTTCTTGGGCCATCTTTTCAGGACTCAGGTAAAATTCTTTATCCAGGGGGCCGCCATTATCATGAACTCCCCGCCATTCCCTGGGGCGGAACAGTACGACCTTCCCGCCGTCCTGACCGGTAATCACTTTGAAGAACTGATTGGGGTTCCACGTGCCTGTTGGGAGCATATAGGGCACGTTAACGGGGAACACCCCCTGAATGGCCCCGTCCATTGTTGCGTACTTGGGCAGGAACACCTCTTCCGCGTATTGCCATGTGTCAAAAAACTCCCAATGAACCGTGCTATGGGTGCCGAACAGGCGGGCATCGTCTTCCGTGGCCGCGACAAACTCGTCTTGCATGGTTGTTTCTTCCAGCGATGCGGGATATGCATACAAGTGGCCGCTGGGCGGCAGCATGAAGTAATCTTTTCCTGTTTCATAACTCATCGTGTAGTACCACTTAAGTACATCCGGTGCAAGGCGGGCGAGGTGCGGCGAAATGGACCAGGTAAGGGGCGGGCAGAACGCATCTCCCTTGTTGCAGGCCTCGGCCCGCTGCCGGATCCACTGTGCCCGTGTTCCCATCATAAAATTGACATTATCCCCGTCCCCCACAATAAAGGCGACATAGGTCTTGGAGGGATCATAGTCGACATCCTCCAGCGCGTTTTGCGGTATCTCGTCCGGATTGGTAATCGGTGCTCGTCGTGTGGAGAAAAAGGAAAGGTTATTCACTTCGGTCGGAATAGCGCCCATGTTTCGTGACTCCCCACATAGGGTCTGCGCCTCGAAAAGGTATCCCCCGAATACCAGCCAATAATTTGCGTAGCCATACACCCCGATGGGTTTGGGCCAGGGGTTTGCGCTGACGATCTCATTCAGAAGAGCGCCCTGTTCTGTGTTCGTGATGCATCCGTTCACCAGAAACATGACGAACAGCTTTTTAGAAAACACGAAATCAATCAGGGAAGATGCCATGCTCCCGTTAAGTTCAGGGTTCCAGACTCTTCTGCCGTCTCTGCTATAGCCCGGGTTCAGCATGGCGAGTCCCGTGGTCTCGTTTACATAGTGCTCATACACGTACTTTGTCGCGAGATAAGGCGTATCGTGGTCCGCGAATACTGCCGTTGCGTCGAATACCAGGTCGCCCCATTGCATATCCATTTCCTCGGCGATGGGTACGGCTTCGAGGACCGCGCTGACTGTGAGGATATTGGGAAGCAAGGTCTGCTGCTTCTTGTAGGAGTAACGCACATATCGGGGGAATTTCGTCCGACAGACCTCCAGAAACTGATCTGCAGTTAGCAGGGCATCCGGCTGTAACGTGAGATCCTCCATCCATTGCGCGTCCTTTTTATTCATGCGCGTGAAAACGGACCCGCCATGCTTGCGATTGCACAACCCGGCACATGCCTGCACTGCGATTGTTACCGCCGGGTCGGTCGCGGGATCAATGTCCACCACCCGCAATAACTGCCCTTCATCGGGCGGGGGAGCCGTGTCAGCACGTTTTTGTGTGACGTCCGACGGCGGTGCTGCCATCGCTTCTGCAAAT
>Ga0209723_1007315_pt1 | contig 10147 bp, 11 predicted proteins | sample BiotimSIPDNA_2_FD_185750 | JGI IMG/M metagenome (GOLD analysis project Ga0209723, IMG submission 185750) | Anaerobic biogas reactor microbial communites from Washington, USA - Biogas_R2 time_0 SIP DNA (SPAdes) (version 2) | ecosystem: Engineered > Bioreactor > Anaerobic > Unclassified | place... | reverse complement strand
TTAATGAGCAAAGGGTAAGAGAATCCTACGGCATAACGGCAAGCATTACGGGTATTATTTTAAATACTCTTTTAAGTATAGGGAAAATACTGACAGGTATAATATTTAACAGTATTTCTGTTACTGCCGACGGAGTCAATAATTTATCCGACGGTGCATCTTCTGTAATTACCCTTATAGGTTTTAAAATTTCAAGCAAACCTGCCGACAAGGACCATCCTTTCGGCCATGCAAGAATGGAATACCTGACGGGGCTCATTTTAGGAATTGCAGTGATTTTAGTCGGTGTAGAGCTTATTAAATCATCCTTTGATAAAATCATGAACCCGACAAAAACTATATTTTCCATTGAGATGATAGTCGTACTTATTGTTTCTGTTTTAATAAAATTATGGATTAGTTTATTCTATAAAAAACTTGGCGATAAAATTTCATCAGCAACCCTCAAGGCTTCTTCCACAGATTCGAGGAATGATGTAATTTCAACAATAGTTGTAATTTTATCCTTATTGGTATCCAATGCAACAGGCTATGAAGTCGATGGTTATGTGGGAATATTAGTGGCTTTATTCATATTATATTCGGGTTATGACATATTAAGAGATATATTGAATCCGCTTCTTGGAGAAATGCCTGATAGAGAATTTATTGAATCAATTGAGAATAAGATTTTATCCTATGACGGAATAGTAAATATTCATGACCTTGTAGTCCACAATTACGGACCTAACAGATACTTTGCATCAGTTCATGCAGAGGTTGATGCGAAGGAAGATATAATGAAATCTCATGATTTAATCGATAACATTGAAAGGGATTTTGCAAGAGAATTAGATATTAGCCTGGTAATTCATTTAGACCCCATAATTACGGATGATGAGGAAATAAATGAATTGAGAAGCATGACGGATAAAATAGTTAAGTCCATTGATGAAAGACTTACCATGCATGATTTTAGAGTTGTAAAGGGAGAAACCCATACCAATTTGATATTTGATGTGGTTGTACCGGTTGACTATGATATAAAGTCATCAAAACTTGTGAGTATGATAGAAAAGGAAATACGAAATAAAGATGAAACATATTTCGCCGTAATCACAATTGACAAAAATTATGTTTCAACATATATGAATGATTTAAAATAATGACAAGGGGACGGGGGTATTGTCATCTCAACGATGACAATACCCCTGTCCCCTTGTCATTTATAATCTATCTTTTATTGCTGCATCCTAAAACATTTCTCATTTTATGAGCAACCATATCTTTAATCGCTGTTCTTCCGGGTCCTAAATATTTTCTAGGGTCAAATTCAGAAGGATATTCAACAAAAAATTGTCTGATACATGCGGTAAGAGCAAGTCTTAAATCTGTATCTATATTTATTTTACATACCCCTAATTGAGCGGCGCGTCTTAGCATTTCTTCTGGCACTCCTGCAGCTCCCGGAATTTGACCTCCGTATTTATTGCATAAATCCACAAACTCCTTTGGTACCGAGGATGAACCATGCAGTACCAACGGAAAACCCGGGAGAAGATTTGATATGGTTTCCAATCTTTCAAAGTCCAAAGTTGGGTCGCCCTTGAATTTATAAGCACCATGGCTTGTTCCGATAGCAATTGCCAATGAGTCGACTCCTGTTCTTTCCACGAATTCCACAGCTTCATCAGGGTCTGTGTATGTAGCATCTTTGGTTCTTACTTTAACTGCGTCCTCTACCCCTGCCAATTTACCGAGCTCAGCTTCTACTACAACCCCTTTGGAGTGAGCATATTCAACCACTCTTTTGGTAAGAGCTATGTTTTCTTCAAATGGATATTTAGAGCCGTCAATCATAACTGAGGTGAAACCATCATCAACACATTGCTTACAAATTTCAAAATCTTCACCATGGTCTAGATGAAGACAAATATCTAATCCTGTGTCTTCAATTGCTGCTTCCACAAGCTTTCTTAAATAAATAGGATTTGCATATTTCCTTGCACCCGCCGAAACTTGGAGAATAAGAGGTGCATTTTCTTGTTTTGCTGCTTCCACTATTCCTTGTATGATTTCCATGTTGTTTACATTGAAGGCACCTACAGCATATTTGCCCTCATATGCTTTCTTAAACATTTCTTGTGATGTTACAAGAGCCATTTTAAACCCTCCTATGTATTATACTGGTAAATTCATTATACAACGTATCGGCATAAAAAACATCTATTATTTAAAATATATTTTATGACAACGCCCCGTCCCCTTGTCATATGACAATACCCCCGTCCCCTTGTCACGGTCTTTTGTTATGAAATATGGAGCAATTTAAAGCAAAGGAAAGAAAACGGTAGGAATAATTATATATTAATATGTTTATGGGTGTTAATTGGGGTAAATAGGGGTTGAAAACACAAAGGCAAATGAGTAATATAAAGAATAGGTGTTAGCACTCTTTGGAGTTGAGTGCTAACAAAAAATCGTATATATTAACATTAAATATAGGAGGAATTGATAATGACAGTAAAACCATTAGGCGAAAGAGTAGTAATTAAAATGATTGAAGCCGAAGAAAAAACCAAAAGCGGCATTGTATTGCCCGGCTCTGCAAAAGAAAAACCGCAGGTTGCTGAAGTTCTTGCTGTTGGTGCGGGAATTACAAACGATGAAAAGAAAAAAGATGAAATTAAAGTAGGAGACAAGGTTATTTACTCTAAATTTGCAGGAACTGAAGTGAAAATTGACGGTGAAGAATTAATTATAATAAAATTAGCTGATGTATTGGCAGTTATTGAATAAAAAGGAGAGATAAATATGGCAAAAATAATTAAATATGATGAAGATGCACGCCGCGCAATGGAGAGAGGCGTTAATGCATTAGCAGATACGGTAAAAGTTACCTTAGGGCCAAAGGGAAGAAATGTTGTTTTAAACAAATCATTCGGCTCACCGCAGATTACTAATGACGGAGTTACAATAGCAAGAGAAATTGAACTTTCTGACCCGTATGAAAACATGGGAGCACAACTGGTAAAAGAAGTTGCAACAAAAACAAATGACGTAGCAGGTGACGGAACTACTACAGCAACATTATTGGCACAGGCAATAATAAGAGAAGGACTCAAAAATGTTGCAGCAGGCGCTAATCCCATGATACTTAAAAAAGGTATCGAAAAAGCAGTTGCAGCAGCAGTGGAAGAACTTAAAAACATAACAAAAAAAGTTGAAACATCAGAAGAAATTGCTCAAATTGCTTCTATTTCCGCAGGAGATGAAGAAATAGGAAAATTAATATCACAAGCAATGGATCAGGTTGGCAAGGACGGCGTTATAACTGTTGAAGAATCAAAGACTATGGATACAGAGCTGGTCGTTGTTGAAGGTATGCAGTTTGACAGAGGGTACTTATCGGCATATATGGTAACTAATACAGAAAAAATGGAAGCTGTTTTAGAAGATCCGTATATTTTAATAACAGACAAGAAAATTACAAACATTCAGGATGTTCTTCCCGTTTTGGAACAAATCGTTCAAACAGGCAAATCATTACTTATTATAGCAGAAGATGTAGAAGGGGAAGCATTAGCTACATTGGTAGTAAATAAATTAAGAGGAACCTTTAATTGTGTGGCGGTAAAAGCACCGGGCTTTGGCGACAGAAGAAAAGAAATGTTAAGAGACATCGCAATTCTTACAGGAGGCCAGGTAATATCCGAAGAGTTAGGTTTAGAATTAAAAGAAACAACATTAGATATGCTTGGTAATGCAGGAACTGTTAAAATAGACAAAGAAAATACCGTAATAGTAAACGGTGCAGGTTCTAAGGAAGAAATCGAAGAAAGAGCCAGACAAATTAGAGCTCAGCATGATGAATCAACTTCCGAATTCGACAGAGAAAAGCTGATGGAAAGATTAGCTAAATTAACAGGCGGAGTGGCAGTTATCAATGTCGGAGCAGCTACAGAAACCGAAATGAAAGAAAAGAAATTAAGAATTGAAGATGCTCTAAATGCTACAAGAGCAGCAGTTGAGGAAGGCTTGGTATCAGGAGGCGGTGTTGCACTTTTAACAACAATCGATAAAGTTTCTAAGGTAGCAGAAGGATTGGACGGAGATGCAAAGACAGGTGCTAAGATAATCGAAAAAGCATTGGAAGAACCACTCAGACAAATTGCAATCAATGCAGGTCTTGAGGGCTCAGTAATAGTTGAAAAAATCAAAAACAGCGATAAAGGTGTCGGATTTGATGCATTGAACGAAAAATATGTAAATATGATTGAAGCAGGTATCGTTGACCCCACAAAGGTAGTAAGGTCAGCCCTTCAAAATGCAGCAAGCGTAGCTGCAATGTTGTTGACAACAGAAGCGGCAGTAACAGACGAACCTAAAAAAGAAGAACCGGCAATGCCACCAATGGGCGGCGGAATGGGAATGATGTAATCCCGTAAAAAACAAGAGAAGTACTTTACAGTCAATAGAGAAATCTATTGGCTGTTTTTTTGACCTATTGCCAACCAATTTATTCCGGTTTTTCTCTTGCATTCTCTTGTATAAATTTTTCTAATGTTTTTATAAAATATGACGATAACTTATATAGAATGATATCACGAGGTGAAGTTATGGACAAATTTAATAGCTTGCATACATATATTGAGGAAGAAGATGCTCAAGTTAATAAATATCTTACTTTTTATATTGAAAATCAAGTATTCGGGATTCCCATTGCTGATGTTGTACAAATAACGGGGATGCAAGAGATTGAAGAAGTCCCTGAATTTCCAAGCTATGCAAAAGGAATTATCAATTTAAGAGGGATTATCGTTCCTATAATTGATGTCAGGTTAAGGCTAAAAAAACAGGAAATTGAATACAATGAAAGGACATGTATAATTGTAACAAACATCGAAGGCTTATACATCGGCTTTATTGTTGATTCCGTTAATGAAGTTATAAATATATATAATGAAAATATATCCGAGCCGCCGCAGGTGGGCAATAATTATGTTATTACTTATATAACGGGAATTGCCAAATTAGATAAAAAGATAATTATATTAATTGACCTTAATAAATTGCTTAACGAAAAAGAAATTGAATCCTTGGAATTAATTAAAGATGAAATAATGGGAGATTATGATGAATAATGAAAATATTATGCAAATGCAAGAGGTCATTCCTTGGCTGATATTTAAGCTTAATGAAACCCTATACACCGTAAACAGTAAGTTTATTACTTCGATTGTTATTAAACCGGATCATGTTACATTTGTGCCTAATGTAGCGGAGCATATTATCGGATTAATACATCTGAGAGGAAACGTAATTCCCTTGATAGACTTAAAATTATTATTGAATACCGAAGCTGAATCCGAAAACACTTCAGCTCAAAATTCAAAAGAAAACAAAGCTATGGTTGTAGTCTTGGAAAAGGGCAATTCCTTTATTGGCCTTGTAGTAGATGAAGTTTTATCTGTAGAGAATATTTTTGCTTATGAAGAGACCGCAGAAATCAAACAAATGTGTAATAACGGTTTTATAACGGGTGTAGCCAAAGGACATAAAAGTGAAGAGGTCCTTTTAGTTATAGATGAAGAAAAAATAATGAACAATGCATGAGAAAATTAAAATGCAGCTAAATTTTTTTGTGTTTCTGTCGATTAATATTATATGAAAATAAATAGAAGAGGTACGTTATGAAAATTCATAATATCAACAACAATAATTATATTAACTTTAAGGGTAATTCTAATTTAATCAAAAAGGAAGAAATCAATAAAGAAAATAAATATGATGTAATAGATTTTAATAACAAAAATAAGGACAATATCAGCCTCCAATCTATTAAGAAGACAGTAGTATCACAAATTAACGAAGAAACTAATGCTGATAAAATTAACAGAATTAAGGAGAGCATAAATAATAAAACTTATAGCATAGATGTTGAAGAAATAGTAAGAAGGTTATTGAAGTAGGGGGCTGCTTATGGATTCATTATATCAATTATTAAAAGAATATACCGAAATTTACAAAATGTTTTTGGAATTAGAATATGATAAACATGAAGCAGTAATAAAAGATGATGTAATTGCATTAGATAATATAGTGTCACAAGAAGAAGTATATTATCTGCAAATGAAAGGAATTGAACATAAGAGAGAAAGGCTTCTAAATTCATTGGATTTAAGCGGCAAGACCTTGAAAGAAATAATTGATGCCGCGGAAAATGAATCTAAAATAAATTTACAAGAACAATTTGAAGAATTAAATAATACAATTAAAGAATTAAATAAAATTAACGATTTATTAAAGACTGTTATTGAAGTCAGACTTCGCAGGATAAACAAGGAAATGAACAATTTAGGAGAAAAAGAAAATACATATACAAATGACAATAGCAAAAATGTAACCGAAGGTTTATTGATTTCACATAAAATATAAAAGAAAGTTAGGAGAAGCTATGCTCAGGTCAACTTTTTTAGGATATAAAACAGCAACAAGTGCATTAAAAGTAAATCAAAACCACATGGATGTAGTGGGGCAAAATATTTCGAATATAAATACTAAGGGATACACCAGGCAGCGTCTTGACATAAGTTCTGTTGCTTTTAACACAAGCAATTTAAAGTATGGCACTCCGGGACCTGTAATAGGACAAGGAGTTAATGCAAACGGTGTGAGCCAGTTTAGAGATGCATTTCTTGATTTGAGATATAGAATGGAAACTTCAAAGGCAGGCAGCGAGCAGGTTCAATTAGAAGCTTTGAGAGACTTGGAATCAGTGTTTGATGAAATATCAATGGATAAATTAGATGCGCAATTTTCCGACCTTTTAACACAGCTTCATTCACTGACAAGCAGTCCTTCAGACCCTGTAATGGAAGGTGTTGTCAGAACATCTGCAGAAATTCTTACTCAAATGTTCAATGATTATTCAAGAGATATAGAAACTATATACAATCAACAACTTAATTATCTGGAAAATGGAGCTGTTGAAAAAGTAAATGAGTTGACAAAAAACATAGCCAAATTAAATCAGCAAATCAAAGAAAGCAATATAAGCGGCAATCCTGCACTGGAACTTAATGATGAAAGAAATATGCTGATAGATGAGCTTGCTAATTATATAGATATAGAAGTGGAAATTATACCTTTACCTATAGGTGGAGGTAAAGAAATAGACGAGTTGGTTATCAGATTAAGCGGGACAACATATGAATTGGTTAATAGAAATAACAGTAATGAAATTGCTACTAAAAAAGAGAATGGCATAATTAATATAGAATTAACAGGTGAAACAGATCCGATTACTGATTCCATCAAAGGCGGTCAAATAGACGGATATTTAAAATTTCTGAATGGAAAAGGTGAATTCGCTACGGCAGAAGATATAACCGCATACGAAAACGCAGCAGTAGTTAAAGGTGTTCAATATTACAGCAACATGCTGGATTTATTAGCTAATCAATTTGCAACTACTATGAATTCACTAAATACAGATGCCGGAGGAGGAGAACTTTTTGGTGGCGGAGTTCCAATTACAGCAGGCAACATAAAAATTCATGATGGATGGGCAAGTGCAACCAAATCATACATAGAAAATACAACCCTTGATTTGCCAGGTGATAATACCGGAGCTGTTGACAATATACTTAGAATGATAAATGCATTTAAAACTGATGAAACCTTTACAACTACGGAAGGCAACGCATTGTTTAAAGGCACCTTCCAGGAATTTTTGTCGTATACAACAACAAAATTAAATCTGCAGACAGCTGATGTGCAAATATCATTTGATACATATTCAGAAACTCAATTTCATATAGACTATGCAAGAAGCAGCATGTCTTCCGTGGATTTGAACGAAGAGGGAGTAAATTTACTTCAGTACAGCAAATCATACAATGCGGCTGCAAGACTTATGACTACCTTGGATGAAATGCTGGAAACATTGATAAACAGAATGGGAGTATAGGGGTGATAGTATGAGAATAACTACAAGTATGATGTCAAATAAATATATAAAAAATTTAAACAAATCAGCTTATGAAATGAATAAATTGAGCGAGAAGGTTGAAACAGGCAGGAAGTTTGTTAAAGGCTCTGAAGACCCTGTATCTGCAATAAAAGCATACAAGCTCAGAAGAGAATATAGAACAACCGAAATATACGATACCAACATACAAGATGTTGAATCATTTCTTACGGCTGCAGAAACAAGCTTGACAGAAATAAGCAATAATTTGGAATCAGTTTATACTTCGTATTTAAAAGGTATCAATGGTACAATGAATGCCGACGACAGAGAGATTATTGCAAAGCAGCTTGAAAATTTACAGCGCTCCATACTTACATCTCTTAATGCAAAGTTTGAAGACAGATATGTTTTTGGCGGAACAAGCAAGGAAGAAATTCCTTTTACCGTAAAGGATGGAGTACTACATTTTAAAGGAATAAACCTAAACACTTCAGAAGATGCAGATGGTAATTTTGTAAATCTTGAAGATTTAGCTAATGAAACTATCCACATTGACTTAGGCTTAGGAATGACCTTTGACGGTGACGCGAAATTGAACACTGACACAGTATTTGATATGTCAATGTCAGGTATAAAATTTATGGGATTCGGAGAAACAGCAGATGGCAATCCAATGAATCTATATAATTTAATAGGAAAAATCAAAGAAAAGCTGGTAAGCGATAGTTTCTCGCTAGATGATGAAATGATTTCCTATATAGATGAATTTGAAAAACAGAAAAATCAGGTATTAGTACATATCACTGATATAGGTTCTAAAACAAATTATTTGGACTTTTTAAAGACAAGAAATGAGGATAATCTATTTAATTTAAATAAAAAATTATTGGAAGTTGAATTTGAAGACCCTGCAGAAGCAATAGTAAACTTTAAGATGCAGGAATATTCTTACAATGCAGCATTATCAATGGGCAATAGGATTCTGCAAAATAGTTTTATAGATTTTATGAAATAGCAAGGAGAAAATAATATGGAACCGCTATTAGAAATTAAAACTATTCCAATGTCATTCGAAATGAAAATTAATAGAGCTCGCCTTGAATTAGCAACCACCGATGCTACTTTTGAAGTATCAAGAGGCAAGGGCGGACTTCAAATGCAGATGAAGCCTGCCAAATTAAAAATCGATACTGTTGAAGCAAGATATTCGGCAGGATTAAAAAGTGCAATGCACTTGATTAGTGATGTTGCCAAAAAAGGTGTACAAGCTGCTTATGAAGCAACCGCAACATATGCAAGGGAAGGCAACCTTATGTTGGATATCAATATTATGGATAATCCGATACCTGAAATTGCCATGAAAAAGTTCATCAGTGATGTTAGTTTTAATATTGGATTTATTCCTTCCACAGGTCCTGATATTTCATGGGATACAGGAGGAATTTCCATGAGTTTTGCAATGGATAAATTAGACTTTGACTGGAATATTGAAAGACCTCAAATAGAATTTATTCCCGGAAGTATAGAATTTATTATCAGTGAATACCCAAGTGTAGAAATAAAATATATAGGTACCCCAATTTTTGTGCCGCCCAGTGCGAACCCTAATTATAAGGAGATAGATACCCTTGTCTGAGAAACTGAAAATTAAAACAAGAGATTTTGGAGAAATTTTGGTTGGTGAAGAAGATATAATAGATTTTACCACCGGCATATACGGATTTGATGATTACAAAAAATATATAATATTAAAGGATAGTCCAGAGGATGATATAATGTTTCTTCAATCACTTGATAATATGGACCTGTCTTTTGTGTTGATTGATCCGTATGCTATTTTTATAGATTATAATCCGATTTTAAACGAAGATGATTTATATGAGCTGAAATCAACCGGCACAGCAGAATTGAAGTATTTGGTAATTGCAATTATAAAAGAAGATATTAAAGAATCCGTTGTTAATTTAAAAAGCCCGATTGCAATTAATCCTGATAACAGAACAGCTAAGCAGGTTATACTGCAAAATGAATATCCACTCAGATACAATATAGTGTCAACTGAGGAGGGTAATAAATGTTAGTGATAAAAAGAAAGGTATCAGAATCTATACTTATTGGTGATGATATTGAGATAATTATTTCAGAAATAAGTCAAGATAAAGTTAAAATTGCTATCAGTGCTCCTCAAGACAT
>Ga0209723_1007309_pt1 | contig 10157 bp, 9 predicted proteins | sample BiotimSIPDNA_2_FD_185750 | JGI IMG/M metagenome (GOLD analysis project Ga0209723, IMG submission 185750) | Anaerobic biogas reactor microbial communites from Washington, USA - Biogas_R2 time_0 SIP DNA (SPAdes) (version 2) | ecosystem: Engineered > Bioreactor > Anaerobic > Unclassified | place... | reverse complement strand
GCAAATCGTACAAGTACGCGGCAGACTGCTGGTCACCACTTTGGGCACCTCAACAATGCCGAGAGGCCCTAACTCTAGACGACTTCAATAGATACGAACACCCTCGATCCGCCTCCGGAGCCGAAGGGTTTAAGCCAAGCCGCTCTGCCAATTGGCGTACCTGGGCCATCAAGTAGCCCCGGATGGAGTCGAACCATCGTTTCCTGGGTGTGGACCAAGTGTCGTTGCCGTTGGACCACGGGGCTGTATTGTTGAAGTGGAGTCACCGGGAATCGCACCCGGATTTCCGGCTTGCGGAGCCGGCGTCGTCCTGTTGGACCATGACCCCGAAGCGGAAGTCGTGGGACTCGAACCCACAAGCGGCACTGGCCGCCACCTGTTTTCAAGACAGGCTCCTCATCCGGCGGCCGGATGACTTCCGTTCGTGAAGCTGCGGGAGCTGGACTTGAACCAACATGACGACGTTCAGAGCGTCGCATCCTGCCGTTGGATGATCCCGCATCGGTGTTCCTTGGAGACACGCACGGTCTCGGTGGAGTTCGGGGAGGAGGGGTCGAACCTCCGTCTCCTGGTTCAAGGCCAGACGGCCTACCGCTAGCCGATCCCCGATCATCGTTCTCAGAGCGCCCTGCGGGAATCGAACCCGCCTGTTCAGCTTGGAAGGCTGATGCCTCGTGCCGATCGGCCAAGGGCGCGGAAGGCGGAAGGTGGGAGAGTCGAACTCCCAAGGCTCATCGCTCGACCGCTTTCGCCCACGGCTGCCATCGCCAGTTGGCTTGACCTTCCGTAAAGGCTGCGGTGGCAGGAATCGAACCTGCGACGTGACGCTTAACAGGCGCCCGCCCGTACCAGCACAGGCCCCACCGCAATGGATCAGTCAGGACGGCCGGATTTGAACCGGCGATCTCGTGCGCCCGGGGCACGCGGAATACCAGGCTTTCCTACGTCCTGCTCAAGAGCGCCCAGCGGGAGTTGAACCCGCAATTCCTGCATGGCAAGCAGGTAGGTTTCCGCTACATCATGGGCGCGTCGTATCGTGTGCCGTATTGCCAAGGAGCAAGAGCACCGGGCGGGACTCGAACCCGCGTCACCGCATGACCAACGCTTCGCGTCGGTGCCCGGTGCGGTATCCTTGCCGCTGGACGACCAGTGCGATCAAGTCAGTGGGATCAGAGGGACTTGAACCCTCACCTGGCGGATTAAGAGTCCGCTGTGCTGCCGCTAGCACCTTGATCCCGATTAGTCGGCGCGGAAGGAGTCGAACCCTCGACCTGACCCTTATAAGAGGTCTGCTCTCACCGCTGAGCTACACGCCGGCAATGCGAGTAGGGCCGGAGGGACTCGAACCCAGGGCACCGCGCGCAGCGTGGTCCGCCGGATTAAAAGTCCGGTGTGCTGCCGTTACACCACGACCCTGTACTTGGTCGGGGCGTATGGGTTTCAATCGCGTCAACATCGCTTCGCTCCTCTTCCTCGAATTGCGCCAAATGGTAGCCCTGAGAATCGCTCTTCAGCGCCACGTGGTTATCAGCCGCGTTCGGGCAACCAGCCCTCGGCTACCGCTGCCAACGTCATTGTCGAACCAGTCGGGATGGCAGGACTCGAACCTGCGTCTCCGTGCTCCCAAAGCACGTGGGTTCGCCGCTACCCTACATCCCGTCTATCAAGTCAGAACGGCCGGATTTGAACCGCGGGCACCGACCGAAGGTTGGTCGCTCCTGGCCCCCAGCCAGGCGCGATACCCTTTCCTTCGCTACGTTCTGTCGTCAGTGGCCCGGACCAACGCTGCGCGTCGGTGCCCGGAGTCGAACCCGCCTTTTCGGCTTGAAGGGCCGATGTCCTCAACCGATAGACGAACGAGCCGCATCAGCGCGCACCCCAAGCGCCAAGTGGGCCGGGAGGTGCTCGAACCCTCGTCTCCTGGTCTTCAGCCAGGCGCTACGCCGTCTCAGCTACCAGCCCAACGAAAAAAACCCGGTGTCACTCGCACTTGTGACACCGGGTTTCTTGAGAACCCATCGTGACGTAAGGTCAATCGTCACAAGCGCAAAGGATGCACAGGCAGGGTATTCGCCGGTTGACCGGCGAAACACCCTGTGCATTTTGGCTCGCTTGCTATACTTGACCTAAACGAAGTCATTGTCCTTCTCGCAGTTGTGGAACCCGGCCGACCTGCTCGGTCAGCCCTCATACGCATAGACGCCGCGGCGGCTGAAATGGTTCACGAGAATTCTGGAGCACGCAGCGGCCTTATGTACAGGATGCCGGAACCGGCCACTTTATTCCCCGCGGATTGAGAATTCCCGTCTCGGCCAGTCGGCGGCCGGTCATCGGTTGGGAGACTTGCCAGACGCAATCTGGCACATTGGGGAGCCGTATCAGCCTGGACTTTACCTTGCCTTGCTGGATCGCCGGCCGTAACATCGGGCGGCGTGGCCGGCCTCGCGTTCGCTTCAGTCGTCTTCCCCGTTACGGGGTTCTTGGGGAGGGACATGCGGTGCTTTGAGTGTCCTGGCGTAATTGAAGTACGTTGTGCGACCGCCACCCCCACCGTCCTGAAACGCCTTGACACGTGCCGCTTCCGAATGGAGCGTCGGATCGGCCTTGATTCGTGCAACAAGGAGTGCCGGCCCCGAAAGGCATCGACTGAGAATCGCTCGCCGCCAGTCCATTTTCGCTTTCTTCAACTCGCATGCCAGTAGATAGGTTCTGAAGGAATGGTTGGCAACGAGATGGAGATGCTCGAATACGAAGTCGAGGACTTCTTGGTCATGGAACCACGTCGCCGCTTGACGATGGATCTCGATCGGAGTTGGATCGAAGACAAGCATGTGCCCACGGTCTTCCAAGGCCGCAACGTCCTCATTCACGGTCGACCACCGGTTGGCGATGATGACCACGGGACTCGACGTCAAGAATGTCGTCGGAACACCTCGTCGCTCCAGGTATTGGGGGTCAGAGTACCAGCCCAGCATTCGAGATGGCTCCGACTGGCACAATTGCTTAAGCAGACGGACTCCGCTACCGTCTCGATACAGGGCATCGACATCGTCCAGAACAATTGGCTTGTCTCGGTGCATGAAAGCGGCAAAGTAGACCCCGAACGCCGTTGCATTTCCATCGATCCAGGCAGCGTGGCCGTCCATCGCCGTGCGCATGGCGTGGCTCTTTCCCGTCCCCCCCGGCCCCACCACCATTAGAAAACGAAGATGGCCAGTGGCGAACGCTTGCGTGTAGTTGTTGAGTTCTTGATAACGGTCAACCACGATGGCATTGCGCGGGATGTGTTTCGGCTCAGCCATCGAGCGACCTGTCCGGGGTGAAACACCGTGAAAACCTACCGATCGATCCTTCCCGGCCGCCTGACAGACATGTCCCGCCGCCACGCGCGGCCGAAAAACCCGTGGGCTTTTGGACTAGAACACCTCCGATGGCGGGGCCTTCCTGACCTGTTCCGGGTTAAACCCTGCATCCGCCAAGGCCTTCGACCAACACCCGAAGCATGTCCGGCCGGCCTGAAATAGCGAGCTGTCATCGCGGCGGACAGAGTCACCGCGCAGGGGCAGACCCAGGGCATGACGCTGAAGAATGGCCTTCCGCACACGTTCCCTATTCCAGACGCGCTTCTTTCCTTCCTTCACGGTGCCTCCTAAACGCTGCCCCACGTAGTCCGCCGGTTCCAACCCGGCAGCCACCAGCGCCGCCGACCAGGAACCAAATTCCCTGACCGCCGCCGACTTGAGAGTGTGCGGACGCACAGTAGTGCTCCCCAGGGCCCTCCCTTGCACAGCGCGCAACAAGATTGCCTCGATGATCCGTGCATGATCCCACTGCGGGTCACGACAGATCGCTTCAGGATTGATCCCGGCAGCGATCAGAGCGTTGCACCAAGTCCCAAAGTGTTGACATGCCGCGCAATATAATCCGCTGTCACTTCGATGTACGATCTTCTGTCGCAACGATCGTCCCCTGACGCACAAATCCCGCAGATGGGCGATAACCTTCGCCTTGTCCCATTGGCGTCGCCGTTCGACGTCGGCGGGTTTAATGCCGGCCGCTTGCAGCGCGTTACGCCAGGAACCAAAGTGACGACAAGCACCCGAATGGAGCTGACTGGACGCCTGCTGGACCGCCCGGCTATTCAGTGGAAGTCCCTCCCGTTCGCGACGCACAATAGCCCGGATCACAGATTCGCGGTTACGGAATGGCGCAGTCTTCATTTGGACACCTACCCCTCGGAATGGACGATGATTTCCTGGAAGGTGGCCAGAATGTCCGCATAAGACTCACGGAGGTAGGCCGCGATGCGTTCATTGTTGACCAGTTGCCGAGCGTAGATGACCAGCTTCAGCAGGTTGATGGAGTATTGGCGGTACAACGTGGTGTAGAAGTCGTGCTTCTCCTCGGTTTCGGCGAGTTTCTTCAGCAGATCCGATTTGCGCTGCTCATTGCGGGCCCAGGGGTTCTTCGTACCCGTCCGGTTCTTGGCACGGGCCTGCGACGGCGTCTTGAGGACCAGGCTGCGGACAAACGGCAAAGTAAAATCCCTGTAACTCTCCATGGCCTTGACGATTTCTTCCTGCCGCTTTGGCGCAACGTAGGTCAGTTCTTGGACGCAAGCCCGATTGATTGTCCCGGCGTCGAAAGCCGCGGCGACACTCGGATGCAACTGCTTCAGGAGCGTCGTCCTCAGCCGATGAGCAAGGTGCGTGATACCCAGGGCCGAGGCGATCGTCTTCTCATCGAGTTCTTCGAGAGATTTCTTGATCATACGACCTTCCTGAAAGGGCGACACGCGATTCACCATCCGATTACTGGTGAACGCTTCCTTCTGCGGCGCAAAAATGCAGGGTACCGTCTCCACACCCATTTCGAGCAAGATCCAGTAGCGCTGGTGCCCATTGAGAATGATGTAGTAGTCGTTCTCGGGAAAGACCAGGAACGGCTCGATGAGCCCGACCGCAAGAATCCCGGCCTTGATGCGATCGTATTCTCGCTTGGTGATCTTGCGCTCGTGCCTGGGGCGGAGTAGCACAATGGGGATGTCGCGACCTTGAATGTCCACGGTGCATACCTTTCCGTCATGGGGAGATCATGTTTCGTAACCGAACTTACCGACCAATTCTGGACGATTGTTGATCTGCTCTTCCTTGACGAGCCCCACGAAGGCTTCGTCGTGCCAGAGTGTGTTGATGGCCGTGAGGAGCGTCAGGAACCGGTTCTCCTTCGACGCGGCCTCGCGCACGAAAGAGTCTTTTGCCTTGGTGAGATCGGAAATGTCCTTTTTGAGCATTGACACGGTCATGCTCCCACGGTCCTTCTTTCCATTGCCGTTGGCCTGGGATGACCGTTGCAGCCTTGCGCCCACGATCCGACGGGCGCGAGCGAAGTTCTGGCAGTTTACGATCCCCTGGTCAAACGCGTCCATGAGCACGTTCTGGATGTTCCCGTCATCACTTTGGGCGACAAGGATGGCGAACGAGATGGGGAACACCCCTTGTTCGACTCCCTGAATCAGGCGATCCTCACCCTTTTCCACGAGACCAATGTATTGCCGAACGTATTCTGGAGTCCGACAACAAAGCTTCCCGATCTGGGTGTAGTCCCAATTCTCGTCATGCAACTGTTTCAATTCTCGGGCAAATACCATCGTGCCCGGGTTGCTACGAGCCAGATTCTCGATGAGCGACTGAAGATAGGCTTCCTTGCGGGTGCAGGTGACCACTTCGGCCATGATCTCGGTCTTCCCCAGACGCTGATGGGCGATCAGGCGGCCCTCGCCGCAGATCAATTCATACAGGCCCGTCTTTTCGAGGAACTTGTCATTGACGCGGATGGGCATCAACATGCCGTTGTTGTCGATGCTCTGCACATTCAATTGGAACTGCTCTTCGTTCCGGATACGAGGGTTGATGACTTTGACCTTCTCAGCGGGGATCATCAAGTACCGGCGGTCTTTCATGGGCAGGATATCGGGGATTTGCATGGATGTCCTCTCAAGAGAGCAATTGCCCGAGAATGTCCAACCCGTTGTGGCCGTACATTTCGAGGCGGGAATTCGACGTGCTGAACAGGCGGATCCAGTGATCCGGCACCAACAGTCGGGGCAGGGCCAAGTAGCCGAGAATCCGCGGCTGGGCGCCCTCGGACAGGGGAACCCCGAGGGTGATGTCGATGACTTCCCGCCGGTCCGGCCGAAAGAACCAGTAGTGTGCGAAACCATACGGCATCGGCACGGATGGCTGAACCAGCACCGTCAGCTTCTCGTCGATCACCAGAAAGTCTTCGTAAACAACCACCTGGTTGACCAGGGCCTCGATGTGCTCGCTCACCTGGCTGCCAGCCGCCGTACGCACCTCGTGGAATAATTGCTGGAATGCCGCATCCATCGATCCGAAATGCTTCAAGAACGTTGAGGGCGATGGCATGTCTGTGGCGGATCGAACCAAGGACGACCGGACAACACCGTGCATCTTGAATAGCGAGTTCAGTTTTTCCAGCATGTACTCCGGCGTGTAGAAGCGGGCACGCTCGGCGAAGATCCGCTGCGTCTCTGCAAAGATCCTTGGATCGATCAAGGGCTCGAAGGATTCCGGCGTCCTGATCCACTGGTCCTTGGGATTTCGCCGGGTGGGCGTCTTAAGCTTCTGTGTCGTGCGATTGTAGACCATCGTCCCTGCGTAGCGTTCGTCCGTGAGGATGTCGCGTACTTTTGCAGCGTCCCAAGCGCCTCCGCCTGGCGACGGAATGCCGTCGTGGTTGAGCCCCTCGGCAATGGCATGTTCGTGCCGGCCCCCCTCAGCGAATTCGTGGAAGAGACGCCGGACGACGGCCACTTCCCGCTCGTCGCCCGGCGCCAAGGTGACACGCTGATTTTGAATGCTTTTGCGCTCCCCAGGCTGGAGGATCTGGACCGGTTGACGGGCCTCGTTGAGCAGCAGACGCCGGAAACCGTAACGCGGCTTCCCGCCGGCCCAGTATCCCTGCTGAGCAATCTTCACGCAGCCGCGAAACACCTTGTCGCTGAGTTCGCGGCTGTATTCGGCTGCTCGCAGTCTCTCGAACTGAATGTAGACGGGGTAGAGCGGATCGTCCTCCCGAGGCATGCCGAGCTTGGTGTAAATTACCTCCTTGCCGTACTTCCGGCACTCGGCACTGTATTGTGCGGAAAGGTCAAGATCTTGAAACCGCCCCCAGCGACTGACATCCAAGCAGAGAATGTACTTGAAGTCGGTCCGCTTCTTGACCCAGTTCTCCATCATGTCCTGGAAGCTCGGTCGCCCCTCGGCCGTCAAACCGGACTTGCCGGGGTCCATGAACTCGTGGATAATCTCCCCACCCCGGCTTTCTGCCCAAGGGCGCACCTGGTCTTGCTGAATCGCGATCGAGTTCTCCTGACGGTCCTGGGCCGAATGGCGGTAATAGGCGACCGCACGCCACGCGACTTTCGGTTGTTGAGGAGTTGGGTCGCGATGTTCCCACCAGTTCTTCATTTTGTTGCACCCGTTGAAATGTTCGTGGATAGCCATCGGACTTTGGCGGAGCCCTGCGATCGCGGTTCACGGATTCGCGGGACGTCCCATACAGTCCATTGTCGCTTGGGCATGTGTGAAAACGTGGTGGGAGGGTGTGTGATTTCGTGGTGGTTCTCAAGCACAACGATCCAGGATCAGGCCGTAGCACTCACGCCGGCGGCCATCGATTGCTGCAGCCAGATCCTCCATCCCTGCCTGTCGTAGCTTCTGCTTCAATGTCTTGACAACGCTTCGCATCGCCTCCTTGGTGACCCGGCATTCCCATACCTCATCCAGCAGGAGATCGTGGGACAGGAAATGGTTGGGGCGGCGTGCCAGGCGTGCGAAAAGTCTGAAGGCAAGGGTGTTTCCCAAGAAACAAGTCTTGCCTTTCCACCGAACCGCGAGGATGTCTGGGTCGGCAATTGGGAGCTGGGGAACGAATGATTGGAGTGGTGGTTCATTAACCAGCAACGGAGGTGCATCGCCGTTCCCCGTGCCAAAGCTCCGATTCTCGCCGAGTTCGAACACAAGTTCGTGCAAGATATGTGCGGCCTCAGCGTGGGTGGCCGCGAGTCGTTTCAGTCCCTGAACAATCTGATCCACTTTTGTCATTTCCTGCATGGGTGGCTGTCCTCGCGCGATGCGCGCGTCTGAGACAGCCATGCCGAGGAGAGGAACGTCGCCACGGAGAGATACGGCCGTCGAGATGGTGCGTCCCGTGGCGCCGGATAACATGGATCACGGATTCTCCTGGGCGTGTCGCAAGGCACGTTATGCTGTTACAATTATGGGATTCCCTGCCGTTAACGGCGGATTGCCATCTCGTAGCCTGGCGAGGAGCGAGGCGGCCACCCTTTTCCTGTACGTACGGCGGGTCCGTCACGTCAGGTAGAGTCGCTCGCCCGTCGCCAGAAAGCGGAGCATTGTGCCTGTGAAGACGGCATGGCCGATCGGTAGATGTGTGTGGTACGAAGGACCGTTGGAATGAACCTCAAGGAACTCAAGGCGATCGTGGCCAGGCGCGAGTCCGAGCGGACGGAGTTCAAACGATCTACCGGCCAGCGGAGCGAAGCCGCGAAGACAGTCTGTGCGTTGGCCAACGGCCTGGGCGGCTTCGTGATCTTCGGCATTACCGACAAGGGAGAGATCGTCGGTCAGCAGGTTGCCACCAGCACCTTGGAGGACGTAGCCAACGAGCTGCGCCGAATCGAGCCACCGATTTTCCCAGACGTCGAAACCGTTGCTTTGAAGGGCGGCAATTCGGTGATTGCCCTGCGCGTGCCCGGCGGCGGTGGCCCGTACACTTACGACGGCCGGCCCTACCTGCGGCATGGCCCGACGACCCGCGTGATGCCGCGAGCCGTGTACGAGCAGCGAGTCATGGAGAAGTTGCACGCCACCAGTCGCTGGGAGAACCAGCCAGTCCCCAGCGGCGTGACCTTCGCTGATTTGGACGAGGAGGAAATTCAGCTCACGGTGGACAATGCCGTCGACCTTGGCCGTCTGGAACCACTCAAGCGGCGAACCACAAAGGCGATTCTTGCCGGCCTGGGGCTGACTGTCGAGGGCAAACTGCTCAATGCCGCGGTCGCCCTGTATGGCAAGACCCAGCGGCTGCAATCCCTCTACCCGCAGTGCTCACTCCGTCTGGCCCGGTTTCGCGGAGAGGACCGGCTTGGCGACTTTATTGATAACCAACAGTACTGGGGCCACGCTTTTTGCCTTGCTCCGTCGCGCAGAGACATTCCTGCTTGACCATGTTCCCATTGCAGGTCGCGTGGTGTCTGGCCGCATGAAGCGTGAGGATCGGCCGCTGTATCCGCCACGGGCAACCCGCGAGGTAGTTGCCAACGCCCTTTGCCACCGTGACTACACCATCCCCGGCGGCGCGGTCAGCGTGGCGATGTACGATGAACATCTGGAGATCATCAACACGGGCACTCTGCACTTCGACATCACGCCGGAGAAACTGGCCCAACCGCACCAGTCCCGACCGTGGAATCCGATCATCGCGAGCGTGTTCTACCGTGCCGGGATTATCGAGCAATGGGGCACCGGCACCTTGAAGGTAATCGACTGGTGCCGGGACAACGCCAATCCAACCCCGATTTGGGAAGAGCAGAGCGGCTCGGTTGTAGTCACCTTCCGCCCGGCGCCAGGGTTCGCCGCGGAAACTACCCCGCAAGTCACCCCGCAAGTCACCCCGCAAGTCACCCCGCAAGTCACCCCGCAAGTCACCCCGCAAGTCACCCCGTAAGTCACGGAAGAAGTGGCTCGGTTGCTGGCCGTTGCGCGTACACCACGGTCGCGGCAGGAGTTGCTGCGGGACCTCGGCCTGAACGACAGGGAGCATTTTCGCAAAGCGTACCTGCTGCCCGCCCTGGAATCGGGCCTGCTGGAACGCACGATCCCCGATAAGCCGCAGAGCAGTAAGCAACAATATCGGCTGACATCCAAAGGGGAGGCTTGGTTGCGGCAACAGGGACGGCCATAGGATGCGGGTTGCCGGTTGGTGTCGGCGGCAGGCAGAATCGGTACCAGTTTGTCAGCGGTGGTGGTACCGGTTAGCGGGTTGCCCGGCGGGTGGAAAGAGGGGCCGTGTTGCGGGATTTGAGTTTCCGCCGGGGGTAAGGCGAGATG
>Ga0209723_1007298_pt1 | contig 10169 bp, 7 predicted proteins | sample BiotimSIPDNA_2_FD_185750 | JGI IMG/M metagenome (GOLD analysis project Ga0209723, IMG submission 185750) | Anaerobic biogas reactor microbial communites from Washington, USA - Biogas_R2 time_0 SIP DNA (SPAdes) (version 2) | ecosystem: Engineered > Bioreactor > Anaerobic > Unclassified | place... | reverse complement strand
CTAGAGCAGACCCTGCCGTGGCTGCTGGTGCCGCTGCTGATCCTGCTGGTGGCAGGTTTATTTGCCTGGCGGATGCTGAGCGGTAAGACGATAAAGAAAATCAAGATTGGGGGAGAGGATGAATAAACCCTTGCTGATTAAACGATTCTTATTGGTGCTGGCGCTGCTGCTTGCGCTGCAGGGCTTAGGCGCTGGCCGTGCGATTGCCCAGCCGGCCCTGCCCTCCAGCTTTTATGGGACGGTGACTTATGAGAATGCGCCTATCCTTGCTGGCATCCCGGTCACAGCCTGGATCGACGGTGTTCCCTATACCACCACATATACCCTATTAGATGCCAGTTCATCTGTTTACCGTATCAACATCCAAGCTGATAACCCGTTCACTGCCCCAATAGAAACTGGGGAAGAGATGGAGGGAAAAGCTATTGAATTCAGGGTGAATAATAATGTCATTGATGACATTAACCCGACTTGGCATACAGGAACGAACGTATTGCTTGACCTAGCTTATTACGACAATCGTGTTCCCGTAGCAAAAGATAAGATCTTGATCGTCGCACCACCTGACTCGCTCACTTTTACACTGGAAGCCAGCGACGAAGATGGTGATCCCTTGACATTTGAAAGGACATCTGATCCGCAATATGGGACTTTCTTATTAGACCTACCACCTGCTTTGATATATTTGCCCTCAACGGATTTTCCAGGTCGTGATAGTTTTAATTTTATAGCTAATGATGGCAAAGATAATTCAATTGAAGCCACGGTGATCCTGCGCACAAACGCAGCGCCTTCAATAAAAGCAGATGAAGACCTAAAAGAAGAATCACCAGAGGACACACCCTTACCGATCGATTTAAATAAATATTTTGAGGACCTAGATGGTGACGAGCTCACCTTTGAAATCCTGGATAGCCCAGCGTATGGCGATTTTATAGACGATACAACACCTGATCTTATTTATATGCCCGATCCCAATTTACCCTGGCCTTATGACCCGTTTGAATGGGACGATAGTTTTAAAATAAAGGTTTGTGATCCTTGGGTTTGTTTGGATGACAAGATCATAACTACGACCATCACACAAGTAAACGACCCACTTAATGCAAATCCTATCACGTTTAATGTCTATTTGAACACAATCAATAACGAACTTAATCTGTTACGAGATGAGTATGGTAATTATCATGTGTCTGATTATGAGGGAGATACTTATGATCATTGGGAAATCGTTGAGTTTCCTACGAATGGAGACCTTGATCCAACGGGTACTAAATATATTTATAAGTACACCCCTGATGATAATTTCATTGGAGAAGATATTTTTACTTACAAAGTATATGAATATGGCACAAATCTTCCGTCAAACATTGCTACAGTAACAATCAATGTTATTGAGAGACCTGAATCCGATTATTCCATCTTCCTGCCGCTGATCCTTAAGTAGACTCTCACCAGTGCCAGGGTTGGGGGGTATAATTTAGGGGTATATGCTTCGATTTCACACCACAGGATTCGATTGAGTTTCACGAATGGCACTTAAACCGCGCAACTGGCTTTCACTAACACACCTTCTCCTGGCGCTGCTGGGTTTGCTGGTGGCGCTGGGGCATTTCCCAGGCACGGCCAACGCTCAAAGCGACACCACCATCTATTTCAGCCCACAGTCCAGCACGGTGCCGCTGGGCAGCCTGCGCACGGTGTCCCTGCTGGTGGATGAAGGCCAAGACGTGAACAGCTTTGATATCACGCTTGAGTACGACGATACCATCCTAGAGCTTGATTCCTGGTCTTATGGCGATTACCTCTCCAACTTGTCGGTTAGCGCCCTGGTAAATACCCTGGGCAGCTTCCGCCTGGCAGCCACCCAGCTCAATACCGCGGCGGTTTCAGGCGACGGCACCCTGCTCAACCTGACCTTCAAGAGCCTGGCGCCGGGCACCTCTGCGCTGGTTATCGCTGAGGCTGAATTCCGCGACCTGCAGGGCAACGTCAGCACGCCAAACCGTGCCAGCGGGTCGATCAACGTGATCCTGGCTGCCACTTACACGCTTACCCCCACCATCACGCTCACGCCCACGCGCACCAACACGCCCTTCTACACAGCCACCAGCCGTTTTGAGATGCCAACCGAGACCGAAGTGCCAGGCGTACCTGAACCGACTACCACTGAAATCGGCGGTGTTATTCCCCAGCAAAGCCAGACCCCCGAGGTTACCGTGACGCCCTCACCCCTGCCGGGTGAGGCTACGCAAATTTACAAAACCGGTGCGGTGAGCGGGCGCTTCATGGGACCGGCCGAGCTGGCTCGTCCAGCAGAGCAGGATAATTCTAATTGGTGGCAGTGGCTCTTGATGGGCGGGCTGGGGTTGGCGCTCTTGGGGGGCGGGGCGTACTGGTTTGTGCGCTACCAGCGCAAGCGTAAAGCCGAGCAGGAGTGGTTGTAGGACTTTTTTCTGTCTTCTTACCCCAAAACTTGTAAACTTACCCAGATTAATTGCTGTGTCATAAATATAGCAGAGTATAATTTAAGCATGGATGTAGCTGTCGTCGGTGCGGGGGCTTCTGGGATAATGGCTGCCTTGCAGGCAGCCCAAAACGGTGCATCTGTCAGCCTTTATGATCACAATCACAGCCTCGGGCGCAAACTGCTGGTAACCGGCAGCGGGCGCTGTAACCTCGGCAACCGGGCCGTTGCAAGCGAAAAGTACGCCTGCGCAGACCAGGCCTGGATGGCAGCACTTTTGAATGCCTTTGGGAGCGCGAATTTACTTGCGCTGATGGACGAGCTGGGCATCCCCACCTATGCGACTGATGACGGCTGGTATTACCCCCTTTCCAACGCTGCCCATGCCATGGTAGACGTGCTGGCAGACAATTTGCGCCGGGCAGGGGTACAGTTGCGCCTGGGTACGCACATCGTGTCTATCAACAGGTCAGCAGTCGGCTTTACGCTGCTGCATCACCGTGATGACCAGGCCCTATCCGAGCAGTTTGAGCGGGTGGTCGTGGCGGCGGGCGGTAAGGCTTACCCCAGCCTGGGCAGCCGCGGCGAGCTTTACCCTGCCCTGGAGAAGCTGGGGCACCGCGTAGAGCCGGTCCGCCCAGCCTTGGCGCCAGTGTTGGTCGAGCTGGGGGAGCTAAAAGCCCTGCAGGGCGTGCGCCTGGACGTACGCGCGCGGCTTTGGCTGGGGCAGGCACTGCTGGGCGAGTCGCTGGGTAACCTGATCATTACCGCTTGGGGCTTGAACGGTCCGGCCGTGATGGACCTCAGCCACCTGGTGGCGCTGCACAGCCAGGCGGAGCTGAGCTTGAGCCTGGACTTGCTTGCTTACCACGAAGAAACCTTCTGGCCGCTTAAGAGTCGGCAAAAAGCTAAGCATGCCAGCGTGGGCAGCCTACTATCGGCTTTCTTTGCGCCCAAGGTGGTGGATTTCTTCCTGGGGCAGGCTGGCATCCCAAAAGAGACAGGACTTGAGGCGTTAACTGAGCCAGACTTTCAACGTCTCTTGCGGGGCTTGCGTGATTTGCGCCTGCGGGTTCGGGGCGTAAAGGGCTTTGAGCACTGCCAGGCCTCCACGGGGGGCGTGCCGGTGGGTGAGGTGTGGCCGGAAAGCTGCCAGTCGCGCTTGGTGGAGGGATTATATTTATGTGGGGAGACCCTGGACGTGGTGGGTCCGTGTGGTGGATACAATCTGCACTTTGCCTTTGCCAGCGGTGCGCTGGCGGGCAGGGCTGCAGCACTTAGACATTAAACAGGAGAGAACTATGAGCATTCCATTTGTTGAGCCATTTCGCATCAAGGTGGTGGAGCCGATCAAGATGACCACCCGTGCAGAGCGCGAGCTGATCTTGCTGGCCGCGCATAACAACGTCTTCAGCGTGAAGGCGGAGGACGTGTTTATCGACCTGCTCACAGACAGCGGCACCAACGCCATGAGCGATGCGCAGTGGGCTGGCATCATGCGCGGCGATGAATCTTACGCCGGCGCCAAGAGCTATTTCCGCTTTGAAGAAGCTGTGCAGGACGTGCTGGGCTTCCCGTACGTCTTGCCCACCCACCAGGGTCGGGCGGCTGAGGGCATGTTGTTTAAGACCCTGGTGAAGCCAGGCCAGGTCGTGCCCAATAACCGCCATTTTGACACCACCCAGGCTAATTTGCTGGTGCTCGGCGCCAGGCCTGTGGACCTGGCCGTGGCAGAAGCGGATGACGGCGTGAGTCTGCTGCCCTTCAAGGGCAATATGGATGTTCAGAAGCTGGAGGCTTTTATTAACCAGGTGGGTGCAGAAAATATCCCCATCGGCATGATGACGGTTACCAATAACACCGCCGCCGGGCAGCCGGTCTCGATGGAAAATATCCGCCAGACCGCGGCAATCTACCACGCGCACGGCATCCCCTTCTTTATGGATGCCTGCCGCTTCACCGAGAATGCCTGGTTCATCAAGCAGCGCGAACCTGGCTACCAGGATAAATCCGTCGAGGAAATAACGCGCGAGATGTTCTCTTATGCCGACGGCTGCACCATGAGCGCCAAGAAAGACGCTATCGTCAACATCGGCGGCTTTATTGCCTTCCGCGATGAAGACCTACGCCTACGTATCGCACAGCACCTGATTGTGCATGAGGGCTTCCTGACCTACGGCGGCCTGGCTGGGCGCGACCTGGAAGCCATTGCGGTGGGACTGCATGAGGGCGTGGATGAGGCTTACCTGGCTTACCGCGAGAGCCACACCCGCTACCTGGGCGAATGCTTGCAGGCAGCCGGGCTGCCGGTGTACCTGCCAACCGGCGGGCATGCGGTGTATGTGGATGTCGGCAAAGCCCTGCCGCACATCCCCAAGCTGCAATTCCCGGGTGTGGCGCTGGCCAATATGCTCTACCTGGAGGGCGGCGTGCGCACCTCCGAGATTGGCAGCCTGATGTTTGAGCACCAGGATCCTGTTACCGGTGAGCATCTCCTGGCGCCGGTTGAGCTGCTGCGCTTTGCCATCCCCAGGCGCGTGTATACCCGCAGCCATTTGGAGTATGTGGGCGAGGTAGCAGCCAAGGTGGTGGCGCAGAAGGAACAGGTGCGCGGGATCAAGATCACCAAGGCGCCCGCCATCCTGCGGCACTTTGTGGCTGAGTTGGACTGGGTATAGGGAGTGCGTGTAGGTTAATTTAGGGATTTACGAGGGGGGAGGTGAACCCTTTGAGTGTTTACTCCGCCAGGGCGAGGTCTGCCCTGGCTTTTTTATTGAGCGAGAGGTTCGCCAGGAACAGCCCCAACAAGGACAGGGCAGCATAGATTATGATGATGACTTTGTAGGTGCCGGTGGCGTCGAAGATGTAATTGCTGATGGGTGAACCAATGGTGAAGCCGGCAGACATGGCAGCGACAAACAGACCCAGGTAGCGGCTGAAGTTCTCACTGCCCAGCAGAGCGCGCGCGAAGAGGGGGATCAGCACGGCTAGGGTGGAGAGGGACAGGCCAAAAAAGAGCACGAATACCCACACTAACCAGGTCTGGGTGAGGGTGGCAAGGATCAGCGCGGCAATGGCAAAGGCGCCCACGCCAACGTTCAGGCTGAAGCGGATGCCCAGCCTGTCGTTGAGGAAGCCGATGACGATCTTGGCAAAGGCCAGGACAAAAAAGATGGCACTGGCTGTGTTAGCTGCAAAGATGGGGTCAAAGCCTTTTTCAATCAGGTAAGCGGGCACGATCAGGTAGACCGGGTGTAGGGTGATGCCAATCAGGAGGATGGCAATGATCCCCAACAGGTTTTCCGAATGTTTAAAGAAATCTTTGATGGAAGCAATTTCGTGAGGTTTGGCCAGGGGATCAAGGTCAGATTCTACTTTACCCTGGGCTTGCTTGGGCTTTGAGCGTAAAAAGATAATCACGAGCAAGGCGGAGGCAAGCTGGGTGATGGTGGTGAAAAAGAAGGCGGATTTGAAACCCCTGCTTGCGATGATATTGCCGATCAGGATGATAAAAAAGGAGCCGCCAAAACCGGTGCCGGCTGAGATGGCCCCAAAGATCAACCCCTGCCGCTCTTTGAACCAGTTGTAAATGATGACAGACGCGGGCATATTAGAGGCATAGGCTATGCCCATACCCACAAAGGCTGCGCCGAGGTAAAAGATAGGCAGGGTATTGGCTTGCGAGTAGATAAAATAGCCTAAGGGCATTGCCAGGACACCGATGCTGACCACCACTCTAACCCCCACGCGTTTTTCAAGCGCGCCGAACAGCAACTGGGAGATGAGCATGCCGATAGACACAATAGAATAGACGATTGAAAAATCGCCCCGTGAAAAGCCATAATGCTCTGTCACCGGCACTAAGTACAGGCTGGCAGGCGAATTAGCCAAACCCGCCCCGAAGAATAACATCACAAAACAAGTCAGGGCAATGACCAAACTGTAATCAATTTTTTTTCTGCGCATCATCAGCAATGAAACCTGTCAATAAGGTGTGTAACCAAGCTATTATAAGCCATGCGGCTTCTTTGCAAGCCAAAGTGAATCATTCTGCGCCTTTTGGGGCGGTGCGACCGGGGTGTACCCATGCGGATTCGCTTTATGGGCTATGAGCTTAGCAAAAAAGGCTTAGTCTTAATGTGTAGAATGGGGGATTGGATAGTCTAAAACAAGTGGGTAATTAAGACGCGTAGGCCAATGCCGATCAGGATCAGGCCGCCGATGACTTCCATGCGCTTGCCGAATTTCTTGCCAAGCTTGTTGCCGATAAACAAGCCAACCACCGAGAAAAGCATGGCGACGATGCCAATCACGATGGCGGGGAAGATCACCCTGACCCTCAGCATGGCCATGCTCAGCCCGACTGCCAGCGCATCGATGCTGGTGGCGATGGCCAGGGTGATGAGCAGCTTGCCTTTAGAAGGGTCAGAGCGAAACGAGGTCACGTCTGGCTTCAAGCCTGAGCGGATCATATTCCCGCCGATATAAGCTAGCAGCCCAAACGCCACCCAGTGGTCAAATTTTTCGATGTAGTGCGCCACGCTGGTGCCGGCCAGCCAGCCCAGGATGGGCATCAGGAACTGGAAGAAGCCAAAATGCCACCACAAGCGGAAGCGGGCACGCCGGTTATTGCACAGCCCGTTGGTGCCCACAGCCAGGGATACGGCAAAGGCGTCCATGGCCAAGCCAATTGCAATCAGGATGACAGTAATTAAGTCCATAATAGCTCAGTTAAAAATTCACCTGCTTACCAGGCGAACTTGCCAATTATAAATGCAGTAAAGCAGTTTTTGAAGCGTTGCACAGCCTCACTCGATTAATTAATCTGTTTAAATTTTCAATCGTCGTTAGAATTTACTTAAAATCATGCCTAATGTCCAATCTTATGTTGTCTCAATGCGCTTGGTCTGGTATGATTTAGGGACTTTACAGATGAAAGTAGTGTTATGCTAAACGTAAAATCAATTGCTGAAGTCAATCAAATTATCCACCAGCGCTTTGTAGACTTGCGCATGCCTGCTGAAAAAATCCAGCTGGAAGAAGCTTTGGGGCGGGTCTTAGCTGAAGATGCCCTGGCAAGCGAATTCGTGCCGGATTTCAACCGCTCGACGGTGGACGGGTACGCGCTAAGGGCTTCGGATGTGTTTGGCTGCTCGGAGTCAATCCCGGCCATCCTGGCGCAGATTGGCGAGGTGCACATGGGTGCGCACAGCAGCTTGAAGGTCGGCCCTGACCAGTGCGTGTACGTGCCAACTGGCGGCGAAGTGCCTGAAGGCGCGGATACGATGGTCATGCTGGAGTATGCGGATGACCTAGGCGGGCATGAAATCGCCATTTATAAGCCCTCACCGCCCGGCGCGAACATGATTTTTAGGGGCGATGATGTCAAACCAGGCCAAGTGGTCTTGCCCTCGGGCAGGCGCTTGAACGTGGCCGATATCGGTGCTCTGGGAGCCTTAGGCAAGAGCGAGGTTTCAGTGCGGCGCAAACCGCGGGTGGCGATCATCTCCACTGGCAATGAGCTGGTAGCGCACGGCGAAACGCTCACCCCTGGCAAGATTCGTGACGTGAATGCGGTCATGCTTGCCAGCGCGGTTTTGGAAGAGGGCGGCCAGCCGCACACACTCGGCATCATCAAGGATAATGAACAGGCGGTGCGCACAGCGCTGCTGTCTGCTTTGAAAGAACACGACCTGGTGTTGCTCTCGGGCGGCACCTCGGTTGGCGAAAAGGACGCGGTACCCAAGATCGTGGCTGACCTAGGCGAGCTGCTTGTGCACGGTGTAGCCGCCAAGCCGGGCAAACCGACCCTGTTTGGCTCTGTCAACCACAAGCCGGTTTACGGCCTGCCGGGCAACCCGGTGGCGGCTTATTTCATGTTTTACAGCCTGGTGCGGCCGCTGCTGGCGCATATGCTGGGGGCAGAATTAATTTCCCGCAGCGCCAACTACCCGCTTGCGAGGGCAGTGCCCTCCAACCACGGCCGCGAGGAGTTCGTGCCCGTCATCATCAAAGACGGCTTAGCGCACCCTATCGCCAGCAAATCTGGCCTAATCACCACACTCTCCGGCACCAGCGGTTTCATCCGCATCCCACGTGACCTGGAAGGTTTGTCTAAAGGCCAGGTCGTCGAAGTCACGTTATTTGCGAGGTAATATGCCCTTTCAATATCTCACCAACATCCCGCTCGAGGAAGCAAGAGAGACATACATTGACAGCCTGCTTGAAAACGGGCTGGTGCATGAAAGCGAAACCATCCCCACCACCCAGGCGCTGCACCGAGTCACCGCGCAAGCTGTGTATGCTAAGATCTGCGCACCGCATTATAACGCCTGCGCCATGGACGGCATTGCCCTCTTGGCCGGCCGCACTTTTGGTGCTACGGAAACCACCCCCGTTGCGCTTTCAAGGGCAGATTTTGTTTGGGTCAATACTGGCGACCCCCTGCCGGAAGGCTGCGACGCGGTAGTGATGATTGAAGACGTGGTGCAGGAGCAGGAAGGCGTAACGCTTTACAGCGCCGCCACACCCTGGCAACATGTGCGCCAGATCGGCGAGGATATCAGTGCTGGGGATATGATCGTGCCCTCCTTTACGCAGCTGAGCCCCTCCGCCTTGGGTGCCATGCTGGCAGCCGGGGTCATGCGCGTGCCGGTGGTGCGGCAACCCGTGGTGGGCATCATCCCCACCGGTAACGAGCTGGTGATGCCGACCGAATCCCCTGGGCAGGGTGACATCATCGAATTCAACTCCACCATCTTTGCCGGCATGCTTGAAGAGTGGGGCTGCCAGGCCAAGGTTTTACCGATTGCAAAGGATGAGCCTGGGGCAATCCTTTCTGTGCTAAGGAAAGCAGTCTCGACCTGTGATGCGGTCATTTTAAACGCTGGCTCTTCGGCGGGCGGTAAGGATTTCTCCGTAGAAGCCATTCACCAGGTTGGCGAGGTAGTACTGCATGGGGTAGCCATCAAGCCGGGCAAGCCTGCCATTTTAGGCTATGCCAAACGCCTGGATAAGGAAAGTGCCATACCCATCATCGGCCTGCCGGGCTACCCTGTTTCTGGTATTTTGGTATTAGAGCAGCTGTTCAAGCCTGTTTTGGAGAAGCTGACTTGCCGCCCGAGCGAAGCGCCGCGCTACGCAGAAGCAGTAGTCTCGCGCCGGCTCAATTCCAGCTTGAAATACCTGGAATTTATCCGCGCGCGCCTGGGCAGGGTGGGCGGTAAACTGGTGACTGTACCGCTCAACCGCGGGGCAGGGGTGGTCAGCTCATTCGTCAAGGCCGACGGCATCATCCACATCCCCCAAGATTTGGAAGGGCTGGAGGCGGGTGAACTGGCCAATGTGCAGCTGCTGCGCGACCCGGCTGAGATAGAGCAGACCCTGGTCATCACCGGCAGCCACGACCCGCTTTTGGACGAGGCCTTTGACCTGATGAAACGGCGCTGGCGCGGCAGCCTGGTGGCTTCTGCGCACGTGGGCAGCATGGGCGGCATCATGGCGTTGCGGCGCGGTGAGGCGCATATGGGCGGCATCCACCTTTTGGATGAAGCCAGCGGGGAATATAATATTCCCTATTTGAAAAAATACTTCCCCAACGGCGGGGTGACGCTGGTGGAGTGCGTGCGGCGCACGCAGGGCTTGATGGTGCCAAAGGGTAACCCCAAGGGCGTGCGTGATTTTAAAGATTTAACCCGTTTGT
>Ga0209723_1007294_pt1 | contig 10173 bp, 8 predicted proteins | sample BiotimSIPDNA_2_FD_185750 | JGI IMG/M metagenome (GOLD analysis project Ga0209723, IMG submission 185750) | Anaerobic biogas reactor microbial communites from Washington, USA - Biogas_R2 time_0 SIP DNA (SPAdes) (version 2) | ecosystem: Engineered > Bioreactor > Anaerobic > Unclassified | place... | reverse complement strand
ACCCCTGGCATGGCTGAACCCATTCTCGTGGGATTGGGTCGGCAACCTGACACACTTTGCCCTGCGTAAAGAGCAGAAACTGGCCGGCTTGCTAAGTTGGCAGACCGGGATGCAAAATGCCGATTACCTTTGGCTGGCTATACCTGAAAACCCTGAGGAGGACAATCTTTTGACCTGCCTGGTGAGGAATTTCCTCGATAATGAGTGGGGAGGACGTACCACCCGACTGGAATATCCTGAAGGCAGAATGGAAATTGCTCTGGAACGGCTTGGTTTCCATCTCAACCGCCGCCTGAACTGGATGAAATTCAAGCGTTGATACTCCTATTTTCCTTCCGCAAGAATGCCCTCTCTTCTCTTTCCACGGTCACTGCGAGACACCGTCGTTGAATTACTAAAACCTCTGCAGACAAGAAGGGGTCGTGGCAGTCTGCCTTTATTCTTTTTCTTAACTGAGTCTCAATAAAGCAATCACCCCCCAAGTTCATGATATTTATATTCACACCGCTGAAAATGCAGACTGCCACGACTCTTTGCCAGAAAATTGCTCGCTGAACTCTTGAAGCTTGATGGCAAAGAGTCTCGCAGTGACCAGGATTAAATAATCCCAAATAAAAGACAAAAAGCCTGCCATAGGCAAGCTTTGTTGTCAATCAATGATCAGTTAAAATCTAGAGCTCTTCGTCGACGATGATTTCGGTCAACTTGAGGAACTCCTGCCATTCTTCCTTGAAGAAGTGCAAGGTAACATTATTGAGTTCCAGGTGATAAGTGGTCTCGCCATCCGGTTCTTCTGCTTTCCAAGCCAGGTAGTTTTCGGTTTCTGCGATAGTAGTAGTGACAGGTTCGTTTTCAGTCATTTTTACCTCCGTTAGTTTTGAAAGATTATCCCACGTCCGTGCTAGTAACGCAAGCAAGCGTACGAGAGAATTTACTTATTCTTCTGCCCAAATCTCTTTTTAATTTTCCGAAATTGCTTCCTGAACCACCCCTTTACCTTGTTCCATGGTTTCTCAAAAAAAGTAGAGAGCTTCGTCCAGATCTTCCGCAAGCCTTTCATCAGCACAGTTTCATTGGGCTTTTGATAATATTGCATCCCTTCCCACGGATCCCGGTCGAAAAGTTTACGGGTGCTGTATCTTAAAATCAGTTTTAATGTCGCGAACGCTGGTGCTGCCAGGACAATGCCAAGAACTCCGAGTAACTGAGCGCCAACCAGCGCAGAGATCAGGATTGCGGCGGGATGCACCTTCAGCGAGTTGCCCATCACTTTTGGCATAAGAACCTGGTCAAAAAGTGTGTCAATCACGACCGCGATCCCGAAAATCAGAAGGGCATAAATTACCTTGGTCATCCCAAAGGGTGTCGGATCCTGCAGTAAGGCGCCAATGAAGAAAGAAATCCAACCAAGAGCAGCACCCAAATAAGGGATGAACCGCCCCAACCCTGCGATCAATGCCAGGATGAAGAAATAAGGCAGCCCCATGATCCCTAGAAACACGGTATAAACCAGGATGGCAATGCCAACGACAGTAAACTCACCACGAATGAAGGAATTGAAGATTTTACCGATCTCCATTCCAAGGCGTCGAAAATCTTTTTCATAACCGGGGATGGAAATATTGATCAATCTGCGCCTGGCACCTTCTGTCTCGGAAGTAATAAAAAAAGAAACCATGTAAGTGATACCAAGATTGGCCACAAAACCGCCAACCTTACCAACCACAGTCGTGGCAATCGTACCCGCCTGGCTGGCAATCGGCTGCAGCGCCTCAGAAATCCAACCACCAATCAAAGCAAAATCAAGTTGTGGGGTAGTGAATTTGAACGGACCGATCATGATGACCTGACTGGACCATCTTTCCAACAGAACTGTGATATTGTCGATATTATCAATGACTGTTTGAAACAGATTTTGCACCTGTGATGCCAGTCCTGTACCGCCCCTGGCAATCAGCCAGATGAGCAGCCCCGCAAACACAACATAAACGATCGCCACGGAAATTCGCCATCTTATGTGGGCAACTTTTCTCAGTAATCCACAGAGCGGATAGAGCAGGAAAGACAGCAGAAATGCGGTCAGAACCAGCTTAAAATAATCGTTGAATCGAAAGACCAGAGCCAAGAACCCCACCACTAAAAGGCTTCCGACGATCAATTTTGTGCCCCAGCCCCATAGCGGGGAATCATTGTTTTTACTGGACGAAGAGTTCATATCACCTCGCCTTTCAAAAACAGGCTCCAGGTCTTCAGTTGGATCTACCTTTGCGTTCTGTTCAGTCGTTTCCATGGTTGTATTTTAATCTGTTTTCCAAACTATGGATTACTGGAAACAACCTTCATTACAGCCTGTTAATCGGTTTTCGAATAAGAGCAAACTGTAATAGATGATTCAGATAACATTTCTACCGCAGAGCGACGGACTTGCACTAGTATACAAGTCCTTGGTCTTTAACCTTCTGCAGGTTTTGGTTAAACGAGGGGGACTTAAAAAGCCAGCCTTCTTTATAGGCTGGCTCTCGACTCTAGTTTAAACAGATCAGATTACTTGCTTTTCTCTTAACTCAGCAACCTGGTCAGAAGTAAGTCCCAAATATTGGTTGAGCAATTTTTCGGTGTCCGCTCCCAATACCGGTGCCGCCATGCGGATCTCACCGGGCGTCCGGCTGAGCTTGATCGGGATGCCTGGAACGCGCGTGGTACCTGCCACCGGATGCTCCACCTCAAGGATCATCTCTCTGGCTACCACCTGTTCGTTCTTTACCACCTTATCGACTGTGTTGATCGGTCCACTGGGAATGCCAGCCTTGTCGAACATCGGCTGCCATTCTTCTGCCGTTTTGGTCATAAACTTCTCTGCCAGAATTGGGCGCAACTCAGCGTAATGTTCATTGCGCTGGGGGTTGGTGGCGAAGCGTGGATCACAAGCTATGTCGAGTTCCATTAATTCGCACAAAGTTGCCCACAAACGATCATTCCCTGCCGCCACCATGATAGGGTCCGAGAGGGTGGTGAAGGTTTCAAAGGGAACAATGGAGGGGTGGCGATTGCCAATCGGGCGAGGGATCTCGCCGGTAAATTCGTAGCGCGAGATGGCATTCTCCAGGATAGCAACCTGGCAATCAAGCATGGCTACATCCACCATTTGACCCAAACCAGAACGAGCACGTTCCTGTAAAGCAGCCAGAATGCCGATCGCACAGAACAAGCCTGCCGCGATATCGCCGATGGAAGTGCCTACGCGGGTTGGCACGCCGTCTGCCTGACCGGTGATACTCATAATGCCACCCATGGCTTGCACCACTGCGTCATAGGCTGGTCGCTGGCTGTACGGACCGGTTTGACCGTAGCCTGTGGATGACGCATAAATGAGACGGGGATTGATCTCCTTCAGCACCTCATACCCCAAGCCCAGTTTCTCCATCGTGCCTGGTCGGAAGTTTTCGACAAGGACATCCACCTTCTTAACCAGTTCCTTTAGGATTTCTTTGCCTTCAAGCGTTTTGAGGTTGAGGGTGATGCTTTCTTTATTGCGGTTCAGACTCATGAAATAAGCGCTCTCGCCATTTTTATAAGGACCGTAAGCCCTGGAATCATCTCCCTTCTCGGGTTGTTCAATTTTGATGATTTCTGCACCAAGGTCTGCTAACACCATGGTTGCGTAGGGTCCTGCCAAAACACGGGTGAGATCCAGCACTTTAATGTCAGATAATGCGCCCATTTCTTTTCCTCCAGTGAGATTATAGTTTAGCAAGCAGTCAGAGTCCCTTCGATCAAGGGACTCTGAAAGTATATCAATTGAATTTATTCGACTTCGTCAATCGCGATACAGCGGCAGAAGGCGCTTTCTCCATACTGGAACTTCCAGGGGAGTGTGCCCAGGATCAAGCGCTTGTTCAGCACCTTATCGATCTCGCCGCCAATATTTTCTGCATGGATGCACTCCCAGGGTTTTGGGAAAAGCATTATGTGCATAGCCTGGTAGGTATCCGGCCAATGATAAATCTCGTCCAGGGCTTTACCATAGCGCTCTTTCATGAACTTGTCACATGCCAAAGCTTCAGCTGGTTCCCAATCACGGATTTTTGTGTTCATAGGATGATCAGCCGAGCCGCAGTCTACGGCAATGTGCTTGATTTTCATGTCCTTGACCCAATCGACGAAATCCATCGAAGGACCTGGATGCCGCAGCATGTAACGGCGTTCGTCCGCTTCGGGCTGGTCGAAACCATAACGATGATAACCAGTGTTGATATAAAGAATGTCGCCGGTCTTCACTTCAACGCGGTCCATAATGTCCTGAGGTGTGTAGATCGACCAGTCTTCTGAGATGTCAGAAAGATCGACAACCACGCCTGGCCCCATCAGTTTATCCATTTCAAGTGCGGCAATGTCACGACCTGGGGTGTCAAAATGCAGCGGACCATCCAGGTGAGTGCCAACATGGTTTGAGGTGGTGATCAACATACCATTGGCACCATTTGGGCTGAGGCGTTTAAAAAACTTGACCTGCAGTGGCTCATAAGTTGGCCAGGGTGGTGAGAGGTGGCTCGTGTTTTGTGATAAATCGTATACTTTCATTTTGTCCCAATTTTTAATCATTTTTTCTCCAATTCCTATTCCTCTAAAAGACCTTCATCTTCTAAGAGGTTAACGTACGCTTCTAATGCTTGTTCAAAGCACGCCATCGGTGGGTGCACGACGCCTGCCCCAACCTGACCTACGCCGGCTTCTTTATGAGCAATACCGGTGTTGATCACTGGCAGCACCTGGGTCTCGATCACCTTGCGAATATCAATGCCAGTCGGTGCCCCTCTGAAGTTCATCGGCGGCAGCTTATAGAATCGGCTTTCTTCGGTGGTTATCTCATACATGCTGGTGGTATATCGTACCGCATCTTTGGGAGTACCGCCCACAAATTGCACAATAGCCGGTGCGGTAGCCATGGAAAATCCGCCGATACCCAGTGTTTCCGTGATGCATGAATCACCTACGTCCGGGTTGGCATCTTCCATTGAGAACCCAGGGAAGTACAAGCCATCAATGATCTCTGCCGGGGCTGTGAACCAGCGTTCACCTGTAGCGGCTACGCGAATACCAAATTCGGTGCCATTGCGTGCCATGGTGTAAACGATGGTGGAGTGCTTCACCTTACCAGCAGGTTCCAGGGTGGCTTTGGCAGCCGGCATAGAGAGGTTCAGGAAGGTGTGGTCATTGCTGTTCAGAAACTCCAGAACTGCAATTTTGTCCTCATTACTGAATGAGGTTTTCAAAATACTGGGCGCGATTTCGCGGATTAACAATGAAGTTGCCGCTTTGTTGCGATTATGCACCTCATCACCCATTTGCAGAGCCTGGGTGATCATAACCTTCAGATCGATGGGACCATGAATTTCGATGGTTTCCTTCAGCACCGGGTAGAGCACGCTTTCCATCCACTGCAGATGCCTGATCACTTCCGGTCCGTAGGCGCCCATGCGCAGCACTTTGCCCAAGCCCTCATTCAACGTGCAATAAGCGCGGTTGCCGTATGCCTTGTTCTCCACGATCCAGACTGGCATCCTGGCAGTCACAATGCCCGCCATGGGACCCACCGCATTGTGATGGTGGCATGGATCAAAGCGCAGTTTACCTGATGCGGCATATTCAGCTGCTTCTTCCGGGGTGGCAGCCATGCTCTCATACATCAAGCCTGCCATCACCCCACCTCTCAATGGACCAGACATTTTCTCCCACGTAATCGGTGGACCGGCATGCAGAAACAGGTCTTTTGCCATACCTGGGATGACCTCTTCCGCAATCCCAAGACCGATCAAGGTAGGTTGTCCGTTCTGGATGATTTCCAGAGCTTCTTTGTTTGCGTTTTCAATAATTTCTATCAATGTCTCACTCCTTTCAAAGTTTGTTACTTAACCTTGTTGATTTTGCTTAGCAGATCGAGCATTTTTTTCTTCCCGCCTGCTTTGGGTTTCCAATTGACATGCACAGCTGTCACTCCCTGGGATTTTAAGTCAGTATGGAAAGACTTTAACCCAAGATTGACCACCTTCAATTCTTGTTTAAAAAGGTCATTTACACTCATCTTAAACTCCTTTTATCATGCGCTGCATAACCCGATCAGTCAGGCGCACAGCCTGAGCGTTGGAGGGCATCACTAAAATACCTTCTTCTTCTAAAGTTGCCACCGATTTGTGCAAGTCCTGACTGTCCAGATCAGTGCCGCAAACCGAAGCAATAACAACCACGTCTTTACCCTGGTTGGAAAGACGCTGGCGAATTTCCCGCACAGATGCCGCCACCGCTCCAGCTGGGTCGCTGTGGGATCCAAAACCAAGCACTACATCTACCAGGATCACGCCTGTCTTCCCATCCACATGAGATTTAAAGAAATCAGTACGGGTTTGCGGATCGATCATAGGGTGCGGTCTGCCGCGGGTGAACTCGTCTTCACCCAAATCCAGGCAGATATGACCGCGTCCTTCAGGGAGGTTCTTGATTGCCATCTCCGGTGAAAGAGGAATATTGGAATAGATATCGTAATTGACGCCCAAAAGTTTCATGGCTTCATCTGCCAGCGTACCACCGGTGAAGAGCGCTCGCAGTTCAGTCTGGTCAGACTTCAATTTGGCTGCCGCGTTTGCCACCAGCCGTTCGATTTCCTCTTCGGCGATTGAAAAACCGGTAAAGTCAGTAACCGGCTGCCCTCTCAGGATACCCACTGCCTTCTGGGCGGCGTCTTCCAGGCTGATGCAGGCAATCGCGCCAACAGATTCGATCGCCGCCCGATTTCCGCCAATAAAGTCGATTACGACTGGCTTGGGGCTGTCTTTCGCGATGCGATAAATCTTTTCTGCTACAGCAGGAGCCGGTGGTTTGGAGATGAGCACGATCACGTCTGTTTGCGAGTCTGCGATCAGGGCTTCAAAGCCCTGGATCATCATTAGTCCGCCAATCTGATCCTTAAGGTCACGCCCGCCGGTGCCAATGACCTGCGAAAGTCCTTCACCAAGCTTATGAATTTGGGCTGTAACTTCCTGTGTGCCTGTGCCCGAGGCGCCAACCACGCCGATCTTGCCCCGCCGTACCGCATTGGCGAAACAAAGCGGCACCCCATTAATGATCGCCGTCCCACAGTCAGGACCCATCATCAGCAGCCCTTTTTCCACAGCTTTCTGTTTGAGGCGCAGCTCATCTTCCACCGACACATTATCAGAAAAAAGCATCACGTGCAGTCCGGCATCCAGCGCGTCCTCTACCTCAGCTGCCGCATACTGACCCGGAACAGATACCACGACCATATTCGCACCGGGAATCGCCTGGATGGCGGCATGTAACGAGGATGGCTGGTAATCATCGTCTCCATCAGATTCCGTGCTCTTATTGAGGGTCTCAAGAAAAGCCTCCTCAATCTTCTGCATAGAGATCAGATCTTCTTCGAATTTTGCTGCAATGAACAGGTCATTGGCGGTCAGGGAGTCAAAATCATCCGTTGCCAGACCTAGACCTCTTGCCAGGTCCAGGTTGAGGTCGGTACCCATCCCTACCAGCACATCTTCAACACCATCCAATTTCTGCAGCTCACGCGATAACAGCATGAGGGTCACTGAGTCGTAATAAGCATTTCGTTTAATACTCGTTTGTAGGGTCATAGTATTGACACGGGTTGTGATTGCATTGATTCAACCCATGCTTCCTCTCCTTCCTTGGAATGATCCATCTTAGAATTTCGATACCAGTTTAAGGCGCACACCAATCCGAGCAAAAAATCACCGCCCGATGTAGCTCCGTGTTGCAATACCTGGTTGGCTAAATGTTTCAGATCACCGGTATCGCCGAAAAGGCAGGTCTGAACAAGCCGCTGATGACTTCGGCTCATCTTCCCATTCCCAGCGTGTCTGAGCATGTTGAGGCTGATCAGCGTGGTGCTTCTTTCCGCTTTGTTGGCAACGGCATTGCAAAATCCACCCACCCAGGGATAAAAACCAGGGTTTAACCGCTCAACAAGGCTGAGCACCAACAGGTTAGCTGCCAAAAAATCATCACAGGAGGGGGTTGAGCCCATTCCAAAACCAAGTAGTCGGTCGGTAATGCTTAAAGCAAGCTCCCAATCAGATGCCAACATTGCATCGGTAAAATCCTTGAGATCATTCGCAATGTAACGACTGTAACTATTATTGTCTGGCTGCAGGATGTTCGCACCCTGATTTGTCAGAGGTGCCAACAGCGGCAGCAGCCCCAGGGCAGGCTGCTGTCCGAGCCATTCCGTTAACTGGTGGGTCGTTTGTTCAAGCTCGTCAAGGGGACGAGGGTCCAGGTCGGCTATGATCTCACTCTTCCAAACCTGAGCCTCACACAAGTAAACACTAAATGCGCCATTGGCCGCTACGATCCGGTCCATATCCAGGATCACTTCATCACCTGGTCGTAGATATTGTTTGAAGATGTCGTTACCATCCACCATACAACCCATTGGGGCTATCTCGCCCTGATTGGTCAGTGTGATCAACTCATCCTGTCTGATCAACAAATTAACTGCGTGATGGAAGGTGGAGTGTACACGCGCTAAACAGCCGTGGTTATTTGCCAGGAAATCAACCAGGTCATCAGCTATTGTTCGCGCCTTCATTACTCTCATCGTCATTTCAACCGATCAAATCCCGGATCTTCAATGCAAATTGGATTGAAAAAGCTGTCTCTGGATCTTTTAAGTCAATTTTTAAAGTATCACGAATGCGATTGATCCGATAGACAACCGTGTTGTAGTGCGTATATTGTACTTCGGAGATCTTGCGCAGGTTGCCGCCATGTTCAAAATAGGCTCTGACTGTCTCAAGCAGTTTTCCATCATGTTCAGCGTCGTAGTTCATCACAGGTTGAAGTACCTGGTCAGCATAATCGAGCAAATCCACCCGAATCTCAGGAGTACCAAACAAGCGCGCGATCCCCATCTCTTCAAAGAAACCATAATGCTCTTTGACATTCTTTTGACTACTCTGTAGGATACGTACAGCCTGTTGAGCTTCATGAAGGCTGTCGTTCAGCCGGTCATAACCGGGGTATGCCCTGCCCACGCCGATAATACAATATTCTTCAACCTTGAGTTCTCTCGCCACCTCCATCAGGGAGTAGACAAATAGGCGGGTTTGTGCCGTCCGAGCTTCATAGCTCAGGTTTGGATCGAATTCCAGCAAGAAATTGACCTCATTGGGTTTGGTTGCCCATACATAGCGCGAAGAAGCCTTACGCTGGATGTAACTGAGAAATCCGGTCAGGATCAGGCTGGTTTCCTGCATTCTGCGGTTGCGTAAAGAGGCTGAGTGGGTTTTGTCCGGGTAGTCCAATCTTAAAATGAGGCATTGGTGATATGCGCTGGGGTCAAAACCGTAATATTCCGCATCCAAAATTGCCCGGGCTTGCGATTCAGGTTTGTTACTTAACAACTGCTCCAAAAAGTTTGTGCGATGTACATTCTCTCGCTGGGTAACTGTCAGTTTAGTGACGATATGCAGGGCAATAAGCGAGGTGGCCGATTCGATCACGAACAGATCACCCATATTGATGCTTTCATTAATATCCCAGATGTAGATATGACCATACAGGTTTTCTTCGAAGAAAATCGGTATGCTGAAGCGCTTAACTCTTTGCCCGTCAATTTGATCGTGATTGGTGCGGATCTCCATCAAGCCCGGTTCGTCGTGGACGCTAGAGTTATTGATGGTTGCCGGAACCACCCGATCAAGGATCGCTTCCCAGTTCTTGTCCTCAGCATGAAAGACAAAGCTCTTGTGTACCTGGTCGGATATCAAAGTTGGGGCATGTAACGCCTGGCTGATGCGTTCAGCAAATTCCTCCATATCCCCACGCCTGAGCATGATGTCCCTGATCTGATTGTTGAATTCATTGATCTTCTCAAGCAAGTGTGTCTGTTCGCCGATGATGTAAGAAAACACCTCTTTCATCAAATCGCCATAGGAGACATCCGGAGGGATTCTGATGATTGGAAATGCCAGTTTATTGGCGGTTTGAATGACGCTATCTGGCAGTTCGTCAATGTAGCGTTTGGTTTTGATACCCATACCGCACACACCCTTCTGCGAAAATACAGGCAAAAGCGTGTTGAAGGCTTCCAGATTGTCAGAGATGGAATAAGCGGTCGTAAGTAATAGTTCACCA
>Ga0209723_1007292_pt1 | contig 10175 bp, 11 predicted proteins | sample BiotimSIPDNA_2_FD_185750 | JGI IMG/M metagenome (GOLD analysis project Ga0209723, IMG submission 185750) | Anaerobic biogas reactor microbial communites from Washington, USA - Biogas_R2 time_0 SIP DNA (SPAdes) (version 2) | ecosystem: Engineered > Bioreactor > Anaerobic > Unclassified | place... | reverse complement strand
GAATTTCCTCATCCCGCTGGGGACTTTCCACTCTATTTCATCACCCTTTTTGTAGCCGATCAATGCGGTTCCCACAGGCGCCAGAATAGAAATTCTGCAGGAATCGGCATCCGCCTCCCAGGGGTAAACCAGAGTATATGTGATAGTTTCTCCATCTTCCATATCCTGGATCTGGACAGTAGAGTTCATAATAACAACATCGACAGGTAATTTCTCCCTGGGTACTATCTGGGCCTTTGCAATCTCATCACGCAATGCGGCACTGTATTGTCTGCTGGCAGATTGATTACCGTTAAAGATCTGGCTCAGCCTTGTGGCATCAGAATCAAGCAAAACAAGCCTTTCAGTGGTTCCATTTCTCATTTTTGTACCTCCACATAACAGTTAAGAATTGATTCGTCAGAGGTAATGCAAAAGCTGTGCCGGTTTATAATTGCCTTAAAATCAATCGGTTATCGGGGTAGGGATTTCACAAGATCAACATTTGTTGATTGGCGGATCTCCCGGGGGCGGGGTAGTGTACAATTAAACCTTTTAAGAAGGAATTAAACTATTCAGTATCAGGCTCTGGCCGCAGGGTAAGAAACCTTTTGCCAAAAAGTAAACTACTCTATCAGTGCAGGAAAGAACTGAAAAGCATTTCTGAAACATTCAGCCGAAACAGCTTCGAATTGGAGGCTGTAATCCTCGTTACTGTACAAGTGAATATCAGCCCAGCTCTTGCTTTGGGCACCGTACAATGTGAATTCTTTTATATTGCTGTTAAGGAAAGTTGAAATTGCCGTTTCCCGGGAAGAGCCCCTGGACTGCACATCACGGCTCATACGGGTGTAAAGCTGGGTTCTGAGATCGGAGTCGATAAATATCGAAAAATCGACATATTGCCTGAACTGTGCATAGGTAGAGATCTCACCATCAAGAAGAATGAATCTGCGGGGCGAAAAGAGTACTGTCGTGTCGGTTTCACCGCTTACCCTGTTATAAACCGGGGAGTCGATGGCCCTGCCTGAACGCAATATCTGCAGGTGCTCAACTATCAGGTCAATCCTGTTTGCATCAGGATGAGGTCCGTAGACTTTAAGCTCTCTGCGTTCTTTTCGTGTCTTCTTGTAATTATCAAGCTCAAGGACGTCGGAATCGGGCAGGATTTTTTTTAATGTATTGCAGAAAGTCGACTTACCGGTTCCACCCGGGCCTCCCACGGCTATTATTACAGGAGTGCTCTTGTCCTGGAAAAAGGAGAGCAGAACTTCTGCAATTATCTCTTCGGGTTTTCCCGCTTTGGTTGGAAATCCGGGACTGATGTGCTTCTGGTCTACTGCCATATTCATAATCTGTTGTCTTTGAACTGGTGCAAAAACGGTCTCTGAATATAATATCAAGCATATTGAGATAGCATGATATGTGTGGCTTTATTAAGAGCGTTCTGTGGGACTTAAAAATATCTGAAAAAGCTGGTGATATGTTACTCCAACTCAGAATCAAAAACACAAGATCTCACCAAAAGTTTTCAATGAGCGGCTATAAACCTGTTGGCAATTAATTGAGTATGATCGCCAATTCCCTGAAATCCGGCCAGTCGATAAGGGTTGCTCTGCCGCTTTATTCCAATGCACAGCCGATGGTTTCCTACACCATTGCCTGGTATAATGCTGCTACTTCAGAACGGGAAGTGACAAGCGCCACGCCGCTTGAATCCGGGGATCGCCACTGTGATACCGGTACTTTTAGTAGCCGTTGGCAGTGCATATGGGATTCATATCATGAACCATTATTTTGAAACGCTTGTCAGTATCGGCAGCAAAACTCTCAGTGAAAAAGAGCACGAAGAGCTTCTTGGGGCAACCATGCATGGAGTTGGTAAAGCAGTTTCGCTTGCGGCGCTCACCACCATGGCAGGGTTTGGTTCACTTGCGACTTCGAAAATCATACCTGTTAGAGATTTTGGAATATTCACTTTTGTCGGAGTGTTTGCAGCTTTTATAGTTTCAATAATGTTTATACCTTCGATACTTCACTTTTTTCACAACCGCAAAGCTAAAGAAAAAGTCAAAACAACTACAGTCAAGAAAAACTTTATTACAGATTCACTTCTTGTGGCAATAGAACGAACTGCACACCATCCAATAGCTGTAATACTGACTGTTGCAGCAGTTGTTGTACTGTCAATAGCTGGAATGACAAGAGTGAAATATGGAATGCTATTGTTAATTTTTTCAAAGTGAAAAGCAGCGTCTGGCAGTCAAATAACTGGCTCCAGAAAAACACCAATGGAACCTCCACACTGAAAAGCAGGGAACGGAGCAACTCCTGGGAGAAGAGATTTCCTGTAAAGATGCCGACATTATCCTTGCGAGTCTGGTAGGTTTACTTTTCAATAATGCGGTAAAAGAGGAGAGTATAGATCCGGAATCATACCGTGATTTCATATTTAAAGCTATTATGAAATAAGATTTCGCTTTAATGCTTCATCGACATGCAGTTCATATATTGCCATATTTTCGGGGTGATCTCTGCGGCAATACCCGAAACCGAAAAAAACAGTCATACCTTGTTGATCTGGAACTATTTTTTGGGTAACCCCGCCAGTTTCATCATTGGTCACCTGTTTTATTTCGCACGTACCGTAACGATGGTGGCAAGCTGTGCGTGTCGTGGTGCATTCAAAAGCAGATGGTTTTCTCGTTGGGCGCGTTGCGGCTATTGTTGATGGCGCTTGTCGAGATTTGAATCGGGAGTGATCATGGCATTGTTTGGTACTGTTCATTGGAAAGGAACATCCGGCCGCCGGATGGTTTCGTTTACTTTTGATGATGGACCGCATCCTGTCAATACGCCGCGGTTGCTTGACATTCTTGCTGCGCATGGGGCTACCGCAACATTTTTCATGACAGGAGCAAACGTTGCACGGTTTCCTGAACTGGTACGTGATGTTGCCGCACGCGGACACGAGATTGGGTGTCACTCTTTTAATCACTGCCGAAACAGAACCATGTTTGCCATTCCAGGCAGACAAATGCAAGAAATTCGTGCAACCAATGCCCTTATTGAGAGGGCTACCGGAAAGGCTGTGACTCTCTATCGGCCACCGCATGGTCTGGTTTCGCCGTTGCTTTTACCGGTGTGCTGGAGGTTGTCACTAAAAATAGTGCTCTGGAATCTCAACTCTTACGATTTCAGGCACGAGCATGATTCCGTTGTTGTTGCGCGGATAAAAAAACGGCTTGCGGATGGGGCTATTTTGCTTTTTCACGAGTGTCATCACCGTGATGCGACTATTGACTACTCTTATACTGCAAGGGCTCTTGATCAGGTGCTTGCTCAATGCCGTTCTGCAAATCTTGAATCTGTTACCGTCTCTCGTTTGCTGGGGCTGGAGGGAGGGTGTTTATGACGGTGCTTGGTAGTGCTTTGGCGATAGTGGCGTTACTTTATTGTATTGCTGTTGTGTTTCTTTTTACGGGACTCTTTCGGCTCAGGCGAAAGCCGTCTGATGTCGTGCGTATGGTTTCGGTTGTTATCGCCGTGCACAACGAGGAAAAGAATCTCGAAGCGTGCCTTGATTGCTGTATCAATCAGGATTATCCTTCTGACAAGTACGAAGTTGTTGTTGCCGATGATCGGTCAATAGATGCAACGCCGTCCATTGTCGAACGATATCGTAAAAAGTATGCAAATGTCAAATATGCGCGGGTTGAGCCGGGTGAAGTGGCGATTCCCAAAAAAACCGCACTTGTCAAAGCGCTTAAGATTGCAGTGGGTGAAATTATTTTGAGTACGGATGGTGATTGCAAGCAGGGGCGAGGATGGATTACGTCAATGAATCGGTGCTTTACGGATCGTGTTGGTATGGTGGTCGGGCACGTGGGATATTTCAGACCGGGCAATGTCTGGGCGGGTATTGATGCGCTTGATTACTGTTCTCACCGGGCGCTTGGTGCTGGATATATTGGCGTTGGCTCGGTGTATACCTGTACCGCTGCAAATATGGCGTATCGTAAAGATATTTACACGGCGAATGTTGATGGATTTGCGCAATTGAAGGTACGACCTGCCGAGGATAACTATCTGCTGCATTGTACCAGAAATGCCGGTTATACCATTGCCGTTGCGACTGATCCCGACTCAATTGTAGAGACCACCGGTGCCAATAGTTTCTCCCATTTCATGCAGCAGCGATTTCGGTGGTCTGCGTATGGTGGCAGCATTACGACTATTGGCGTAAAGCTCTTTTTTGTGCCAGCATTGTTGTTTTACGTGTTGTTGTGGATCTGTATGGTCGCTGCGATTTTCTCACCATCGCTCCTTCCGTTTCTTCTCCTTTCGTTTACAGGCAAGGTTGTTGCTGATTTTTTGCTTATGGCGAAATATACGTCGCTCTATCGGATCGGCCATTTGTTGCGGTATTTCATACCTTTGTCAATTGTTCATCCTGTGTTTGCACCGTTGGTTGCTATTTCGGGTAATCTGTTTTCGTTCACCTGGAAAAAACGTCGCTACACTGCCGAATGTGAAGTTGTGGAAGGTTGTCAATCGTGAATGGAGTACTGCGTGCTGTTGTTCTGATCACAGGTGTTGCTGTTGCGGCATGTGCGACTGGGTACAAGTGGGATGAGCCGGTTGGTTCCGTGCTTGAGTTGGTGATGCGGCAACGGTACGGTGATGCGTATCGGGTGTGCGATTCGGTCCTGGCTGTTGTTCCCGATGATGTTACGTTTCGGTATATGAAGCTTGCGGTTTTGCAGTCGCAGATGTCGGATTATGAATCGTATGCGCTTGATGGGGATGCGTGCGTTGCCATGGCGGAAAGTGTTCTGGTACGTGTAGAAAAACGATTGACTCTTGATCCTCCGCCAGATGAAAAAAGCATGCTCATGTATGTCAAGGCAACTGTTTTGGGGACTGCAGGAATGACAAAAACTAAGAACGGCAGCATCCTTGCGGGAATCAGGTATGCACGCGCATCGTACAGCCTCTATCGAAATCTTCTGGAGCATGCCACACTGTTTCCCGATGTGCTCTACGGGATTGGTTTGTTTGATTACTACCTGGGAGATAATCTTCGTTGGATACCAGGTCTTGGTTTACAGGCGCGTAGAGGAATTGGCTATTTGTATGAGGCCGCGGACTCTGACTCACCATTTCGGTATGCTGCGAAAATTTCACTGCTCTGGATTTTGCTTGAACAGAAGAAGTTTACGGAGGCCGATTCTATTGCGACAGGTGTTTTGGCGAATTATCCGGAGCACAGCGTGTTTCTTCAGATTCAATTGCAAGCGGTATTTGGTGTTGGAAACTATCAGCGTGCAATTGTGCTGGGTAAGGAGCTTGCCGAACGTTCCCTGAAAAGGCAGCCGGTCAACTGGTGTGATGTTCTGTCGGGGTATTACTTTATGGCTGCTTCCTGGCTAAGACTTGACGACAAGCAGAAGGCGCATACTATTGCAGAAAAAGCCCTTTCGTACCAGATCCCGGCCGATACGCTTCGTATCGATTGGGTGCGTAAGCATCGTGAACGCCTCGTTGCGATTACGGAAGCGTGTCGCCGTCGCTGACATGACCGTATGCCGATAGGGGGAGGGCAATGTTAAAATGCTTACGATTTCTTAGCGACAAGTGAAAACAAACAGCTAACGCTGCCTGTGTATCTGCACCGATTAAATTTAGAAATGGCTATCTTGCAATAATAAAAAAAATTCCGAGCCGCCGGTATAAAATATCTGATTGCACTCATAAATAGTGGTTTGCGGATATTGTGATCAAGGGAAATATGCTCAAAAAGACCACGGTCCATTTCGGGTTCTGTTGTGTCTGATGAGGCTTAGTTTTTCAGGAACGACAAAAACGTTAGTTGCGAGGTGCGCCTGATAGTTATTATAGCTTGTTATGTTTAATTGTTCTTATGGGTATCTCTAAAAAACCATTTTTCGCTGCGGCCGGCTGGGAATTTTACTGCGCAGGATGGCTTTAATCGGTAATTGCACTTTCACCTGCCACATTATAAACTATATTTCAATGTATGACTTATGTTGCGCTCAGTCTGGGGAGTAATCTTGGGGACAGGGCGCAGAATATAAGCAAAATGGAATGTTTGCTGAAAAAAATTATCCGGGAGCCGGTAAAAAGATCCTCTCTTATGGAGACTGAGCCCCTAGGGGTGGCAGAAAAACAGCCCTGGTACTATAATCGGATAATCACAGGAAACTATGAGGGATCGGCCCTGGCTCTTCTGGATAATTTAGAAAGTCTGGAAAGAGAGCTGGGAAGAAAACATAAAGGGCTTCTTAAATCCAGAACCGCCGATCTGGATCTCCTTCTGTTCGGGGATGCCCAAATTAAGACCGAGAGGCTTACGATACCGCACAGGGGAATTTTGCAGAGAAGATTTGTCCTTGAGGGCTTAAATCAGATTGACCCGGACCGAAAGCTGCCTCTCAAAGGAAAAACGGTAAAGTGGTTTTTTGAGCATATGGATGAAGAGGTAAAATCTCAGAGGATTAATTTTATTCAGAATTAAAATTAAGGATCCTGAATGTCAGAAGCAATTAAAATTCCCGGTCACCTGAATTATATCTGTATTGAAGGGGTAATAGGTGCAGGGAAGACTTCTTTGAGTTACCTTCTTTCTGAGATGTTTAATGCAAGAACTGTTCTTGAGGAAGCTGAAGAGAACCCCTTTCTGCCCAGATTCTACACAGATCGCCGGATGTTTGCGTTTCAGACGCAGCTTTGGTTTCTTGTTTCCCGTTTCAAGCAGCTTTCCGTGATGGTGGCCCAGCAGGACCTGTTTCATCAGGTGACTATCAGTGATTATCTTTTTGCCAAGGATCGCATATTCGCATCTATCAATCTTGACGAAGATGAGCTCAGTCTTTATAACAACATCGCAAGGGTGATGGAGGCCTCGGTGGCTCAGCCTGATCTTGTAGTGTACCTCCAGACCTCAACCAGTGTCCTTTTAAAGAGGATCGAAAAGAGGGGACGTCCGTTCGAGTTCAATATGGATGCTGATTATCTGGATGCCCTTAACTCAGCCTACAATCATTTCTTTTTTCATTACAACTCCACACCTCTTCTGGTCATAAACACAAATGATATCGATTTTGTTAACCGTAAAGAGGACCTTCAGGATATCATTTACCAGATTCTAAACGCCAAACCAGGTACTACTTTCTATCAGCCCATGGGTGAAAAAGACAAGGCTCACCTGAAAAACAGCGAAAAGAAAAAAGCTGAAAACGGATAAAAAATGAAAATTGTCAAATCTGTGATGGAGATGAAAAATCTCTGTCTCACGTATCAACGAAGCGGAAAAACGATCGGCCTTGTGCCGACAATGGGAGCATTGCACAGGGGGCATCTTTCACTTCTGGAGCGGGCGGGCTCGCAGACGGATATAACAGCTATGAGCCTCTTTGTGAACCCCACCCAGTTTGGGCCTCAGGAGGATTTCCAGAAATACCCCCGGCTCTTTGAACAGGATTGCAGTAAAGCCCAGGGGGCTGGATGTGACATACTTTTTGCTCCTACAGTAAAAGAAATGTATCCGGAGCCCTATTTCACCTTCGTTTCGGTTGAAAGAATTACCGAGACACTCTGCGGGGCAAAGCGTCCGGGCCATTTTCGCGGGGTTGCCACTGTAGTACTTAAACTGTTTAACATCGTTAACCCTCAGGTTGCAGTATTCGGGCAGAAGGATGCTCAACAGGTAGCAGTGATAAAGCGTATGGTCCACGATCTGAATCTTTCCATAAAAATCGATGTCGCCCCGATAGTGAGGGAAGATGACGGTCTGGCGATGAGTTCAAGAAATGCCTATCTGACTCAATCTGAGCGCAGCGAGGTACATCTGATTTCTGCCGGTTTGAAAAAAGCGGAAGCATTATACAGCAGTGGGGAACGCGATGCCGGGGCTATAAAGGATGCGGTCCGCAAAGAGTATTCCCGGGCCGGCTTTTTTAATCCTGAATATATAGAAGTTGCAGATACAGTTTTCCTGAAACCGGCAGAAAAGATCAGTGTGCCGGTAATACTTGCGGTGGCCTGTGTCACACGTGAGAGTAAAACCCGTCTTATAGATAACATCGTATTAGGAGGCTCTTTGTGAAAAAGCAGGATGACGTGCCTTTGATTTTCAACCTCTTTCCACGCCATTTTAAGTCAATTGACAACTGGGCAGAGATGATTCCCCATGTCAAAGAGATGGGTTTCAATGCCATATTTGTCAATCCTTTCCACGAAACAGGGTTTTCCGGAAGCCTTTACGCCGTAAAAGACTACTATCGGCTCAATCCTCTTTTCCTAAAAAAAAACCAGGATCCCGCAGATTTCGGCCCCATTCAAAAATTCATCAAAAAATGTAAAGACAACGGCATCGATATAATCATGGACCTGGTTATAAATCACACCGCATTCGATTCGGTCCTCACCGTGCAGCACCCCGGCTGGTACAAGCGTGACAACGAAGGACGACTGGTCAACCCTTTTGCTATCGATCCCGGTGACGGCAACAAAGTTACCGTCTGGGGCGATCTGGCGATAATAGAAAATGAGCACGGAAGCGACAGGGAGGGACTTTGGAACTACTGGGACAGCCTGGTGGGCTTTTTCCAGAAGATGGGAATCCTGGGGTACCGGTGTGATGCTGCGTATCAGGTTCCTGCACCTCTGTGGGAAAAGCTGATATCATCTGCAAAGAAGAGAGCGCCGGGAACGATGTTTTACGCCGAGACCCTTGGATGTCAATTGTCCCAGATAGAGGCACTTGCCCATGTGGGGTTTGACTACCTGTTTAATTCTTCTAAATGGTGGAAATACGATCAGCCCTGGGCACTCGATCAGCATCAGTCAAATAAAAAGATCGCTCCTTCCATCGCTTTCCCTGAATCTCACGACACCGACCGTCTTGCCAGTGAGCATCCGGGCACTAAAGAGGCTCAGAAGGGGAGATACGCCTTTGAGGCACTGTTCTCAAAGGGGCTGATGATGACCATGGGTTATGAGTACGGGGCCAGAACTCGAATGGATGTGGTTAAGGGCAGCCCCGACCACGTGGACAAGCCTCAATGGGATCTCTCCGGTTGGATCAAACAGGTTAACGACCTCAAGATGAAAATTCCTGTACTGGGTGAAGAAGGAACCTGGAGAACTCTCAGCGATTACAGCCAGCCGTTTCTTTTCCTCAGGAAAGATTCAGATACAGGAAACAAGCCGGTCTGGGTTTGTATAAATAAGAATCTTATCGGGGTGACGACGGTTGAAGACTGGATGATGCCTCAGGAGATAAAAAATCTTTCAAAGGCAATGACTCTTACCGCTGAAAAAATCGCAGAAGAACCGGTACCGAAGGCGTTTGTGCTCGATCCGGCAGACGTCGTGTTGTTTATGTGACAGGACGCTAACAGGATATCGCCCTGGTACGCCGTTGGAGGCCATTATCCCACCGGTTGGGAGCGCTCATCGTGAGCGCGGAAAATAGAATAGAAAATTAAGGGTTAAGAATTTTGAATTCAAGATTAATAGTAAAGGTTAAAGAATCCATTTTATCTATTATAATTGGAATTATAGGAAATGTTTGTCTTTTAATTTCCATATTAGCAACTATTGAAGGAAATGATACCATTTATAGTTTATTTATAATGATAGGATTCGGAAGTTGCATTTTGTCTATTGTAATGAGTATTGTGGAATTGTTTTATGTTAAAAAGCGATTTAAATGTCTATTAGGATTTTCAATTGGTAGTTTCCCGTTTGTACTAATTTTAATAATAGGGTTAATAAATGTACTTAGGGGTGTTACTGTGTAAATTATAGTTAGAAATCAATTTCCTGGTTAATTAAAGCAAAACGTAACTTAATGGGTAGGATATTTAATAAATCTTGGAATAACAAGAGCGCGTTCATGCGCAAAAGTCAACCGGTGGGAAAACGGGCCACCAACATCAAGGTTGACATGCTAAAAGCCGCACGATCAACCGTTGCCGGGAACATTGCGTTATTCGCGGAAGAAACTTTTTCAGCACAACCATTACGTACCGTCATGCCGTTGAAGAACGGCATCCATCCGAGAATCGTCGAAATCAGAGAAGATGGTTTCCGGCCTTCGCCGGAATGACGGAGTGTGGAAGGCCGCTTTTACCTTGCCTCAATCAATGTCCCGTCGGTCCTCTGATTCA
>Ga0209723_1007290_pt1 | contig 10179 bp, 17 predicted proteins | sample BiotimSIPDNA_2_FD_185750 | JGI IMG/M metagenome (GOLD analysis project Ga0209723, IMG submission 185750) | Anaerobic biogas reactor microbial communites from Washington, USA - Biogas_R2 time_0 SIP DNA (SPAdes) (version 2) | ecosystem: Engineered > Bioreactor > Anaerobic > Unclassified | place... | reverse complement strand
GTTATTGGAAAGTTGGCCGGTAACTAACTTTCCGCTTCGCGAAGTTAGGCATGTAGATGGCGGGTCGTGTCTGCATGTCCACTATACCAACGACCCACAATAATACCGAATAGATGGGCGTGCTACAATGGAAGTTTGCGAAATATGTGGGTCAACTGACATAGTATGGGTGGAGGATGAGGATATTGAAGAAGAGATATTTATGTGTCACGCGTGCTATAAGAAAATGTTTGGTGACCCGCCGTTAGCATGCTCAAGCATGTATACATAAAAGGTGATTTAAATGGTAGATGAAAGAATTAATACGGACGCAAAATTAGTATCAATGGTAATAAACGGCGGCTATGAAGCCTTTGTTGAAAAGAATGGCAGAATGATGGATTATTTAGGAGAAGAGATCGCTGAGCTTCAGAGCATGATTGACAAGCTCCAGTCTACAGATATCCAGGCCGGGTATCTTCCCGACGATGACGACGATATCATCAAGTTCTTGGACGAAATTGTAGAAGAGGCGCGCAAGAATTTGATGGTGTTGGAAAATACCATCGAAGGTATGAGCCGGAGCGCCAAAGCCACCCTAGATGCAGCCGGGTTCATGAGACTGTCAAAGGACCAGGCATCAATCAAAACTTTCCCGGAGTAGAATCCTCCGGGCACAAAATTTTTGCATCATAATACCAGGCATCATATTTTTGCATCATTGGAGCAGGGGCCAAACTGCATCATATACCCAGGAGTGCATCATTACCCCAGGGGTATCATTAACCCAGGCATCATTATAATTATATTTTTATTATATTATCATAGAGCGACAGTTATTTATTCTAGAAAGTCGTAGTAGTTATTGGTGGCAGCGGTTAGATCTATGTGAGCATAGTTCGGTAGTTGCGCTGCGTGGAGGACCAAACGCGCATCAGATCTGCCATCTATAGGATCTACAGGCTAATTAGGTGGGGCCAGCGGGGGTTCAACTCTCGCGCTGTTATGGGTTCAAACCCCATTAGACCTGTCTGGTCCTGCTGATATGGCTGATTGGAAAGGCTGCTGGCTTGAACCCAGTTGCTCCAAACGGAGCGTGTAGGTTCGAATCCTGCTATCAGCGTGAGGAATGATTGATGAAAGAATATGAACCTGAATTAGGCCAAATGTTAAATGGGCAACCATATCATAGATATGAATGTCCAGAGTATATTGTAGCTCTATTACAATACCTTGAATATGAAATGGAAAATACCTATGATGAAATAGATGCCGGATCTCCATTTAGGAACACTGGAAACACATTTAATAATGATATATTCCAGGTGGAAGCATATTCATGGAATGAAGATATTCCACAACTCTGGAACTTTAAATATGAAAATATTGAAATATCATGGTACAAACATTTGGGCAGAGGTACAACTATCAATCATGAAGTTACTCCAGAAGAAGCAATTAATATGTTTGATAAATGTTTGGAATCAATTAGATAAATAAGTTTTTATCAATTTTTTATTGGAAATTTCTAGAAAATTCCGCCAAAAATTCCAGCTACTATGGACCTACTAGAAAAGTCCCGAAAATTTCTGAGTTTTTATGTCCTACTATGAATTTTTAAATTTATATATAGATGAAAACATTAATATAAAAATGTTTCATATATTAATCGTAAATACATAAAAACAAACATATAAAATAGAATATATATAAATATACATTGACATTGATTTAAAGGCCATTTTTAGGTCCGTAGCGAGACTTTTAATTGGCAAGGTATATTCATCCATTGAGCAGGCAGAAAGTCTAAATTTGGGCAGATTAGAGGGCTAGAAAAAGAAATAATAACCTCAAGAATCATAGCCCAAAAGAAAAACGAAAAAAAAAAAGAATTAATATGTAGCATTGTTTATAGTTTCGATTACGTCGTTATAACCGATATTATGATCAGTTATAACCTTTATAAAATCTTTTTCTGTATATGCAGGAGAAAGACCTTCCATAATCCTCATAACGTTCTCGGTATGCATTCCCATTGCTTCTATTTGCGCACAAGCTATTTCAGCTTGAATACGCACCAATATCTCAGGTAATACTGTCATTTTTTATTCATCTCCATAGTATTCGGCTTCTTGAGGCTTTCTATGGGGTGGGAAATAAACCCATACATCATAGATGCCATTGCGTACTAGGCGGGAGAGTAAGGTTTTTTTAACGGTCTTTTTCCCGATCCCCAAGAATCCTCTTTTTGTTATAAAGTTGATATCCATCCCATACACCAAGGTGTAGAGAGCTAGATCTTTTCCCCTAACATATTGATGGTAGCCTTCCTCGGTGTACATTTGAGGATCTAGTATTTTATCAGCCTGTCGCCGAAGTTCTTCTTTTGTGAGGGGATGCTTCTTAGGCATCTACTAGTAATCCTCCTCTTCTTTTCTTCGTTTCAGCTCTTCGATTAGGGCTTCCTTGGGAAGGGTTTCCAAGACGGTTTCAATGATATCATCCGCGAAGCCTTGGATATTGTACTCATCCCATCCGCCAGCGAAATTTGTTAAATCGTCCACTAATATTTCTTCTGTGGTAGCAGGGCGGACTATGAATGAGCCTATGGGCCGGTTGCCATAGTGTATTTTATATCTGTCATGATCTTGTATGCGTCGTTGTACATACTTTTCCATCTTTTCACGGGCATCAGATAGGTTATCAGCTTTGATTAGTCGTTTATAGGTATTTCCATTGGGGAGATCAATCTCTCCGACAAAATATTTATCCATATCTTTATCACTCCATGTAGGGCTTTCGATCTGTTTCAAATTTATCCTTTTATATATTTAGGAATATAGGTTTATCCCTATATTCATGCTAAAAATAAAAGGAAGATTTATATATATTTGTTAATAAATACATCATCTCCGTCATAATGAAGACATGCTTCTATAGATTCAAGCTCTTTTTCTGCTTGAGCCGTCCATAACTCATCCTGATAAGCTTCTGGAAACCCACAACCTCCGCATATAGGGCACTCTATATATGGTTGATAATATGCTTTTCTTTTTCTAAGAAGGTCTAATCTATTTCTATATCCTTCTGGCATATTCCAATATCCATTCGATAGCTTTTTAATCATTTGTTTAATATGTTTTTCGGCTCGATTATATGATTTGGTTTTTTTGTTTGGATTATCAATTTTACCGGACCCATTGCACTTTTCACATACATCTAGATTACTATGAGCGAACGGCATATAAAATTTACCGGACGGCATAACGCTATATACCGATCCTAAATATATAGATTGATATTTATTTTCATCCTCATCCTCAAATATTTCTGATGCCTCAAGTTCTTTAGAAAGAACTTCTAAATCAAATATTTCCTTCATTAATATTCACCAACCTTTATATGTGCGGTTATGTCCCAGACTACAATTTTATTGGAGAAATAAAATATTATTTCTCCCGGTCCAAATAAAACTCTCCGAAGGCGCATTTTAATCTACCTATTTTAATATGTGAATACTGGATATGGTCCTAATTTGTGGTCATTGAAGAATCTGGTGGTATGTGATGGGTCAGTATGGCTAATTATTTCGGCCAGCCAATGATGAGGTTGGTTGAAGTGTTCACCACCATAGTAGTGAATTGAGGTTATTGCGATGGTTCTTGATGGGTTGAGATAATATTTTACGATATTTCGATCAAATTCTCCTATTGGGCGGGCCAGAGATTGAGTTATTAAAGCATTTGCTTGATCAAATGATAGCATTTGTTTGTCAAATAGCTCTATAATGTCTTCTTTTGTCAATTTCCAGTATGTAAATTCCATTGTGTTTCATCTCCTCGATTTGATTCTACTTGATCCAAACACCAAACTCAATATGAAATTGAGAAGGTGAATAGTCGAATATGATATCTCTGCCAGGATATCTTAGTTGTACATCCTTAAAGACTTCTTCAGGTTTATCATTCATGTATTCATGAAGCCCATTTTCGTATTTCTCATCTAAGCGAGTCCATCCCAATTCTTCCATTCTGTCCGGTGAGATTATGGAGGTTTTGAGGGCAACTTTTGGATTATTGGTGAGATATTCAATATATTCTTCCTCATACTGAGATCTGATGCAATACTCACAAAGGATATCATCATTGAATATATCGTAGGCGGGAATGTCACCGTAATATCCTGGGGTGGTATCTATATATTTTCCACAATTTGAGCAGGATATATATTCGTCACTATATCCATATGGCAACTGGTTGTAGAGTTTTTCAATCCATCTAACTTTATTATAATCATCCCATGAATCGAAGATTATAATATCGTTATCTTCGGTATCTATTCCTATATCTACATTTATTCCTTTCTTCTCAAATATTTTGTTTATAGCGTGAATGTTTACTGACATTTCCGTTTACCTCCTTGGTTTAATATTAAAACACGTCTTTTATGTCAATATTTTTATTAAATGCTTTATCAAGTTGAATCATTGATAATCCTATTTCAGAAAGCTGATATCTTAGATTATTTAATTCTTCCTGATCAATTTCTTCAATGTAATCTTCTGCGTCACTTTCTATTCCCCAAAGCCCATCTGAAGATATTTCAAATGATATAACTTTATTACCTATTCTTTTTTCAATTTCAGCAATCGCTACAACTCCAATTGAACACCAATATCCTTTATTATATTGTTCATATCTCTGATAACTCTCAAATCCGCATTCTCTCATATATGGTATAAAATATTGATATTCATTTCTACCCATATCTCCGATTGCTTTTCTATTTATAGCACCTCTTACATATTTATCTGTATATTCACCAAGATATGATAAATCCGGCGAGTCGTCTAATATATGTTCAATTCTTATACTTTTTATTCTCATTCTTTTTCACCTTTTATATATTTAGGAATATAGGTTTATCCCTATATTCATGCTAAAAATAAAAGGAAGATTATTTATTTATCCTTAGTCCTATTTTCCTTTACCTCCTTGATTTAATTCTTTTAGCATATACAATATCGTTATTTCCGATATTCACGCCGTGCCATGACTGATCTTTTATTTTAAACCATAAATCCAAACGTCCATCTTTACCGGCGAAGTTGTGCCAGGATGTTTTTCCTTTTAGACATGGAAACTTGTAGGTTCCGTCCCACGTGCCCACGCTATAAGATTGCGTTTTATCACGATATAAATATAACAATGCTTTGCCTGTTTTCATGGCGGTTTCTACTTCCATTATAGCAAGTTTAGTATTATGATTAATAATATCTAAATCGCTCAATGGTTCGTCTATCTTGCGATCGGGATCATAGATTTTTTTATCTCCAAACTTAAATATATATCCGTAGGGTAGCATTTATAACCACCTATGAATTAAAGCATAACCACCGCTATTATGATGATGGGGAGTGTAGTCTCTATCGCCATTGAAATGGTCATTAGAGGGACAATTTGGGCCGGTGCATTCAAATCCGCCAGGATATAGAGCATATGATAGCTGGTGGACGATTGCAAATCCCATGTCCATTCCACATCCATCGATTTTTATTCCTCCTTTGTTATGTATGGTGTTTCCGATTAATTCGGCCACATCATACGAGATATCTCTAATGTCATTATCGATTATGATGTAGGTGGATATAGCGCGTTGCATGCCGGACCTTGAGATATGGTTGAGGGTAGTGTATATGATGCTTCCGGGCGGCAGGAGCGCGCGGAGTTTACCTTTTGTCTTTTCAATTTCTGCGATTTTAGCCTTTGAGTATTTTACCATTGTTATTCACTCCAGTATATATTTTCTGTTTCGAACTGTTCTAATGATCGTAGGCGCGCGCGATATCGCGCGTTTTTTTGGGCGATGAAGCGTTTGGCTGCTTGTTGACGACGCAGACGTTTGGCCCGGAATCCACGAGGCATTGTGCACCATTCTCCTTTTTATATGTTTGGGAATATAGGTTTATCCTGCCAAACATAAGAGGGGTTTTTAATCAGAGAATATTTTTATTAGTTCGTCTGATTTTTTGGCTATATCTTCATATTCGACGCTGAGGTTTTGGAGGGCTTCGGCGTATTTTTTGAGGAAGGCTGGGAAGCGTTTGATTGCTTCCTTTTTTATTGCGCGGGATACGTCGGTAAGGCAATCGTTATCCATCTCCTCGATATCATTCGCAGCATATAGACCCCATTCCTTGCCTATTCTGAGGCGGTAGCTGATCTTTCCCCACGGCTCGCGGTATTCGGTATAAAATACTTCGGAGTCGGTGAGTTTCAGACCGGTTTGCTCGCCAATTTTGGCACAATAGTTATCCAAGATACGTATTGCTTGAGAGAGTTTGTCTGAATATCGGATGATATTCTGCGCACGTTCCTCGATGTAAGCGAGGGTTTCACAGTCTATTCCTAGATTTGTGCTTGTATTACCTTCCGGTATGGTTTCCATTTTCTTTTCAGCTCCTTAGGGGGTGCTCCCCTATAGTATACTACGGTGGGTCTGGTATTTAAAGTTTTTGGGTGAGGGATGTATATAGTGCAATGTATATATTGGAATATTTATAATCATGTATGACACTGAGACTACATATTGTTAATGGTGGTATTTTTCTAACATCTTGAAAGTTAGGTATGTCGCTTGCTATCGGTTTTTGTGCTCGGACTTTAATAACTTTCTAAATATAATAATGAACCTAGTTATAACAGATTTATAACGATTTATCATATTTGCAGGTATTAATCATGATAAAACTAACCCCAGCCGCGAAAGACACAATACGCGCGAACTCCTTCAAATCTGCGCGAGAGATAGCCGAGCTAATCCTCCAAAAGCATGGCATAGTAGTAAGCCAAGCATATATTAAAACTATTATAAAAGGCTACGAATCGAAGACAGCCGACACAACCGAACTCGTAATCTCCGAAATAGAGAACAATATCGCCGAGTTTGTCAACGACAAGACAAAAGAATACTTAATAAGTCTTGAAGATAACATTAGAAATATAGAAGAGAGGTTGGCTGAGCCAGGCCTACCAAACGACGAATTTATAAAATTGTCCAAATTGTTGTCGGATCAGGTAAAATCCTTGCTATCCATGAAGGGCAATGAAAATATAAACAGTAATAGTAATCGCCCTAACATGAACGTTAATATATCTCTTGACAGCCTGCTCGACTCGTACGCAAAATACAAAGCCGATAACAATAACAAACAAGAAATAAAAGATACTGAATACAAACTTATTTGATAAGTTGGTGAGGTGCCTCAGCAACTCACATGGGCCAACCATGCATAATAACAATTGTTAATCGCGCGCGCCAGGGCAAGAGGCGGGCCAATACTGCGCGATGTAAATGTAAATCGCTGCGGCGATTTACTGATTATAGTTTTAGTTTTATGATTGGTTTTCTATTAGAGTTTTAATTATTATGTGATTATTATTTTATTGGTTTGAATATATTGCAATTATATAGTTAGAAAGTCATGGCAAAGTTTAAATAAAAAGAAAAAAGAAAAAAAGTTTTTATAAAATTATTTTGTTAGAAATTTAGAGCTAGGAAAATTTGGGTACCATGATTTTTAGTGAACGGTGCGGGTTGATGCACACCTCCACAAAAAAATGAACAAAAATAAAAGGTTTTATAAAAATATTAATATATTAATCATATTCACCAACCATTATCCTTTAATTGCTTCTGCAATTTATAATCTACCTCTGCAATCTCTCTCCTAACCCGAACAATTCTATCTATCGCATCACTCGCATGGTCTTCATAATCCACATACCACTTAATACTCTTTATATCTGGCAGCCGTAAATATACCATACAATCACACCCGCATACTTTTTAAACAATTACCCAACCAATTAATTATCAATATAACAATCCCACATACTATAAAATTCCGGCCCGCAGATATCCGCAGATCCGCTCATATACTTTTTGCCATCCATATCAAATCTCTCAAGAGTAATAACATATCTATCCAAATCCTTGTACAACCTAACCTCCCCCTCTACCAGCTCCAACATACTTCCTGGAAACCACATCCCACAATTTTCAAGAAGATAATGCGTTCCACCATCATATTCAATTATATCAATCTTACCAACATATTTATCAATATTTCCATCTATACCAATCTCATTAAAATCTTTACGTGTCAAGGTGCTCAAAATTCTTACCCTATCCCCAACCTTAAATTTACTCATACAATCACCTTATTATAATGTACCTCATAGTATGGCATACTTTTACCTCTCTAAATCCAATCCTTCAACAGTTTCATCGTTCCACAATGGGCGCAAATCGCCCCATTCTGACACAGACAACATAACTGGTTTTACATTCTTCATTTTTATAATAACATTATCAATGTCTAAACTTATAGAACCATCTCTTTCATCAAAACGTGAATTCGATTTTGGTTTATCAGAACTACTATTCATTTCAAATAAAGTATATGCATATTCAACTGATTCACCCAACAACTTTCTTGTTTCCATTGTGATATCTTTATCGATATGCCAAATAGTTTCCATTTCCATATTACACATATACGCCCTATACAAATAAATAGTTTTCCCTCGGAGATAACATATGTTAACTGACCTCGAAAAAGAAATACTTCAAAAAACGATCTGGGACAACCCATACATCCCCAAAGATCATATGCCCTTCCCAAAACAGATAGACGCCCTCCTCGACTTCCGAAAAGAACTGCTATTCGGGGGTTCGGCTGGGGGTGGAAAATCTGATTACCTCCTCATGGCGGCCCTCCAATTCGTAGAACAGCCCAACTACAACGCTATCATATTCCGCCGCACCTACTCCGATCTAAGCCTGCCTGAAGGCCTCATACCCCGCTCCCACGAGTGGCTAACCCACACCCCCGCCCAATATAAACAAGACCTCCACCAATGGAAATTCCCCTCTGGAAGTACCTTAACATTTGGATACCTAGAATCAGAATCCCACATATACAGGTACAAAAGTAGCTCTTTCTCTTTTATAGGATTCGAAGAACTAACAGAGTTCCCAATCGAACGCTTTTACACCTACCTATTTAGCAGAATGCGTAAATCAACCGACTCCAAAATCCCCCTCAGAATGCGCGCGACCACTAATCCAGATGGCCCCGGCGCTGAGTGGGTATACGAGCGATTCAAGCCCGATGACCCCCAGCCCTTAGAAAATGGTCGCCGGTTCTTAAGCTCCAAACTCTATGACAACCCCCACATCGACCAGGAAAGTTACATCGCTAACCTGGAAGAAACCGATCCCGTCACCAGAATGCAACTCCAAGAAGGTGTATGGCGGGTCAAAAAATCGGGCAACAAGTTCAAACAGGAGTGGTTCGACCGCTGCTACATCAACGAAGAAGACGTGCCCGAAGAAGGCATCACGGTCCGATATTGGGATCTGGCTGCCACCGAACTCAAGCCGGGTACCCGGACCAACAATGATCCCGACTACACGGTAGGCGCAAAAATCCGCCTCTACCAAAACATCTACTACATAATGGATATAAGGCGGGACCGGCTCTCGCCCGGTAAACTCGAAGAATACATCCAAGAAACCGCCGAATTCGACGGCCCTGACACCATAATATACCTGGAACAGGAGCCGGGATCGTCCGGCAAAATAATGACAGATGATTATATACGGAGGGTATTAAGTGGATATGCAGCCTTTAGTGACCGTCCCACGGGTCCAAAGGAAGCGCGTGCTAACGTTTTTAGCGCGGCACTCTACAACGGCATGGTGCGTCTTGTGCGTGCTCCTTGGAATAAACCGTTTGTTACGGAATGTTGTCTCTTTCCTACGAAAGGTGTACATGATGATATGGTAGATTCAGTTTCGAGCGGTATTGGTCGATTACCGCGCGCAAAAAGATGGAAAACTGGTAACATCGGAGAAATATCTACGTTTAATCCTATGGCCCAAGATATGGACTTTGACACTGGCGACCTCAAAATAGAAGATGACGGAATAGAAGAATTTTTTTAGGAAGTGATTAGTAGTGAATTATCAAGAATTTATAAAGGCAGCAGTAAATCGCAACAGCGATTTACCCATTACTATAGAAGCAACCGCACCAACTGTAGATCGCCGTGACGATTTACCCACTATAAATTCTTGTGCGGTTGCTACTCAATTCGCGGCTGAATCAAAAAAACCAGCCGAGACCGGCCTAGA
>Ga0209723_1007289_pt1 | contig 10180 bp, 8 predicted proteins | sample BiotimSIPDNA_2_FD_185750 | JGI IMG/M metagenome (GOLD analysis project Ga0209723, IMG submission 185750) | Anaerobic biogas reactor microbial communites from Washington, USA - Biogas_R2 time_0 SIP DNA (SPAdes) (version 2) | ecosystem: Engineered > Bioreactor > Anaerobic > Unclassified | place... | reverse complement strand
CTTATCAAATTGTTTCTTTTATCCCCTGTATTAATGGTTGATGCCAAGTTACCCTATTGTCACAGAATGCTATATTTTTCCTAAAAATATAAAAAATAACTGTAATCACTGATTTTTTCGAAACACACTTTAGCATTTTTGGTGCTTTTTTAGCTAACATAGATTTGTTTGTATCCTATGTCATGTTTCTGAATTCTTTAGGTTTTTTAGGTGTATATATTGCAAAAGTTTATCCGTTAAGTAGCATCAATAAAAATAGGTGCTGAAATAAATGTCTCTGGAATCCGCTAAAAGACTAGGGTTCATATCAAGCATAATCTCAATAATTATGCCTATCGTTTACGGAATATCTTTTGGTGTTATCTATGTGCTTATCTTTAGCTCTGTCTTTGCATCTGTATCTCAGGGATCTTTAGATTCTTTTTTCAGTCCTCAAATCTTTAGTACAGCATTAATTTCTATCAGTATCGTCGGATTTATAATCGGTCTAGCAGGTTATGTAATGTTTTTGGTTGCTATGTACCGCTTATCCAAATACTACTCTGAACCTTCAATCTTTAATAATCCACTTAAAGCCTTAATTATATCAACAGTCTGGGCTGTCGTAGTTTGCGTGGTAATATATTTTTCAATATCTGCTTCTTTAAATGCTCAAATAAATGCACCTTCCCCTTCGCCCACCATTTTTATGCAATTGATTATTCCACTTATAGTTATCATAATTGGTTCAATTCCTGTTTCGATAATTTGCGGTTTTCTCTACAAGTGGACATTCGACAAAGTGGGTGAGCATTCAGGGGTAGAAAATTTTAAAACAGCAGGGTTGCTTTACTTAATTGGATCAGCATTATCTCTTATCGGGGGCGGTGTAATTGCTTGGATATCGTGGATTTTCGCCGCTATGGGTTTTAACAAGTTAACATCTACTCCAGCTAAAACTGGCTACTTTAGTACAACCCCTTCTGGAGCGAACACTTTATGTTCTTACTGCGGAGCAGAAAACAAATCTGATGCAAAATACTGTATACGATGTGGAAACAGTCTTAATTCTGCATGATTTCAACATTCCTTATTTTTATGCAAGATATGTCTGTTTCAATTTAAACTACGAGTCTATTCTTGCTTCAACATTTTTTTAAATAAATTCAGACCACAGTATTTAGGAAAAATTTTGTTCTAAATGATGTATCCGAAAGTTTTATTCGAATGTTTTCCTAAATTGTTATTTGGCAGAGGCGAAGAGAAATAACTCAAGAAAATAAGCCTCGATGCGTAAGATGCGGAAACTTTATCGACGATTGTACTTGTGTATGTCCATACTGCGGTGAAACCGCAAAATGCACTTGTTGCATTGGCAACGATAAAGCAACAGGCGGCGGTTAGTCGCTAGTTAAAAAAGAATTTTCAAATGTGAGCACAGAATGGTGATTGAAAGTATAAATTGGATGGCGGGCGGACCGCAAGGCAGCGGCGTTGACACAGCTTCCACAATATTTGGCAGAGCCTGTGGCTACGGAGGGCTGTATGTTTTTGGTCGACGTGAATTCCACTCTAACATTAAAACTATGCATAGTTACTTCCATCAACGTGTAAGTAAGCAACCTACTTTAGCTAACATCAGTGACGTAAATTTGTTGGCTGCATTTGATGCGGAAACAGTTGTTCGTCATATCGACGAAGTCGTGAGTGAAGGTGGCTTAATAGTTGATTCACGTTACCTCTCAGTTAATGTCCTTAAAGACATTGTCACTTTCAGTGAAGATTATAAAAACCAAATCAGAGCTTTTATTCAACAACATAATATTGGTGAATCCATCAACGATTTTCTATCCTACGCTAAAAACAAAGGAATCCAAATTTACTCTATCGCATATATGGATTTGCTTTCTGAAGTAGGCAAAAAACTGCAAATCGAAAAAATTAGTAAACTTTCTAAAATGATTAATGTTCTATCTCTCGGAGTTTCCTTTGCACTTCTAAAATACGATCTTAATCTTGTTGAAGCTGCAATTAAAGCCACTTTCCACGAAAAAATCGTCGACATGAACCTTACTGCGCTAAAAGAGGCATATGAATACACGGAAAATACCTTTAATGTTACTAACTTTAAGTATAAACTGGAGAAACAATCAATAAATGAAGAACGAATTTTCTTGAACGGAAACCAAGCTGTAGCTATGGGAAAAGTGTTGGGCGGCTGTAGAGTTCAAACATACTATCCTATAACTCCTGCTTCAGATGAAAGTGAATATTTAGAAGCACATGAAATTCTCAAGACAAAAACAGGTAAAGAAGCCATAATTGTTTTACAAACTGAAGATGAAATAGCTGCAGTAAACTCTGCTTCAGGTGCCTGTTTAGCAGGTGCACGTGCAGCAACAAGCACATCTGGTCCAGGATTTTCTTTAATGGCTGAAGGTTTAGGTTGGGCTGGCAACAACGAAGTGCCTCTTGTAATCACTTTATACCAAAGGGGTGGACCTGCTACTGGGCAGCCGACGAGGCATAGCCAACAAGATCTACGTTTCGTAATACATGCTGCACACGGTGAATTTGCACGTATAGTTCTTGCTTCAGGAGATATCCAAGAAGCTTTTTTTGACGCAGCAGAAGTCTTTAATCTAGCTGAAAAATATCAATTGCCTGTTATTCACCTTCTAGATAAGGGGATGGCTAACTCGTCACAAACTTACCCTGTTTTTGACTATAGCAAAGTGAGAATTGAACGTGGTTCAATTGTAGATGAAAAAGACCTTAAAGGCAAAGTCTACAAACGTTTTGAATTTACTGATACCGGTGTTTCACCAAGGGCTTTCCTTGGCACCAAAAATGCTGTTCAATGGTATAGTGGCGATGAACACAACGAGATGGGTAACATAAACGAAGAAACTTTTATTCGACGTAAAATGATGGATAAACGTATTCAAAAATTGGAGTTAGTTGATAAAGAGGTTCCTTTGGATTTAAAAGTGAATTTCTTTGGTGATAAAGAATCAGAAAACATTGTTGTTAGTTGGGGTTCTCCTAAAGGTGCCATAATCGAAGCATTAAACCAGCTAAGACAAGAAGGGTATAGTTTGGGTTTCATTCAAATTCGAATGGTGCATCCGCTTCCCTCTGCCTACCTAAAACAGCTTCTACTTGGCAAGACACGCATAATAGATGTTGAAGACAACCATACTGCTCAGCTTGCGGGATTAATCACTGAACATGCACATGTTAAACCGAACTATTACATTTTAAAATATACAGGTAGACCCATGTTGACAACAGAAATATATGAAGCATTAAAATCGATTTTAAACAATAAAGCAGCCTCAAGGCAGGTACTCACCTATGGAGCCTAAACCTTCTGATTATAAAACTAGTGTTTACGCTGACTGGTGTCCAGGATGCGGAGACTTCGGTATCCTATCTGCTTTACAGATGGCGATAGCAGAGCTTTCACTGGAGCCGCATAATGTTGTTATAGTTTCAGGTGTAGGAAATTCTTCAAAGACTCCCCATTTTATCAAAGCAAACGGTGTACATACACTCCATGGTCGTCTATTACCTTTTGCAATGGGAATTAAAGTCGCAAATCCCAACCTAAAAGTTATAGGTGTAGGCGGTGACGGCGACGGTTTAGGGATAGGCGCAGGTCACTTTGTTAATGCTGGACGCAGAAACATAGACATAACTTACCTGCTCTACAACAATGGAGTTTATGGCTTAACTAAAGGTCAAGCTTCTCCAACACTTAAACTTGGAACTCAAACAAAATCTCTGCCTAACCCCAACATAAACGAGGCAGTGAACCCTATTTCGTTAGCAATAACTGCAGGCTACACTTTTGTGGCACGTTCATATGCTTTTGACGTAATGCATCTTAAAGAAATGATAAAGCAAGGTATCAAACATAAAGGCTTAGCTTTAATTGAATGTTTACAGCCATGCCCAACATACAACAACGTTAACACTAAAGATTGGTATGAAGGTCTAGATCAAAAAGATCCTTATACTGGCAAAACAAGGCCTCGTCTATATAAACTGGAAAGCATAGGCTTTGACCCAGTTGTACATAATGATTCTCAACTTTTTGCAAAGAAAGTTGCAGGCATGGAAAAAGCTCAGGAATCAGGTAACAGAATTCCTATAGGCGTGTTTTTCCAAAACACGTTGAAACCAACTTTACAAGAGCGATTTCTCAACCGAATTCCTTTCTACCTGCAGAATTCTCCTGCTAAGCAGCAACTCAAAGATGAAGAAGGTTATTCAACCATTGACCTGAGTGAATTCATGGATGAATTGAAAACAAGTTGATTTTAAAAGAAAGAAATGTAAGGAGCTTCTCCTTTCTCCTCAAACCTATTTTGTCCTTTTAGCTTATTAACCACTATTTCCATACTCGACATATGTCAAGGTTCTTCAGGTTCCTCATCTATATAACATTCTTCAGTAAATCTTGGTGTACAAACACAATAAAATACTAAATCCGATTTGCCGATGTTACTTATTTTCTGTGAAGTATTGGCGGGTATAACTACAACGTCACCTGGTGATACTTCTGTTGGTTCAAGGTTGCCAATTTGCACTTTTCCTTTTCCGCTGGTTATAATGTATATCTCTTGTACAGAGTTTTTTAGGTGATGCGCTTTGGTTGTTACTCCAGGTTTAACTGTTGCTCGTGCGATTGATACTGTTTCTGTGCTATAATTTTCTGCTACGTAGCATCTCTCTGATGTGAAATACTCTTTTGGGGTAATTTTTTTTATGATTTTTGGCTGCTGCATTTTTTCACCGTTTATATCGTGGAAAATAGAGTGGTAGTTAAAGGTTTTAATTATATTGTTTTCGAAAGCTTTAACCAATGTTTGTATTTCCAAGAATATAGCTTCTTTTTTTAAACGAGTGGGTTTCTGCTTTTTTAATTGTTGAGGTTTGTGTTTATTTTTACGGTGATATTTTTTGTTTTTTTGTTTGTTTTGTTGTTTTAATGTTAAAACGACTTATATACACGCTAAGCGTAGTGTATTGAGTGGCTTGTTAACACTACGAATATAAAGCGGCATGAGTATATAACCTATGAGATGTCCCTACTGCAACTCGGATAATTCAAAAACACTCGAGACACGAGATTCTCCAGAGAATACTACGCGCAGACGTAAAGAATGCATCAACTGCGGTAAAAGGTACACAACCTACGAATACCTTGAAAGCGTCGAATTAATGGTTAGGAAAAAGGATGGAGAAATACAGCGTTTCGACGTCAACAAAATCATCCGTGGCTTACAGAAAGCCTGCGAGAAACGTCCAATAGACATGAACCAGATTAACGAGTTAGCAGAAAAAGTGCGTCAAGACTTAATGCTTAAAGGAACCCAAGAAGTGTCATCAAGAGAAATCGGCGATTTAATCATGACACATCTAAAAAAACTTGACCGTGTTGCTTACATTCGTTTCGCATCAGTTTACAAGCGGTTTGAGGAGCCTGATGATTTTACAAGGCTACTTTCAGAAGTGAAGAAAAAATGAAGTTTGTACTAAAACGTGATAGTAAATTAGAACCATTCGACCAAAGTCGAATAACAAATGCCATTTGGAAAGCTGCAAAAGCAGTAGGCGGTAAAGATAAAGAGCAGGCTAAACGGATTAGTGACGAGGTTGTAGCTGAGTTACAGAAACTCTTTGGCGATGATGGAGTACCTACTGTAGAAGAAGTTCAGGACCTTGTAGAAAAACGGTTAATCGAGAACGGCCATGCCTCAACCGCTAAAGCGTACATCCTTTACCGTAAACAACATAACGACATGCGCGAGTTAGCAGCACTATTAAGTTCATCTGACATGGTTGACCAGTATCTTGAGGTTGAAGACTGGAGAGTAAAAGAAAACAGTAACATGAGCTACTCCTTGCAGGGTTTAAACAATTACCTCTCATCTACTGTAATCGCAAAATATTGGATAGCGAGAATTTACCCTGAAAACATAGCTGCTTCACATTTCTCTGGAGACCTACACATACACGACCTAGGTGTGTTGGGGCCATACTGTGTCGGTTGGGACATAAACGACCTGTTACTTTCTGGTTTCGGTGGAGTACCCGGTAAAATAGAGAGCAAACCAGCTAAACACTTCCGAACAGCACTCGGCCAAATAGTGAACTTTTTCTACACTCTTCAGGGTGAAGCTGCAGGTGCACAAGCATTCAGCAACTTTGATACTTACCTAGCGCCATTCATAAAATATGATAATTTAACGCAGAGAGACGTAGAACAAGCTCTTCAAGAATTCTTTTTCAACATGAATGTTCCAACTCGTGTAGGTTTCCAGACACCATTCACTAACCTGACTTTGGACTTGACTGTTCCTGACTTCATGAAAGATGAAGCTGTACTTTACAATGGTAAAGTCACTCAGGACACCTACGGCAGCATGACTAAAGAGATGGATATGTTCAATACAGCTTTTGCGAGGGTTCTTCAACAAGGAGACTCAAAAGGGCGTGTCTTCACTTTCCCAATCCCAACCTATAATATAACTAAAGATTTCGATTGGGATTCACCGGTTTCACAGGCGATTTTTGAAGTTACCGCCAAGTATGGTGTTCCCTACTTCTCCAACTTTGTCAATAGCGACATGAAACCTGAAGACGTGCGAAGCATGTGTTGCAGACTGCGCATTGACAATCGTGAGTTACGTAAACGTGGAGGAGGCTTCTTTGGTGCTAACCCCTTAACTGGAAGCATTGGTGTAGTCACACTTAACCTACCCCGGATTGGCTACTTAGCAACAAATGAGGATGACTTCTTTGAACGCCTAGAAGGTTTAATGGAGACAGCTAAAGCCAGTCTTGAGATTAAACGAAAAGTACTTGAAGGCTTCACTGAGAAGGGACTTTATCCATATTCAAGACGATACTTACGGCATGTAAAGGAAAGTTACGATAGATACTGGAAGAACCACTTTTCAACCATCGGCTTAGTTGGTGTTAACGAAGCTGTGTTGAATTTGCTTGGACAAAATATTGCGTCACGTGATGGACAAGCATTCGCTGTTAAACTGCTTACCTTCATGCGTAAACGTTTAGCAGATTACCAAGAGGAAACAGGCAGCATCTACAACCTTGAAGCTACCCCAGCAGAGGGAACAGCCTACCGGTTAGCTAGACTAGACAAGAAACGTTACCGCGACATAATATTTGCTAACCAGAAACATTTAGCTCCAGACCGTGCTGAACCATTCTACACAAACTCTTCACAGTTACCTGTTGACTTCACAGGCGACCTATTTGAAGCATTAGAGCACCAGGAGACCCTGCAGCCGCTATACACTGGAGGCACAGTATTTCACATATTCCTAGGTGAACGCCTACATTCCTGGAAAGCTGCAGCTGAACTTATAAAGAAAGTATCCTGGAACTCAAAGTTACCTTACTTTACGTTGACACCTACCTTCAGCATTTGCCCAACACATGGTTACACAAGCGGAGAACACAAAACCTGCCCAGTCTGCAACGCTAAAAGCGAAGTATACTCTCGCGTAGTCGGATACCTTCGCCCAGTAGACCAATGGAACGATGGAAAACAATCTGAATTCAGTATACGAAAAACCTTTGACCGGTCATCTGTCTTGGCATCTGCACCCCTAGTAGTTTAAAGGTGTACTTTCAAAGATGAAGTTTAGCGGCTTACAAAAAACCAGTTTAGTTGATTACCCAGACAAAGTAGCGTCAGTGCTGTTCACTCCCGGCTGCAATCTCCGATGCCCATTTTGTCATAACTGGCAAATAGCCACGGCTCCAAAGCCTCCTTTTCTACAGGAAGGCGCAGCATTAGCTATATTGAAAAAACGTAAAAAATACATAGACGCAGTAGTAGTTACGGGCGGGGAACCATGCATGCATAAGGAACTGCCGAGGTTTTTAGCTAAACTCAAAGATGCAGGGTTCTACGTAAAACTAGATACTAATGGATGCTTTCCAGATACTCTACAAGAATGCTTAGACTATGTGGATTATGTTGCTATGGACGTCAAGACCAGCCTAGAAAAATACAAGCTTTTAGGTGCTAACGATACATCTGACATATCACGTTCAATAGACTTACTAAAGAATAGCAATATAGACTACGAGTTTCGAACTACAATAGTTCCAGAATTTGTTACAGCAAAAGACATAGAAGCAATTGGAGAAATTACAAAGGGATCAAAAAGGCATGCCCTGCAGCAGTTCATTCCAGATGATACTCTAGATAAGCGATTCCAGACACTCAAACCTTATGCTCCAGAAATAATTCAGGAATTTACTGCTACCCTAAAAAAGTACAGTGAAAACGTAGTAAACAGAATATGAGCATTTTTTTCATCTTTTTCAATTCTGCTTTCAGTTTTTGACTTAAAAAACTTCATCTAAACCTTTTTGTCTAAACACTGATTGATAATAAAAAATTTTGATTAGATGTTAAAATGTTTGGATACTTTATTTATGGGACTGGGATATTTTTATCCTGAGTTTCTTTTTCTTTAAAACTACTGCAACAACAATCACAACAACTATCACTGCAACAACAATTACTATACCTACCGTTGTTAGTATGCCTCTAATAATTCCCAATATTACCTCGCTTATTATCTTCCAACTGTTTTCATTTCCTTCTAAGTTGATGCTATTCAATATAGACTCAACTGAGGTTCTGCTCTCATTATTAGCATCATATGCAGCGTAAGCGTTAATGTAGTAGTTATCTTTGATGAAAACTAGCACAGTATCATAAATGTCATAGTCTGCAACATAGACTTCTGCATATCCCGCTTTTACTCCTGCTACAGTTCTTACCCCACTTACATTAAATCCGCCTCCAAAATGGTCTAAACGGAAAATTTCTTCAGCCTCAGCCTTCAACATTGCATCTGTGTAAGCAGTAGTAGGCGCTTTTTCATAGTAAATCATTACTCCATCTTGGTTTTTCAAGTTCTGATATTCCAGTAAACCTGCACCTAAAGGGTCGTGCTCAGAAAGCGAGTCTGGGTAAGGAGTCTCGTAAACCAGTTCCCAGTCAGTAGGCAGAGTTACTGTTGGTTTCGCAAGAGTTTCTGCAGATGCTACAACCGGAGTAAAAGCTAAAACAACATTGATTACAAGCAGGAGAACAACCAAATTCTTTTTCATACTCTACTCGCTCTTGAATTATCTATTGTTTTTGAAACTAATCATCTTGTTATTAGTAAAGCTATTGTAAGCGTTTAGCCTAAGTTTAACTTGTTTGTATTTTTGTTTTTTTGTTTCTTATTTTTTTGTTCTAAAGTTTTTAATATTCGATCGTTGTAGTCTGCGTAGGCGGGGCCGTCGTCTAGCATGGATTAGGATACATGCCTGGGGCGCATGCGATCCTGGGTTCAAATCCCAGCGGCCCCACCACGATAATACAGGCCCCTATGGCGATGTTTGGCATCATTTTCTTCTCCTAAAGATTTTAACTCCGTCAAACTCGCAGACATATTCAAATCCTGCTTCGATTAGTTCTCTTGCTTCTTGAACAGTTGACGCAGTTGCCGAGTGATATTCGTCATTCTCAAAACTGATGAGCTGTGTATAGAGTAGTGTGTTCTGGATGTTTTTGTGTCCAAGCAACTTCATGACGTGTAGGATATCTTTGGTTTTAGCGTATTCCATTGTTGCTTTCCAGTGTCTTAGGGTATGAAAGTGAATTTTGTTTATCCGGTCATTTTTGAGTTTTTGGGCTATTTTGTTTCTTTGGATTCTAAAGGTTCTGGTAAAGTGTCTCTGGGAGCAGCTGAAAGTGTTAGGTTTTTCTTTTGATAGGCTGTTTAGCATGCTGATTAGTTGTGTGGATATTCTTAGTTGGCGGGGTTCACTGCCTTTTTCAGGTGTTATGTTCACGGTTCTGTTGGCGAAGTCAAAGTCTGTCCACTGTAACAGGAAGGCTTCTCCACAGCGCATACCTGTTTCTTTGAGTAACTGCAGAAATGTAGCTGTTTTTCTGTTGCATCCTGCAATTAAACTGTTGATTTCGTCCTCAATAGGTATGAAGGGCAGTTTTCTGACCGCTTTATATTTTGGAGGACTCCAAGCTTTTCCCTGCATTTTAAGGAAGCATGAGTATGTTTCTATCGCGATTTCTTTTGTTTTTACTGACCATTTCTGTTGCTTAGAGATTGTTTCTTTAACTGATTCTGGATCC
>Ga0209723_1007287_pt1 | contig 10181 bp, 9 predicted proteins | sample BiotimSIPDNA_2_FD_185750 | JGI IMG/M metagenome (GOLD analysis project Ga0209723, IMG submission 185750) | Anaerobic biogas reactor microbial communites from Washington, USA - Biogas_R2 time_0 SIP DNA (SPAdes) (version 2) | ecosystem: Engineered > Bioreactor > Anaerobic > Unclassified | place... | reverse complement strand
GGTTATACCAACGCCGGTGCTGACATTGGCGATTGGAAAGACGCTCAGGAATGGGCCGCGCAGAAAAACTCCGGCATGGCAGGCGGCGAAGGCCTGCAGCTCTACTGGACTTCAGGCGGCTGGATGAAGGACGCTGCAAAAACGCAGATGGCCAATATCATCACCGAACTGGGCCCCACCGGATTTGACGGCGTCTATGCCCAGAACAACCCCATGCTGGAAGGCGTGGTGGAAGCCATGGAAGAAGCGGGCCTGGACACCAAAGACTATTGGATCGGCTCTGGCAATGGCCGTGAGATTTCCTGGAACTGGGTGCGTGAAGGTGTGACGGACATGGACGTGAACCAGTCCGCCTTACTGGAAGGCGAAGCCCTGTATCAGATCCTCAAGGCGCACTTTGCCGGTGAGGAACACCGCAAGTACATCCATCCCTACTTCAACTACTACCACACCGGCAACATTGAGGAGATCTGGGATACCCTGATTCCCTTCACGGATGTTGAAGCATACCTTGCCAAGCGCGCGGCCGGCGACATCGTTTATGACATCAACAACACCGAGTACTTCAAGGATGTCCCGGAATTCAACAAATAATCATTTCCTCTGATACCATCCGGCACGGGGCTGCGCTTGCGCGGTTCCGTGCCGGAACAACAAACATAAGGAGAAACGCCATGATCAAAGTCGGTATGAACCTGCTTTTGTGGTCGGATAACCCAAGTTTTGCCCAGCACGGGCAGCTGCTGGATAAGTGCAAGCAGATAGGCTTTGACGGCGTGGAGTTCAACGTCGGCCTGATTTCGGATATGGAGGAGTGCCGGCGCTTCGGCGCGCATGCCGGGGAGCTGGGGCTGGATGTGACGACCGTTGGCGTTTTCAATCCGGCTGAATGTAACCCCATCAGCCCCGATCCTGCGCTGCGCAGGGCAAGTTTTCCCGTTTTCAAGGATTATATCGACCGCACCCTGGCCTTTGGCGGAAAGCTGATCTGCGGTCCCTTCTACCAGGGCTTAGGATATTTTTCGGGCGCGAGGCCCAGCAAGCAAGAGTGGGATTGGTCAGTGGAAGCCATGCGGCCAGGTTTTGAATATGCCCATGAGAAAGGGGTTACTGTGGCCGTTGAGCCGCTGAACCGCTTTGAAGTGCACCTGATCAATACCGTACAGACGGCTGTGGACTATGTTCAGGAGTTTGGCATGGACAATGTTGGCCTTCTGGTGGACACGATGCATGCCAATATTGAAGAACTGGACCTGGCCCAATCGTTCAGGAAGGCGCTGCCCTGGATCAAGCATGTCCACATCTCCGAAAACGACCGGGGCATCCCCGGCGCAGGCCATGCCTGTGGCCAGGATGTCTTCGATGTATTCAAGCAGGGCGGTTATGACGGTTACCTGACCATTGAGGCGTTCAATCTGGGCGCGCCTTCCTTCACGGGCGCGCTGCACCTGTGGCGCACCTTCGCGCCCAGCGATGACATGCTGGCCAAACAGGGGCATGACTATATCCGCAAATGCCTGGCATGAAGGAGAAGATAATGAACCATGCAGAGTTGATCCGCCGCACCTTGGGCCAGGGAAAGGGTGTGCTGCGCCTGGCGCCCACCTGGGTGCCCAGGCCCTTCAACCGCCCCGGCCGCCGCATCCGCCTTCACCCTGATGATTATTTTGCCATGGGGATGGAGCGGGGCGCGATTGTGGAGCGTTGGTTTTCGTCCATTACGCATGTGGAGACCCAGGGCGCCAGCCCCAATGAGGGCATGAGCTTCGTCAATGTGGATGATAATCCCAAGAACACTGTGCTGTTTAAGGATTTTGTGGACGTTTTGGGTGCGGAGCTGATTGGCCAGGCGCTGATGGACAAGTATGGCACCTGGCCCATGTACTCCAAGTTTTACGATTATTCGCAGCCTCTCTTTCACCACATTCATCACGGTGAGGAGGCCTGCAAGCGTTTTGGTGATGTGAAGCCCAAGCATGAGCACTATTTCTTTCCCAAACAATATAACCCGCACATGGGGGAGATGCCGGTCACCTATTTTGGTTTTGATCCGTCAGTTTCGCAGGAAGAGGTTAAGGCACGCCTCAGGGACTATACCAGGCGCGACATCCACATTACTGAGTTATCCCGCGCTTTCCGGCTGGAACTGGATACCGGCTGGTACACCCCCGCGGGCGTCCTGCACGCACCCGGTTCGCTGTGCACCTATGAGCCCCAGTGGAACAGCGATGTCATGGCTATGTGGGAAAATGTGGTCAACGGTGAAGTGTTTGGCCATGAGTCCCTGGCGGGCTACATTCCCGAGGAGGAGCAGGACAACCTGGATGTGATTTTCGATGTGGCGGATTGGGAGCTCAACACCGCCACGGACTACCGGGAGCGGTTCTTCAGAAGGCCGATGCTTGAGCAAGAGGGCGAGGGCTTTGCCCAAAGCTGGATCTGTTATGGCAATGCCTATGTGGCCGCCAAAAGTTTGACCGTTCAGCCAGGCCGGGAGGCTGTTATTGCCGATTCCGCTGCATATGGCTGCGTGGTGGTTCAGGGGCACGGTTCCTTTGGTGTGTTCGGCTGCGAGTCCCCCACCTATCTGCGCTATGGCCAGTTGAGCGCGGACGAGTTCTTTGTTTCCCGGGACGCGGCGGCAAAGGGCGTCAAGGTGGTGAACGGCTCCCGCTATGAGCCCCTGGTCATCCTCAAGCACTTCGGGCCGGACTGCGGCATCCCGCAGGTTGAGGCAATGAAAAGGCCCTACCCCAAAACCTGAGTCACACTCGCGGCCAGGCGAGTTTGCGAAAGACAAGAAAGGATGGATCCTATGAAAAAGATTTCTCTGAGTTCCTGGGCAATTCCCCAGCCCCTTCCCGAATTGGTGGAAGGCGCCAGGAAGATAGGCTATGATGGCATCAGCCTGGGAGGCTTCCCGCCCTATGGCGCTCACCCCGACCTGGTGGATACCGCTGAAAAGAAGGCAGCCCTGGTCAAATTGTTCAAAGACCACGGCATGGAAGTAGCGGACTATGCCCTGGACATGTGGAAGTATGATTCGCTGAAAATGACCGACCAGTGGCGGGCGGAGTACACCCGTGCGCTGAAGCTGGCAAAAGAACTGGCGCTGACCAAGATCATGCGCGTTGACACCTGTACACCGCCCATTTTGCCCGACGGGATGAGCTATGGCGAGGTGAAAGCTTTCTTCGTCAGGCACTTCAAGGAAATGGCAAAGGAAGCGGCTGCTCTGGGCTTTGATGTGGTCTGGGAGTTTGAGCCCGGCTTCATGATCAACGAACCGAAAAATGTGATTGAATTGGTGGACGCGGTGGATGAGCCCAATTTTTCGCTGCTGTTTGACACTTGCCATGCTTACAACTGCGCCATGGGGCACCGGCACCTGGAGCCCGGCCTGAAGCTTGGCGGCGGCATCATGGAATTTATCCGTATGTGCAAGGACCGCATCGGCCTGGTGCATGTGATCGACAGTGATGGCACCCTCAACGATACCGGTACCTCAACCCACGCCCCCTTTGGGGATGGGTTCATCAACTTTGATGAAGTCATTCCAGCCCTTCTTCACGAGGCGGGCTACCAGGGAGACTGGTGGGCCATCGATCTGTGCGAGTGGCCGGATGCCTGGGCGGTGGCGGAGGACTGCTACCGGTTTGTGGACAAGTTCAACCGGAAGTTCGGCAAATAACGGAGGCGCGACATGAAAGGCAAGATGAAAGTACAGAATTTCTACGAGCCACTGGTGATGAAGCTGGAAGAGCATGATATCCCGCAGATTTCTTCCAACGAGGTGCTCATCAAGGTGATGGCCTGCTCGATCTGCGGCAGCGATGTATCCTACTACTACGGCCACAGCCCGCTGGGAACCGCTGACGGGAAAGGTCCCCTGTACCTGGGCCATGAGATGAGCGGCGTTGTGGTGGAAGTTGGCGGTATTCCCGCAGCTTCCGGGCTGTTCAAGGCGGGAGACCGTGTGGCGGTCAACCCGGTTCAGCAGTGCAATGCGTGCGAATACTGCATGCGCGGCGAGTTCAACGTTTGCCCCAACAGCGAGGTGATCGGTGTTTCAGTCAACGGCGGTTTCGCTGAGTATGTGAAAGTCAAATATACGCATGTCTACAAGATTCCCGACAACGTCAAGTTTGAGCACGCGGCAATGACCGAGCCCCTGGCCTGTGCCTCAAACGCCGTCAAACGCCTGGACATCCATCTGGGCCAGGATGTGGTGGTGTTTGGCCCCGGGCCCATCGGCCTGATGATGGTGCAGTTGGCGAAAGCCAGCGGTGCTGGCCGTGTCGTGCTGATTGGCAGGCGTGACTATCCCCTGGAAGTGGGGAAAAAAGTAGGCGCGGATGTGTTGATCAACACCTCGGACCTAAAGTCCAGATACTTCGCCGAGGATGTTTCGGAGGCGGTCAGGAAAGCGTTAGGGCACCTGGCGCCCCGCGCGATTGTGGCAACCTCCAACATGGAGGCGCTGCAGGGCGCGCTTCTGGTAACCGGCCCTGCTTCCACCATCGTTTATTTCGGCCTGCCGGGCCCGGAGGACAAGCTGCAGGTGCCCATGCTGGAGGCTATCCAGGCTGAGCGCACCATCAAATGCGCCTGGTTGGCACCCCTGGTTTGGGATAGCACCTTTGCCGCGATGGGCACCGGAAAAGTGGACCTGAGCCCCATCCTGACCCATACTTTCTCGCTTGAGGAAGCGGAGGAAGGGATCAAGTTCATGAAGGAAAGCAAGGAGAACAAACTGAAGGCTGTCATCAAGATTGGCCAGGAGTAGTCAACATTAAGCAAAGCACCGCCGGAACAGATTGGCCTTGTTTCCTTGTCTGTTCCAGCGGTGCTTGCCTGAAAAACAAACGGAGGGACCAGAATGAGAAAAATCGCAATCATCGGCGCGGGGAGCATTGTATTCTGCAAAACGCTGGTGCTTGATATCATGAACACACCGTCGCTGCGCGACTCCCAGTTCGCTCTTATGGCGCCAAGCACACGCAATACCAGCCAGGTGGAAGCCTTCCTCAACAAAGTGATAAAAAAAGAAAACCACCCAGCCCAGGTGTATATCACCACCGACCAGCGGGATGCTTTGAGGGATGCGGACTATGTGATCCTGTCCTTCCAGGTCGGCGGGAATGAAGCCTTTAGGCATGATGTGGAAATCCCGCTCAAGTATGGTGTGGATACCTGTATCGGGGATTCTATGAACGCAGGCGGCGTTTTCCGTGCATTGCGCGCAATTCCGGTTATCCGGCAGATCTGCGATGATGTCAGGGAGCTTTGCCCTGATGCGCTCATCCTCAATTATGTCAACCCCATGGCCATGGTCGGCTGGGCCCTGGGCAAGGAAGGCGTCAACTATGTGGGGCTGTGCCACGGTGTTCAGACCACCCTGGACCTGATTGCCGGTTACTGCGATGTAAAAAAGGAGGAAGTCGATTTCCTCTGCGCCGGCATCAACCATATGGGCTGGTTCCTAAAAATCGAGCACAAGGGGCAGGACCTGTATCCCAGATTCAAGGAAGCCATGGAGAAGCCCGAATACTATATCAACGAAAAAGTGCGGGCAGAGGTGCTGCGCAACTTCGGATACTTCTGCACGGAGTCAACCGGGCACCTCTCAGAATACCTGCCTTATTTCCGGAAGAACCGCAAAGCGCTGGACTTGTATTGCGATGAGCCTGGATTCGGGGGCGAGACAGCGGCCTATTACAAATTCAGCAGCGCTGTGGCCACCAAATATGCAGGGCGCCTGCTGGATCATGAACCCATCGAGCTGCCTTCCCGCAGCGTGGAGTACTGCTCATACATCCTGGAAGCGCTGGAAACCGGCGTTCCCTTCCGGTTCAACGGCAATATCCTCAACCGGGGCATGATTTCCAACCTGCCTGAAGATTGCTGTGCTGAAGGGCCGGTCTTTGCTGACGCTACAGGGCTCCATCCCGTCATTGTAGGAGATCTGCCGCCCCAGCTGGCTGCCCTGAACATGACTAACATCAATGTACAGCGCCTGGCTGTCCAGGCTGGATACTCAGGCGACCCTGAGGAGATTGTCCACGCAGTGGCGCTGGATCCCCTCACCGCCTCGGTATGCACGCTGGCCGAAATCCGTGATATGGTGGCTGAGATGCTGGAAGCCGAGAAAAAATGGTTGCCCCAGTTTGAGGGGAAGAAGCTTGTTGCCAAAAAGGACATCGTCATTCCGGCCGATGTAAAGCGCGCTCCGGTGCCGGTGGATCCTGCGCTGGCCATTATGGCACGCTTTGGCGAACTGGGCTCCTAAGCAAACAGAACGCCTGCCCATGCGGCTTTGCTTGGCAAGGCCGCTTTTTTGCGCGTTTTGTTCACACCCGCTTCATGCCCCCTTGGTTGCGACTGTGCTATAATATCATGCATACTTGTATGGAGGGATGAGCGTGTTTCGAAAACTGCTTAACAATTACTATTACGGCAAGTCCGGCAAGGGGGAATACCGCCGGGGGGATTTACCCCAAAACCGCTGGCAGCAGTTCCGGGAAATGCTCCGGGTTCGCCTGGCCGGCCTTTTCAGGCTGAACCTGATCACGGCGCTGGCCTTTGTCCCGATGATCTATGTATTGATCATCACCTTAAGCGCCCTGTTGACGCATTTGGCAGTTGTGGCGGAGGCGTCAGCCAATCCCCAGAGCCCGGTTTTTTCCGGCAACAGCGCCCAGGAAGTTTACAGCATCCTCTTCACCGGAAGCCTACTCCTTATCCCCGCTATCGCCATCACAGGGCCGGCCCAGGCAGGCATGGCCCTGGTGGTGCGCAATTGGGCTCGGGATGAGCATGCCTTTGTGTGGAGTGATTTTCTGGATGCCGTGAAGGGCAACTGGAAGCAAGCGCTTGGTGCATCGCTGATGACGGGCGTGGTCCCCCTTGTGGTGCTGGTGAGCTATCAGTTTTATGGGGCGATGGCCGAAAACAGCACCTTTTTCGTGGTGCCCCAGATGCTGGTGATAGGGCTGGGGGTGATCTGGAGCCTGGCGCTTGTCTACATGTATCCCATGATGGTTACCTATAAGATGAGCTTCAGAACGCTTTTGCGCAATTCACTTCTGCTGGCGATGGGCAGGCTGCCCCATACTGCAGGGGCACGCCTGGTGATGCTTATCCCCGTTGCCGCCGCGGTCGTCGTATCCTTGGCCACGCCCAACTGGATGTACGCTGTGATGGCGCTGGCCGGGTACTATCTGTTGTTCGGCAATGCCCTGGCCAGATTTGTCTATGCAGCCCTGTCCAACGCCATGTTTGACAGGCTGATCAATGTGCGTATTCCAGGGGCACAGGTGAACCGGGGGCTGGCAGAAGTTGAGGACATTGATGAAGGGGAGGAGGATGAACCGGACGCGCCCACCGGCCCGCAAAACAAACCGGGCAGCCTGGTGTAGCCATGTATGGGGATTTTTCGGCAGTTTATGACCGGCTGATGCGGGAGGTGGACTACCCGGCGTGGGCGGAACACTACCGGGGCCTGCTTGCCGCCCGCGGTGTGCCTGAAGGTGCCAGGGTGTTGGAGGCCGCCTGCGGCACCGGCAGCCTCACCCTTCCGCTGGCACGGCATTATCGGCTTCTGCCGGGCGACCGGTCCCCTGAAATGTTGAGCCGCGCGGCGCTGAAGGCCAAAGACGCCGGGCTGTCCCTGCCGTTTATTGCCCAGGATATGCGAACCCTCTCCGCCCACAGGCCCGTTGAAGCCGTCGTCTGTGGCTGTGACGGGGTGAACTATCTCCTGTCTCCGGCTGATTTGCGGCGTTTTTTACAAAGCGCCCATGACACGCTTGCTCCGGGTGGTGCCATCGCTTTTGATATCTCCTCTTTTCATAAACTGAGCCAGGTGCTGGGCAACAGCACGCTGGGCCTGAAGGAGGAAGACATCTGCTACCTCTGGCAAAATGCCTGGCAGCCCCGCAGCCACAGGTTGTCCATGCAGCTCTCAATTTTTGTTCGGCAGCAACATCCGGAAGAGACTTGGAGGATGATTGAGGAAACCCAGGTCCAACGGGCCTGGGAGGAGGAAGAGGTCATCCAGGGACTTTCGGAAGCTGGTTTTGAGAACATCAGTTGCTTTGGTGGGATGACACTCAGCAAACCGGCTCCGCAGGATATTCGGCTGCATTTTGCCGCCACCAAACCGCATGTAAGGATATGTTTATGAGAGATAATATCATTTTCCCCGAAAAGGATGCTCTGCTCCGCCTGACGCTTATGGGCCGCCAGGCCCGCGCTTTCCTGATCCGAAGCACGCGCATGGCGCAGCAGGCGGCAGACATCCACCAGGCCAGTGATGTAGCCGCCGCTGCGATGGGCAGGCTTCTTCCCGGCAGTGCCATGCTATGGGGGCTATTGAAGGAGGAAAGCGGCAGGCTGTCCGTCACGGTGGATGGGGATGGGCACGGCGGGCGCCTGCACTGCGGGGTGAAGGACGGGGAGTTTAAGATAGCCGTGCAAAATCCCCGGTTGGAACTCCCCCTGACGCCTGATGGGCGGCAGGACGTGGGGCGCTTTCTTGGGAACAAGGGCAAGCTGATTGTGGTGAAGGATTACTCCGCGGGCGACCCATATACCTCTGTGAGCGACCTGGTTAGCGGGGAACTGGGAGAGGATCTGGCCAGCTATTTCACCATCTCAGAGCAGACACCTTCCCTGGTGGCAGTGGGGTGCTTAAACGAGGCGGGCACTGTGCTATCCTCCGGCGGCATTCTCATTCAGGCCATGCCTGGCTGCAGCGACCAAACCCTCAGCCAATTGGAACTGCGCATTCCCTTTTTCGCCAATATCAGCCGGGAGATTTTTGACCGCTCCCTGAAAGGGCTGGCGGAGAGTTGGTTCGTGGATCTGGACCCGGTGTTTTTGGGGGAAGAAATGCTGACGCTGAAATGTGACTGCAGCCGGGATAGGATGCGCCGGGCGCTGGCTGCCATTGGCCGGGAAGAATTGGAGAAAATTGTGGAAACCGGCGAGGAAACGCGCCTCACCTGCCACTTTTGCCGCACCCAGCGGGGCTTCAGCGCCGGGGAAGTGAAGCAAATGCTGGCTGATAGCGAGGAATCTTATGACGCCCATTGATTTTGACCGTCGGTTTTCCCACTGGCTGCGGGGTTTCCTGGAGGAAAATCAAGACAGTTTTACGGATGTAAACCAAGTGGAGCAGTTGATGCCCCAGCTTTATGATCGTTTTGTCACAACGCCCGCCGACTGGCTTTCGGGCCAGGCGCCCGAACACTACTTTGACGGCCAGAGCCCGGAAGACCTGGTGGCATGGATTTCCCGCTATGAGTTGGAGGAGGTGCCGGTGCCGGAATTGCTGCTTGATGCTATCATCCAGGAAGGAAATCGGGCGCGGGATGCGCTGATCACCCTCATGGCGGATCCTTCAGCCCCTTTGGCGCCCAGGATGACTGCGGTGAATCTCCTGCGTGAGATGGCGCTGCCGCCGCCCACAGATATCTACATCACCTGGCAGATATCCCGTGAGCTGAAGGATGAACTTGCGGACTGCGCCCTGGAGGCGCTTGAAGCAGCTGGGGAGCAGGCACTGCCCGGGATGCTTGAAGCCCTTCCCCAGGCGGGGGATGCAGGCCAGGAAGCGCTGTTGTCAGTTTTGAGCCGCTATCCAGGCCTTGAGGGGGTATATGAGGCCCTCATCAAATTGTTTGACTTGGCGCCCTCCCGCACGCCATCGCTGGCGGCATACCTCGGGCGGCTGGGGGATGAACGGGCGCTGCCCATGCTGATAGCCCGCGCGAAAGACCCCAATATTGACTACCTGGATTACATTGAACTGCGCAGCGCCATAGAAAGCCTGGGCGGGGAGGCTCCTGAACGCGAGTTTGGGGAGGACCCGGGCTATGAGGCTTTGAGGAACACGGAGTAGGCCACAGATGATCTGCAAATACTGCAAAAACGAGTCAAATCCAGCCTCCCGCATTTGCCCCAGTTGCGGGGAATACATGGGGGTGGAGGGCGAAGTTACCCTGGATGCGATCATGGAGGACGCGCCCAGCATCGATTTGAGTTGGGCCGGGCGCACCACCCGTGGGGCGAAAGCGGGCAAGCGGGTCCGGCGCAAGCGGGGCAAGCGCCGAAGCCGGTTGGCCCGCAAGCACACTTACCAGGAGCGTATGGTGAACTGGGCCAAGGTGGCGGTGTCC
>Ga0209723_1007285_pt1 | contig 10182 bp, 9 predicted proteins | sample BiotimSIPDNA_2_FD_185750 | JGI IMG/M metagenome (GOLD analysis project Ga0209723, IMG submission 185750) | Anaerobic biogas reactor microbial communites from Washington, USA - Biogas_R2 time_0 SIP DNA (SPAdes) (version 2) | ecosystem: Engineered > Bioreactor > Anaerobic > Unclassified | place... | reverse complement strand
CATGGCATTCATAAGGCCATGCTATAGCCAGATTGGCCGCCTCAGACCAGATCAATATCTTCGCCAATCCACCCCTAAAGACGGGTTGGACGAAGCTTTACATGCGGCATTCTAAACCGGATTTCTGAAAAAATCCGGTCTGTGTCCGTCGAAGACGCCGCCTTACTCGACGCAATCGAAGTCCGGCTGGATTTGACCGAAGCCAAGAAGGCACTGAAGGAAAAGGGAAGCATCCCCTGGGCAGAGGTCAAGAAACGCTTGGGCCGGAAATCGCGGTAAGCGGACCATGACCTACCACATCGAGGTCAAGCCTTCGGCGGCGGATGCACTGGAGAAGATACCCCAGCCGCATCGGCGGCGCATATCCCGTTTTCCTTCAACCAGTCTTACTCGCAAGGTTTTTCTACTGTTGCCAGGAGGCCAGTTCGGCGACGTTTCGTTCCACGCAGTGTTTGCAGAAAAGGCCGTCGTGTCCGGGCGATTTATGCGTCAGATAATCGAGCATTTCCTTGCCTTTGCCGCGCGTGAAGATATGTTTCAGGCTGGTCTGTGCCGCGTTTCCCAAGCTGTATTTTTGCGGCCCGTAATACGCACAACACGGATAGACTTCGCCGTCGTAGTTGATCGACAGCGCGGTGAGATAGAAGTTGCATCTGCTGCTGTTGTTTTTCGCCGGTTGCGGGGTCGGCAGGATGGGATAATGGGGGACGATGCCCCCGGCGCCGTAGTACAGCACGATGTTTTGTGTTTTGCAGTAGTTTTCGGCCGGGGCTTGATCGGCGGAGTTCCAGGGGAATTTCAGATATTGCCAAAAGAGGTTGGTTTGCGGTTTTTTGCGGCGGTTCATCAGTTCGATATTGTGCATCACCAAATCGAAATCGACTTTTACTCGGTATTCTTCACAGATCTTTTGCGAAAATCCGTCGCAGGAGATGATTATCGTGTCGTCTTCGAGATGGCCGAGTATCTCCAGGATGCGGTCGTCGAAATTGAAGGAGAAGTTCGAGTTGAGAATTAGTCGGGCGGCGGAGTGTTTTTTGATGTATCCGACGATTTTCGGCAGGTCGGGATTCAGAAACGGCTCGCCCCAGTTGTACAGTGCGATTTCGCCGCGATAGCCTGTCAGCGAAGTGTTCCATATTTGCTGGAACAGGTCGATCGACAGCGTTCCTTTTGCCATGCCGGGCAAATGGAGGTTTTGCCCCACGGGGCAGGACGTGCAGCGAAGGTTGCAGACATTGAAACACGGCTCGATGAAAATCCGCCTGAAGCGATTGACGTCAAACCACGGTTTCTTGCCCGTCAGCCACTGGTGGTGGAGCGCCTTGCGACGGATGTTCCCTCGATTGTCGCAGCGATGACGGGCAGTTGCGGCTTGAAATGCGGCTATTTTCGGCGGGAGGAGAGCTTTTTCTTTGTGGACACGCACACCCCTTTGTGGGGTAAAACCGCGGGCAGGGAGACGCCGGCGGCGGAGAGTAGCTTCCGAACCGAGGCGCGCGGTTGCGGAATTTCGTTGACCGCCGGCGACTTGCCCAGTTGAACCTCGACCGCGCATAGGGTGGAAAGCGTTTGCAGGCCCTCTTCGACCGTCATGTCCAACTCGCGCCAACGCCGGGCAAGCTCCAGCACCAGCCGGTACGCGAGCATTACGACCAGCGCGTGGCCGCGCGTGCGGCGCTCTAAACGGACGTGAATCGGCCGCAATTCCAGGTGGCCAGTCTTGCTGGTGCGAAACGCCCGTTCCACTTGGGCAAGGTCCTTGTAACGCTCGTGAATCGTTTCCTTCGACGCCTGCGCGGGAGTCAGGTCCGTCGTCAGGCAGTAGCACCCGTCCAGCTTCGACGCCTCGGCCAACGCCGGGGAATCTTCGGCCAGAAACAGCCGTCGTCCGTCGGCCGCGACGCTCAGCCAGCCGGACAGCTTCAGCCGCGCAATCCGCTCGGCAACCTTGCGGACGGCCACTTCCACGCTCGCCAGAGGATGCTCGGCCAGATACGCGGTTTGCTTTTCGGCCAGTTGCTTCACGCTGGCTTGCTTGTCGCGACGCGAGGCCGCCAGTTCCTCGGCGCGAAGCGGATTGCGGCGAAGGATGTAACGCACGCCGTCGCTGGTGACGACCTCGTTCAACGTCTCGTCGAACAACTCCATTTGAATCTCGTCTCGAACCAGCAGCGTTTCGATCTGCGGCTTGGTGATCGCCGTGATGTAATTGAACCCGGCGGCCCCAAGCTCTTTTATTTGCGGCCCCTTTATCATGCCCCGATCGCCCACGAAAACCACGTTCTCGGCGGCGAATCGCTCGGCCGTCTTGCGAATCTGCGGCTCCAGGGTTTTCGGGTCTTGCATGTTGCCGCGAAACAACTCGATCGACAGCGGAACGCCCTGGGAGTCGCACAACAACCCCGCCACCATCTGACGCTTGCCCTGCTTGCCGTCGCGATTGTAGCCGAACGCGGCCAACTCGTTGCACCGGCCTTCAAAGTAACTGCTGGTGACGTCGTAAAGAAAGACCGTATCGGACGACCGGCAATCACGCCGGGACCGCGCGGACGCCGGCTCCCGACTCAATGCCCACCGCTCCCCAAAACGCTCGCGATTCTTCTTCCACCCAAAAAGCCGCTGCTCGATTTTTGCCTGATTCGCCGTCAGCCAATCGAGGTTCTCGTAAAGATCGTCCTCGTGGAACGATTCCAGATCAAGCACGTCGCAGGCGGCGTGTTCCGATGCCAACCGCACGGCCGACAGCCGCGAACCCTGGCCGATCGCCCGCGCCAGCACCTGCCATAACGCCAGTTTGCCTTGCCGCGTTTCGCCCAACGCCCCGGCGACGCCCAACTCTTGGGCGAGTTGAAACAAAACCCACACCGCCCCCACCGAAAGACCCTGTCTTACGAGCGCCCCGGGCAAACGATTGGCCATCGCCGCCAACTCGCGGCGATGCTTCAGCGCGTGCTGGATCGCCAGCGCGGTTTCCTCTCCGTAAGGCGTGAGGTTTAGGATCGTCCGGTGCCGAACCTTACCGTTTTCGCGGAACGATTCGCGCATCAGGTAACGGACGTGCGTTTTTCCGTATTTGGTGACGTACTTACATCGGTCGACAAACATAGTGGTGACATTATACGGAAATGAAATCGTATGTCAAGACCTATATTCGAGTACGTAGTGGCTACATTACGTGGTGAAAAAAACACCGCAACCTCTTGCCCCCCAAAATCTAACGTCAAAATTCAAACACCAAATCAAGGGAACATCCGTTGCGAACGGACTTGATTTTTGTTGCTACGCTTGACATCCGTGCCCCCCCGTGTTGTTTAGTGGATGGGAATGTGAAGAAAACCGGCCGGACGTGAACCGGGGTGAGCCGCTTACACCACCAGCCGGCACTACATATAGCCCACGAAGTCGCGCCGGGTCAATATCAATCCCGCACGCCTAGACTTCCCGGATTGCGCATCTTGCAAATGCTGTCAACTTGTGTTTGCGAGCGAGGTTTCGATCATCCGCGGGGTTTGTTACCATTGTCGCAATCAGGGATGGGGCAGTCCCGTTTTTGCGGTAAACCCGCGAAAATTGAAACAGTTCCAGCCCGCGAATGTTTATCCCTCCGCCAATTGAAAAAAACGGGGACAATCATCATGCCGGCTCGCTTCGATCGTTTGGGGATAGCATTCCAATACCCCGAAAACTGGACGCTCGACGACAGCGACGCAATTCTTGGCCGGCATTCGGTGACGGTGTTCAGTCCGGGCGGGGCATTCTGGTCGGTGGCCGTACATGCCGCCTCGGCCAACCTCCGCGAGCTGATCGCCACGGCCATCGAGGCCATGAAACAGGAATACGATAGCTTGGAGGCCGAAGACGTGCGCGAGACCATTGCCGGGCACGAATTGCTTGGCACGAACTTGGCGTTCTACTGCCTGGACCTGACAAATACGGCACAAATCAGAAGCCTGCAAACTGCCCATTCTACCTATACGATCTTCTGCCAAGGCGAGGATCGGGAGTTCGAGCGGGTGAAAGACATCTTCAAGGCCATGACAACCAGCCTATTGAGCGAGTTGGATAGGCAGGTAAAGGACTTATAGATTTTACACGGTAAATAGTGAAATATGAGTGCATTTCGCACTTTGTTAGCCCGAAGGGCTTCTCACAAGAAAGCTACCCTGGGTGAGCAGGGCAAGGGAAACAAAAATCCCCAACGGGGTTTCGGAGTTGCTTGAATGCCTTCGAGAAATCGTTACAATTTGGGTAAATTACGTTGTTGCTTGTTTACCAGGCCCTTTTCAAGCACTGAGGTGGTCAAGATGGCAAAAAAAACCGCGACGGTTCCGTGTTTGACGAGCATTGGCGAGACGGCGGGCGCGATTTGGCGCGCCCTGTCGAAAAACGGCCCGATGACGATGACCAAATTGATCAAAGACCTGGGCGAGCAGCGCGACCAAGTGATGCTCGGCCTCGGCTGGCTTGCCCGAGAGAACAAAATCGACATCGTGGAAGACAAGCGCAGCCGCGTCGTCTCGCTGACCTGACGCGCGTAATGCGGCTCGGGCCGACGGAGGGGGACTGTCCCGTTTTCGCGGTAAACCACGAACATCGGGCCAGATGTCCCCCCATGAACGCTTCCAGGTCTATTCCTTCGCCGGTTTATTGGCCTTTTCCTTGGCCGCCTTCCGTTTTTCTTGCATTTCGAGCCGGGCGGCGTTGATTTTCTTTTTTTGGTCGGGGGTGAGAATGGCGTCGATTTTCTCATCCCGCTCTTTTTCCAAGGCCATCAGTTGCCGTCGCAACTCTTGGATCTTCGGTCCGTATTCTTCTTGAACCGCGAATATTTTGTCGCGCTGTTCGTCGCTGACAATGTTTTTATAGAACGGCGGCAGGCGGCGGCCTTTTTTGATTTGCTCTTTTTCGGCTTTGATTTTTCCCGCTTTCTTTTCCGTCTTTTTTCCGGCGGGATTGTTTTCAACCGCGGATGCCGGTCCCGACGCACTCGCAACGAGCACCGCCAGACAACCGATAAGGGTCAAACAAGCAAGCCGACTCACGAGCGTTCTCGCCATGATGGAATCCTCCTCAATCAGCGTTTGTCAAAAGTGTGTGTGTAAAAAGGGTGAACGAGCAACACATTTCTCGTAAGTAAACAACGCTGATTCTAACAACCTCACTCCAGGCCGTCTACCCCCTCAATGCCCCGCTGTGGCAGGGTTGAGTTTATTCCGAACGCGAAGGCTGGGCAAACGGACGGGAGTTTCACTGCGCCGCGATCCGCGCCGCCGCGAAGAAATCGCCTTTTTCGCCATTAAAAACGACTCCCGGCTATGTGAAAACGCGACCGATGGGCTACAATTGCGCAATAGGTCCATTAGCGCGGAAACTAAATAATCAAACGGTATTTGGGCTGTCGTCTTATTCCATCTTCACACCATCCATCAAATCAAGGGTGCTTACCGCCATGATGCGCAAGTCAATTCTTTCTATTTCGATCGTTGTCGGTTTGTCCGCGTTTGCCATTGCATGCACGATGGGGCGATTGTCGGCCGAGCCGATAGCGCCCGATAGTCTCGATGTGCCGGTTCCGGAAGCGGAAAAGCCGCCGCAAGAGCTGACCGACGCCGCCGCATTATTCAACAAGCGTAATTTTCGCGGCGCGTATGAGAAGTTGGTTGAGGCGGTCAAGAAGAATCCCAACTTGCCGCCGGCGAACATAATTATGGCCCAGTTTTATGCCCAGTCGAACAATCCGAACGGCGTGCGCGGTTCGTTGGAGCGCGCGGTCATCGACACGCCGGAGGATCCGCAGGCGTATTTGGTGCTGGGCGACATCGCGCTGCGCGAGCGGCGGTTTGCCGAAGGGCGATTGCTTTTCGAAAAGGCCGCCGAGTTGTTGGAATCGTGGCAAGGCAGCAAGCCGCGCAAGGACGGGATGATGCCGCAGCTCTATAGCGGCTTGGCCGCCGCGGCCGAGGCGCGGAGCGATTGGGACGCTGCGCAACAACACCTGCTGAAGTGGCTGGAGCTTGACGCAAAAAGCGCGCTGGCCATGCAGCGGCTGGCCCAATGCCAATTCCGCCAGGAAAAGATCGACGAGGCGTTGCAAAGTCTCCAGGCGGCCGCCAAGTTGGAGCCGGAGATGTTGGTGCCCGAGGCCATTCTGGCCCAGTGGTTCGCCCGCACCGGCGATCAGACGGCCGCCAAGCAATGGCTGGTCAAGGCGTTGACCGCCGCGCCGCGGGATGCGAAGGCGCGGTTGGTTGCCGCGCAATGGGCGTGGGAGACCGACCAACTCGATGAAGCCCAGAAACAGGCCGACGCCGCCTTGCAGCTCAACCCCGGCAATTTTTCGGCCCTGATCCTGCGGGGCATCATCTCGCTGTTCCGCAAGGACTATGCGGGCGCGGAAAAGTTTTTCGAGTCGGCGCATCTGCAATCGCCCCAGGATTTCGCCGCCAGCAACAACCTCGCAATCGCTTTGATCGAACAACAAGACGACCAAAAACGCCAACGCGCGCTGGCCTACGCCGAAAACAACATCAAACAATACCCTAATGCTTCCGATGCATATTCGACTTACGGTTGGGTGTTGTACAAACTCGGCCGGCTGCAAGACGCCGAGGCCGCGCTCCGCAAGGCGGTCTCCGGCGGGCAATTTAGCGCCGAAACGGCCTTCTATCTGGCAAATGTGCTGGCCGATAGCGGGCACGACGCCGACGCCATCCGGCTGGTGCAAGGCGCTCTGCAAACGACCGGTCCGTTCGCTCAACGTGCGGAGGCGAAGGCGCTGTTACAGCAATTGCAGGCGTCGCAACCGCAACAGCCGCGTGATTCGCAGCCGCTGCCCTTGCCCTCGGAAACCCCGCCGCCGTAAAAGTAATCGGCCGGCGGGCGGTTGCAGCCCGTTACTTCATTTCGCCATCCTCGAGCGAGGCCGGTTGTCGCGGCATGGATAGCATTTTCCCCAAACGCATCGCCGACGTCGCGCAGCTCGAGGAATTGCTGAGCCGGCCGACTCCCGGCGCGGTGGAGACGATGAAGCGGCTCAAAGGCGACGTGGTGATCCTCGGCGTCGGCGGCAAGATCGGCCCCAGTCTGGCGCGGATGGTCCGCCGCGCGGACGCGGCGGCGGGCGTTTCGCGGCGCGTGTTCGGGGTGGCGCGTTTTTCCTCGCCCGGCCTGAAAGAAAAACTCGAAGCGGACGGGATCGAGGCGATTCCCTGCGATTTGCTCGACCGCGAGCGGCTGGCGGCCTTGCCCGATGCGCCCAACGTGCTATATCTGGCGGCGATGAAGTTTGGCGCGACCGGCCGGGAGGCGGCCACCTGGGCGCGAAACGTTTACTTACCCGGCCTGGTTTGCGAAAAATACCGCCGCGCCCGCGTCGTCGCCTACTCGACCGGCAACGTCTATCCGCTGGTCCCGGTTTCCGGCGGCGGCTCGGTCGAGAGCGACGCGCCGAATCCGGTGGGTGAATACGGCATGAGTTGTCTGGGGCGCGAGCGGATTTTCCAATATTTCAGCCGGCTGTTCGACATGCCAGTCGCTTTCATCCGCTTGAACTACGCCAATGAAATGCGTTACGGCGTGATCGTCGATCTCGCCCGCAAGGTTTTCGCCGGCGAGCCGGTCGACGCGACGATGGGTTATTTCAACGCGATCTGGCAGGGCGACAACAATGCCATGACGCTGCAAGCCTTCGACCACGCCGCCGCGCCTCCGCGCGCAATCAACGTGACCGGGCGGCGCGTGCTGAGCGTGCGCGAAATCGCCCGACAACTGGGCGAATTGATGGGCCGCCCCGCGGCCGTCGTCGGCCAGGAAGCGCCCGACGCCCTGTTGAGCGACTCGACGCTGGCACGACGATTATTCGGCGAGCCGCGGGTGGAAGAATCGCAATTGATCGAATGGATCGCCGATTGGACGGTTCGCGGCGGCCCCACGTTGGACAAGCCGACCCGTTTCGAGGTCCGCGACGGCCGCTTTTAACGAGTTTCTGTTGCGAGGAAGCATCATGTCTTCACCGATCGCCCCCGCGGTCCGCAGACTGATTTCCCGCGGATTGGCCATACCCGCTTGTCCCTTAGCGCTCGGCCGTCGGCGCACGTTCGACGAACGTCGTCAGCGGGCGATGCTCCGCTATTACGAGGCGTCGGGAGCGGGCGGGGTCGCCGTCGGCGTGCATACCACGCAATTCGCCATCCGCGATCCGAAGGTCGGGCTTTTTCAGCCGGTCTTGAGTCTGGCGGCCGATGAGTTCGACCGGCTCGACGCGCGGCGCGGGGTTCCGCTAGTGCGAATCGCCGGTCTCTGCGGCGATACCCGCCAAGCGGTTGCCGAGGCCGAAACCGCCCGGCGGCTGGGATACCACGCCGGCCTGCTCAGCCTAGCCGCCATGCGCGAGGCCGGCGACGACGCGCTGCTCGACCATTGCCGCGCGACGGCCGAAACGATCCCGCTGGTCGGCTTCTATTTGCAACCGGCGGTCGGCGGTCGGGTGCTCTCTTTCGGCTTCTGGCGGCGATTTGCCGAAATCGAAAACGTGGTCGCCATCAAGATCGCACCCTTCGACCGCTACCGGACCTTGGACGTGATTCGAGCGGTAGCCCTGTCGGGCCGGGAAGACATCGCCCTCTACACCGGAAACGACGACCACATCGTGTTCGATCTGCTGACGACACATCGCTTCCTGGCGGACGGAAAACCAGTCGAGCGGCGGATCGTCGGCGGATTGCTCGGGCATTGGGCCGTTTGGACTCGCCGGGCGGTCGAGTTGTTCGAGGAATGCCGCGCGGCCGCCGAAAGCGGCGCGCCGATACCTCACGAGCTGACGCGGCGCGCAGTCGAAGTTACCGACGCCAACGCGGTGCTGTTCGACGCCGCCGGTGGATTTGCCGGATGCATTCCCGGCATCCACGAAGTGCTTCGCAGGCAGGGGCTGCTCGAAGGCGCGTGGTGCCTCGACCCCAACGAAACCCTCGGCGAAAACCAAGCGGCCGAAATCGACCGCGTCTATCGAGACTATCCGCACTTGACCGACGACCACTTCGTGGCCGAACATCTCGACGAGTGGCTGGCCTGACAAGCAACACGCAATGAACATCGACCCGGTAAACCTTCTGAAGCAATTAGTGGCGATTCCCAGCGTCAACCCGCTCGATCGCGGACCGGACGGCGCGATTTTCGGCGAGGCCCGGCTTACCGATTTTCTGGAAGAGACTTTCGCGCGGATCGGATTGACGGTTTTTCGCCAGCCGGTGATGCCGGGGCGGGAGAATTTGATCGCCCGGCTCGACGGCGTGGACAACGACCGGTTGCTGCTGCTGGACGCCCATCAGGACACGGTTTCCGTCGAGGGGATGACAATCCAGCCGTTCCTGCCCTTGGAGCGCGACGGCAAGCTGTTTGGCCGCGGCGCCTGCGACGTGAAGGGTGGCATGGCGGCGATCGTCGCGGCCCTCGCCCGATTGGCGGAGCAGCGTCCCAGGCCGACTGTCGTGGCGGCCTTCACCGCGAACGAAGAGTACGGTTTCGACGGCGCGAAGCGGCTGGTGGAACTTTGGCAAAAGGGCGGCGGCGCAATGATCCCCCGACGCCCCGACGCCGCCCTGGTCGCCGAGCCGACCGGTCTGGATGCGGTCGTCGCCCACAAAGGCGTAATCCGCTGGCGTTGCCAGGCGCGCGGCCGGGCGGGCCACAGCTCCCGCCCCATGCCCGACGACAACGCAATCTACACGATGGCCAAGGCGGTCTCGGCAATCGAGCAATACGCGAAGGACATGGCAACCGGCGGGCCGGGCCATCACCTCTGCGGACGCAGAACTTACAGCGTGGGCACAATCCGCGGCGGAACCAGCATAAACACCATGCCCAATCTCTGCACGATCGGAATCGAATGCCGATTGCCGCCGGGCGATGCGCCCGAGACGGCAAGGCAAGATCTGATCGACCGAATTTCGCAAACGGCTCCGGCGCCGCCGATCGAGCACCAGCCGGCGTTCATCTCCGGCCTGCCGCTCTCGGACAGGGAAAATGAACGTTTGGCCGAGCGGCTCTTGCTGGCGGCCGGGGGAGGCGGCCGACTCGGCGTCCCCTACGCCACGAACGCCGCGTTTTACGCCCAGGCCGGAGTCCCCTCGATCGTGTTCGGACCCGGCTCGATCGAACAAGCCCACACGGAGGACGAATGGA
>Ga0209723_1007283_pt1 | contig 10187 bp, 3 predicted proteins | sample BiotimSIPDNA_2_FD_185750 | JGI IMG/M metagenome (GOLD analysis project Ga0209723, IMG submission 185750) | Anaerobic biogas reactor microbial communites from Washington, USA - Biogas_R2 time_0 SIP DNA (SPAdes) (version 2) | ecosystem: Engineered > Bioreactor > Anaerobic > Unclassified | place... | reverse complement strand
GAAAATTTTTTATTATCAATCTTACCGTCCTATAATAAATAACAAAAAATGAAATATTTTCTTTCACCAAGAAAAATAAAAGGGAACACTCCTATCTTCTCAAGGAATGTCCCCATTATTGTTTTTTGCCTACCTTAAACCCCTGTATAGCGATAAGCTGCATTATAGTCATTAATTTAGATTTTGCGAAGCTGAAATAGTTCAAGCCGGCTCTTGAACCCCGAAGGGAACCCCGTTGCTTACTTTCCCGTTGACGGTTACTCTCAGGTCGCCGCCGAAGAACTTGTCCGGAACTTTGACAACGATAGATGTAGCCGACCAGGAAATGATTTCTTCGGCCGGGACACCGTTAAAAGTAACCGTGCTGATGTCTTGAACGGTGCCGAAGCCGAAGCCGTTGATGGTAATCTGCGAGCCTCTCTCACCGCTGTCCGGGGAAATAGCACAAATAACCGGTCCGTCGTCCAAAATAAAATCCACAGCAAACCCGTCCTGGTAAACCCCCGAATTGTAAAGCTCCACCTGCAGCGTGTATTTTGCGATGTTACCGTCCGATTTATACACGCAGGAAGGTACGTTGTGCACAAACAGAGCGGGGCTTCTATTCGCGCTTACCGTCAAGTTGCCGGAGTGGGAGTATACGGGACTGGCGCTTCCCTCCTTAAATATCTTAACCTCAAGATCTGTGGCTGCGCTGCTGTCCAGATCGGCGTTCCACACGTTCAAGGCCAGGCGGAGCGCGGCCTGGGCCGGGATCAAGTCCAGCCTGGTTCCGTTTTGAAAAGGGCCGACAAACCAGGCGTAGCCCTCCGGTTCGTTCTCCGAAAAGCCAAGCCAGGCTCTGACAACAGCACCGTGCTCGTTTTTATATTCAAATCTAAATTCACCCGGCTGTACCAGCGAGGGCGGGCTTAGAGTCTGCAAGGCCCTTTCAGGATGCGGTGGAGTGTCGTAAACCCAGAGTAAACTGTTAATTGCACCTGGTTCAGCATTTAACCGGGGCAAAAGCCAATCCTCATAATTACGCCAGGTATACATGGTTCCGTCTAAACTTGAAGGCGGATCGACACCCCGGGAATCATGTACGTAGAAATCAAGCACGCGCCGTTCTCCCTGCCGGTAATCCCTGTAGCCGAGAACAAGTAAGGAGTAGCCGGGATAGCGGAGAATTAAGGGATTTCCTTTATCCAATTCCGCTCTCATAAACTCCTTCAGATTACCGGCAGAAATCCAGTTACAGGTCCTTGCCTCCACCCCGGTGAGGCTATGGAAACAATGATTGAGCCTGTGTTTAAAATCCCAGGTGTCGACGTTATTAACAAGTTCTTCTCCCACGCACTTCAAGAAGTCATAAATCTCAATTTCGGCGCTGCGATCTGTATAGGGAGAGAAGGCCTTGCCGAGCATGGCAGCGTCCGCTGCCCAGGATGTTTCCGCAACCCGCTGGTAAAAGGGCATTTTGATTATTTTTTCAGCGCAGGGGGCGTCAGACCTGCCGGCCACTTCGATAATAACCCGGTAACCGGGGAAAAGTTCTTCCCTGACCTGTAGTCCGGCAGAAGCAAGTCTTTTACCGCTGAATTGAGGCGACTCAAAAGTAGTGCTCTGCTCAATCAGGGAAACTACCACATTCCCCGTCAGGGGGAAGTATTCAAAGGGCGGTCTTACTCCCTCCCCGGATTCAGGGTTATAGTAATAAACCCCTATTTGTTCCAGGTTGAGGCCGCTCTCCACAGGCACGGCAAGATACGCCGGCAAGCGCTCGAAAACGCCGCGGACTTCATAGGCCTGCCAGTAAGGGCCACTGAAGTTTCTCTCGTTTTCTATTTTACACAGGGTAAGGCTGGTCCCGGCCTCAAGAACACCGGGGGAAACAAAGAGACAGGCCCCATCCGGAAGGGTGACCATTCCTCCGTCCGGGCCGATGACACCGGTTTGCGACTCCAGCACTGTTTCGTTTCCAGTAGTTACTTCGAAATAAATGCCGTTGCTGGACCTGCCCTCAACTTTTACTACCACGCTGCCGCTGACGGCCCCGTCCGGTACCAAAGCCTTTATTCGACTATCGGACCAGGCTGTGACGGAGGCGGTCAAACCGTTGAAAAACACTGTACTGGTCCCCTGGGCCGGGCCAAAACCCCTGCCCAGAATTTCAACTTCCGTGCCTACCGGACCGCTGCCGGGCAAGATTTCGTAGATGAGCAGTTCCTTGGGTACGGGTCCCTGGCCGATAAGGTTGTAAACCAGCTGCATGTCCAATATATTGACATTTCCATCATAGTTTAAGTCCGCTTTCTGGGAACTGGAGCATTTGACCGGTCCCAGCCACTGGGACATCCACAATAGATCAAGGACATTGACGGCATAATCCCCGTTCAGATCCCCTGTAACATCCTCGGCCTTGTATTTGACCAGCCAGCCGTCACTAAAGACGCCTGCTGCAGAAGATGTTTCACCAGCAAGGAGAAAACCACCGTCCGCGGTTTGAATGGCGCAGTTTCCGTAGGCATTTTCACCCTGGCCGCGGGTCTTTTCCCAGAGCAATTCACCGTAAGCGCCGGTCTTTACAAGATAGAAATCACTGTCCCCCAAACCGAAAGAGCATGATGAACCGCCTAGAAGGTAACCGCCGTCCGTGGTTTGCCGGACCGACCGGGCCCAATCGTCAGCTTCGCCCCCAAAACACTTTTCCCACTGACGGTTTCCCGAAGAATCGGTCTTAACCAAAAAAGCGTCGACCCCGCCCTCACCGAATGATTCTGTACGGCCTGCAACAACAAAACCACCTTCTCGGGTTTGCTGAAGGTCAAAGGCCAGGTCATCCGCCGGTCCACCGAAAGTTTTGTGCCACAGCTTGTTGCCGTAAGTGTCCGTTTTGACCAGGAAGGCGTCACTCATTCCAGCGCCGAAAGTTTTTGTCCCGCCGGCAATAATGATCCCGTCACCTATTGTCTGGACAGATTCAGCCCAATCATCATTGCTTCCACCGATGCACTTGCTCCAGAAGTGGGACCCCGAGGCACCCACCTTAAACAGGTAGATATCGGACCCACCGTTACCGAATGAGTTGGTTTCACCGGCTATGAGCATTGTACCGTCGCTATTGACCCAGACTGACTTGCCGTAATCGTCAGCCATGCCGCCGTAGGTTTTCTCCCATAACTGATTCCCCGAAGCGTCCGTCCGGATCAGACAAACGTCGTAACTGCCGACGCCGGGAATTTCCGTAGAGCCAACCAGAACATAACCCCCGGGGACCTCCCGGACGCAGCAGCCAAAATCATTACCCTCTCCACCGAAATTGTTTTGCCAGACAATACTGCCCGTGTCGTTTACCTTGACCAAGTAGATATCGCTACCACCGTTGCTGGGGGAACAAGTCTCGCCAACCATGATATAGCCGCCGTCAGAAGTCTGCTGTACAAACCGGATGGTGTCATCCAACGGCCCGAAATATTTCCGTTCCCAATCAAGGTCCGGACCCCAATCCTGCAGACTCCCGACACTGCCGGCACCATGCCTGTTGTCAGGCCACGGTGATTTTGAATCTGTCCGCTGGAAAGAAGATGCGGAACAGTCCTCACATGCAGCCTCAACATCAGGAATATAGGAAAAGGCCTGAAGATCCAGTTCCTGAATGCAGACAGTTTCACCCGCTGTCTCTGCCTCCAGCGCCTTGCTTAAAAGCCTGTCTACGCTGTTATTATTACAGAATCCGTTACGGCAGAATCCGGAGAAAAAGAGGAGGAAAAGTGTGAATATACTGGCTAATATGTATATTGAACGGCACCTTAATCTCATCTCTGAGCCTCCATTTTTTAGCCTCATTTATCTTTCATGTTTAACATTATTTTTAATATTTCTATTTATAACAGCAGTAAAATAGCAAAAAAAATCAATACTTCCATTCTTCTATAATTATATTAAAGAGTAGCTTTTTCCTGCAGGCTTTCCCCTATATTCTGTTTATCATATTTTCACGTGGACGGTTCTCAGTGTCAGGATTCTTATTTTTTTATTTTAAAGGAGAAAGCCTCATATGAGATGTGAGATGTGGGAAGTTGGAGGTGAGAAAAAACCAAAACCCCCCGGCATCCTCGCACAGCAGAATAATAAAGGACACACCGTAAACTGATGTGTCCTTAAAATTATTCTGGCGGCGTCCTACTCTCCCAGGGGCCTTCGCCCCAAGTACCATCGGCTCAGGAGGGCTTAACTGCCGTGTTCGGGATGGGAACGGGTGTACCCCCTCCGACATTGCCACCAGAAACTTTTATCAATTTAGAGATTCTCTCAAAACTGTACAGCGTATTTGAAACGAGCTTGTCGTCTTTGGTCTTTTCCGACGACTGATTTTAGGTCAAGCCCTCGACCTATTAGTACCGGTCAGCTGAACTGGTTACCCAGCTTGCACACCCGGCCTATCTACCTGGTAGTCTTCCAGGGGTCTTACCAGATTAACTCTGTGGGAAACCTCATCTCGAGGGGGGCTTCGCGCTTAGATGCTTTCAGCGCTTATCCCGTCCAGACATAATTACCCAGCGCTACCGTTGGCACGATAACTGGTACACCAGTGGTCTGTCCATCCCGGTCCTCTCGTACTAGGGACAGCTCCTCTCAAGTTTCCTGCGCCTGCGACGGATAGGGACCGAACTGTCTCACGACGTTCTGAACCCAGCTCACGTACCGCTTTAATGGGCGAACAGCCCAACCCTTGGGACCTACTACAGCCCCAGGATGCGATGAGCCGACATCGAGGTGCCAAACCTCCCCGTCGATGTGGACTCTTGGGGGAGATAAGCCTGTTATCCCCGGGGTAGCTTTTATCCGTTGAGCGACGGCTCTTCCACTCGATACCGCCGGATCACTAAGCCCGACTTTCGTCCCAGCTCGACTTGTTGGTCTCGCTGTCAAGCTCCCTTCTGCCTTTACACTCTATACGCGCGATTTCCAACCGCGCTGAGGGAACCTTTGGGCGCCTCCGTTACTCTTTGGGAGGCGACCGCCCCAGTCAAACTGCCCGCCTGATACTGTCCACGTCCCGGATCCACGGAACTGTGTTAGAACTTCAATACTCAAAGGGTGGTATCCCAACGTTGGCTCCTCCAAGACTGGCGTCCTGAACTCTTAGCCTCCCACCTATCCTGTACATTCAATACCAAAACCCAATGTCAGGTTGCAGTAAAGCTCCACGGGGTCTTTCTGTCCTGTCGCAGGTAGCCGGCATCTTCACCGGCATTACAATTTCACCGAGTCCCTCGTTGAGACAGCGCCCAAATCGTTACGCCTTTCGTGCGGGTCGGAACTTACCCGACAAGGAATTTCGCTACCTTAGGACCGTTATAGTTACGGCCGCCGTTTACTGGGGCTTCGGTTCAAACCTTCGGGTTTCCCCTAAGCTCTCCCCTTAACCTTCCAGCACCGGGCAGGCGTCAGCCCCTATACGTCATCTTTCGATTTAGCAGGGACCTGTGTTTTTGCTAAACAGTCGCTTGGGCCCTTTCTCTGCGACCCCCTCGCGCTCCAAGTGTTCACCCTTCACGCTAACGGGGTACCCCTTCTCCCGAAGTTACGGGGTTATTTTGCCGAGTTCCTTAACGAGGGTTCTCTCGCGCGCCTTAGGATTCTCACCCCACCTACCTGTGTCGGTTTGCGGTACGGGCACTTACTTGCCTCGTTAGGGGTTTTTCTCGACAGTTTGGGTTCGGCTACTTCGCTACTTGTTTTCGCTCCCCTTCAGTTCTCGGGCTTTTCAAGAGACGGTTTTGCCTATCTCTCACCCTACCACCTTGGACGCGCTTTTCCATCCGCGCGCTTAGCTTACCCTCCTGTGTCACCCCATCCTCCAAACGGCTGTAAGTGGCATCGGATTCTCAACCGATTCTCCATCGCCTACGCTTTTCGCCTCGGCTTAGGCCCCGGCTTACTCTGGGCGGACGAGCCTTCCCCAGAAATCCTTAGGTTTTCGGCGGGCAGGATTCTCACCTGCCTTTGCGTTTACTTATACCGGCATTCTCACTTGTATGCGCTCCACAGCTCCTTACGGTACTCCTTCGTCGCACATACAACGCTCCCCTACCATCTGAGAGGTGAGATGTGAGAAGTTAGATGTGAGATTTTATTTCCAGACCTCTATTAGTCGATAGATTTGTTTTCCCAGCTCATCATATTGCTGTACATATTCGTCATCTGCAATATAACCCAGGTCTTTTGATAGGCTTAACAGCACTTGAACTTCGTTACATGAACCCAGTGCATTTCGCAAGAAATGCTTGAATTCCGCATTGGATTTTTTCCGGCCATATCCTTCGGCTATGTTTGCCGGTATAGATACCGCCGACCTGCGTAGTTGTGTGCCAAGCTCATATCTTTCAATGTCTGGAAATGTTCTCGTTATCTTGTGTATCTCCAAAGCTAATTGATAACTTTTTTGATACACTTTCAGGTTGTTAAATGAGCTTATTTTCTCTCTCACTTCCAACCTCTCACCTCTCACTTCTCAGATCCGCGGCTTCGGTGACAGGCTTAGCCCCGTTACATTTTCGGCGCAGAGCCACTTGACCAGTGAGCTATTACGCACTCTTTAAATGGTGGCTGCTTCTAAGCCAACATCCTGGTTGTCCGGGCAACTCCACATCCTTTTCCACTTAGCCTGTCTTGGGGACCTTAGCCGGCGGTCCGGGCTGTTTCCCTCTCGACTACGAATCTTAGCACCCGCAGTCTGACTCCTGGGATCCTAATATCCGGCATTCGGAGTTTGATTGGGTTCGGTAATCGGTGAAGACCCCTAGCCCAGTCAGTGCTCTACCTCCGGTATTTATTCCCAAGGCTAGCCCTAAAGCTATTTCGGGGAGAACCAGCTATTTCCGGGTTCGATTGGCATTTCACCCCTACCCACACCTCATCCGCCGCCTTTTCAACGACGGTCGGTTCGAGCCTCCACTCTATTTTACTAGAGCTTCACTCTGGACATGGGTAGATCACCCGGTTTCGGGTCTACTCCAACGGACTTTCGCCCTATTAAGACTTGCTTTCGCTTCGGCTCCGCGTCTCTTCCGCTTAACCTTGCCCGCTGGATGTAACTCGCCGGTCCGTTCTACAAAAAGTACGCCATCACACTTTTAACGTGCTCTGACTGTTTGTAAGCATACGGTTTCAGGTGCTCTTTCACTCCCCTCCCGGGGTGCTTTTCACCTTTCCCTCACGGTACTTGTTCACTATCGGTCGCTCAGGGTATTTAGCCTTGGGGGGTGGTCCCCCCGGATTCCCACGGGGTTCCTCGTGTCCCGTGGTACTTGGGATCCTCTCTATTGTTTCATACTTTTTGTCTACAAGGCTGTTACTTCCTGCGGCGGGCCTTTCCAGGCCGCTTCGACTAAGTCTTCCACAATGTTTTTGAGAGTCCCGCAACCCCAGTTCTCCAAAGAAAACTGGTTTGGGCTCGCCCCTTTTCGCTCGCCGCTACTGGGGGGTTCGATTTTTCTTTCTCTTCCTCCGGCTACTAAGATGTTTCAGTTCGCCGGGTGCCCTCCGCACACCTATGGATTCAGTGTACGGTGACGGGGGTTCGCCCCCGCCGGGTTGCCCCATTCGGATATCTACGGATCGAGGCCTGCTTGCGGCTCCCCGTAGCTTTTCGCAGCTTACCACGTCCTTCTTCGGCCCTGTGCGCCTAGGCATCCACCGTATGCTCTTTGTAGCTTGACCTAATTTGCGCTACTAGAACTTTCTAGATGCTTTTGCTTTGTTTCTCCTACGCTGTGCAGTTTTCAAAGAACGGTTGAGAGACTGTTTTGATGGCGACTCGCCGGGGGGGTCCCTCTACTCGCCGCCACCTTTTGTTTCCTGGTGGAGATGAGCGGATTCGAACCGCTGACCCCCTGCTTGCAAGGCAGGTGCTCTCCCAGCTGAGCTACACCCCCGTTTGAGATGTGGGATGTGAGCGGTTGGAGGTGAGTTTTCTTTGTTGGAATTCGCCTCCGGCGAATTCCTTCTATTCCCACTTCTAACTTCTCACTTCTCACTTCTAAATCTGGTGGGACTAGGTGGACTCGAACCACCGGCCTCACGCTTATCAGGCGTGCGCTCTAGCCGGCTGAGCTATAGTCCCGCGGTCTCTCAAAACTAAACAGTGGCAGTCGCCGCTTGTCTTTTGCCGGTTGCCGGATTGTTTGTTGGAATTCGGCTTTAGCTGAATTCCTTCCTACATTCTGACTTCCGTCTTCTGACTTCTGACTTCTGATTATGGATGTACCGACCTGGAGTTTGAGATGTGGGATGGGAGATGTCGGAGGTGAGTTTTCTTCATCTCACTTCTAACTTCTCGCTTCTCACTTCTCAAATGTTCTCCTTAGAAAGGAGGTGATCCAGCCGCACCTTCCGATACGGCTACCTTGTTACGACTTCACCCCAATCACCAACCCCACCTTCGACGGCTCTCTCCTGTTAGGGTTAAGTCACCGGCTTCGGGTGTTGTCAGCTTTCGTGGTGTGACGGGCGGTGTGTACAAGGCCCGGGAACGTATTCACCGCAGTATGCTGACCTGCGATTACTAGCGATTCCGACTTCATGCAGGCGAATTGCAGCCTGCAATCCGAACTGAGACCGGCTTTTTGGGATTCGCTCCGCCTCGCGGCCTTGCTTCCCTTTGTACCGGCCATTGTAGCACGTGTGTAGCCCAGGATATAAGGGGCATGATGATTTGACGTCATCCCCACCTTCCTCCGTTTTGTCAACGGCAGTTCGTCTAGAGTTCTCACCTTTACGTGTTAGCAACTAAACGTAGGGGTTGCGCTCGTTGCGGGACTTAACCCAACATCTCACGACACGAGCTGACGACAACCATGCACCACCTGTCTCCCTGTCCATCCGAAGATGAAAAACCTACTTTCATAGGCTGTCAGAGGATGTCAAACCCTGGTAAGGTTCTTCGCGTTGCGTCGAATTAAACCACATGCTCCACCGCTTGTGCGGGCCCCCGTCAATTCCTTTGAGTTTCAACCTTGCGGCCGTACTCCCCAGGCGGGGTGCTTATTGTGTTAACTACGGCACAGAAGGGGTCGATACCTCCTACACCTAGCACCCATCGTTTACGGCGTGGACTACCAGGGTATCTAATCCTGTTTGATCCCCACGCTTTCGCGCCTCAGCGTCAGGGTTAGGCCAGAGAGCCGCCTTCGCCACTGGTGTTCCTCCCAATATCTACGCATTTCACCGCTACACTGGGAATTCCACTCCCCTCTCCTGCCCTCAAGTTACCCAGTTTCAGAGGCAGGCCCTGAGTTGAGCCCAAGGTTTTCACCCCTGACTTGGATAACCGCCTACGCGCCCTTTACGCCCAGTAATTCCGGACAACGCTCGCCCCCTACGTTTTACCGCGGCTGCTGGCACGTAGTTAGCCGGGGCTTCCTCCTCAGGTACCGTCACTTTCTTCTTCCCTGATGACAGAGTTTTACAACCCGAAGGCCTTCTTCACTCACGCGGCGTTGCTCCGTCAGGCTTGCGCCCATTGCGGAAGATTCCCCACTGCTGCCTCCCGTAGGAGTCTGGACCGTGTCTCAGTTCCAGTGTGGCCGGTCACCCTCTCAGGCCGGCTACCCATCGTCGCCTTGGGGGTCTCTTACACCTCCAACTAGCTAATGGGACGCGGACCCATCTGTCTGCGGGTTTCCCCTTTTCCTCATCTATTCTTTTGACTAGATGAGCGTATCCGGTATTAGCACCCGTTTCCAGGTGTTGTCCCGGTCAGATAGGCAGGTTATCCACGCGTTACTCACCCGTCCGCCACTAAGGTTACATATCGACTTGCGTTTCAATGTATCCTCCGTTCGACTTGCATGTGTTAAGCACGCCGCCAGCGTTCGTCCTGAGCCAGGATCAAACTCTCCGATAAATTTTTTAAAATTTATTTAATGGTTTGATTGGCTCGTTTTTTGTGCTCGACAAGGGATTTTGGCTTCGCCTCTTTCCCTTGTTTTACACGCGTTGTTTTGGAATGTACTGCTCGTTTTGCTTTCGCTTGACGAGAGTCATGTGTTCGGCCGTCAGCCAGACAACAGTCGTCAGTCTTGTTGGATCTTCGCTTTTGGCGTTTTCCTTCTTTCTGACTTCTGACGTCCGACGTCTTACGACCGTTCTTACATCCATCCACTGTTTAGTTTTCAAAGACCGTGGTTCTTGTTTGTCTG
>Ga0209723_1007281_pt1 | contig 10190 bp, 12 predicted proteins | sample BiotimSIPDNA_2_FD_185750 | JGI IMG/M metagenome (GOLD analysis project Ga0209723, IMG submission 185750) | Anaerobic biogas reactor microbial communites from Washington, USA - Biogas_R2 time_0 SIP DNA (SPAdes) (version 2) | ecosystem: Engineered > Bioreactor > Anaerobic > Unclassified | place... | reverse complement strand
TATCCCAATTGCAATATCGAAGGATAGGGTCTCTCTGACAACATATTCTATATCATTCCCGTGACCGCCTGAATCGATTTTTGAACCTTCAAACATAGCGAAAAACCCATCTTCATTATGGAGAATCTCTAGGGCCTTTGTGACAAGTAGTTCAAGATTGACATCAGATGTGGGTGAAATGGAGTCAAATCCAGCATATAGTTTGTTTCCAGTAGCATAAAGAAGCTCATTTTTTGTTGTAGCAACCTGGTATCCGGCACTCCTAATCGCGTCGATTTTTGGTAGGTAATATTCGGAGTATCCCGCACCCATAAGTACATCTATCCCAGAGGCAATCTGCTGATTAGTAATTTCCGGGCCAGCATATCTCATGACTCCGCGGGCACTAAATGCGGCCGGGGTTGCATCGTTTAAGTTTTTAGTGGCAACAATACCTGTTTTCATACCTTTAGAAATGGCTATATCTACAACATTAGAAAATACTATTTTATTGTCAGCAACCTCATCCAAAGGAAGGGACAAGTCCAGTCCCATTCCGATCATACCAGTCATTGTTTTATGCCCAGTTGCCATGGCTGTTGCTGCAGCTGCGCTATCAGTTACTATTGGTACACCAGCTAATACTGCAAGTGTATCTACAAAACCACTATATGGCAGGGTTTCCATGTTGAGTGAATCTAACCCATAGTAAATCTTTGTAGCTTCTATATGCTCTGCTCCCATTCCATCTCCGATCATAAGAATGATATTTTTTGCTAAATAGGGGTTTTCTGGCTGCTCGACTTGAAGTGGCGCGCAAGAAACCAAAGCTATTGCCGAAAGGCAAAGAATTAAGAATACAGAAGTAAATTTTATTATGGATTTCATTATCCCTCCCAAGATGAGAAAATTTGTATACAAATCATAGTACTTTTAATATTTTATAATAATTAATGCCCTTGTACAACTTAATATAAAACAACCTATTTTCACCCCGGTTTTTTACAATGAAAAAAGTTAGAATGATAAAATAGCATGATATAATAATTTATGATAAATACTGATTATTGACTTTTGCTCTCGTTAATAGGACTATTGAAACCAAGAGTGAGTAGTGATATAGTATATCTACAGGGGAAACCCGAGTTTAATACGGAGGTATGTTGTTATGGCAGAGAGAAATAGACCCAAAAGGGAAGCAAAGAAACCGAAGAAACAAAAAATTGTGACAGCGGCTCCAACACAGGTGTTACAAACACCTAAAAAGCCTGAAGAAAAGTAAGGACAGCGCCTGGGAAACCGGGCGTTTTTTGTTGGAAAGAGAAAAATTAAGACTCGGGAGCTCCCGAGTCTTTGCATTATTTTAACATAAAAACCACTTACCCTGTGAAAAATGCGCCTTACCCTTTGAGGTATTGATAATTATTTGTCCTCTAAATAGAATGTAATTGTCGATAGGACAAAGCGACAAAACAAGGAGGAATAAAAAAATGAAAAAGATATTAATAATTACAATATGCTTGGCACTAATAGCAGGAGTTACTTTATCGTTGGTGGCATGCGGAATCCAGGATGAATTTTCTGCATTCGAAAAAGCGTTTGCGTCCGGAGTAAAAATACTTGAAACAGCCGAAGAAGGAAAGACGGAGGATCAGGGAACTGCTGAGATGGTCGAATCGAGAATTCTGTTTGGAGCAGAAACTGAGGAGATTCCCGAGGAAACTGAACCGACACTATTATCGAAAGTTGAACAAGCTCTCGGATATTGGCAATCCATCAAAGATAATCAGACAGTAGTCGATGAAGGGACAATAGCAATAAAAGAAACATTTACAGCTTTAAAGGAAAACTACAGGTTGTTAAGAGAAATGGGTGTTGCTTTGACCCCTGAAGAAAAACAGTATTTTTTAGACAAAGCATTGGAGGCAGCAGAAGCTAAGGATGCGATAGAAGGTACAATAGGAAAGGTCTACCAGGCAATTAGGGATTCCAGGAGCGTAATAAAGTTTTCTACTATTGATCAAGCGTTACCAATTTTGATGTCAGCTTCTGAAAATATGCAAATTAGAACTTCGAATGTGATATTATTAAGACAAATAGTAGAAGAAGCAAATAACATCCTTCTAGCCAAAATAGCAGGAATACCAGAAGAATAGAAATATTAATCCTCTTCGGAAAAGACTTAAATATTGAAAAGGGATACGGAGACAATATTGAAAATAGTTATAGAAGAAATTCTTAATATTTCAGAGACCGAGATAGTCATTAAATGCCGAAGGAGAGATGATTATGTAGATAGCATAATTACCTCTCTTAGGCTTTTTGAACGCAAGATAACCGGGAAGAAGGAAGGAAGTTCCTTTATTCTTACTGCTGCGGATGTTTATTACTTTGAAAGTGTAGATGATAAGGTATTTTGTTGCGCTGAAAAGGAAGTATACGAGACATCTTTTAAACTATACGAGATAGAAACCACCTTTAAAGGGAGCCCATTTTTAAGAGTAAATAAAAGCATGATCCTAAATATAACAAAAATAAGAGAGTTTAAATCTCTTCTCAATGGGAGAATGGAGGCGGTTCTAGATAACGAAGAAAGGGTTGAGATATCAAGGAATTATGTTCCGGCATTGAAAGTGATGCTTGGAGGAAGGGCAAAATGAAAAAGATAATTTTTCCATTTTTAATTAAATGGGCTGTAATATATGCGATAACAAACATTATTTTGATGGTTGTTACATTTTCAGTTGTGAGAAGATTCGGGGTAGATATCGCTTTTTATAAAGTGAGTTTGGGTGCTCTAATTATGGCGTTTTTTATTGCGTTATCTGTTTCATTATTCAGAATTAGAAAGGGTAATCAAATATTAAAGATATTCTTAGGTTTCATATCCCTTGCCCCAGTTGTCTTTTTGGCACGTTTTATGTTCGGAACCACAATTTTTAGATACAGTTTCGCGATATATATCTTTGCTGGTATTTGTTCAGTAATATATGGACTGGCAGTAATAACCGTTGCAGCTAACGCAAAAAAACAAGAAAAGGAATTGAATTTGCTACTTACAGCAAAGGAAAAATCTGAAGATTCTGATAACCCAAAAGAATAGTTATTGAAGATACAATCAAGTAATGATATCTAGATAGAAAAAGCTCTTAGTTTCAATCATCAGATTTTGGCATTTTTTGGAAAAGCGCAATATTTATTACAGAAATCTATTTGATATTCCGTTTCCATTTTCTATTATTTCCACTTCTTTTATAGTCCGCGTTTAGATGCTTTGCAAGCTGGTAAAGTACATCATTTAGCTTAGCGGGAGGTAGATTAAACTCTATGTATTTTTGTTTTACAAAATCATAAATTGCCTGGCTTTGCATAGGGGCAGCTGATCCCTTTCTTTTTAAGCCCATCGATATATAGTATTTTCCAAGCTCGTAAAAAAAGAAAAAAGGGGAGCTGGAATACAATAAAGGAATAATAAAAGACAGCGAGTTCTTGAACCGATTACTATTATGATAGAGGTCAAGCATATCCTCCGCTATCTTCAAATCAGCCAATTCATTTTCGCTTAACCAAGGGGTTGAAAGTATCTCATACGGGGGATCTGCGGATATGCGATAATTATCGATATTCTTTTCTATGGGCGCCCCTTTAAGTATTTTAAGGAAACCTAACTGGAGCACTCCTGGACCTAACAAATACAATTTATTGAATCCATCGACAAAGCTTTTATACCCTTCATGGGGTAGCCCCGCGATCAAATCGGTATGTATTGGAACATTTGTTTTCGAGAGAAAAGATATATTCTTTTCTATTTTTTCTATGCTTGCCTTTCGATTAACTGCCGCTAAAGTTACCTGATTAAAGGATTGAATGCCTATTTCAAGTTGCATTAAATTTTCTCTGAGATTTGAAAAAAGTTCTAATAACTCCTCATCGAAAAGTTCGGGGGAAACTTCAAAATGGAATTTTGTATTACAGTCCGAATACTTCTCAATAATATATTTGATTATCTTTTTAGATCTTTCCAAGTTGTAGTTGAAAGTTCTGTCGACAAATTTTATTAGCTTAGGATTGTATTGCATTATATTATCAAGATCGGAATAGACTCTTTCAAGAGAAAAAGGTCTGACTTTAGTATTGCTAGACATGCAATAGCTGCAATTGAAGGGGCAGCCCCGGGAACTCTCATAATAGATTATTTTTTTATCGCCTTGTGAGCAGTATTCTGCAGAATAAGGACTTTTAATGGAGTCGAGTATTTCAATTACATTTCCATTAATTATTCTTTCTCTCTCGGTTCCCTTTTCGATAGCAAGTATTAGCTTTCCGAATTCGAAATCTCCCTCCCCTTGAATGACATAATTTGCCAAATCAAGGTATTCTTCCGGATTATACGATACTTCATAACCGCCAAGTATTATTATTATATCAGGAAGGTTCCTCTTAATTATAACGAGAAGTTCTTTTACAAATTTAATGTTGAATATATAGCAACTGATGGCTAGAACATCAGGATGCTTTTCGCTCACCTTATCAGCCACTTCTTCTAACGATGCATTTACATTTGTTTCTACGATTTCAACTGGATATGAACAATTTGCCACCAAATATCTTGGGGCTAACAAGGTGTGTACATAACTAGAATTTAGAGCTAAGAATATTACTTTCATAATGTATTGATATCATGGGTTTTTTTATAATGCCTTAGTATTTGTTTATAAAAAGCTTGAGGAGGTCTATAAGTATTGGAGATTTATTGTTTTTAAACACAATGTTTTAGATAGAGGTTTTATTTGTCGGCAAGAAATCTTTTTATTAGAAAGGATACGTAGTAGGGGAAGGTATATACATTATTTTCAAACCCGATATTCCCCGAGCACAGTTTAATCCCGTATAAAATCTCTGGGTATTTCTCGCTATTAATAAGAGTTGTTAGAGATTTAGAACGACCGTTTTTTGCTTTTACTTCAATTGGGATTAATTCTTTTGCTGTTCTGACAAAGAAGTCCTGCTCCAAGGTGCCGTCTTCCCTTTTATAGTAAAAAAGCTCATAACCACTTTTTGACAATGCTTCTCCCACGAAGTTTTCATATAAAGCCCCTTTATACACCCCAAGGGATTTGTTCGCTCTCAAGTCGTCTTGAGCTTCATCATCTAAGGACGCTACTAACAACCCCGTATCTTTAAAATAAATTTTATATTTACTGGGATCATAATTCCCTTTAAGCGGTAATTCAGGGAATGATAGACAATAACAAATATTTATAAGTCCTGCATCCTTCAACCACTCAATGCAACCCCAATAATCCTTAAATCTTGCTCCAGAAGCAATTTTTGAAATTTGGAATTTTTTATTTTCTTTTGCTAATTGAGAGGGAATAGACTCAAAAACATTTAATATTTTAGTTTGGTCAAAACCTGTAACATATTTACGAATATCATCTTTGTAAGCTGATATAAGCTGCTTTTGTAAGCTATGAGTCCCACTGAAACTTTTAGACTCAATATAAGAATTAACTATGGCAGGCATACCACCCAAAATACAATAATCTATAAATAATGAAGAGAAAACTGAATGTTCAGAGGAAGAAAAAACCTTTAATGTTTTTAGATTTTCCAGTAATGATTCTCCTATATTTTCGGGATAGCCCATTGCCCACAAAAACTCTTCGAAGTCTAGGGATTGCATTTCTACATCTTCCTTATATCCTACGCTAATACTGGTAATGCTTTTGTAATTGACTCCTAGAAGGGATCCGCTACAGATTACATCGTAGCTATGATCTATTGAGAAAAACTTTAAAGAAGTTACTATATCAGGGAAATCTTGTATTTCATCAAAAACAATAAGGGTCTCATGGGGGCAAAACTTGAAAGAAGGATTAATTCGAGAAATAGCCTTTACAATTGATTCGGCGCTAAATCCTCCCTCAGTAATAGTTTTGTATTTTGGCTCCTCTACAAAATTAATCTCAACATAATTCTTATATTCTTTTTGTGCAAATTGTCGAATAGATTCTGTTTTTCCAACCTGGCGAGCTCCCTTAACGATTAAAGGATGTTTATTGGGTTTGCTTTTCCATTCAAATAAGTAGGAATCAATTTTACGTTTTAAATATGACATTATAATCACCTCATAACCAATTATACATTGTATTTTAAGAGCATTCAACACTTTTTAGAGCGAATTACGGCCTGTCCAATACACTTTTTAGAGCGAATTATTGGTAGTTCAATACACTTTTTAGAGCCAATAGAGTAAAAAGCGCACACCATAGGCTTAAAAATAAAGAAGAATATCCCGATATATAAATGTGTCAAAGAGCTAAAAAAATGTAAGTTCGCAAAGAGCTAAAATTGTGCCAAAGAGCTAAAAATTGTAAGTTCGCAAAGGGGTAAAATGTGCCCAAGGAGCGTCTATATTAAACTGATTAGTTTATTATGGTATAATATAAAATAATACTTATTTAGGAGAGTTAATATGTGCGATACTATGTGGAAATCCTTTGAAAAAGGGGGAATATTCGCAAAAAACAGTGATAGGTCTTGCAACGAGCCCAACTTAGTTCAATTTATCCCAGGGGGAGAGACCGGAGGAGCTCCAGTCGCTTGCACATATATATCTGTTCCACAAGAGGAGAGGAAGTATTCAGTTCTATTAGTTCGCCCAAGTTGGATTTGGGGAGCTGAGATGGGAATAAACGAATTTGGTGTTGTTATTGGAAACGAAGCAGTTTTTACCAAGTCGAAAGACAAAAAATTTGAAAGACTTCTCGGAATGGATATTTTAAGGATTGCGCTTGAAAGGGCAGAAAATGCTAAAGAAGGGATTGGGGAAATAATTAAAGCCTTAACGAAGTTTGGACAGGGAGGCAATTGTGCCTTCGATAAAAAGTTTTATTACGACAATAGTTTTTTGGTCGCGGATAAGAATGAGGCTTACATTATAGAGACTGCTGGATTTGATTATAAAACAAGAAAACTTGCAGGGTATGGAAATATATCTAACCGGCTCTCAATTGAGGAAGACCATTTTGCGGAAAGACATACAAATAAACTGATAACTAATTTCGCAGGAGCATTAAAAAGACAAAACTGCGCATGCAATACAATAAAAGATGCGGAGAATATCAGGGATGTATTTGCTGCCCTTAGAACTCACGATACGGATGATAAATGTAAATTATATAAAAAAGGAAGTGTATCCAGTGTTTGTATGCATCAAAGTATACTAGGAGATCACACTACTGGTAGTATGGTTGTCGATAGCAGAGAGTCTATCCCGGTTATTTGGATCACTGGATCATCTACTCCCTGCTTGTCTGTTTTTAAACCAGTATTTTTCGGGCAGAATAATCCGCCAGTATTTTTGGATGAGTCAGAGAGTTTGGATTATTGGCTTAAGAGAGAATATCTAAATAGGGCGATCTTTGCAGGGGCAATTGATTCTGATTCGCACATTGAACGTATAAGAGATCTTGAAGAAGATTTTATCTCCGGTTACGAGGCTTTGCTATCTTCTGGAGCAGGGATTCAGCAATTAGCGGAGTTCTCAAAGAAATGCGCGGAAAAGGAAGAGGCTTTCATAAACGGCTACTCGGAAATTATAGAAGATGTAAAAAACCGCTCTATAAAGCTCCCAGGGCTTTGGGCAAAAAAGACCAAAAAACTTGGAATAAATGTTATTAAACGATGAAGATGTAGATCACAGACTATCAAATTCAAAATATAAGCGGAAGATATATTTCTCCCGCTTTTTTCTTGAGAGAAAAGTAGAGGCAACAAAAAAAGACCATGCTTTTATGCATGATCTCATTGGTTTAGAGCTATAACTTTTGTCTTTAATAGTATAAAAGACTAGTCAGCTTGGTAGGGTAGAAGTGCCATTACTCTGGCTCTTTTTACCGCTGTTGCAAGCGCTCTTTGATGCTTAACGCAAACACCGCTCATTCTTCTTGGAAGTATTCTTCCCTTTTCGGTTATGTAGCGGGGGCGTCTTTCTCCATCTCTGCCGTGGTCGTTAGATCTGGTTATTTCTTGTGCTAGTTTGATGTAATCGATCTCTTCAACTTTGTTTACGCAGAAAGAGCAAACTTTTCTTCTTGGGGGGCGTTTGAAAAAGCCACCTTTATTATCTTTATTTCCTTGATATCCGCCGGATGAATAATTCTTATTTTCTCCTCTATTGTAGGAACTTCTTTCCCTGGGAGCTCCATAGGATTGCGATCCGGTATCGCTGCTTGGAGTATTGGTATTATTTTCTGTAGACATAATGTCCTCCTTGATTAATTAAAATGGTAAATCATCTTCCTTTATTGCTAAAGGAGTTGTGTTAGCCCTTTTTCTTGCGACTTCAGGAATAGGAGGTAAGTCTTCCTCTGTGGGAGCTGAGTCTGAATCGTTCCTTGTAGAAAGGAATTGGACTTCGTCAGCTACTACTTCTGTGACATATCTTCTCTCGCCATCGCGTTCATAAGAGCGAGTTTGAATTGATCCACTAATGCCTACTTTGCTTCCTTTTTTTAAATATTTGGCGCAATTTTCAGCTTGGTTTCTCCAACATACTATAGGCAGAAAATCGGTTTGTTTGTTTCCATCTGGGCCAGAATATGCACGATCGATAGCAAGGGTAAACTTACAAACAGCAATATTATTCGTAGTAATATTGGATTCAGGATCCTTTGTTAAATTTCCGATTAAAAAAACTTTGTTCATAATTCTCTCCTTAGAGTTTTGTGATCATCTGTCTGACAATTTTGTCGTTGATTCTCATCTGTCTGTCAATTTCAGCAGGAACTTCGGGATTCGATTCAAAGTACATGTGAACATAGTAACCCTGGTTTTTGTGGTCTATTTCGTAAGCATATTTACGTGTACCCCACTTGTCAACCATAGTCACCGCGCCACCAAGACTTGTAATGAGATCCGAGAACTTGGTCACAAGGCCTTCCTTCTCTTCCTCTGAAATACCATCCTCAATAATGAATAGCAACTGGTATTTAGTCATAGTGTTACCTCCTTTTGGACAAATTTTGGCTCCCGGGGGAGCAAGGAATCGCAATTTGCGATGCTTTTTTATTATATACACCTAAGTAATATATGTAAAGCAAAAAAATACCCCACGCGTGATATAAAGAACTATAACCAAATTTCAGAGCATTTTTGTTTGGTCGGTAAAAGAGAGATTACGCGAAATTTCCCTAGAAAAATGCCTCGAAAACAAAGGATGGATTAACAAATAATTTTCAATTGACAAGTAGAAAAAGGGATAATATAATAGTGATACAGATACCCCCAGGGGGTACAAGGAGCAAAAAATGAGAAATGAAAGTTTGAACAAAGATTTGACAACTAGACTCAATAAGCTTGAAGGACAGATAAAAGGTCTTAAGAAAATGATTGAAGAGGGGGCGGCCTGCGAGGACCTGATGGTTCAGATACTTGCTTGCGAAGGAGCTCTTCAAAAAATTGGAAAGAAGATTGTTATCAATCACTTGACCCACTGTGTTCACGATGGAGTGAAGGAAGGAAAAGAAGAAATGATGACAGAGTTTAGTAAAATTCTTGAGAGATTCATGAAATAACAAATATGAGATAAATGATTTAAAAATGAACTATAAAAAAGGTGAAATAAACAATATATGAAAAACGCAGATATCGAAAAATTAAATAAAGAACTTGAGGCTTTGAAAAATAATCCAGTAAAGAGTAATTCTAATAAAGAAGAATGCCCCCATTGTTCCTCGCAGAAAAAAAAGATGGATAATTCATGTTGCACAGGAGCTAAAGAAGAAAGCCAAGACGGACAAGAAATACATTCTTGCTGCTCAGAAAGTAATATAAGAGAAACTATCGAGAAAGATGGCGAGTGCCCTTCTTGTTCCTCAGAAAGTAGGAAAAAAGAAACTATTAAGAAAGATGGCGAGAGCCCTTCTTGTTGCTCAGAAAGCAGGAAAAATGAAACTATTGAGGGAGAAGTTGAGGGGCATTCTTGCTGCTCAGAAAGTAGGAAAAAAGAAACTATTAAGAGAGAAGGTGAGTGCCCTTCATGCTACTCGGAAAAAGGTTTTAAAGAGGGCGATGGAGGGGATCAGGAATTAGCTTCGTGTTGTTCCGGAGGCTCATCAAAAGCCGAAACATGTTGCGGAACGGTGGATCTAGGCAAGAAAAATAAAACAAGGCAAATGGTGTTATTGATAGTATCACTACTGTCT
>Ga0209723_1007262_pt1 | contig 10213 bp, 10 predicted proteins | sample BiotimSIPDNA_2_FD_185750 | JGI IMG/M metagenome (GOLD analysis project Ga0209723, IMG submission 185750) | Anaerobic biogas reactor microbial communites from Washington, USA - Biogas_R2 time_0 SIP DNA (SPAdes) (version 2) | ecosystem: Engineered > Bioreactor > Anaerobic > Unclassified | place... | reverse complement strand
ATCAAGCATCTTACTTTTTTCTTTCTTTGTGGCTCCTCGATACAACTTCCACATTTTGTGTAAGTACTTCCGTCTTTCATTGATTGTCATTTCATCTTTTTCGGACATCGCTAGCTCCAGTAACATTTTCTTTTGAGCTAACGATACTATTTCAGTAACATTTTAGATGAACTAACGCGGGGGATTGATTTAGTGAAGTCATTAATTATATAATTTTAATAATCCAGCAATAAAAATTGGCAAATAACCATTTGGATAGAAATAGTTATGCTCCAAAGGCACCAATTGCCCACATTATAGATGTATCTCAATAAACAGCATTTTTTGGCAAGTAGAAGGAGATCAAACATGACCATATTCAAAAACATGGATACGCTTGAAAAGCTTTACGTAGTTTGGGTATTCTTTTTACAAATTGTGTTCATCCTGCATTTTGCTATTCGCAAGGTGTTGTTTGAAAGCTATACATTGAAATATGGTTGGCTTGTTTATGCGCTCTGCATTCCTGCTGTAATCATCAGCATCATCATTCTAAGCGGGGGTAAAAGCTGGGCTTTCTGGCTGGGCGGCTTCATTTTTGTGATATATGCTGCTTTTGGTTTCTGGGTGGATTACTTGGCCAAGATCCAATTCCGAAGCCCAATCCGGGTCTCGGTTTTAATACCATATGTGATCTTATACCTGGCCACAGTCATGTTTTATTGGTGGCCGCTGATAAGATTGAATAAGACACTATGGTTTGTTTATGCCATATTATACGTGATTGCAACAATATTAAATATTACATCGCACTAAAATAAATCGTCTCAGTTTATTACCTGGGCGACCCAAATTCTACTGGCATATTGAGTGAATCTTGCTTCATTTCGCATATCGAACTTGGCGGTATGAGTGCTTGCTGCAGTCGATACAAGGTGCATTTTTCAGTTGTTCTCAGTAAATTAGGCACAAGGTTTCGTTTTGATTCAATCAGTACGCTAGGTAGACTAAAGCAAGCTTTTACAATTAAATTGGGATCTTGATATTAATTCCTTGTACAAGTAAATTCAATTTCCAAGACATCCTATTTGTAAAAAATTAATAATTCAAAGTGCAGGTTATTCAGCGGGAGAAGTGTTAGGCTGTGTGTAGGTTGACCATGCCGGGAGAAAATCCTAGAGCATTTTGCATGTTTTTTTAAGAGTAGATTGTCGTAATTATGGGGAAAATTTAAGTTAATTGCATATTAATTTGTGATAAAATTCTTTAATAAGTAGCTTGTTAAAACACGAAATTGTGTTGTTTAACAACCTAAGCGGCTTCACCTGCTGATATGCAATCATCTTGGTTCTAAGAATCACACGATTGCTGACCAGCTCAGGGGGGAGTGAGCAGGAATCAGGTAGATGCAGCCGCAAAAGCTCCTGGCATTTCATAATGCCGCCATGAATAATAATTGAATGCACCAAAATGTTAATTCACTATGGATTTCCTGTTCTTTATCAATAATCAACCAGGCTTATTTTGATATGGAGGTATCACTATGAAACACGGTCAATTAAACCAAATTCTTCACTTTTTGCTAGCAGTGCTAATTGTAATTACTGCCCTGGTGGGGCTGCCAGATCCTGTTCAAGCAGACACTTGCACCTGGCAGGGTGGCAATGGCGATTGGGCGGTCAGCACAAACTGGTCTTGCGGGCGGGTGCCCTTAATAGAAGATGATGTGGTTATCGACTCAGTAGGTGTGGGCCCGCAATTGACCTACCCATCAACAATTCTCGCTGGCGGAAACTCTATCAGCATTGGCGCAGATTCAATACTGACAGTAAATGGCGGCGATTATGGGATAACCATCACAACTAACTCAAATTTTACCAATGAGGGTGAAATTATCATCACCGACAATGTTGAATATGGAGGCGGATTATCGATCAACTCACCGGCTTTCAGCAACTCAGGCACAGTTACTTTAAACTCTGGTGGGTTAGTTCTACAAAGAGGAGGAACGCATTCGGGGGATATTGTGGGCGCGGAGAGAACCTATTTGGGGATTGGCGGTGACAGCTATCCAGGTCAAACCTTCACCTTTACCGCGGATTCTCAGATCCAAGTGCCGATCATTCTTGTGAATGGGGGTCCTGTAGTAAATATTGCGGGGGATTTCACGCCAGGTTTGGTTTCACTTACGCCCACTGAAAGCTATCTTTCTATCTCCAGTGGCACTACTTTCAATCTCACAACAACCAGCGTGTTCATGCCCTATAAAGTCAGCTTCTCTAGTGCGACCTTGAATTTACCTGACACCCCGCTTGATATCTTTGAATTGGTTGGAATGGGCACGCTGTACAATCCTGCCCATCTCGAAATTATGCAAAAGCTTCAGTTAACTTTATATACCCTGACGGGCGCGGGTGATATCGAGGTTGACAGCTTTGCCAGTACCTTCCAATTGGGGGGTGGCACGATCTCAGGCAAAACGATCTACAATTCGATCACAGCCAACTGGGTGAGCGGAAATATCACCCTTGCAGATGGCGCCGTATTTCATAATAGCGGCACTTTCAATGCCAAACAAACCACCACCATGACTGGAACTGCGGCTGAAAGTTTCATCAATAATGGCTCTTTCATCAAAAACACTGCTGGCACCACCACAACGATGAACATCCCGTTTACGAACAATGGCACTGTTGATATCGTGGCTGGCAATCTCATATTCCAACAGGGCATGGATAACGGTGAGAATGCCGTCATCAACCTGGGCGACGGTACGCTCGACCCCGGTGATACGCTCAACCTCGCCATCGGCGACAGCCTGATCGGCTCAGGCACGCTGGCAGCCAACCTGGTGAACGCCGGCACGGTCAGCCCTGGTGAGTCACCCGGCAGCGTCACAGTGCAGGGCGATTACACCCAGGAATCCACCGGTGTGTTGGAAATCCAGCTTGGCGGCACCACCGCAGGCACGCAATACGACCAGCTGACTGTCACCGGCACGGCAAGCATGGCTGGCACGCTGAATGTGAGCCTGATCGATGGCTTTATCCCCCAAGTGGGCGATTCCTTCACAATTTTGCCTTATAGCACGCGTTCGGGTGGGTTTTCCACGCTAAACCTGCCAGAAGGATACCGATGGGGCATTGATTATGGATACTCCGGCTTGACCCTGAGCGTTTTGGAAGGCGGTTCCATCAGCGGTACTGTCACTTGCAACTCCCCGCATACCGTCTTTGTGGACCTCTGGGTGGATGACTACAATTCCCCGCCCCCTCAAGACTCAACCAACATTGCCTGTGGTGATAGTTACAGCTTCACGAATTTGCCTGATGACACTTACTATGTTGGTGCTTGGATCGACCTGAACGAGTCAGGCGATGGTCCCCCAGACCCGGGTGAACCCTATGCCTGGTATGGTGACCCCCCAACCGCTGTGACCATCATTGATGGAGAATCAAAAACGGGTATTGATATCAGCATTGAAGGTGGATTTTTCGAGCTATTTTTACCTTTGATTCTTAGGTAACTAAAATAAGAAGTGGGCTGGTGTTAATTGCCAGCCCTCAATTTTTTCATCATCTAAAAGTTTTAGCAAAATAATAGTGTAAAAGATAATAATTGTCAGAAAAAAGAATAGGCAAATAGGTAGTTATTCTTTTGCTATGGCATTCTCTTACATCAGGGGCTATAATTTACCCATGCTTGGAAAGGCAGGGCAGGTTAGTTTAGTGCCTGTTAATCATCTTATTGGGAGTATTCATCCATGTTTACTAAAGACATAATAAAGGAAGAGTTTTATGCCATAGGCGTCAGGCCGGGGGATGTGTTGTTTGTGCACAGTGCCTACTCCACCCTGGGCAAAGCACCGGGTGGTGTGGAGGGCGGGCCAACTACGGTCAACGAGGCGCTTATAGAGCTGATCAGCCCGGAAGGTACCCTAATTATGCCGACCTTTAATTACGGTTTCCTCAAAGGCGAAGTTTGGGATATTCGCAACAGCCCTTCGCAGATGGGCATCATGACCGAACTGGTGCGGCTCGACCCGCGCGCCAAGCGCATGTTTCACCCCATCTACTCTGTGGCAGCCATCGGCAAACTGGCCGATGAGATTGCTGACATCCGCTCAACGGACTGCTTCGGCGAAACCACCATTTACAAGAAAATGCTGGATTGGAAAGCCAAGGTTTTGGTGATCGGCTTGCCCTACGGCAAATCGCTGACCTTCCTGCACCACTGCGAACAGGTCGCCAAGGTGCACTACCGCTACCTAAAAGAATTCAGCGGTGTGGCGATTGACGAAGACGGCCGCCGGCACGAGATCACCTGCACTATGAACGTGCGCGACGTGAACCAGGGCATCGTTGCCAATTATGCACCCATCGGCGAATTGATCGATCAGCACGTGGCCAGCCTGCGCAAAATTGGGCTGGAAGTCTGCCGCTTGCTGGACTGCCAGGCGACTTATGATTACTCGGTGCCGATCCTGCGGGATATCAAGGGACCTGGCCTGACTTACATCCTCGGCAGCACCGAGAAAGCCATGAATTGGATCCCCGAGATGAAACCCATCAGCAGCCTGAAAGAGGTCTTGGGTGAGATCCTGCCCCTGCACCGCACCCTGGCTTCAGAAGGCATGGACCAGGCACTGGAGATCGTTGGTTCGTACCTGCCCGAGTCAGCCTCATACACCGTTGAATCCTACCCGCCGGGCTCAGCGGTCTGGACCTGGCGCGTGCCGGAGCGCTACGTCGTACGGGAGGCTTACCTTGGAACAGAAGACGGGCACAAAATCCTGGACTTCAAGGATAACCCGCTGCACTTGCTTTCTTACTCCCTGCCCATCAACGAGATCCTGACCTGGGACGAGCTGGCGCCACACCTCTATTACAGTGACAAGCTGCCTGACACTATCCCTTGGAAGTTTAAATACTACGAGCGCGATTGGGGTTTTTGCCTGCCAAAGACGCTGTTTGACTCGCTTTCTCGCTCCCAGCGCTACCACGCCTGTATCGATGCCTCCTTCGACAGCGCGCCGCAGCCCGGCTTTAAGGTGGCAACGGCCTTGGTGCACCCGCCCACAGGCCCTGCTGGTGTGGGGGAGCTGTTCGTGATGGCGCATACCTGCCACCCCAACCAGGCCAATGACGATGCGGCCGGGGTGGTGACGGCCATTGAAGTAGCCCGGCGCCTGGCAGCCAACCCCCTGCCGCCCGGGTCGATGAGCGTGCGCTTCTGGTTTGGGCCAGAGACGATCGGCACGATTGCTTACCTGGCAAACCACGTAGACCTGATTCCCGAGATGCGCGGGGGCATCTTTATCGAGATGACTGGCAACGACAACAATTTAGCCTTGCAGCACAGCCGCCAGGGGCAAGCCGTGATCGACAAAGTTGGCCAATACGTGCTCAGGCGCCAGGTCGAGAGCTTCCGTGAAGGCGCTTTTGCCGAGGTGATTGCCAATGATGAGCGTGTGTTGAACGGCCCGGGGCTCAACATCCCCACCATTTCGCTCAGCCGATCCCCCTACCCGGAATATCACACCAGCGCTGATAACCTGTCAATCATCCATGAAGAGAAACTGCAGGAAGCCGCTGACGTGATCGAGGAGATTATCCGCATCTACGCCACCAATAAAATCCCCAAACGCAATTACCGCGGGCCGGTGTTCCTGTCTGGGCACGGCTTGTTTGTGGACTGGCAGGAGAATTGGGCGTTGAACCGTGCCATTGAAAAGATGACCATGCGCTTTGAGGGTGAAGCTTCAGTCTTTGAAATAGTCGATGAATTAGGGCTAGAGTATTGGGAGACCAGGGCTTATATTGATAAGTTTTGGCGCAAGAATTTGATTGAATTCTTACCCATGCCCAAACTTGCTGAAGAGAAGTAACCGCCTAGGAGAGAAAAGATGAGTAACCATATCGCTGCCCAAGCTGACCAAATTGCCCAAAGCATCCTGCTGCCCGGGGACCCATTGCGGGCAAAGTTTATTGCAGAAAGCCTGCTGGAAGATGCCTTTTGCTTTAACGAGGTGCGCGGCATGCTGGGTTACACCGGCACTTACCAGGGCAAGCGCGTCTCGGTGATGGGCACTGGCATGGGCATGCCCAGCCATGCCATATACGTGACCGAGCTGCTGCAGGATTATGGGGTGCAGACCTTAGTACGGGTGGGCACCTGCGGCGCTTACCAGCCTGAGCTAAAAATTGGCGATATCTTGTTGGCCATGACCGCCTCGACCAACGCCCAGGCTAACCGCCTGCGTTTTGACGGCTGTGACTTCGCGCCTGCGGCAGATTTCAAGCTGCTCTTGGCGGCTTACCAGGCTGCGCAGTCAAAGGGCATCCCGGTGCGGGTGGGTGGCATCCTATCTTCGGATGTCTTTTATGAGGACGACCCGCAAGCCTGGTACAAGTGGCGCGATTATGGTGTTTTAGCCGTGGAAATGGAGACCAATAGGCTCTACACCCTGGCGGCTAAGTTTCACGCCCATGCGCTGGCGATATTGACCGTCTCGGACAGCTTGGCCAACCTCGAATTTGCCACCCACGATCAGCGGGAACGCGGCTTTTTGCAAATGGCAGAGCTGGCGCTGCAGGTTGTGCCCTGAGAGCGCGGGTAGCGTTACGCCTTTAGTCACAAATTGGGGGCATTTAAGGTGACGCACTAATAAACGGGGATTCATTTGGTATAGATATTGCATCCTGTTAACCATAAATTCACGTGCCGCAACAGGCACAGGTGTTCAAATAGGCAGGTGCAGGATGCAGACAATCAAACTGAAGTATAAAATCGCGCTGGGATTGGTGATATTTTTGATGGCGGTTGTGGTGGGCATTGGGGTGGCAAACCATCCAGACTTGCGCCAAAGCCTAGCCATCAGCGATCCGCAGGAACACCTGGTTTACCTGCCGCTGGTCAGCAACTTTGTACCAGTGCAGGTATTGCAAAGCCACCGTGCCTATGTTGAAAGCGGTGATTATGGCAGCTATCTGCATGTGGTGGGCGAGGTGCGCAATGCGACGACGGAACCCATGCGACGCGTGCGGGTTCAAATTGTGGCCTTGGATAAGCAGGGCCAGCAGGTCTGCCAGTTTAGCGGTGAGATATACCTAGAAAGCCTGCAGCCAGGCCAGGAAAGCTGCTTTCACCTGTTTGCTTATGAGCCTGTAGACTGGGATAGCTACACGTTCACGATAGCAGGCTATGAGCCCAGCCAGGATCCGCCGGTTGAGTTGGAGATCTTTGAGCCCAGCGGGGCATTTGAGGTAGAGCATGGTTGGTATCACCTCTCTGGGCAAGTTGAGAATTATGCCGGCCAGCTGTGGGACGAGATCAAGGCGGTGGGCACGCTTTATGATGAGGAAGGCGGCGTGTTGGCTTGCGAGGAGACTTACGTGATTTACCATGAGGAAGACCTGCACGAGACGGGAGTGTTTAACCTGTATTTTGAAGGCCAGGATTACGCCTCCCCAGCCTCTTACGAGCTGCAGCTGGGCGGGACGATGTTGGGGGAATAGAAGGTCGTAGGTCACGATTGTAAGGTGACATACAGACTTTTTTTCATCGCGACTGGGTACCGTCCTGTAAGGAGGAACGAAGCGATCTCATAAAGTAGGTCACGTTTGTAACGTGACGTGTCACGCAGTGACGATATTATTGTGCTGGTCATGTTTGCAACATGACTTGTCACGTAGGTTGCTAGCGCAACCATACATGACCTACAGACTGCCACGCAAGCTCGCAGCGACACCCAGTTTGTAGGTCACGTTTGTAACGTGACGTGTCACGCAGTGACGATAACATGATTTGTCACGTAGGTTGCTAGCGCAACCATACATGACCTACTTATTTTTGTTGGCACGTTTGTAACGTGACGTGTCACGAAGTGACGATTATGACCGGTCTCGTTTTCAACGTGATTGTCACGTAGGTTGCTGGCGCAACCATACGTGACCTACGATTTATTTTCCAAACGTTCTTTTTCTTGCTTAAGTTTGCGGGATTTGCGGACCAGGTGCAGGATGTAGCCACCCAAGATGAGGAAAATGACCAGGTATCCGGCGATCATGTAATTCAGGGTGTCTAACATGGTCTAAAATCCTCGCTTTCAAGCTGCCGCAGACTATCCACTTCTTCCTGCAGCCTGCCCAGGCGGACGCGCTGCCACAGCAAGGCCAGGTACAGCACGCTGAAGCTGAACAAGCCCAGGAACAGGGCACGGTACATAGCTGGGTTCATAGCCATCTCGGGGCTGCTGCCCAGGAAGATGACCGGGTGAATTGAGCGCAGCAGATGCGCGGAGAGAAAGGTCAGCGGTACGCTCAAAACACCTAAAACCGCGTAAATGGCGCTGAAACGCGCGCGCTTCTCAGGCTCTTCGCTGCTGCGGCGCAGTAATAGGTAGCCAAGGTAGGTGAAGGCCATGATGGTGATGGTCGTCAGGCGCGGGTCCCAGGTCCACCAAGTGTTCCAGATCGGGCGAGCCCAGATCATGCCGCTTAGGATGGTAATCACCGTAAACAGCAAACCAATCTCCACGCTGGCAGCTGCCAGACGGTCCCACTTGAGGTCAGCTTTGCGCAGGTAAAATATGCCAAACAGGGCGGCTAAAATGAAAGCCAGCATGCCCACCCAGGCCGCGCTGAGGTGAAAATAAAACACCTTCTGCACTGCCCCCATGGTCTGCTCGAGCGGGGTCAGGAACAACACCACCGCCAGCGCAGCCAAGACCAGCAGGACTGAAAGGATGCTCAAGACTCTTAACAATAATGTTTCATTCTTTAATAACATATTCAAATACCAGGTAAGCAGCAGTGCTGAAAATGATATCATAAACCACGACCAGGTTCAGCCAAACTTGGACCTCCGACAAGGGTAAGCCAGCCAAGATGGCCGAAGAAGCCTTGACCACAGCCATCAGCAAGGGTATCAGGAGCGGGAACAGCAAAACTGGCAGGAGCAGGTCGCGCAGGCGGGTCTGTACGGTCATACTGGCGATCAGGGTGCCGACCGCGCTGTACCCCCAAGCCCCCAAGGCCAATACCAGGTATAAGCCTGGCAGGAACAGGGACTGGTTGTACAGCAGCGAATAGAGGGGCACGATGAAAACCGCCAATGCCAGCATAAACAGGAAGTTACTGATGGCCTTTGCCAGGTAGATCAGTGAGAGGTCTGGCGCTGCCAGCAGCAGGCCGTCAAAACAGCCCTGGTCTTGCTCGGCAGTAAAGGAGCGGTTCAAGCCCAACGAACCGGCAAAGATCAGCACCACCCAGATGATACCTGGGGCGATCTCAGCACGTGCCTTTGGGTTGAGCGCCATGGCGTAATTGAACACGAACAAGACCAGCACGGCAAACGCCAGCATGGCAGTCAGCATCTCACGACTGCGCCATTCATGCAGCAGGTCTTTCCAGATCAGTGCGCGCAGGGCTTTCAACCAGGCTTTCATGCCGTACCGCCTTTGTTGGCTTGTAGGCTTTCGAGCGTTTGCTGGTACCAGGCTTGCAGGCCGTCCAGGCGGAGCTGGTTGGCTGGCTGGGAGGCGTCGATGCGCCCGCGGGCGAGCAGGTCAAAGCGGGTGGCCACCTGCAGGGCATAACCCAGCTCGTGGGTGGTCATCAAGACGGTATGCCCAAGCGCTAGTTCCTCCTGCAAGAGCTGGTTGAAGGCCAGGCTCGATTCCTGGTCGAGGCCGCTGTAAGGCTCATCCAGCAGTAGTAGCTGCGGCTTGGGCAGCAGGGCACGTGCCAGCGCCAGGCGCTGTTTCATGCCGCGCGAATAGGTGCGCACCAGGCTGCTGGCAACACGCTCTAGGCCGACTTGTTCTAGAAGGGCTGCGATACGTTGTTCTGCCTGGTGAAGGCCGTACAGGTCGGCGTAAAAGCGCAAGTTCTCACTTGCGCTAAGGTGTTCATAGAGCAGGGGCTGGTGCAAGACGACCCCCCAGTGTTGGCGTTCAGATTGGCTGATCTCGTTCAGCGGGGTGCCCTGCAGCAAGACCTGCCCGCTGCTGGGCTTGAGCAAGCCGCTGAGGATGCGCAGCAGGGTGGTTTTGCCGCTGCCATTTTGCCCCAGCAGGGCGACCAGGCTGCCAGGCGGGGCGTGCAGGTCTAAGCCAGCCAGGACTGTCTTATGCCCAAAGCGTTTAGTGAGCTGCCGGACTTCAATCATCTACTTGTCTTGTGCTTTCTTCGTATAGGTAAACATTACCAGCAGTCCACCCAAGACCAGCGCA
>Ga0209723_1007247_pt1 | contig 10238 bp, 8 predicted proteins | sample BiotimSIPDNA_2_FD_185750 | JGI IMG/M metagenome (GOLD analysis project Ga0209723, IMG submission 185750) | Anaerobic biogas reactor microbial communites from Washington, USA - Biogas_R2 time_0 SIP DNA (SPAdes) (version 2) | ecosystem: Engineered > Bioreactor > Anaerobic > Unclassified | place... | reverse complement strand
AGTCGGATGGCGTTCTTTTTCAGATAAGCCGGCAGGGTATATTTCTTTACCTGCGAAAACAGGACCAGGCCGCTCAAAAAGAAAAACAGCTGCATGATAAACGAATCAAGAACACGAAAGGGCAGGTAAACGTTGAAATGGGCCGGGTCATTGAACGAAACGGTATGGCAAAAGATGACCATGATAATCCCCATGCCCTTGAGCGCGTCGATGTGATGATTCCTGCCGCCTTTTAGTGCGTCATCCACGTAAAGGAAGGCCCTGATTTTATCTTTGAAAGTCATGGGGTTTGCCCTTTTGCCCGATCCCGATAAAGCCTGTTGGTGTCGGTCTTGATAACATATCGGTTTCTTTTTTAAAACATGATTTTTTCATTTTTATGTGCTAAAGCCTGTTGCGAAACATGCATGATAACAATAGAAATTAATATCTTATGAACACGCCAAATATAATAATCGATATTGTCGTTCCGACATATCATCGATACGAAATACTGACCGAGACCCTTCAAAGCGTCCAGTCTCAGACCTACGGGCGCTGGGAGTGCTGGATTGCCGAGGACGGCGCAAGCGACGGGACTTACGCCGTTGTTGAGCCTTTTTTACAAGACAGCCGTTTTCATTACCTGCCCGGTGATCATTCGGGAACCCCGGCAACCCCACGCAACAGGGCGATCCGGGCGGGGTGCGCACCCTATATCGCTTTTCTTGATGATGACGACATCTGGCTGCCCGAAAAACTGGAACAGCAGGTAGCTTTTCTGAAAAATCATCCCCGTTGCGTCCTTCTGGGAAGCAATGCCTTCATCATGAAAGAGAATCAGGATTACCGCCGCGACACCCTTCCCCTGTATTTCAGAAAAGCTCCTTTCGGACAGGTCCCCTACAAGAAACTTGTCCAGGACGATTATTTTATCAACTCTTCGGCCGTAATCAGGCGGTCCGCTTTGAAATACTCGGGGCTTCAAAACGAAGAACTGTACAAAGGCCCTGATGGTGAAGACCATGATCTCTGGCTCAGAACCGGCCCGCTGGGAGAAATGTGGCTGATGCCTGACCCGCTTGTGGTGTACAGGGAATTCTCCTCCAAACACGCTGAAAAGGCCTCAACTCTGGAGAGGCGGCAACATTCTTACCGGATGAGGTTCAACGTATATCAGTCTGCCATGACAGGGGTGGGCGAGATGCCCAGCCCCCTTCTTTTTCCCGAGTATGAACACGAAGGTCGTCTTTGCAAAAGAGAAAGGGATTTCTATGCCGCGGGCCCCCGTTTTCTGGGCAGGCTGCGGCACCAGGTTTTATCAAACCTCTCCGACCTGTTCGGCCTGCCGCCTTCCAAACAAAAGCGGCAGCAAAAAGCTTTCCAGGCCTTCCAGGCATGCAAGGCACGCTGGTCAAAACCGGAGAAGACCTGCAGTGTTGAATGCATTGTTTTTTCCAGAGACCGGGCCCTGCAGCTCCATGGCCTGCTCAAAACCATGCAGGAAAAAGTCACGCCGGCCATCCCCGTCCATGTGCTCTATCTTGCATCTTCCCCGGCGCATCAGCAGGCATACGAAGAAGTGAGGGCAATTTTCTCAAAGCAACCTATACGCTTCATTCAGCAGGAAAATGAATATTCCTTCAAACACGACCTGATGGAAATTCTCTTCTCAATGACCTGCGAAATGCTGTTTTTCCTGGTGGATGACATCCTGTTCACGGAACCGGTCGATCTCTATGATCTGTTAGCGTTTGACCCGGATGAGTATGTGCCGAGTCTTCGCATGGGCCAGAATCTCACCCGCTGCTATGTTTTGCAGACCCCGCAGCCTCAGCCGCAATTTTCCCCGCCGCCGGAGGGCCATACCGATAACATGGTCTGGCGATGGGCAGATGGAAAACTGGACTGGAACTACCCCCTGTCGGTTGACGGTCACTTTTTTGCCAGACGGGAAATCGCGGCAATGGCTTCCCTGATCTCGTTTGGCGCTCCCAATTCCTTTGAAGACCAGCTGCAGATTTTCAAACCGTTGTTTGACAGGCGTTATGGCATCGGATACAAGAAATCAAGGATGGTAAATGTGCCATGCAATCGGGTCCAGCAGGAAATCAACAACCTGTCCGGCAACACCCACCCGGATGAACTGTTGGCCAGGTGGCAAAACGGATTTCAAATTGATTATAAGAAAATTTACGGGACAAGCAACGAAAGCGCCCACCAGGAGCTGATCCTGCCTCTGATCCCCAGGGCATCCGCGGATTAAAAAAAATGACCATTTTTTTATTGATAATCTTTGCTGTTCTGATCATCCTTGCTGTGATGGAAGCGGGAATGTATTTCCTGGTCCATCACCCCCGCATTCTCAGGCTTTTTCCGCGCAGATTTCGAAACAGCATCACATACCTCTACATCCAGGGCGACCGGAAGATCATGCATTTTCAGGACGGGTGCGGATTATATTCACCCGATCTCGGCTACACGCTCAAACCCGGGTCGTTTACATACTCCGAAGTGGAGTTTACGAATGAATATCGCGTGAATTCCCTGGGGGTACGCGACGACGAAAAGGCGCTTGCGGCTCCGGACATTGTTTTTCTTGGCGACTCGTTTACCGTGGGCTGGGGCGTCAATCATGAAGATACATTTGCCCATCTTCTAGGAAAAAAGACAAAATTAAAAACATTGAACACGGCCATACCGTCTTATGGAACCGTAAGGGAAATGCTGATGCTGAGAAAGATCGACCGCTCCGCACTGAAATGCCTGATTCTGCAGTATTGCGACGACGACTACGACGAAAACAGGCTCTATTATCTCAATGGCAATCGTCCGCAAATCCTTCGCGCCGAAACGTTTAAAAAATATGCCGCCATCCATGGTAAACCCAAGACGTATTATCCGGGAAAGTATCTGCATTTGAAAATGAACAAGAAGCTGGAACGGTGGAAAACCAAACCGGCCAAAACACAGGAAGCTCACCCGATGAGCGACCTGGACCTGTTCATCCACGTCCTGAAGCAGAACGAAGATCTGCTGGTTGATATTCCCATGATTGTCTTTGAAATGAACGGAGTCAATCAGACCAACGCTTTTGTCACAGGGTTGAAGAAAAAAACCGCCGATCCGGATCAGCCGGCGTTTATCCGCAACCTGATCGTTCTGGACATGTCGCAGTATCTGGAAGACAGGCATTTTCTAGTGCTGGACGGCCATTTAAATCCCTCCGGCAACCAGGTGGTCGCAAACGTTCTTTATGAAACGATGCTGAAGACAGGCATTCTGCATCAAACAGCGGACCGGCCCGCCGCGGAAAGGCGCTATCCATGATCACTGTGAAAATCTCCACTTCACCCTGGCCGATCACCCGCCAGACACCGGGCGGGAAAGGCGTCTGGGGCGAGTGCCGATTTTTCTGCAACACGGACATTGACCGCAGCGATTACTGGTTCGTTCTGGAAGGCCCCGGCAGGAAAAAGGAGACCGCCGTCTGCCCGAAGGAAAACACGGTTTTCGTCGCTCATGAACCGCCCACTCTGAGAACATACAGGAGTGATTTTTTGCAACAGTTCGCCGCTGTCATCACCAGTGACGCCCGCATCGACCACCCCAACCCCGTTCTCCAGCAGTCAGGGCTGCCCTGGCATGTCGGCAGAAGACAAAAGGGACATGTCAATATGGGGTTCACCAAAGATTATGACGAGCTCAAAGCCATCACGTCCATTGACAAAACAAAAATGATCTCCGTCGTTTCATCTTCAAAAGCCATGACCGAAGGACACCGGCAAAGGGTTGATTTCGCCCTGCGGCTGAAATCCCATTTCGGCGACAAAATCGATTTGTTTGGACGGGGTCTCAATGAAATCGAAGACAAATGGGACGCCCTGGCGGATTACCGGTACCACGTGGCCATCGAAAACAGCGAGGTCAACCACTACTGGACGGAAAAGATCTCCGACGCCTTTCTGGCCGGATGCCATCCCATCTATCATGGCTGTCCGAACATTGCTCAGTACTTTTCTCCCGATTCCTTCACCATGATCAATATCAATGAACCGGAGAAAGCCATCGCGACCATCGAATCCTGCATTGAACAGGACCGTTATGCATCCTCCAGACAGTGGATCTGGGAGTCCAGGGAAAGAGTCCTGGATCAGTATAACCTGTTTCCCATGATTGCGGATTATATCGCCAAAGATATGCAGCGTTGGGCCACAGAGACGCGCAAGCCTGTCAGGGTGACCATCAGAAAAGAGCAGTCCGAGTCAAACCTGATCTACAAGTTCAAAAAAAAGATTCTAAGGCTTTGATTTGCCGACGCAGAAATCTCCAATGATCTCGTTTAAAAAAGCTCTTCCGGTCGCCTGCGTGTAATGATAGGGGTCTTCCAGGTAAAATCCTTCTCTTTTCGAATAAGGGCCTTCGGAAAAATCATAAATGTCCGGAAATATTTCCTTCATTTCCCGCCGCCAGCTCAAAAACCGTCTGTACGCCTCGATATTCTGAAGGGCCGCGAGTACGTCCGTGTTCAGAGGATTTATAAAAATGGCGTAGGGAGCGCCCCTCTCCTCCAGTAGCACTCTGATCTGCCTCACGTAATCCATACGTTTTTCCGAAAAGGAAAAATGGTCATAATAGTTTTGCACCAGCCCCCGGATAATCATGTTGTATTTTTGCTCATACTCTTCAGAACCGGCAGAAGCGGACTCCGTTGATAGGCCGGGATAATCAAACTGCCCGTTCGGTTTCATGCCGTATTTCTTGTCATTGTTGAACTTCATTTTCAGGGTCTTCCATGAATCTTTGACGGTTTGCGCACCCAGCAGGTACTCCACCTTTGTGTAGCGAAGGTCATTCCAGTCGCTGATTCTGACCAGCGGAAGCTCTCTTTCGTTGAACATGTAAAAATCAAAACCGATGAGCACGAGCTTTTCATTGCGCAGGTATTTTTTTAAATAGAAATACATCTCTTCCGGCACCATTCCTCGCATGGATGCATTGTAAAACCGGTAACAGGAAAGTTCATCGGGGTTGACATAGCCGGTTTTGCTGGAGCCCAGGAGAATGCCATCATGTTTGTATGTCAGGATGGCGTCCTTGACCTGCCTTTCCAGCACAAAGTAAACGCCGGTCCGGTTGTTTCCCAACAGGTTGTAGGCATCGACAAAATAATTGAACGCGGCTGACAGTGCCAGGATGACTCCTGCGGCAAGGCAGGAAAAAAGAAGATAGCTTTTATCGCCGGATATTTTCATCACCTGTCACCTAAAACTGAAAATAAAGGAATTCACTTGCCCTGCTCAGTGAAAGCACCGAGGCCAGCATGCAAAGTATCAACACGATCGCCCAGCGCAGGGAAGGCCGCCATGTCAGCCATGCCGGCGGCGAGGGCAGCTTCTTTTCCTTTCCCAGGATGTTCAAATAGGGCGCACACAGATCCATCATCTGCTGGACATTGGGCGCCAGCCAGACAATCATCAGGGCAAGGGCAATATAAATCACCTCATTGCTGCCCTCAAAATAATGCATCGCCTGAAAATCGACCCCCCACAGTTTCAACTGCGCGGTCAGCGGCCCGAATTTTTCCAGATATTTTTCAGGCAGGGCAAAACCGTTCAGCCCAGCCATGGAACCGAGCACGCGCCGTGCCGAGGAAGCGCTGTCAGCCCGGAAAAAAACCCACGCGACCGTGACGGAAAGGAAAGTAAGGGTCCCTGCGATAAGACGGCCAAACCATCCGGCCGTTGCCTGCAATCCTAAGCGCCGCTTGATTTTAACCCATCCGTGGTTAATCACCAGAAAAACCCCGTGCAACCCGCCCCACAAAACAAAAGTCCAGGCCGCGCCGTGCCAGAGCCCCCCCAGCAGCATGGTGATCATTAAATTTGTAAATCGCCTGGCCTCGCCTTTGCGATTACCGCCCAGTGGAATATAGAGATAATCCCGCAGGAAACGGGAAAGCGACATGTGCCAGCGACGCCAGAAATCAATGACATTTAAAGACTTGTAGGGGGAATTAAAATTCAGGGGTATCCGGATGCCGAAACAATAGGCCAGGCCGATGGCCATGTCGGAGTATCCTGAAAAGTCAAAATAAATCTGAAGCGTGTAGGCCAGTGCCCCCTCCCAGGCCTCCAGAAATGAAAGCGTATACATATGTCTTGCCGCTTCAAAAACGGGCGTGGCATAAACGCCAAGACCGTCCGCAATGACCACTTTTTTAAACAATCCGAAAAAAAAGATGGTGAGGCCGGCCGCCACCATGCGGGGATTGAAACGGAATATGTCCTTCTGAGTGAACTGGGGCATGATCTCATTGTGGTAGACAATTGGACCCTGCATCAGACGGGGGAAAAAGGTCACAAACAGGCAGTAGTTTAAAAAATTATGGTCGCGGATTTTGCCGTGATAAACATCAACCAGGTACGCAATCTGCTGAAACGTATAAAAAGAAACCGCCAGCGGCAGAATCACCGTGGGTGGCGCAAGGGCAATGCCCGTCATGGCTGCAAGATTTTCAATAAAAAAGCCTGCGTACTTGAAATAGCCGAGCAGTCCAAGGTTCGCCGCTATCCCGAAAGCGAGAAGGCTTTTCGAACCGCGGTCGACCAGCATGCCCCATCCGTAATTAAAAAGAATAGACGCAAAAATCACGGAAAGAAAGATCGGATTCCACAGACCGTAAAAAAGGAGGGAGGCAAAAACCAGCCAGGCGATGGCCCATGTGTGGCGACCGCTGCGGCCGATCAGGAAAAAGCCCGCTGCCGCTATCGGAAGAAAGAGCAGAATGAAAGAATAGGAATTAAAAAGCATGGGGAGCAAGCCTCCTCATGTCCAATGAACATACCATCGTCAGGCTGATATCCGCACACAGAAGCCAGGCCATCACACACCTGCCCGGCAACAACGGCATGACCGCATTAACGAAACCTCTCATGGAAGCCCCATTATTTTTTTGATTTCCGCGGCGTACAGACGGCCCGCCACCTTCCCTCCATAGTTTGTATAGTGGCTGATCGGCAGGCCGGATTTCTCCACCTGGAGGATTCTTTTCATGCGATAACGTTTCAGAAGCATTGACGGATCAAGAAACGGAATCCCTTTTTTCTGTGAAACACCCCGCAGAAGATCAATCAGGGCCGCCCTTCTGGCAATGTTGCCCTGCAACGGGGTCAAAGGGTCTTCAGGGGAAGCACCAGATGCAGGGGAAAAACAGTCGCGAATCCATCTCATCACTTTCTTGCCCTTACCTACCGGGGGATCGGAATAACCGGAAGTGACCGGAGCATTTATGTGTGAAACAATGAGCATTTTTCTGGGATGAATAAAATTCATGATCTCGGAAATGTCCTGTTCAATTTCCTGTCTGTCCTGATAGCTCACCACGGTTTCCCGAATGATTTGTTCAGGGGTCTGTTTATAAAAATCGTGCCGCCTGTCGGTTGCCAGATGGTGCATATAATAACCCTGATAAAGATATTTTGTCACGGAACAGATTTCGATCAGAAAAAGATCCGCTTCCCGGAATTGCTCCAGAAACACCCCGGACCAGGCCAACGGCTGACGGTTCAGAAGCGATGTGCGGAAACAGTAACGATTGACGGAATCGGGAATCTCGATCTGACGGGTGATAAACCGGAAAAGCTGCAGAATCTCCTTTGTTGTGTGGACAAACGAAATGGCATTGTCAAAATCGGTGCAGGAGAAATGGTTGCGGGTGAATGCGATCCTGCACGTTCCGAACAGAGCAACCTTTACACTGCTCTTATGATATTTCATCCGCCATCCCGTAATTGACATGCCGTCAGCCGACCTCTGACCCAAAGAGTTGATTTGGTGCTGGTTTATACATTGATTGCCCGTATATGTCAAACAGGCCCGTCTGCCGTACGCTCTTGCTGAAAGACTTCCGTAAAGATCTCTCCTGCGACTCAGGGGAATATTCTTCGTCCCGGGTCTTGCAAACCGGCGTCGTTCAGTATATAAGCCGCTGGTTATCATCGTTCATCCAGGCAAAAAAGCACGGTCTTATGGGTTGCAAACTACCGGGACAACCTTGACCTTGCCACGGAAATGGGCAGGGAATCAGGTGCGTGGGGAAACAGGTTTTCTACCGATTCAAAAATATTTAATCGTGTTAAAAAGGGAGACAAAAATGAATGAACCGATAAGCTACGAGAACCTGAAGGACCGCATCATTGAAATCAGGGGGCAAAGGGTGTTGCTGGATTCGGATGTCGCTGAAATATATGGCGTTGAGACAAAGCGTATTAATGAAGCTGTAAAGAATAATCCTGAAAAATTTCCGGATGGTTATATCGTTGAACTGGATCAGACAGAACTGGGTGGTTTGCGGTCGAAATTTTCGACCGCAAAATTCGTTAAAACAAGGGCACTTCCCAAGGCCTTTCCCGAAAAAGGACTGTACATGCTGGCAACCATCCTCAAAAGCCCGCAGGCTGTCCGGGCGACTCTGGCGATCATCGAAACATTTGCCAAGGTCAAGCAGTTGTCCCGCAACATAAGAGAGTTATCGTCTGTACAGGGCAAGGACCGGCAGAAATCCCTGCTTCAGGAAGGCGGCGAACTGATAGAGGATGTGTTTGGTGAGGATCTGGAAACAAGCGGCTCTGAAACATCCATTGAGATAAATTTCGCGGTCGTCAAATTCAAGCACTCTGTCCAGAAAAAGAAAAAAAGGTCCTGACGACGGAATATCAGGTTCATGTCCGGACAAATTGTGCTAGTAAGATGCAGAAATTATTTTTTATTCCATATAAACGGGACAAAACATGCTGTTTAATTCTTACGCTTTCATTCTGATTTTTCTGCCTCTGGCCGCCGCCTGCTATTTTCTGCTCCACAGGTTTTTTTCGGCGAAATGGGCCCTTCTTTTTCTGCTTTTCGCCTCGCTTGGTTTCATGTCTTTCTGGAATGTAAAGTTCGCCATGGTTCTGCTGTTTTCCGTTCTGGTGAATTTCGCCTGCGGATCAGCTCTGTCCGCGGCGGCGGAAAAACAGGCAAAAAGCAAAAAACCCGTTTTCATCGCTGGAATTACCTTTAACGTCCTGCTGCTGGGATTTTTTAAATACAGCAATTTTTTCCTGGAGAATATCAACACCGTTTTTGCAACACATATTCAGGCGCTTCACATTTTACTCCCCATCGGCATCAGCTTTTACACCTTCATGCAGATTGCCTGGCTGATGGATATCTACCGCCAGGGGGGTTACCGCTATGATTTTCTCAGCTATTGCCTTTATGTGACCTTCTTTCCCTACGTGATATCCGGTCCGATCGCCTATCACAGGGAAATCATCCCGCAGTTCAAAACACCGGCAAACTGGACATTCAACACATCCAATCTGTGCCGCGGTCTTTTTATTTTTTCCATCGGCCTTTTCAAGAAAATGGCCATCGCAGACACCCTGGCCATTATTGTCAACGGAGGCTTTGACGCCGCCCGCGTGCTTACCTTCACGGAAGCCTGGATCACCAGTCTTTCCTTCACCATGCAGATCTACTTCGATTTCAGCGGCTATACCGACATGGCCATCGGCGCCGCCCTGGTTTTCAATATCCGTCTGCCGATCAACTTCAATTCACCTTACAAGGCAACAAACATCAAAGAATTCTGGCAGCGCTGGCACATTACCCTGTCCCGTTTCCTGCTCAATTACGTCTATATTCCGCTGGGCGGCAACCGCAAGGGTGAAGCCCGCACGCTCGCAAACATCCTGCTGCTCTTCATCGTCTGCGGTTTATGGCACGGCGCCGCGTGGTCCTTTGTTCTCTGGGGCGGGCTTACGGGGCTTGCCTCGATTGTTTACCGGCTCTGGACAAAAACCGGTCTGAAACTGCCCAAGGCGATTGCCTGGATCGTATATTTTGGTTTCTTTAATATCTCCGCCGTTTTTTTCCGGGCGCAAACCTGGCCCGACACGGTGAAAGTATTGAAAGGCATGCTCGGGTTAAGCGGCATTTACATATCACCCAATCTCGCAGACAATCCCTTCTGGCAAAAATTGACCGTGATCGGAATTCGCTTCGGTGAATGGCGTGAAAATCTTCCCGATACGGATACGTATTTGTACTTCCTGTGTTTCTTATTGATTCCCTTTGTTCTTCTCACAAAGAACTCCAACGAGCTTCTGGAAAAATTTTCACCGAACTGGAAAAACGCTCTGGCAGTGAGTTTGATGATGATTGCAGGACTGCTTTTATTGAACAAAACCAGTTCGTTTTTATATTTTAATTTT
>Ga0209723_1007246_pt1 | contig 10242 bp, 9 predicted proteins | sample BiotimSIPDNA_2_FD_185750 | JGI IMG/M metagenome (GOLD analysis project Ga0209723, IMG submission 185750) | Anaerobic biogas reactor microbial communites from Washington, USA - Biogas_R2 time_0 SIP DNA (SPAdes) (version 2) | ecosystem: Engineered > Bioreactor > Anaerobic > Unclassified | place... | reverse complement strand
TTATTCGATCCGCTGCCGTCGGTGCCAATACCCACGTTACATCCAAGTTCCATCATCTTGGCTACTGGGGCAAAACCTGATGCCAGTTTTAAATTGGAGGACGGGTTGTGGGCTATTCCAGCGTTTGAGCGCTGTAAAGAACGGATCTCTCCCTGATCGATGTGAACACAGTGGGCAGCTATAAGTTTGGTATCCAGCATTCCCAGTTTCTTGATATAAGGAACAACTGGTATACCGTTTTCATTGCGCATGTTTTCGACTTCATCTTTGGTCTCAGAAACATGGAAATGAATGATTGTGTCAGTATCCTGTGCTAATTTGACGCATTCGGTCAACACTTCAGGGGGACAGGTATAAACTGCATGTGGAGCAATGGCAGGAACGATCAAAGGGTCATTTTGCCATTTATCGATCAAATTGCGGCAAAGGTCCAGAGCAACCTCGTAAGAACTGGAATCCGGCGTAGGAAACTTCATCACGGTTTGACCGACAACAGCTCTCATGCCAGCTTCAGAGGCCGCTTCAGCAACGGAATCTTCAAAGTAATACATATCATTGAAGGTTGTCACACCAGATTTGATCAGCTCAGCGCAGGCTAATTTTGTGCCCAGTTTTACAAACTCCGGAGAAACAAACTCACGTTCAACAGGCATCATATACCCCATCAGCCAGACATCCAGCCTGAGGTCATCGGCCAAACCTCGCAGTAAGGACATCGGCACGTGTGTATGGGTGTTGACCAATCCGGGCATCAATACTTTCCCGGAGCAATCAATCACGTTTTCTGATTCGTACTTCCCAAGAAGATCTTCTTCAAGGCCTGTCTCGACGATTTCATCTGCGAGAACGGCTACAGCACCGGGTTCAAAGATGCGATAATGCGCATCCATGGTCAAAACCACGGCGTTTTTTAATAAATAGTCTACCTTTTGCATCCCAATCCTTTCACTTGCTTAGATAAATTTATTGCGGATCAAATCCAGGCCAACATTCAATGCCCAACGTTTGGCATCTCCGGGAGGTCCCCAATAAATCCTTTGATATTCTTCTGTATTTTGGTCATCCAGTAAAGCAATATACAATTCTTGTTGATCATTATGTGGAGTCAATACGATCCCTAAAACCAAATCTGCCTGTTTTTTCTCGCGGTATTCGTACATCAAGGTTTTGATGGTTTCATGACCAATGTTGACATCCAAAAGTTCACCGGACAAGTTTTCCGGTCCCAAATGTTCAGAAAGTGCCTGAAATATGATTCCTTCTGTTCCGGTTTCGATGACTGATAACTTGAGCGCGTGTTCCCGTAATAATCGGGAAATGACAGATTGGATCGTATCTTCATTTTCTCCAAAAATCGCGTTCCTTAATTTTTGGCGGATTTCGAGCAAGACCGGCTCCATCATCTTTTGGGCTTCTTCAGTTGAGTGGGCTTTTGCTGTGACCCGAACATCAGTTTGACCTGGATGAGCCAACAATCCAACGGTTGGATTGTTCAGGGTTTCCATTTCACCAATTATTTCATCAATGCTGGATTCTCCCAAAGAGATGGTATGAATCACCCAGGGCAGGATGATTTCATCCTGGAGGTTGTAGCGCTTCTTCAGGTAACTGACCACAAAATTGTTCATCAGGTGTTCCATTTCACGTGGGACACCAGGAAGCGAAATCAGCGTTTTGATGCCTAATTCCACCGCGAAGGCCGGCGCTGTGCCGACTTCGTTGCGGATTGCAATGGCATTTTTAGGCAAAAAAGCTTGGCGTTTGTTGTTTTCGGTAGGTACGCGGTCAAAGAATTTATATCTCTCTGAAATTTGATCCCAAAGTTCTTCCTTATACTCCAATGGGACGTTAAAAGTGTCTGCCACTGCCTGGCGGGTGGGGTCGTCAACTGTGGGTCCGAGGCCACCAGTTGTAATGACTATGTCCGCTCGCATAAGGGCTTCTTGTAAAGTGGTTGTGATCCGTTTGATATTATCGCCAACGGTGGTGAGGCGATATAGATCAACGCCTATGTCTCGTAAAGAGCGGGCGATGAAACGTGAATTTGTGTCTTGTATTTCACCTAAGAGAAGTTCTGTGCCGATCGTAACAATTTCTGCTACCGTCATTTATGAATCCTTATGGAATTATTTCTCGTTGAATACATCCGAGATAGTTCAGATTATTTTATCTTAAAATCACTGTTAAGAGTTGCCAGAGACAATTTAATATTAGAATGTCTAAAGGGTATACTGTTCTAATGAGTAAAAAATCCGGTTATCGAAAATCATTGGGGTCCTGGGGAGAGGACTATGCCGTAAGCTGGTTGGCAGCCAAGGGTTACCATTTGATTGAGAAGAATTACCACAGCCGCTATGGTGAAATTGATTTGATCATGAAAGCTGATGGGCATCTGACAGCCATAGAAGTTAAAACCCGCAAGTCTGATGCTTATGGGATAGCTGAATTTAGCATCACAAAGAAGAAATACCTGGCTATCCAAAAAACGATGCAGGTCTACTTTGAATCAAAACCTGAGTTTGACGGTCAGTGGCAGCTTGATGTTATCGTGATCGAAGCGGCCAACTCCAAAGAACCTGTAGTTTTGCATTACGAAAACGTCAATCTGGAATATTTGAATGAGTGAATTAAAGCAGAATTTGATCATGCTGATCGGTCCGACAGCGTCTGGTAAAACAAGCCTGGCTATCCAGCTTGCTGAAAGACTGTCAAGCGAAATCATATCCGCCGATTCGCGTTACTTGTACCGGCAGTTGAATATTGGCACAGCGAAACCAACAAACGAAGAACTTTCACGTGTAAAACACCACCTGATAGATTGCGCGGATCTGGATCAACCCTGGAGCATTGGAGAGTATAAGAAAGCAGCTGAAGCAGTCATTCGCCAATTGAATGAGGAAAATAAAATCCCCATTCTATCGGGCGGTACAGGCCAGTACATCCGGGCAATCAGTCAGAACTGGCAGATCCCTGAATTTGAAGCCGATCACCAATTGAGAGAGTCGATCGAAAAGACAGGCAATCAAATCGGTTTTGAGAAGCTATTTGAGGAATTAGCCATTCTGGACCCAGAAGCGGCAAAATTCATCGATTTTCAGAACCACAGGCGAGTTATACGGGCTTGGGAAGTGATCCTCAGCACCGGTATGCGCTTTTCGGAATTGAGAACAAAGGATGATTCTCCCTATCATCTTTTGACGCTTGGATTGGAGTGGCCGCGCAATTTACTTTATGAGCGAATTGACCAACGGGTGGAAGAAATGATTGGACAAGGATTTGTAGAAGAAGTCCAGACTTTACTCGATCAAGGCTACCACAAGGATCTGATCAAAATGCGCGTTATTGGCTACAGCGATTTGATTGAGTTTCTTGATGGAAAAATTTCACTGGATGAAGCTATCCGATTGATCAAAAGCAACACCCATAAATTTGTCCGCCGACAAGCGAATTGGTTTAAACCGACCGATCCAAAAATTCACTGGCTTAACGCACAAGATCCAGCTATTCTGGAAAAAACGCTGGATCTTGTAAAAGACTATTTTGGTTCAGATTTTACGCACCGAGCATAGGAATGCCCTGGTTCTTTTCCACCGGGGTGGGGAAGATTGCGGCAAATTCCTCAGCTGAAAGTGTTTCAACCTCCAACAATTTTTCGGCAACTTCTACCAGTTTGTCCTGGTGTTGGGTCAGGATCTCTTTAGCTTTGTTGTAGGCTTGACTTACGATCTCCTGCACTTCGCTGTCAATGCTTTGAGCCACAAGTTCGGAATAATCTCTTTGTTCCGAGATTTCCCGGCCAAGGAACACGAGCTCTTCTTTTTGCCCGTACACCATCGGTCCCAATTTATCACTCATGCCAAGGCGGGTGACCATCTTACGAGCTAGTTTTGTGACTCTTTCAATATCATTTGAGGCACCAGAAGTGATGTCATCAAACATGATCTCTTCAGCTGCCCTTCCACCCAATAGAGTCACCATCTCAGAGAAAATTTTCTTTTTGGATTCCAAAACCCGGTCTTCAATAGGCAGGGACATGGTGAATCCACCAGCCATACCACGGGAAATGATTGAAACCTTTTGAACCGGATCGCCTTCAGGAAGCGAAGTTGTCACAATAGCGTGACCAGCCTCATGGTAAGCGATGATTTTCTTTTCGTTCGGATTAATCAAACGGCTTTTCCTTTCCGGTCCGGCAATGACTCTTTCAATTGACTCCTCAAATTCAGAGCGGGTAATGATCTTTTTGTTGCGGCGCGCGGCTAAAATGGCAGCCTCGTTGACCAGGTTCTCAAGGTCAGCGCCTACAAAGCCCGGAGTAGAACGGGCAATTTCGCCCAAATCTACACTTGAATCAATCGGTTTTCCTTTTGCGTGAACTTTCAATATTTCTTCCCGTCCGTTTTTGTCAGGTCGGTCCAACATGACCCTGCGGTCAAAGCGGCCAGGACGCAAAAGCGCCGGGTCCAAAATATCAGGGCGGTTTGTGGCGGCAATGACGATCACATTAGTGTCGGTGTCAAAACCGTCCATCTCAACCAGTAATTGGTTAAGAGTCTGTTCACGCTCATCGTGACTTCCACCTAAACCAGCACCACGGTGACGGCCGACGGCATCAATTTCGTCAACAAAGACGATACAAGGAGAATGTTTTTTGGCTTCATCAAAAAGATCTCTCACCCGACTGGCGCCGACCCCAACAAACATTTCTACAAATTCAGAACCAGAAATGGAGAAAAATGGCACGCCAGCTTCTCCAGAAACTGCTTTAGCCATCAAGGTTTTCCCGGTACCAGGAGAGCCCACCAGCAAAACGCCTTTGGGGATTCGAGCTCCCAAGGCAATGAACTTCTGGGGTTCTTTTAAGAATTCAACCACTTCCTGAAGTTCTTCTTTGGCTTCATCCACACCAGCCACATCCGCGAAAGTCACAGTGGGGTGCTCACCAGTGAGCATCTTGGCTTTGGATTTACCAAAAGCCATAGCGGCATTGTTTGACCCTTGCGCCTGTCTGAAGAAGACAAACAGCAAAAAACCCATCAGGATGAATGGCAAAAAGTTCAACAAGAGTGTTAAGGCATTCGTCCAAAAACCTGGCAATACAATGTCAATATCCAGTTCCGGATCACGCAATTTTTCAGGTGAAACACCCAGAACGACCAGTTGATCGATCAGACCGCTGTTTGGATCCTTGGCTGAGACAGTGGCAGCTTTGTCAGTCAGGTCTTTGTAGGTAACGTAAATATCGTCACCCTCGACTTCAATTTTTGCTACCTGGTCGGCCTCAATATCGGCAGCAAGCTGGTTGATAGGGATGGTTTGCGTCCCAAAGGCTTGTTGTTGTACTCCATAGAACACCATCGCGACGATCGAAAAGAGCAAGAGCGCCGAGATGAAAAAAGATTGATTTCGTGTTTTCAATACTACCTCCGTGTTGAGGACGTAATTAAACGCCAACTTTAGATTATACCAATAAGCAATGAGTTGCTTTGCTGAGAACCCACCCTGTAGGTGCTTTCTGATGCAATTCTAATAATCGCCCAAAGTGGCGTTTTCGTGGCAGTGTCCACAACCAACATTCGGATCCCTGACAGGTTGGTGGACTTTTGAGCAGTAGGCCTTCACTTTGATTCTGTTTTTGAATAGGAATTTATGAATGAATACCGAGTAAACCAGGTTCTCGCAGGAGTTGTTTCTTAAATAATCCGGTAAGGGGCAATCTTTACAGAAACTGGAATTCCAAATTTTTTTATCCTCGGGATTGCTCAAAGCCCGACATTCCTCAAAATTACGGCCGCGATAGTAATCTGCATAAAAGAATTTACATTCGCGGCCATCTGGGATTTTCATAAAAAATTAAACCCGGGTCAGATACTCACCAGTACGGGTATCCACGCGGATGATATCACCCGTATTGACAAAGGCCGGCACCTGCACCTTTAATCCGGTGTCAGTGATCACTGGCTTGGTCAGACCTGTGGCGGTGTTACCTCTGGCAGCAGGATCGGCTGTAACAACTTCCAAATCCACACTGGTTGGTAGTTCAACATCCAGTGGTTCGTTGCCAAAAAAGGTCAGTTTTACATCCATATTTTCTTTCAAAAAGCCTTCATATTCAGTAACGAGAGAAGCTGGAACTGTGGGTTGTTCAAACGTGTCCGTGTCCATAAAGTAGAAGAAATTCTCATCCCGGTACAAGTACTGTACATTGTGGTAATCCAGGCGAATATCCTGAACCCGATCACTTGAAATAAATGTCATATCGAGTGTTGTACCTTTGCGTAAGTCACGGGCTTTGATCCGAATAGTAGCTGAACCGCGTCCAGGCTTGTTGTGTGAATATTCCAGAACCTTGTAAAGGTTGCTGTCGAGTTGAAAAGTTACGCCTTTTCTCAGTTCATTGACGTCAATCATAAAATACCTCTTTCATCCTTGAAACATAACCCACGAATTATAGCCGAAGTCAGGGCACATTACAAATAATTTTCAATTTTTTCAGTATCTATGTTGAGGGTTTTCGGTTATAACAAGTATAAATTTTATTGCCGTACTAAGAAATTGGAGATTTTATGATCCAAATTATTGAAGTAACCAGTAAGTCTTTGCAAAAAGAATTCGTTGAGTTCCAATATTCTCATTACAAAGACTGCCAATATTTTGTTCCACCATTCAAGTCTGATATTTACACCATGATGAACAAAAAGAAACATCCTTTCTATGAGCATTCAGACTCTGATTTTTTCCTGGCGAAAAGAGGCGGCCAGGTGGTGGGTCGGATAGCCGCTCTTGAAAACAAACCTTTCAATCAATATCATGGCACAAAAGACAGTGAATTTTATCTGTTTGAATGTATCAACGATCAGGAAGTTGCCAATTCCTTGTTTGATACAGTGGCGCAGTGGTCAAAAGCTCGAAATCTCAATCGTATTGTGGGACCCAAGGGTTACGGTCCCCTTGATGGATATGGGATCCAGATTGAAGGCTTTGAGCACCGACAGATGATGAACATGATGAACTATAACTATCCGTATTATCAGAAATTGGTTGAAGCCTATGGATTTGAAAAGGAAGTTGACTTTATTTCCAGCTATCTGGCTCCGCAAGATTTTGAGTTACCAGAGAAAATAAAGCGGGCGGTGGAAATCGTGCATAAGCGAGGTTCGCTGCGAATCATGAACTTTCGCAATAAAAAAGAAATCCTGGAATGGAAATACAAAATCAAAGAAGCCTATAACAGTGCATTCATACATAACTGGGAATACTATCCGCTCAGTGATCGGGAACTTGATTACGCTGTGGATAACGCGATCCAGGTAGTGATCCCTGAGTTGTTACAGATCATTTTGAACCAGGATGACGACATTGTGGGTTTTGTGCTTCCGTTTCCGGATGTTTCCGCCGCAATGCAAAAAAACAAAGGTAAACTGGGACCAATCGAACTCTTCCGCTTGCTGCGTGAACTCAAGACCACCGAGTGGCTTGACTTCAATGGCATTGGGATTTTGCCGGAATACCAGGGCATGGGAGGTAACGCCTTAATTTTTGACGCGCTTTTGAGAGCAACCAAATCGAACAAGCGCTTTATTCACTCAGAACTGACACAAGTGGCAGAAACAGCCAAACAGATGCGCAGAGACCTGGAGAACCTGGGAGTTCACTACTATAAGAACCACAGGGTCTATAAAAAGCATCTCGATTAAGATTTCACAAAACATATAAAAAAACAAAGCTGACTTTGAATAGGTCAGCTTTGCTCGTATAAGAAGTATAATAAAGAAAATTCCAAGCGGGTGATGGGATTCGAACCCACGAATGTTAGCTTGGGAAGCTAATGCCTTACCACTTGGCAACACCCGCGTGAGTTTAATATTTTACCTTGTTTTTTAATTTAGACGGAAAAGATGACAAGAAAAACAACCAAAGAAGCTGAACAATTTGTGAAGGGGAGGAAGAGTTCATTTCTGGCAGCTTTTCAAGGATTGTCTTTTGTTTTAAAAACGCAAAAGAATGCTTGGTTGCATCTTCTTGCCACATCCATAGTCGTGATCCTGAGTTTTTATCTTCAGCTTGACCGCATGGAATGGCTGGCAATTTTGCTGGTCATAGGCTTGGTTTGGATGGCTGAGTTCCTCAACACTGCTTTTGAGGTAATTGTTGATCTGGCAAGTCCTGAAATCCATCCTCTGGCAAAAATTGGGAAGGATGTGGGTGCCGCTTCGGTATTGATTGCCGCCATCCTCTCGATTATTGTCGGCGTGATCGTGCTTGGGCCGGTAATCTTATATAAATTTAACCTTTTTCAGTAAGCTTTGAATAAGCTTTGTGGTTGAAAAAAGAGAATTTTCCCCTATACTTAAAGAAATTTTTGGAGGTAAGAATGTTTGAAGAACCAATTAATGTAACTGATGCCGCTTTTGAGAAGACTGTTTTGGAAAATGAATTGCCAGTAATCGTCGACTTTTGGGCCCCCTGGTGTGGTCCTTGTCGTATGGTCGCCCCAATTTTGACCAAAATCGCCAAAGAATATGCCGGCAAATTAATTGTAGCCAAAGTAAACACTGATGAAAATCAGGAGTGGGCTGGTAAGTATGGCGTGCAGGGAATCCCAACCATGCTAATGCTGAAAGACGGAAAAATTGTTCACCGTCAGGTGGGTGCTTTACCTGAGCCAATGTTGAAGGACGCTGTCAATCATTTTTTGGAAGTTTGCAATAATTAAACTGCAGGTATCATAACAAAAAGGAGCCGCTTATAAACGGCTCTTTTTGTTGTTAACAAACGTTATACATTTATGTGGTTTCGCTCGTAAAGGTTTGCTTTCGGACAATATCCGCGCCAAGCTTTTGAAGTTTCAGCTCAATATTCTCGTATCCACGGTCAATTTGACCTGCATTGCGTATAGTTGATTGGCCCTTAGCGGATAAGGCAGCTAAAACCAGGGCGATGCCTGCCCTGATATCAGGGCTGTCCAATTTCTCTGCGTCAAGCGGGGTAGGACCGTTAACAATACAGCGATGGGGATCGCAAAGCACAATTTGAGCTCCCATGGAAACCAACTTATCGATGAAGAACATCCGGCTTGGATACATCCAATCATGGAAAAGTATGGTGCCCTTTGATTGGGTAGCAATCACGATAGCAATGCTCATCAAATCGGTCGGGAAAGCAGGCCAGGGCATCACACTGATTTCAGGAATGGCATTGCCTAAATCCGGTTCGATCGTCAGGCGTTGATTGGCAGGCACGATGATATCGTCTCCGTCAAAGATAATTTCCACGCCCAAGCGTCTAAGCACTAACTGGATCATGCGCAAGTGTTCTGTGCCAGCTTTTTGGATTCTGATTTCCCCTCCGGTCACAACCGCGGCACCCACAAAGCTGATCACTTCAAGATAATCAGGTCCGATGGTGAACTCCGTACCGTGAAGTTTGTCCACACCTTCTACGATCAACACATTTGAGCCAATGTTTTTGATTTTTGCTCCCATCGCATTCAGGAGCTGACATAATTCCTGGATGTGAGGTTCAGAGGCGGCATTGCGAATGTAGGTTGTGCCTTTAGCCAGGACCGAGGCCATGATAGTATTTTCAGTGGCGGTCACACTGGCTTCATCAAGCAAAATGTCCGCGCCAACCAATCTCTCAGCTTTAAATTCAAAAGCATCCTCATACTTAAAGTCAGCGCCTAATTTCTGCAAAGCCAAAATATGGGTATCAACACGGCGTCTTCCGATAACGTCTCCACCAGGAGGGGGCAGAACAAGCCCACCGTACTTGGTGGTCATTGGTCCGGCCAGGAGGATGGAAGCCCGAATCTGGCGGCATATGTCAGGATCCAGATCAGTAGGAGTTATTTTTGAACTCTGGAAGGTCCAGCATGATGTTTCCAGGTCTTTGTGAATTATTACACCAAGACTTTGCAGGAGTTCTCCCATCGTGCGTGTGTCTTTGATGTTAGGCATGTTTCTTAACACAACCGGTTCGTCGGTGAGTAAAGTGGCAGCCATCATGGGTAAAGCCGCGTTCTTATTGCCTGACGGGCGCATGCTGCCGTGTAAAGCTTTTCCACCGTTGATTATGAATTTATCCATACAAGACCTGCTTTCACCTGATTATTTTAGGATCGGACCAGCCAAAGGAACTTCAGGTCCTACATCACTCAGGTATTTTTTGAAATTGTCAACGAACTTTTTGGCTAATTCCTCAGCTTCTTTTTTGTACAGAGCCTGGTTTTGCCATGACATT
>Ga0209723_1007232_pt1 | contig 10257 bp, 6 predicted proteins | sample BiotimSIPDNA_2_FD_185750 | JGI IMG/M metagenome (GOLD analysis project Ga0209723, IMG submission 185750) | Anaerobic biogas reactor microbial communites from Washington, USA - Biogas_R2 time_0 SIP DNA (SPAdes) (version 2) | ecosystem: Engineered > Bioreactor > Anaerobic > Unclassified | place... | reverse complement strand
GTGTGTCAATTCCCGTTTCATTGACTGCCTAATCAATATTCTCTCAACCTGAGATTTTTTGGGTGTTAATAACCACCACCCTTAGTTTAGTGCGGCCCGAAAGTAGAAGTATTCATAACAATGACAAGGATGCGAGTTTTCGCAGCAATTACAGGGCCGGGCTGCCGGGCGTTAACCTTAAGTATGTCATTGCGAGCGCAGCGAAGCAATCTTCCCCTGTCAGGCCAGTATAGATTGCCGCGTCGCTACACTCCTCGCAATGACAAGGATGCGAGTTTTCGCAGCAATGACAGAGGGGTATTGCTCATTGTCGCACATGTAAATATTATGCTAAAAAACGCTAGGGTTCAAGTCAGTGGGGCATTTACCCGCTACTTTCCAGGTCGCGGCTGTAAGAAAATGAGATAAATCGTCGTATAAAGACAGTAAGTCTTAACCATCACAGCAAAGATAATACCTTTTCTGCATTTGTTCTCGGATAGATTGTCTGCGGAATCAGGATTAATGACTAGAGACCCCAAGCTTTGGATTTTTATCCGAGCGATGGTCATTGCCCCGGTAACATGGAAGTTTGCCCGGCTCTTGCCTTGTGGACAACCCCGAGGGTGGGTGTTAGAATGGTGCTAGTATTTGAGTTGTTGGAGGGTTATTTTTTCATGTCTTGGTATATATATTTATTAGGCTTGCTGTCGGCTTTTGTCGTCGCCTTTGCGGCCATGCCGATTGTAATAAATCTCTCACATAAAATAGGGGCGGTTGATCATCCCGAAGCCCGCAAGGTCCATGCCAAGTCCATGCCACGGATGGGAGGCATGGCCATATTTTTGGGCTTCATGCTGGTAATGCTGGTTTTAACCATGAAGGGTCAGACGGGAGGCCCCTTCCGAGGAGTGCTCTTTGGGGGGCTAATCATTTTTATGGTTGGTCTGGCTGATGATATTTATCAACTCAGCCCGAAGGTCAAACTGCTGGGACAGATAGCCGCTGCTTCAATAGCCATCTATTGCGGGGTAGTAGTACATTTTGTCGCCAACCCCTTTGATGGTTGGCTGCATTTGGGCTACTTTGCCATACCGGTGACCCTCTTATGGATAGTAGGTATAACCAATGCCATCAATCTTATTGATGGCTTGGACGGACTGGCTGGAGGAGTATCAGCCATTGCCGCTATAACCATGGGAATAATCGGCCTTGTCAAAGGGCAGCCCTTTATTGCCCTGGTTTCCTTCACTCTGGTGGGAGCTCTGCTGGGGTTTCTGCCCTATAACTTCCACCCCGCTCGTACCTTCATGGGTGATTCCGGCTCCAACTTCCTGGGCTTCGTTCTGGGGTGTCTGGCCATAATGGGTACGGCAAAAAGCGCAGCGCTGATTTCCCTGCTGTTGCCTATAGTTATATTGGGTATACCCATTTTTGACACCTTCTTTGCCATTATCAGGCGGGTTTATAACAAGAACCCGATCTTTTTACCTGACCGTGATCACCTGCACCACCGGCTTATGGCCCTGGGTATGAGCCATCGCCGCAGTGTACTTATTATATATGGGGTAAGTTCATTATTCAGTGCCGTGGCTATTACCCTGAGTTTTATCAACAACCCCATGGCCAACCTGGGGCTTATTTTGCTGCTGATCCTGGTAGTGGTAGGCGCTGACCGGATCGGCCTGGTAACAGGTGAAACCTCGGTTGATTACACTATCGGGCCGGAAGAACAAAAACAGGTTGTCAGCTAAGCGGCAATAGTAATAACGAGCGTAGCGAACAATCTTAGTTAAAAAACAGCGTTACCAATAATTGCACCCCTTGGGTGCATACCTTAATTAAAAATTAAGAATTTATAATCAAAAATTACAATCTGCGTCCATTAACGTGCCCCACATCCAGGAGGTATATACGATGTTTAAGCATCCATTTATAAAGAAAATGTTTATTGCCGGACTGGCATTCGGTATTTTTTTTGCGTTGGGTACTGGCATTACCGCTATATTTTATCACCAACCGGCAGGTAAAGAACCCAAAGATGATCCGGATGCAGTAATTGAAGGGAACCGGACCAACATTCTGGTCCTGGGAGTTGACCGCCGTCCCGGTGAGGAGCATTCGCGCTCGGATGTGATGATACTGGTATCCATCGATCCGGAACTAGGCAAGGTGGCGGTTATATCCATTCCCCGGGATACTAAGATCGACGATTACAAGCTGGGGATAGATAAGATCTGTGCAGCAAACTATGTATTCGGTCCGCAAATGTCGGTAAAGCTTGTGGAGAAAATGCTGGATACCAATGTCGATTATTATGTGGAAATGGATTTCGCAGGGTTTAAAAAGATAGTAGATACTCTGGGCGGCGTAACGGTTGATGTTCCCTGCCGAATGTATAAACCAGCGGAGGACATCGATCTTAAAGCAGGCAAACAGCATTTAAATGGACGCCAGGCCTTGGCTTTTGTTCGTTTTCGCGATTATGTTCAAGCGGATATCCAGCGAACTGCTGCTCAGCAGCAATTTATTAAGGCCCTGGCGGAGCAGGCTTTACAGGCCAGGACTATACCACGCTTGCCTGCCCTCATCAAACAACTAGGCCAATATGTCGATACCGATATGGAGATCACTGATGCACTGCGCTTGGCCAGTTGGGCTCCGGGGTTTGACAGTGATTCGGTGATTGCCCAAACCCTGCCCGGCAACTTCTATGACGTTCGCGACGACAATGGCACTCTGGTAGCCAGTTATTGGCAGGCGGATAAAGATGAAGCTGGAGCACTGCTGGACGACCTGTTTGCCGGCAAGACTGTAGCGGTAGTACAGCAACATATGACCCAAACCGATGTGATTCATCAAGATCCGGCAGCGGATACCGGCGAGGAAGAATCCCCCCCTGACGAGTTAGATAGATCACAGCTCCCCAGCCCCGGTCATAACGGCGAATACCCAATACCGGAGGCTGATGCTACCGGAGCCGAGGGATATCTATAAAATAACGAAACATGTCATTGTTGCAGAAAACCTGGAAGATTGCCGCGCTGCGCTCGCAATGACACAATATAGGATTGCTGCTCCGGCGCCCCGCCTTGTCATTGCGAGGCCCCGGCACTCAGAGAATAAAAATATAAAATGGTTTATTAAGCATTGCTTAAAAAATTAATAATATACTGAGTGCCAGGGACGCGGCAAGCTTCCCCCGGTTATTGTTGTGTAAATGAAAAATAGTCTATCGCCTTTCGTTCATCTTGGTGGGTTAAATACCCGTGATAATTGCGAGCGAAGTATGGCAATCTGTATGCGGGTATATTGCCAGAAGATTATTGAACTCTAGCCAAACAATCCTAATATTTGAGGTGAAAACTTGCGATACATAAGATTAATAATATTCAGCAGCCTAATCCTTATTATTGGCTTAGTATCTGCAACATCCGTCCTGGCTGGGATGGGTACGATCAATGACAACGGAGTAAATGTGCGTTCAGGACCTGGCACCAATTACAGCATACTGAAGACTCTGACCAAGGGAACCGGCGTAACTATACTAGAGACCAAGGGAGACTGGCAGCAAATCCAATATGGCAGCCTGAAAGGGTGGGTAACCACCCGGTTTATCAGTACAGGAAGTCAGCCAACGTCCAGTGGCAAGTATCAGCTCCAGGTCACCGCTACAGTGGTCAACCTCCGTAGCGGACCGGACACCGGGTACAGCAAGGTAGGGCAGGTGCGCAAGGGGGATATACTGACAGTAGTCGATATCAAGGGCAATTGGTACCGCATCAAGACTGCCAGCGGATTGGATGCTTACATATTATCTGATTATGTTAAAAAATACGGAGAAGCGTCACCTGATGCACCGGTTGGCAATACCGTGGTTTCAGCTTCGGCTCCCTATGTCACAGTTATTTCCGGCCCGGCCAATGTTCGGGTCTCACCTGACAGCAGCAGCACCAAATTGACCATATTGAACCAGGGGGCAGTATGTCCGAATCTGGGCCAGCAGGGTGACTGGTGCAAGATCCGTCTTTCCAGCGGCAAAACGGGGTATATTGCTTCCCGCCTGGTCCAGGAGAATAAAGCTAACGCCGACAGTTCTTCACCCGCCGCAGTCAAACCGGTCGGTGATCCCAAGGATGCTGAAGATACCCAGAGCACGGCTAAGGGCGCTGAAGAAGCCTATGTAAATGATACCAAGATCCCCGCCGGCGTCATCAAACTCTCCCGCACCCGGGATGAGAATGGTATCAAGATCTTTATGAGATCGGGGAGTGTACTAAAGGGTGAGATCGACTCCGATGACGACAAGGTAGTATATGATTTTGCTGACCATCATATCGAAGGGCTCAACTATTTTGAAGAACTGCTGGGCAAAGGCTCGGTGAAGGTCCGAGCCACCAGTAAAGACGATGTGGCCAGAATAGAGATGGAATTTCCGGATACTACGGTCTCCAAGACCTCCAGCGAGGACGGTGGGAAGACCGAAGTACTGACTATTCTCAATTCGATTCAGGGCGTAGAACAGAGAGAGTTCGGTGATACCGGGGATCGGGTAGTGATCACCACTGCTACACCGGTCAAATATGTTCATCGACGTCAGGATGACAACATAATACTTGAGTTGAAAAACATTGAGCAGGGCAGTGCCCGCAATGAATATGAGTTTGACGACTGCCTGGTCCAAATGGTGCAGTTGCAGAAGAGCAGCGCTGGAAGCGGTGTTACCATCACTATCAAGGTTCCCGGATTGGGCAAATACACCACCGGTCTGACCAACAACGGAACGGCTTTGAATATCATGCTGGTGGGCAAGAACGATATTAAAGCGCGCAATAACAACCTGGTGGTGCTGGACCCAGGTCACGGCGGAAAAGACCCCGGAGCGCGGGGCGGGCAGATAAATGAGAAGGATGTCAACCTGGACATTGCACTGAAAGTTGGGGACCTTTTGAAGCAAAAGGGCATCCAGGTAGAGTATACCCGTACCTCGGACAGCTATCTGGATCTGGAACCCAGAGCAGCCATGGCAAATAGGTTAAATGCCGGGATGTTTGTATCTATCCATAACAATGCCAATGCCGATAACACCAAGCAAGGGACGGAGACCTATTATTATGCCCCGATGGAAGTCCCGGATCTGTTCATGATACAGGATGAACGCCGGAACCTGGCGGGTATTGTTCATAAATCTCTTGCCAATAAGATCCAACGTCCCAATCGAGGTGTAAAAACGGCAAATTTTTCAGTTTTACGGAACACCCGGATGCCTTCAATACTTATAGAAACAGTTTTCGTCAGCAATCCTGATGAACAGCAACTATTGATGTCGGATGTTTTCCGTAATCAGGCGGCACAGGGGATTGCGGAGGGGATCATAGACTATATCAAAAAATAGACAAATTAATAATTCTTTCTCAAAGAAAAATAAGCAGGATTAGATAGACAACTTGTCGAACTTTAACCGATTGTATGGAATATTTCGGCAAAATCGGAGGCCTTTTTTGACTCGAGAAAATATGTTAAACCCCTCCTGATATCCACTAAGCAGTTTATAGATATTAAAATTAATAAGAATATAATGTGAGGTACATAAGAATGGGACAGCAAAGACCGCCCGAACCCTTTTATAATTCCGAAGAGATCGACTTTCGCAATCTGTTAAAAACCATGGGGAAGTGGAAAAAAACAATATTATCGGTAACGATCATAGTTATGCTTATCAGCGGCATATATAGCTATTATTTTGTAACTCCCATCTTCGAAGCCAAAGCCGTGGTAGCTCCGGTAACCTCAAATGAGATAGGTTTGCCGGGGAATATGACATATGTGGTAAATAATCAAAACGGTAATGACTTTACCGACCGTCAAAAACTGCTGGATAATATGGACAACCTTGTGCGGTTAAACCAAATCGACTATACCCTTTATAAGGAAATGATAACCAGTGATTATGTTTTAAAGAGGACTATTACAAGCTTAAACCTTAAACGGTTGAAACCTGAAAAACTGAGAGACAAAATTTCAGCTGGACTACGAAAAAATGGAACGGTCGATACTAACATAATTGAAGTATCTGTACGTAACAGCGATCCTGAACTTGCTGCCAAGATAGCCAATGCCTTGGTCAAGGAAGCGAGTACTTATATCTATGAGTTTAATAAGAATCAAATGGATAAGTTGGACCAGGCGCTTGAGGCTCAACTGGCAGAGGCTCAGGCTGACATGGTAAAAGCTAAAGCTGATCTGGAAGAATACCAAGGCGGGGCTGCCCGTACAGACCAACCTGCCTCTATCGAGGTAAGAAAGCTTGAAGATAAGATTCAGCGCTACCAGGATATTCTAGATTCATATAATTCAAAAATCATGGAGCTAAAGGTACGACAGGCTCTATGTAAATCGGGTGATCACATGGTGGTGCTGTCGGCTGCAACAGTACCCGAAACCCCGGCGAAGCCAAATAAGATATTGAACCTGGCTATTGCCTGTGTTCTGGGTCTATTTGTTAGTATCTCTGGTGTTTTATTGGTTGAATACATTAGAAACACTGATGAAGATGAGTCCGGGGTATCCGCTTGAGTAAAATGTGCTCATTGGAGAGGCACATTGTAAATAGTCAAAAAATGCTGTTTAGTTAGAGGTATATATGAATTACTGGATAAGAATAACATTATTACTATTCTTCGATAGTGTGCTGGTCAACCTATCCATCTATCTGTCTCTTTTACTGCGCTTTGACGGACCCATTCCGGAAAACTTCATGCAGGCATTCATCAGGTTGATCCCTTGGTACACGGTCATCACAATCGCATGCCTCTATCTCTTTCGCCTTTACAATCGCATGTGGCAGTACGCCAGCCTGGGTGAGTTATATGGGATACTTAAGGCGGTGACTACCTCTCAATTGCTGGTGGTTCTGCTCATATATACTATGCCTCTTTCCAATCTACCACGCAGCGTATATGTGATGTCCTGGATTTTGGCCTGCGGCTTCATTGGTGGTTCACGCCTCGGTTGGCGTATCCTGCGCGATTTCGTTATAAATGATGTTAATAGCATAGCCAAACGTACATTGGTTGTTGGAGCTGGCGATGCCGGAGCAATGGTAGCGCGGGAACTCGTCAACAACCCATTTCTCAACCTGCAGCCAGTTGGTTTTGTAGATGACAGCAAACAGAAGCAAAAACAGACCCTTTATGGAATACCCGTTTTAGGTAATCGTTATCGGATACCCCAGATTGTGGAGCAACATGATATAGAAGAGATAATAATAGCCATACCTTCTGCCAGCGGACGAACCATCCGGGAGGTTATCGAGATATGCCATGATACACCGGCTAAATTGAGAATTTTCCAAGGGGGAGGACAACTACTAAACGATAGTAAAAAAATCCGCGATATCGAACTGGAGGATTTGCTGAGGAGGGAACCAATCAGGCTGAACCTTGATGAAATCGCCTTATATCTTACCGACAAAATAGTATTGATCACAGGCGCAGGTGGTTCCATAGGCTCGGAATTGTGTCGTCAGATATGTTCCTACCGACCCAAACGGATAGTTCTGGTGGAGAACAATGAGAATAACCTATTTGATATCGACAACGAGCTCCAAGCCTCATATCCGGACATAGAGATAATAACTGAGATATGTGATGTGAAAGACCGCATTAGACTGCAGCAAAGTTTCAGCCGGTATACCCCCCAGGTTGTTTTCCATGCTGCGGCCCATAAGCATGTACCTATGATGGAAAAAAATCCGGGTGAAGCGGTTAAAAACAATGTTCTAGGCTCCAGGAACGTAGCTGAAATGGCTGACAGATTCAAGGTAGAAGTCTTTATTCTGATTTCTACTGACAAAGCAGTCAATCCCAGCAGTGTAATGGGAGCTACTAAGCGAATCGCCGAGATGATCATCCAGGACTATAACCAGAATAGCGAGACACGTTATGCTGCCGTGAGATTTGGCAATGTTCTGGGCAGCCGAGGCAGTGTTATCCCCACCTTTGAAAGGCAAATTGCTGTCGGAGGACCGGTGACGGTGACCCATCCAGACATGACTCGTTATTTCATGACAATACCTGAGGCAGTACAGTTGGTAATCCAGGCTGGAGCAATGGCCAGCGGAGGTGAAGTCTTCGTTCTGGATATGGGTGAACCGGTAAAAATAGTCGACCTGGCCAAAGATCTTATTCGTCTTCACGGTCACGAACCTGATCGCGATATTAAAATCACTTATTCTGGCATCAGGCCGGGTGAAAAACTATATGAGGAGTTGTTTAGTACCAGGGAACAGATGGCAGCTACCCGAAACGACCGGATATACATATCACACAAAGAAAATCAGCCTGTTCAAGGTATTATAGATGCGGTGGATTCTCTTTTTGCTCGTAATGCCTTTGCTCATACCAGTGACATTATTGATTTGATCAGCAGGATTTTGCCCGAATTCAGGCAACAGACTAACAATCCAGGAACCGAAGCAATTGAAACAACAGATTCATCCCCGATTAATAATACAAAGAATAATACTATTGCCTGAATTATAACTAAACCAATCTCTAATATAGGAGGTACGAATTAGACTACAGAATTTAAGGTTTGAATAAGAGATCATACGATGACCAGCTTTTGATAAGGTTTTAAAATGAAAGGAATGATTGATTTTGGCAGGAAACGTTTTCGTTATTGCGGAGATAGGGATTAATCACAATGGCGATATGAAGATCTGTAAAGAACTGATCGACGGAGCAATATATGCCGGTTGTGATGCAGTTAAATTCCAAAAGCGAACTATCGATCTGGTCTACACCCAAGAGTTGTTGGATTCGCCTCGCGAAAGCCCATGGGGAACAACTCAGCGGGAGCAAAAGGAAGGCCTGGAATTTGGAGAAAAAGAATACAATGAAATCGACAAATATTGTGCTTCCAAGGGCATTTACTGGTTTGCTTCTGCCTGGGACGCAGCTAGCCAGGAGTTCTTACAAAAATATGATTTAAAATACAACAAAATCGCTTCTGCTATGCTGACCAATCCTGAGATATTGAATATGGTTGCCAAGGAGAAGAAATATACTTTCGTCTCCACGGGCATGAGTGACTATGCCGAGATCGATGCAGCCACCGAAATATTTCGCAAGCATGATTGTCCCATTGAATTGATGCATTGTAATAGTACCTACCCCATGAAAAACGAAGATGCCAATCTAAAGATGATATGGACGTTGAAAGAACGCTATAACCTACCTGTCGGATACAGCGGACATGAGGTTGGCCGTATCGTATCTGTAGCTGCAGTTGCCATGGGGGCCACTTCGATCGAAAGACATATTACGCTGGATAGGACCATGTATGGGTCTGACCAGGCGGCATCAGTCGAGGTTGAAGAGTTTAAAAGATTGGTTACTGATATAAGAACTGTAGAGGCTGCGCATGGAAACGGAGAAAAATTTCTTACTGAGGCTGAGCTAACCGTAAGAAAAAAACTAAGAGGATATTAGGAAATAAAAAATGATCAAAGTATTGCTATTGGACATCGATGGCGTTATGACTAATGGAAAAGTAAGTATTGATGAAAGTGGAAAACAATCTAAACAGATTGATTTTCAGGATATCGATGCTGTTTTTAAAGCCAAACGAGAGGGTTTGAAAGTTGGTTTTATAAGCGGTGAAGATGGATCGATCGTGGAGTATTTCGACCATCGTTTTGAGCCCGATGTATTTGTAAAAGGGTGCAAAGACAAAAAGGGTACTGTTGAAAGTATACTATCGGAACTAGGAATGCATCCTGAAAGCTTGGCCTATGTTGGGGATAGCTACCACGATCAGGCAGTGATAAAACTTGCGGGTCTTGGGATGTGTCCTGCCAATGCTACTGATGATACGAAAATGATTTCAGATCATGTTCTATCGAGAAAGGGTGGAGATGGTGCCGTCCGTGAGGCTATTTTATATATTCTTGATAGCAATAGACGGGAGTCGGAAGTCCCACCGATGAATGCTATTGATATATCAGATTGTTTGTCAGTAGATGAAATTTTAAATCAACATTATCAAATGATAGATGCAATGTTAATGGACCAGCAGCTAAAGTCAACAGTGATGAATGTATCAAATATCATTGTTGATGCGTTAAAAGCGGGCAATCAGGTTTTGTTCTGCGGCAATGGGGGTAGTGCATCTGATGCTCAGCATCTGGCCACCGAGTTGGTGAGCAGATTCTATCATGACCGGCAGGCATTGAGTGCTGAAGCGTTAACTACCAATACATCTTCACTCACTGCC
>Ga0209723_1007205_pt1 | contig 10279 bp, 8 predicted proteins | sample BiotimSIPDNA_2_FD_185750 | JGI IMG/M metagenome (GOLD analysis project Ga0209723, IMG submission 185750) | Anaerobic biogas reactor microbial communites from Washington, USA - Biogas_R2 time_0 SIP DNA (SPAdes) (version 2) | ecosystem: Engineered > Bioreactor > Anaerobic > Unclassified | place... | reverse complement strand
TAAATGGTTTTTGAAGAAAATACAGGAAGAAGAAGAACATTTTCAAACCGGTAGATTTACTGCAGTATTAAACCGGTCCCAGCACATAATAATAGTGTCGCATAATTACTGCCTGTAAACCGAGTCTTCGAAGGTTTGCAGGCGGTAATTATGCCTACCACCAGTTCGCGGCAATTTGGGGCGTACTCGCCCGGCCTTGGCCTGTTGTGCGATGGCCTGATGGTTAGCTCATATTCCGCAACTGGTTTCTGACCGCTGGACGCGGTCTCTTCTTTACTTGGTTTTTATTAGATTTACAGAAAACCCAAATCCTATCTCAAAATATGAATTGTTAATAAATACTGCATAATCAATTGGTATTTGCGTGCAATAAAAATTGAATCCTACTCTTTTGTAAATATATTCCAGATCAGCTATCCAGGTTAAGAAATAATTTCCCTCGAATCCTTCATTCTTTAAAATCATTAGGTATGCTTCTGAAGACAAACCAGCACCAATAAAGAACATGTTTTTAATGTTAAATTTGGGAATAAAGCTATATGAAATTCCACCCAACTTGTTTTCCCACTTTTCAGTTTCGGTTCCGATCGAATCACCATTTGAATTAAAAAAGGTTAATGTTCTTGTAGTAGCTTTCTGATTAAACACATAGCAGAGTCTATTATTCAAAGTTATGAATTTCCACTTAAAGCTATTTATTTCGATCCCTATTTCTGGCTTTATTGGAAAGCCAAGAGAAACATAGGCATTCAAATCCTTTTCTGATGCAAATGCTCCAGTAAACAAAGTTAAGATAAATAGAAATTGAAGTGCTGGTTTCATAAAACCCTTTCTTAATTCCGCCAGCCATGACGGCTGGCTCTCCCAGTTGCTCTTAAACTCCCACGTACTCGTGTCCGCTAACCAACAGGCTTTCGCACAACGGTCCGGCCAATGTACGCTGTGCTGTACTCGGCATGGCGTACTTGGCCTGTTGTGCGTCTGTAAATCCGGTTATGCTCCTATTTCTGCCGCCGTCCTGCTCTTTTTCCTTGGCGTAATCTTATTCCGCACAGGACGGGCTCTTTTGGTTTCTATAGGAACTGTAATTCAAGTACAAGTTATTTTAACAAAAAGAGTACACTTAATTGCGATCTTAAAAAACTCGCATTATTTTGCCTCTAACGTAAAGTTTACCTGCTTCATGTGCAGATAAGACCCAAACCTTACTACTAAGATAGTAATGTGTAAAAATGACTTTGTTAGGCCAAATATTCCCATGAAAATGGGGTTTTTCGTAATGTGAAAGAGATTCTATTTTATTCAATATTGTACTATCTGATAATTCTATCAGTTTGAGTTTCCGCACATATTTCTGGTACCCTTGGGAACTCATTTCAGCTACTATATAATATTCATAAATATCTGAATCTTCGATACAAATTTGTGGAGTATTGGTTTTTTTGTTGAGGATATTATAAGCTTCAGGGGTACCAAGGGAGACAAATAGATAATACCCTAATAAAATAATTGGGCAAATTGAAATAATAATTAGAATAAAGACAATCATTTTTTGCTTTTTCATTCAGAACCTTTGAATACTTATAATTTTAAAAGGTAATCTGCGCTAAACTCATGTTTATTTCTCTTTATCAAATAACCAAATATGCTGCAATGTATCTGCGATAGTTGAAAAACCACCCTTAACTATGAAATAGTTGATTGTATCGGAATTGTTTAGAATAAATTTACTGTTATGAATAATTCCATTTTTAATTGGGACATAGGGCTCGAATTCTGAATAAAAAACTGAGTCTTTATAAATTCTAAATTGGTTTTCTGGCGCAGGGATAAGCTTATTATTATCGTTTAGTAGAAAAGAATGGCTTAAAACATAGTTACCATCTTTAAGAGGATTTACTGAACAGCAACAGGAGGTAAACATTAGTTGCGGTAAAATGGTAAGAAAAGTAAGTAAAAGATAGTTTCTATTCATATAAGCACTATTAGTTAGAAAAATATTCTCATATTTCAAGCCGCACGATGCGGCTTTCCTTACGCCAATCTTTTCTTAAACTCTCAAATTTCTTATCTCCCGGCGGCTCTTATTTCCTTTTCCGCATAACCGGATTTATTGCGCACAACGGGCTCGGGCATATATGCTGTTTGTGAAGCGCTATGGCTGAACAAATGGCATATTGCCCGTGTTATGCATAGTGCATTTGGCCCATATTTTCTTGCGCGCCATTCTTTTCTTCTTTTATGTTAATCGCTAATCCAGATCCTTTTAAATTTGTTCTGTATGTTATCCCAATAAAAAAAACTGTTTGCGCTTTCGTATAGAAAAAAGTTTATGCCATTACATTTTAATAAAACTTCTTCAGGTTCGTCTTCTTCACATTCATAATAACCTTTACCACACGCAGTTTGGTAAGAACCTTGGTTTGCGATTTTAATGCCGTAAGCTGATTTATATTGTTTTCGAATTTGTTCTATTTGCACTTCATTTAAATTATCATAATTGTTTTTATCTTTTGTACTTTCATATAGATTGTAAACTGTAAAATTATTTTTCTCATCTTTTAAAAACGCAAACAGTCCAATTCCTTTTCCATCTTTTTTTTCAAGTATAAAAACAGAATCTATTAAATTATCACAATTTAAATCTGTTCCTAAACTTAAAAATTTTGTTTTACTGCTATCTCGCCATTTTTGAAAAAACAATTCATCTTTTGGTTTTAAATAATCTGCAGGTAATAATATCTGCGAGTATACAGTTGCCATTAGAAACATTATGATTATTGTTATTTTTTTTATTATCATTTTCTTCTTTCCTGGCGCGCATTTTTTAATGGGACAAATGCATTGTGCATAACGGGTCGCGGCACAGCCGCCGTGTGTCTGTAAAGCGGTGTACTCACCGGTTTACAGACACATGGTGGCTTGCCGCTGTTAGTGGCCTGTGTTGCCGGTGCTTCTTTTCTTTTTCCGCGCCAATCCTATTTCCTCGCGGGTCTTAATTTCTTTAAATTCCAAATAATGTGTCTTTCTATAAACAATTGTAAAAAGAACTTGTAAAGATTAATCATATACCACTAATAATTTTATAAATATCATTATAAGAATTCCTGATCTCCGTTGCTTCTATAGCAAATGATGCAAGTAGCTTCCTTGTTTCAGATTGCTCCTCCATTGTTTTCTTCAAATCATCTTTCATTTGCTTAATCAATTCCCTTTGGGCGGTTATTTCCGTTTCAACTGGTTTAACAATGTTGAAAATAGCAATATTTAGAATTCCCTGAACTGCATTAGGAATTGATTGTTTTAAATTGTCTATGAACTGGTTGAGAGCTTGAGCCGTGCGCTGGTTGTTAACGAAATCTTCATCATTTATATATTTCGGCTGTGGTTGTTGATCTTTACTCTTATCAGAAAGCAATGCCGCTACACCTAATCCAACAAGTAAACCAAGACCACCGGTTAAAATACCTATTCCAATAATACCTGCGGTCCCTATTGCTGCTGTTGTTGCAAGAGTGCCAACAGCCGTAATAGTTGTTGTTGTGATGCTTGAAGCAGCAGCCATGCCTACAGCACCACCAGCAATACCTCCAGCTATAGCACCGGCTGTTTTCTTGCTCTCGCCACTACTGCGATAGGTAACGGGGCGTCGTTCAATTTGAACAAGATCAGTGGCTGTTTCGAAATATTGGTCAAATTGGTTCAATACATTTCGTATTTCACCTTCCAGTTTTGTCGATGTGTTTCCAAACTCACCGAGAAGTGTGTTGAGTTCAAAATGAAATGCTTCTTGTATTTGCTGAATTGTATCCCTTTGAAAAGAATGAACCTTTTGGCGGAGAATTTCTTCATTGCCTTCGGAAGTTATTGCGGGAATTACTGTGGAGTGGAGATGGTCGTTTCGGTAAGAAAGAGCAAGATCGATTTTTCGCCTGATATCCATTTGCCGGGATTTAATATCTGAAAGCATTTCTTTTGCATTCTTCTCTAAATCATCAAGTTTTTTAGATGAATTTTTCAGTTCTGTTTCTACCTCGTCCTTTTCTGTATCAAGTGCGGCAGTTCTTCTATTTATTGAATCCTCAATTGACGCAAGGTGACACATAGCCTTTTCAAGTTTTGTTCGAAGAAGAAGCCCACCTCTGCCTTTGGCAAGAAAGTCGAGAAGTGCCCGTTCAAATTCTATAAACCCGGTTGTTCCAAGAAGTGCATTATCATTTGACATTTTTGCCTGAAGAGCTGGTTTTGAAGCTACAGAAAAGAAAACAGGATTTGGCACATGTTGAGATAACAACTTTCGAATGCGGTTCAGCGCAGATTCACGTTCTGCCATAGTGACATCATCGATTTTATTGACGACAAATATCAAATTGGATATGCTTCTACCAAGAATCTTGTTGTCAAGAAAATCAATTTCAGATTTTGACAATGGTTGCATCGGATCAAGTAACATAATGACTGCATCAGCCGAAGTCAGATAAGAATATGTGATTTCCTCTCTCCAGTATTCGGGATCATTAACTCCTGGAGTATCTACCAGCACGATACCGTTGCCCGTGAATTTATTTGGATACCAGACACGCACAAGCTGTATGTCTTTGGCGTTCTGATTTTTACGAGAAACGATTTCTATGAGGCCTTTGGCTGGTTCTTCCATACTGAGAGATGCCCTTACAGGCTTCTTGTCTTTGTATATGATTTCAGCTTCAGGCTTATCACCATTATCGAGAATTGTGACTCCAGCAGTGCATATTGTAGCTTGGGCAGGGAATACTTTTGCACCTAAAAGGGCATTTAGAAAGGTTGATTTTCCACGTTTGATTTCTCCGACCACGGCTATAGAGAGTTCTCCATGGTTGAGTGACTTCAATGTATCGTTAATAGTATCAGTTTGGATACCTGTATTGATGGAAAGTGTGATATGTCTCGAAAAACATACTTTTAATTTGGTTCGAATTTCAAATATTTTTGACATTATATCTCCTCAAAATTAGCGCTTATATGCTCAATCATTAAATTTACTGGAAATTTTAAATACCTTTATTTCTTGTTTTGCACCCTTTGAAAATATAGAAACACTGGTGTTTACTAACACACTGTTTACCTTATATCACCCACTAAGTACTATTATCTAAAACTAATAATAGTACGTGGTCTTAGTCAGGCTTTTAACTATCTCAGCTTTTCTTGGTTCGCCACAATTAGGACAGCATTTCTTAATAGTATCAATACCTTTAGCACCACAATGTGTACATTCCCAGAGATATTTGGAACTTAGAAACAGTTTATCAGTTTTTAAGCTATTATTGTCAAAATTAGAATTGATTTCGACTTTATTGGCAATATTATCCTTTATTCCAAAAGGTAACAGTCTCGAAGTGAATATACCAAAGGTGTATGTAAATGGTGATATAACAGATATTACCGTTCCAAAAAACAAAAGTGAAACTATACGCACAATTAAAACACCAACAGCCTTTATTAATACAATTGAAATAACACCAAGAAAAGCTCCACCTAAAGCACCAATAATTACACCTATAAGACCACTCGAAAAGCCTAAAATCGCACCTGTCACACCACCTATCCAACTAAATATCTTATTTATTCCTTCATCTGCATCAAAATCTAGATCAAAAGGAACTTGCCAACCACCCTCCAATTTATCCACAAGTAATGTCGCCATTGCAGAAAATTCGCGAAATGCGCCTATTGTTAATTTGTATTTGACAACGCGAAAGCAATTACTCGCCGAGTATAAGATAATGGGTATTGATCCTATTAGGAGGAGCAAAAATGAAGCTATGAAACTTGTAATTAATGTACTTTTTCCTAAAAAAGAGTTTTCAGGTTTAATCGAAATTCCAACTATAAGTGAAGATATGCTCAAGGTAAATATGATTATTGTTATATTGGCCCATTTGTTCGCATTTTCATTTAATATACTTAACCATTCAGCAATAAGGGTATTTAGGTTAATTGTCATAGCATAAGAATCTCTATTACTCTTAATTTCCTCTATTTTATTTAATGATCGATTAAGAGTGGTTAAAATTCCAGGACGAAAATTAATAAGTGCCCGCAAATATTCACCGTATTCCGGATGATCAGGATAATTTCTGAATTTTTTGCCTCTAAAATGTACATTTGAAAGTTCTTTTGCACGTATGGAAAATTTTTCATCAATTGTATCAAATGAATATTTTGAGCGATTTTCAATATAGCTGATTGCGAATTCAGGCGTCAGCTTTCGTAATGCATGCAGTAATTTCCATTTGTCATCATTAGTGGCAAGATACTGTTGTCCTCGCTTGTAATCAGGTTGAAATGGGTCGTCTGCGATGTCGAAGAGACTATTATATGTTAGAGCTAATTTTTGAAGTTTATCAGCAGTTGAAGTAAAATCGGAAATACTACTTCTGTGCCGTTCAGCCAGTTTACCAATTGATACAAGGCAATCATTGCTTTCTTGGAGATAATTGTTCCACTGTGAAAGTTTCTTTTCAAGGTGATCCTTTTGAGCTATTTCCGCCTTTCCTAACTGTGATTTTATGCTTTCAATACTTTGAATCAGCTTTGGAGCATCTGAGTAATCATGTGTCTTATCCATTTCGCGTATTTGCATTTCAATATGGTTCCAAGTAGCAGCAATATATTTATCGCGCTCCTCTTCATATCTTTTTTGCTCAGCCGAAATAGCCGCTATTTCTTCTTCGGATAGCTCTGCTGTTTCGAGTAATGGAAATATTGATGCCATAGTAGTGCAGCATTCAATAGGATACCCGTCTTTATATTCTTTGCGACATTTTAATAACAGGTTCTCTATACTCGCTCTTACTATATCTCGTTTTTCGGTTCTCGCCGTCATCCGCATGATAGCGGTATCTACCGCATTATCAGTATAATTATGTTTGCTGAAAACATCTGAAACATGCTTCAGTAGAGCAAGCGAATCATCCGGCTTCACTGGTTCTTTTTCAAGTGCTGTATTTATAGCTGCATATGCCTGTTCAATGAATTGAAAGCGGGTTGAAAATTTCTCGTCAATCTCATTGAGTGAATATTTGGAATCGTTCTCAATATACTGGATTGCGGGTTCATGCACTAGTTTGCGCAATTCATGAGGCAATTTCCATTTGCCACAATTCGTGATAAGGCATCGTTGCTCACGGTTAAAGGTCGTTTGTAGATTATCCATTGAGATGCCTAACAGGTTTACATATGTGTTTGTTAATTTTCGAAGTTTGTCAACGATTGATGTGAAGTCAGAAATATCACATCCATGCTGCATAGTCAGTTTACCGATTGAATTGAGACAACTGCAGCAATCTTGTATATAATTGTTCCACTGTGAAATCTTCGCTTCAAGATGTACTTTTTGATCTATTACCGCATTGCCTAACTCTGATTGTATACTCTCTATACTTTGAATCAACTTTGGTGCGCCAGAGTAATCATGTGTTGTATCCATTTCGCGTATTTGCATTTTAATATGATTCCAGGTCGTGGCTATATAGCTGTCACGTTCCTCTTCATATCTTTTTTGTTCAGCCGAAATTGCTGCTCGTTCTTCTTCGGATAGCTCTGCTGTTTCGAGTAATGGATGTATTGATGCCATAGTAGTGCAACAGACAATTAGATTACGGTCTTTATGTTCTTTGCGACATTTTGCTAATATATTTCCTATAATCTTTCTTACATTGTCTCGTTTTTCGATTCTCGCTGTCAGCCGAATTATAGCGGCATCTACTGTATTGTCGGTCTGGTTATTTTTGCTGTAAGTACCGGAAGCATACTTCAGCAAAGTAAGCGATTCATCCGGATCCAATGCTTCTTTTTCGAACGCTGAAATAATAGCTGTATTTGCCTGTTCAATGAGTTGAACCTGATTTCTCAAGGCTTTTTCGCAACGTTCTATACCCCTGATGGCGGGTTCGAGATCTAATTTTGCAGCTTCTAAAATATCATGAATCTCGAAATACAATCGGTGTGCATTGTCATATTTGCCGGACTTTTCCAGTTTTTGTGCATCAGCAAATAGCTTTTGTTCCGGATTTCCGAGGTGTTTCAGCAGTATCGCGCCACGCTCGTTAGCACTCATTTCCTCTATTGTCGAAAGAAAATCAGCAAATCCCTTTGCAAGATCGGGTTCACTCTTTTCCTTTTCCCATCCGAACCTAACCAATGCGGAGAGGCCAAATACCTTTGGTGAGATCGTGCCTTGCCAGTACTTAGGAAGAGCTTCTGTGCGGACAAATTCAATGATATCATCACGTTCATCCTCATCGAGTGTGTCCATTTTGTTCAGTACGACTATACATTTACCAACGGCAGCATTTATTGTATTCATGAATTCGAATTCAGTACGCTTACCTCCTCCATGTCGAGCATCCATCAAAAGAATAGCAATATCGGTTTCTTTTGAAACGTTTTCTGTGAATTGTTGATGTTTGGTGAATTCTACATTTGTTCCGGGTGTATCAACCAGCTCAATACCTTTCTTCAGCCAAGGTAGTGGTAATTCAATAGTGATTTTGCTTACCAGATCAGCTTTTTCGCCTTCTTTTGTCCATTGTTTAAGAAAATCTCGAATATCATCTTTCTGCCGCTCCAGAGTGCTAAGTACACTTTCCCTTCCAACAAACCGGGTCCAAAAAGGTGCAGAGTCTTTTTCAAAAAGACGCAATTCATCTTCATTGGTTTGGTGAACTATAATATTGAATTCACGGGCATACCTGATATACGTAGGAACTGCTGTAGTAGGTTCAACCGCTACCGAAAGAATTTTCTCGCCAATAAGAGCATTCAGGAACGTACTTTTGCCACATGAGAATTCACCAAATACGGCAAGGCGAATTGGTGCGGTTTTGAGAAATGAAATAATGTCTTCAAATGCTGTTGGGATTGTCATTATAGTCAGCTTTCTTTGCTCCACATTTCCTACCCAGAGCAGTTTTAAATTTGGCCACAATGGTGCTCTTTTTATTGATGTCTGTTACCTCAGCAGCTGCATTTACTCCCATTATTGTCTGGTGTCCTGCCATTGGAGTACTGAATGGCAAATCAGAATAAGCTTTTCCAGAATCCCAGGTAGCATCAACTATTAAATGATAAGCTAATCCTGCGCATGTGCCACTGGCGAATGCTAAAGATAAACGGTTATATTCCGTAATTAATCTATCCCAGAGTTTGTCATGGGATTCAGGTAAATTTCCATGAATTGAATCGGCCAATGTGGCCAATGAGAAAACAGCCGCTTCAATTGTTGCCCCTGGAATTATGGAATGAAACCATATCGAACGATGAGAACCGATACCCATTTCCAAGTCTAAATCAGGTATTCCTCCATCTCCGTCAAGCCCTCCAGAACCCAGATAGAAGCCGATAACTGCAACTAAAAGTTCTGGAGCTGCTGTTGTTGGTTCCTTTTTAACCCTGTTTGCAATTGTTTTTATATTTTCAATTAGTTTATCTTTTGTTTTACCAATTGCCACCGTTGCATCTACAGTCCTGTCTGCAAAATGTTTTCTAAAATTTCCTTCCTTTGCAGCAAGAGCAGCTTTGACACTTTCTTTCGCTACACCTGTCGCCAACCCTCGGATTGTATTTACAAAACCGAATCCTCTCCTCTTGAGAGAAGAAACAAATATACCTGCTGATTCTGTGCCCCATTTTACCAATGTCTGCCTATCGGTTTTTTTTAATGCATAGTTCAACTCATCAATAAGCTTTTTAATTCTGTCGTCAGGGATTGATTTTTTTATTGCAACTACTGTATTCATTTTTATCTCTTCGCGCCCCCTATAAACAAATTAAATCTGGTTCACCATTTTTAGGAATGGGCTCAATCTTTACCCAGTCAATACCGCCAATTGCTTGTAAGCCATTATCACTTATTGGCGATGGTAAACAACCCGAGGCGAAAAGTGCAAATGTGTCCGGGTTTTTCGAAAAGTGACCGCCACATTCCTCTAGTCTGGTAAGGGAAATATCATTACGTAACCATAAACCTGAACCTTGTATTTCAGAAAAGTTAGCTTGCGTAATCCTAAAATTTGGTTTTTCCATTGTTTCTCCAATAGACTTCGCCGATCTATATTCATTTCTATTTAGGTTATTATGTTATTATTTTCTTTGAAAGCACCTGCTATGTTTCCCCCCGTTTCTGAGATCGAGTCCGTTTTCCTCCATTAATTAAACTAATTTATTAGTGAGTTTAAAATCTGGCGGGCGTAGAAAAGGATGGTATATGGAAATCGGACATGCAGGGCAACACCCT